>Ga0316206_1000394_pt1 | contig 63938 bp, 40 predicted proteins | sample 6monthpyrite_MG_FD_204942 | JGI IMG/M metagenome (GOLD analysis project Ga0316206, IMG submission 204942) | Microbial mat bacterial communities from mineral coupon in-situ incubated in ocean water Damariscotta River, Maine, United States -... | ecosystem: Environmental > Aquatic > Marine >...
GTGACCCTGCATAATTTAACGGACTATGAACATGTGGGCAGCGGAGAGACCGCAATAAGAGATCCTCTATATGTGTTTGCTGTAAGCAACTTGCTTAACAGTTCATATGACAGATGAAGAAAATGATTTTGCTAATTGGTTTAGTTTTTTAGTTACTGATGTAACTGAAAAAGCGGACTAATGGCTATTGACTCGAGAACGGCTCATATGTGTTAGCCTGTTGCTTGCATGCTCTTAGAGCCAGCTGAAAATGGTGTTAATTTCTTCCATTATTTGTGTACCCTAACAAGTTATCTGGCAGTGCCCCGTTAACATAAAAAAGAGTCATTCCTGTGAAGTCTGGAATCGAGTGATTTTGAAAGGCTGACAGACTCTGGGTGCTCTCCTTGGCGGCTATGATGAAGTTCTTTTTAATTGTCATGTCTATGGTGTTTTATACTTTACAATTTATCGCTATAACAAGCCAAAATTCTTCATGTAAAAAAGTTAACGAGACGGTAGTGATGTGTACCATTAAACGTGGACATGGAGTTGGGCTTCAGGTATTTAATTCGAAATTATTCTCTACAAAAACGTAAACTCATAACTCACCATATCATCGCCCGGGTCTTTTATTTCCAGATTAATATTAACCGGTAAATCCGGCTGCATTTCTCCTATCTGGTTTTTTGGAATAGCCAGATACTCAATTGCGCTGAAGCGGCGTCCGGCAATGGTTTGTCCTCTTACATTTTCAAAACGTAATTCTATAACTGGAAACGCTTGTGCAAAGTTGGCCTGATTGATAATGCTGGCAGAAACCATCAATGCATTTCTTGTGTTGGGGTGAGAAAAAATGTTTTTGCTATTCAGGGCAATTGAATTGAGATCTTTTGGTGGCGGTAATGTGCAATTTAGCTGCTGGCACATCAGACTTAACCAGGGGCGTAGCTCTGCAGTTTTTACCAATGAATTACGGTTGTAATAGGAATATTGTAATAAAAATCCGGCAATGCCAGTTAAAATGGCCAGTGTTAAAAACAGGTTACCAATAAAACCAAAGCGACTTTTTCCGCGTCTTGATTCGGCACGTAACTCGGGTGGAATCACATCAGCCACAATTTGATTGGTGTCTATGGCGGCGATACTGTCTTCTAAGTCGAGTTTATTTTCGTCGGGTTTTACATCAGCTAGCTGGAAACGGCTGGTGCTGTATGGATTGTCGGCGGTGAATATTGCCAGGCAATGTCCGCAACGAACTTGGCCATCAGCTTGTTCGAGCTGATGATCGCTCACTCTGAAAATGGTATTACAATGTGGACATTCTGTTTGCATAGTGTTTTTTGTAATTTTTAGATTTCAAAAAGCTTACACTTTATGTGTCATTATTTCAGGTTAATAAAATTGTAACTCAAGCTGGTTATATGAAACAGGTGAGTCATTGCTTAAGTTTAGTGGTTATTTTTTTTGTCCCGTCACTCGAATCCAGTCATCTTTAACTGCAATGGGGTCGAGATTAAACCAGGGTGAGTAAGCGGCAATAATATCCTCTGACTGGGTTTGTAATATACCGGATAAAACAATATCGCCACCTGCTCTGCAATAGGCCGCCAGCTGTGGCGCAAGTTCGGTTAGTGGGCCAGCGAGAATATTAGCGAGTACCATATCATAATTTCCCGCGGGCAGAATAGCGGGCATATCTGCAGGTAAAAACAGGCTTAATTTTTCGGCGACATGATTTTCCTGTGCGTTGTCGGTGCTGGCAATAATGGCTTGTGGGTCTATGTCGGTGCCATCACAATGTTTTGCGCTGAGTAATAGCGCTGCAATGGCAAGCACGCCGGAGCCACAGCCAAAATCTAACACCTGTTTGTTGTTTACATCAGCTGAGTCCAGCCACTCCAAACATAATGCAGTAGTGGGGTGAGTGCCGGTGCCAAACGCCAGGCCCGGGTCGAGCATTAAATTAATGGCATCTGGTTGCGGTGGTGGAATGTGTTTTGGACACACCCATAAGCGTTCACCAAACTGCATGGGTTTGTAATCATCCATCCACGCGCGAATCCAGTCTTTATCTTCGAGTGCTTCAAATTTCAGTGCGGTTTTTTTGCCGAGCTGAGATTGTATTTGTGCGCTTAATGATTCGGTGTCGATATCTGCTTCGAACAAGCCGGTAAGAATAATGTTATCCCATAGCGGTGTTTCACCGGGCAGGGGTTCTAAAACCGGTTTGTCTTCGGCATCTTTATAAGTAACCGAGAGTGCGCCCGCATCGAGTAAAGCCTGTTCAGCTTTTTCGTTGTTGGCTTTGTCGGTTTGCAGTATGAGTTGGATCCAGGGCATTTTTAATTTGGCATAGGGAAAGGCGCAAAGATAAACAGAATTTTTAACAAAAAATACTCTATTTCTCTTTGCGCCTTTACGTCAAAGTTATAAAAGCAAAATGTGTATTAAGACTTTTCCAGTTTCTTTTCAAGATAGTGAATATTTGCACCACCGGCTTGAAAGTTGGTGTCTTGCATAATGCTCATTTGCAGTTGGGTGCTGGTGTTAATGCCATCAATGACCATCTCAGATAATGCGCCTTGCATACGGGCAATCGCAACTTCGCGGGTATCGCCGTGGCAAATTAATTTGCCTATCATCGAATCGTAATGGGGTGGCACTCTATAGCCTGCATAAATATGCGACTCGACGCGAACACCAGGACCACCGGGAGGGTGGTAGCGGGTAATTAAGCCGGGAGACGGAATAAAGGTCTTATGATGCTCCGCATTGATACGACATTCAATGGCATGACCGGTGAAGGTGATGTCTTCCTGCTTCATTCTTAATGGCTCACCTGAGGCAATGTAAAGTTGTTCTTTTACAATGTCGATACCGGTAATCATTTCAGTGACCGGGTGTTCGACCTGCACGCGGGTATTCATCTCAATGAAATAAAATTCGCCGTCTTCAAATAAAAATTCAAAGGTGCCAGCGCCCCGGTAATTCATTTCTAAGCAGGCATTAACGCACACGCTGCCAATTTTTTTGCGTAGCTCATCGGTGATGCCCGGAGCTGGTGCTTCTTCAACTACTTTCTGGTTGCGGCGCTGCATAGAGCAATCACGTTCACCCAGGTGTACGGCGTGACCCTGGCCGTCAGACAGCACCTGAATTTCCACATGGCGCGGATGCTCCAGATATTTTTCCATGTACACTTTGTCATTACCAAATGCGGCAGCGGCTTCAGCTTTGGTCAGCGAAATGGAGCTGAGTAATGCGCTTTCGGTGTGCACCACTCGCATGCCACGTCCACCGCCGCCACCGGATGCTTTAATAATAATCGGGTAGCCAATTTCTTTGGCAATGCGTAAGTTGGCTTCTTTATTGTCTTCGTCGATAACACCATCTGAGCCTGGCACGCAAGGTACACCGGCTTTTTGCATGGCTTCAATCGCGGCAACTTTATCACCCATGGTGCGAATGGATTTGGCGGTTGGGCCAATGAAAATAAAGCCACTGTCTTCTACACGCTCTGCAAAGTCAGCATTTTCAGATAAAAAACCATAACCTGGGTGGATGGCCATGGCGTCGGTGACTTCCGCCGCGCTTATAATCGCGGGGATGTTTAAGTAACTCTGGTCAGACGGTGCAGGGCCGATACAGACTGATTCATCCGCAAGACGCACGTGTTTTAAATCACGGTCAGCTTCGGAATGAATGGCAACGGTTTTAATACCCATCTCACGACAGGCTCGAAGTATACGCAGGGCGATTTCGCCGCGATTAGCTATAACTACTTTTTCTATCATGATATTGGACTATTCAATAATAAAGAGGGGTTGACCAAATTCAACAGGCTGACCATTTTCAACCAGAATGGCTTTAATTTTGCCAGACTTGTCAGCTTCGATTTGGTTAAGAATTTTCATTGCTTCAATGATGCACAATGTGTCGCCTTCAGAAACGCTCTGTCCTACATCGGTGAATACCGCGGCACCGGGAGAGGCCGAACGGTAGAAAGTCCCAACCATAGGTGAAGTTAACTGATGGCCTGTTACAACGGGCTCTTCTGCCGGTTCAGCAGTGGCTGCGGCGGTCGGCGCAGCCACTGCAGCAGGTGCAGCCATAGCGGGTGCAGGTGCATACATTTGCTGGGGCGCAGCGGCTACCACATTTTGTTGGCGAGAAATGCGAACTGATTCTTCGCCTTCTTTAATTTCAATTTCAGCGACTCCAGACTCATCTAGAAGCTCAATCAGTTTCTTTATTTTGCGTATATCCATGAGGGTGATACACCTTTAAATTAGTTTGTTTAAATATATTATAACGTTTCAGCTTGTTCCTGAGACGTGTCAGATCAAGGCGAAAAATATGTGTCTACCCATGGCACATAAAAATCACGGGTAAATAAATATTATTCAACGAAGATATGGCGCTACTCAGGCGTATTCTGATGCGTTATATGTTCATGTGCGGCGAGCAAGGCAAGCTGATAGCCTTGCGCACCCAGGCCTGAAATTACGCCCAGCGCAATGTCAGAAAAATAAGATTGTTTGCGAAATTCTTCACGGGCATGCACATTGGACAGGTGCAATTCTATAAAAGGAATTTTTACACCACTTAAGGCATCGCGTAAAGCCACACTGGTATGTGTGAATGCCGCAGGGTTTATTATGATGAAATCCGTGCCATCAGACTGTGCGGCGTGAACCCGTTCAATTAATTGATGTTCCTGATTGCTTTGTAAATGAGCAATAGAATCGCCGAGTTTTTTAGCCTGTAGTTCCATTTCATTAATGATCGAATCGAGTGTTCTACTGCCATAATAGTCCGGCTCACGTGTTCCGAGCAGGTTTAAATTGGGGCCATTAAGAACAAGGATTTGTGTCATTAGGAGGCTTTCAGGTATCACTGTATTAATTGTGGGGTGAATTGTGCAATTATTTTTCAACGATGTCTACAAAATTCAACCCATTCCCTACTAATTCACTGAAGATAGCCGCATTTTTGCCGGGAAATTAGAGCTGTTTCACACCCCCTCTGTTTGTTTGCCGAGGCGGTACTTGATTAAAAGTGGGTGTAGCCGTGAGGATTAATTTAAAAGTATTGCATAGCGAGTAGAGGTTAAGCCATTTTAGCTTTATTGACATTAAGCGCTACAGGAGCTATTTAATAATGTGTCTAATTAAAATCAAACTACGCAGTAAACGTTAAAGCAGGACTCTATACGGGTTTGTGCCCGTTTCTATACAGGTTTTGATGGGAGGTTCAAATAGTGAAACAAAATCATGAGGTAGTGCTTTATGGTATTTTGCTATTTCTTTTTCTAGCTCCGGTTGTCAATTCGGCTGAGTCGTTGCCAGTGATCACTCTTAACGACACTAATGATCCCCCGTATAGAACCCTAAACAATGATGGATTTGTGGATGTCGTTCTATTGGAAATTTTTAAGCGTATAGGCTATCAAGTAAAAACAGTGAGCTTACCTGCCGAGAGAGGTTTACTGAATGCAAATGAAGGGATCGTTGACGGTGAGGTCAATCGCATCAAGGGCATAGATAGGGAGTATACGAATTTACGACGCGTAAAAGAAAGATTACGCGATTCTGATTTTTGTGTGTTGTCAAAAAATGCTGATATTGTAAATACCCCTGAAGTGTTAAAAACACAGGTTGTTGGCTACATAAAAGGCTGGAAAATTTATGACAAAATGATGTCCGGAGCCAAGAACACTGTTACCGCTAATAACACTCAACAGTTATTTCGATTATTGAAAATAGGCCGTATTGATGTTGTCTTGTATACCTGTGCACAAGGTTTTTATCTGGCAAAAAAATACGGCATAGAAAACGTGGTAGAGCTCACGCCAAAATTAAAGCAAAGAGGCATGTATATTTATCTCAATAAAAAACACGAGAATTTACTGCCTGCCTTAAGTAATGCGTTGCAAAGTGTAAAAAGAGAAGGGCTTTATGAAGCATGGTACGAAGAAAAAATAATGCCACATTTGCATCAATGAATTAAAGTGTAAAACACATGAGCTCGCAGCAACAGCATAAAAAGATAAAGCGTTCTCCATTAGCTAAAAAATTAGTAATTTACATGATTTTGTTTAGCGCCACCATTACGTTAATTACAACAGCAATTCAGCTTTACAATGAGTATAAGCGGGATTTGAAAGTAATAGAGTTATTGTTTGTACAAGTTGAAGATGTTCATCTTCGTTCATTTACCCATTCTTTATGGGCAACAAATTATCAAGAACTGAAAGTGCAAATGGAAGGCCTGGTTACCTTGCCTCATGTTATTTATGCTTCTGTTACCAGTGATAATAAAAGCCTGGTTGAAACCGGTAATGTTGATTCTGAGCATATCATAGAGCGTCATTACATAATGGAATATGAATTTTTAAATCAAAAACATGCTATAGGACGCCTGACCGTTACGGTAACGCTAGAAGAGATTTATGCAGGACTGATAAGAGACGCGGCATATATTTTTATAAATAATGCTTTGAGAACATTGTTTGTTGTTATATTTATTTATTTTATTTTCTATCATTTAATCACCCGGCATATTTCTAAAATATCACAACACTTTCAGAAAGTGGCTCTCGAAAAGAGTGCTCGCCTGGTTTTAGATAGAGAAAGCCCACGCGAACCCGATGAGCTTGATTTTCTTATTTCATCGGCGAATGAAATGCAGGATAGAATAATTAAGGCGCATAAAGCGTATTATGAAAGTGAAAAAAAATACCGGACTTTAACGGTAATAGCGCCGGTGGGTATTTTTTATACTGACAATCTGGGAGGCTGTATATTTGTTAATGAAAAATGGCAAGAAATAACCGGTATGACAGAAGAGGAAGCGCAAGGCAGTGGCTGGATAAAAGGTTTGCATCCAGATGACAAAGATTACGTGATGAGTGAATGGAATAAATTTACGCAGCAAGGGAAAGTATTCAAATTAGAATACCGTTTTCAAAAAGAAGGTAGAGTTCGCTGGGTGTTAGGTCAGGTCATGGCGGAAAAAAATGACGCGAATGAAGTAATGAGATATGTTGGAACGATTACCGATATTACCGAGCGTAAATTAGCAGAACACGCGCTTATTGAAAGTGAAGAAAAATTACGCATTATTCATTCACAGGTTCCGGGTATTGTGTATCAATTTAAAATTGATACGGATGGTCAGCGTTCATTTACCTATGTTAGTCCAGCGGTGGAAAGTGCAATTGGTATCAGTGCAGAAGCTGTAATGAAAGATGCAAGTAAGTGGTTTGATATGACGCATCCAGAAGATTATCCCGAATTAGAAAAAACTATTCTGGAGTCATTAGTTGAATTAAAAAACTGGGAATGGGAAGGGCGCTTTATTCGAAATGATGGTGATGTTGTCTGGTTGCGGGGCACATCAACACCGGAAAGAATGGAAGATGGAAGTACGATCTGGAATGGGATATTTGTTGATGTGACCGAGAGGGTACGTGCCGATGAGGTGATCCGAAGTAGTCAGAAAATGGATGCACTTGGAAAGCTCACTGGAGGCATTGCCCATGATTATAATAATATGCTTGGTGTCGTATTGGGTTACAGTGAATTATTGGCGTCCAGGCTGGAGGATCAGCCGAGGCTTCAAAATTATGTTAATAAAATAAGCCATGCGGGTGAGCGTGGTGCTAAATTAACAAAAAAATTACTGGCTTTTTCCAAAAATAAATCTTCTGATGCAGATGTGGTTAGCATAAACAAATTGCTTAAAAATGCGCAACATATGTTGGAAAAAACCTTAACTGCGCGTATAAAATTAAAGTATAAGCTTACTGATGATTGCTGGCTGGTTTACCTCGATGAGAGTGAATTAGAGGATGCTATTTTAAATATGAGTATTAATGCAATGCATGCTATTGATACTAATGGTGAGTTAGTCATTGAAACCAATAATGTTCATATTAACCAGTTTGAAGGTGAATATCTAAATTTAAAAAAAGGCGATTATGTTCAGATGACGTTGAGTGATACCGGTCATGGGATGGATGAAAGCACCAGAGAAAAAATATTTGATCCATTTTATACAACAAAAGGTGATAAAGGTACAGGGCTGGGGCTAAGTCAGGTTTATGGGTTTGTTGGGCGTTGTGGCGGCGCAATTAAAATTGAATCTAAAATAGATCAAGGTACTAAATTTATACTGTATTTCCCGCGTAATTTTAACGTTACTGAAAAGCCGTTGTCAGAGGTGAAAAGTGAGAGAGAGAGTTTGCACGGAAAAGAAACTATTCTGGTTGTTGATGATGAACTCGCTCTACTTGAGCTAATCAATGAAATATTAAGCTCTCATCATTACCAGGTTTTCAAAGCACAAAGTGCGCAACGGGCACTGGAAATTTTAGAAATTGAAAAAATTGACGTGTTGATTTCGGATATTATTATGCCAGATATGGATGGTTTTGAACTGGCGTCTATTGTGAAGGAAAAATATCCTCAGATAATAATTCAATTAGCCAGTGGCTATTCTGAGGTTTTGCATGAAAATCATGCAAACATGGACTTGTTTGAAAGCCGACTTCATAAACCGTACACGGCAAAAAAATTATTGGAGCGCATTCGATTATTGTTGGGTGAGACTTTAGTGTAAGAGTTGCTTCGCTGTTATGGGTGAAAAAAACATCTACAATTTAATTGCTACGTGCTAATCATACTTTCATAAAGGAGGAGTGAATGTCAGATTCTAAAAAAGATATAGATGCAGATATAAATGCAGGTTTGGATTTTACTGAGGAAGGTAAGCTTAGGCATGAGAATAAGTTTCTGCATGAGCGGGTGGTTAATTTAGAAGTATTTAAGAAGACCTTTTTTTCTACACATGCGGAATTAATTAAAGCGAATGAAAAACTGGCTTTGCTCGAGCAAATGCTGGAGTTGGAAAAGCTTAAAAAAAGTATAACTGGATTACCTGATCCGCTCGATGCTGAAGGTGCTGAGGCTGCAAAGACGAACGATACACTTTTAGATTTTTTTAAGGAAAGTTTCTCAGCGGATGCTTATCTGGATGTCGTGTCGTCAATTTTTCATTCAGTCGATGGTATGGAGCTTGATGTCGCGGTACAGATTTCTCTGAAAAACCAGGTTTTAGATCATTCTTTTGACGAATCGAATAAAGATGAGAGTATACAGCTTATCAATCAATATAAATCGCAGGGGGAGATGGTTGAAGATGATGATTACATTGTTTTTAATCTATCGAATATCTCTCTTTTAGCCCGGCAGTTGCCCGTTAAAAACTTTGTTAAGTGTCAACAAATAAAAGATTTTTTGCAAATAGTTACAGTTGGCGCGAACTCCCGAATCAACTTTTTATATATGGGGTTTGAGCATAAAACGTTACAGGAAAATATCTATAAGATTTTTCAAAAAACACGCATGTCTTTTGAAAAGATGCAGGAGAATATGGATGCTCAGATAATGTCTACCTCTGAATTGTTTTTAAAGCTTGAAGAGGAGGTTGTTCAAGTCTTAATTAAAATGAAAGTATCAGAAGATGACATGAATTTAGCTAAACTAATAATGCATGATAGAAAAACTGAGTTAAATTTGTTGCTTACTTCTGGGTTGACTATGGATGAAGATTTTCTCAATACTATTATTAAGCTGGAACGGGCTTATGCTATTAAATATGCAGGTAAAAAATAGTAAGCGTTTTAGTCTGTTTGTTCAGCTTTAATCTGACAGTAGGCAATGACTCAAATTAGCCAGAAGCGGTCGTTTTTCAGTTTGATTTACTTGATGTTTTGTGCCCTGTTTTGGCACATCTCCATCAGGGACTGACGTGCTTTTTACGCCTGTCCCATGTGGTAATTCCGATCAGATGGGCAGTGCGATGAACGACCCCGCACAACTCTTGGTGGACTCAACAAGGGGACAGAGCGCCAAAAAGCGGCGGTCTTTCCCCGAGGGAGATGTTCCTTAACAGGGCAGCTTGCCAACAAGCAAAGCAATCTAACGAGCGTCCGCTTCAGGGAGTTTTGAGACCCTTGTCTACAGTCAATATTATTCCGCTAGCAGGGGCTGAATAATGTGTTCAACCTGCTGTTTCGATAACTCACCCGCGTGAGTTGCGGTTATTTTTCCATTACGATCCACAAAAACCGAAAAGGGCAGAGCGCCTATACGGTTGCCATAGATGCGTGAAAGCTCAAGTCCTTTATGTTCTGCGGGCATTACTGTGTAATTTACATCAAGCGTATCAACAAAATCCTGTACAGAGTCTTTGTCATCCAGTGCTATACCAATAATTTCAAAATTCTGTTGAGGATATTTTTTTTGTAATTCAATAAATGCCGGAACTTCCCGTTTACACGGTGGGCACCAGGTCGCCCAGAAATTAACCAGTAAAACTTTGCCTTTCCATTCGTCAATATTACGCAGGTTACCTTCAAGGTCTTCTAGTTCAAACGCCGCACGGTTTGTGCCGATCACATCACTGACGGCTGTTTTTGGCATAACCGGTGGAAGATTACGCTTTTCGTTTTGTAAGTAACGCTGAAAGCCGAAACCAGCTCCACCGGCGATAATAATGACAAGTAAAAATGGCAGAATTTTTTTCATAATAAATACTATTGTTAAACGCTTTTTTAGGTAGAAGGCGCAGGCAATTTTATTGTTTTATGGGTATTACCATAAAACAATAAATGAACGTTTGCCCGTAGCCTCTGCGCGCTGTGTGATTAATTGCGTTTGAAGTTAAAGTTTAAACGCCTGCTTTACATGTGCCGTAAATTTTTCTGCTGGCATATAGCCTACCACTTTATAAGCGGTTAATTCTTCAGCCTGTGCATTATAAAATATAATGGCCGGTGGGCCGATGATTTTAAAATGTTTATAAAGCGCTTTGTCCTGTTCATCATTGGCAGTGACATCGGCCTGTATTAAAAGCGTGTTGCTTAATGCGCTTTTCACAGCCGGGTCGGCGAAAGTGAGGGTTTCCATTTCTTTACACGAAACACACCAGTCCGCATAGAAATCTAACATGACGGTTTTATTCTGCGCTTTGGCTTTTGCCAGTGCCGCATTTAAGCCTTCCACGCCTTTTATTTTTTCAAATTGTAGATGGCTTTCGTCAGCGTGCGCGACACCGTTACCCACAATGCCTTTTAGCGGTGTGATAATGCTTGAGCCACCGGCTGCGGCACCGACTATTAAAACCACGCCATAAATAAACATAATTAGGCCGTTGCCTTTCCAGAAACGTCCCCAGCCTGTGGCTTCAGCTTTTAAGCCGTCAAGTGCACCCATATAAATCGCGGGAATAATCAGCAGCATTGCGGTGAGTATCATGACAACCTGATCCGATACAATGCTGCGAATCATCCAGATGGCCACCGCTAGCAGTGAAATACCAAACACGGCTTTTACCGTATCCATCCACACACCCGCTTTGGGTAAAAATTTACCGGCAGAGGTGCCGATGGCAATGAGCGGTGCCCCCATGCCGAGGCTGAGAGCAAACAGGGCGAGGCCGCCAAAGTACGGGTCACCGGTTTGAGAAATAAACAGCAATACACCGAACATGGGGGCTGCAACACAAGGGCCGACAATGACCGCGGACAACAGGCCCATGACGAAAGCCCCACTGAGAGAACCGCTTTTTTGTCTGTTACTAACTGAGGTTAATTTGTTTTGAATAAACGCCGGCATTTGCAATTCATAAAAACCGAACATGGCGAGTGATAGCAGCACAAAGACGCCGGCAAAGCTGGCGAGTACCCAGGGGGTTTGCAACATAACCGCTAAACTTTCACCGGTTAATGCGGCGGCAATACCTGCCGCGGTATTGATAGCGGCCATGCCTAAAACGTAGGCGATTGATAATGAGAATCCTCGGTTGGCACTGATGTCTTTACCCTGTCCCACAATAATACTGGATAGAATAGGGATCATGGGGAAAACGCAGGGCGTAAAGGCCAGTAATAAACCAATGCCAAATAAAGTGAGCAGGCTAATCCACACACTGCCGTTTTTTAGCAGGTTGGCGATTTGATCCTGCTCAGAAATCGGGTCAGCCGAAGCGGGAACTGCGTTTTCACTTGTATCGATAAGTGTGCTGGCAGCTACATCGCTAATTGGGCTGACATCGAGGGTAATGGTTTTGGTGATGGGGGGGTAGCAAATGCCGGAAATTTCCGAGCAACCTTGGTACTTGACCTTGAAACTGGCATTTTTAATACCATCTTTAGGACCATCTTGTGCATTGTCTACTGCGATAGAGGCTTTGGCCAGGTGGTGAAAAACGTAAATATCGCCAAAGAACTCATCCTGTTTGAAATCGCCTTTATCGATAACAAAGTTAGAGGTGGTGATGGCATTACTGTCAGCAGATAATATTTTGGTCTTGTCGCGATACAAATAATGGCCATCAGCGATGACCCATTCAGCAAACACGCGGCCATTTTCAGACCAGGTTTTTAACTGAAAGGCCTCGTCGGGGCTGAGGATGTCATCATCACCGCCGCCCAGGCTGACTTCTGCGGAGTCGTTACCCAGCCCACTAAATGGGTTGGCTGCAAACGCGGGTTGCCAGAACAGAGCGAGCAGGAACAGAGCGAGCAGGAACAGCAAGGTGCTGAAAAGTTGAGTTGGTTTAAAATGCATCGTGAAAACACCCGTTAATTATATGTGGTAGGTTAGAACTTTATAAGCAGTAGAAGTTCTTAAAAGTTATACCAGTTGAACTGTTATTATTATGGTTAATGCTTAAGGCGTTCTTAAAGCCGTAATTTAACTGCTGCAAACATTAAAGTTTTTAGCACCTGAGTGCAAGCCGCCTTATGACTCTTTTTGGGCTTAGGCGGCTGGGTTAAATAAATAGAGAGAAAATTATGTTGAGATTTTGGCCGGCGCTTTTTTTGATTATTCCAATCATAGAAGTCTACCTGTTAATTGAGGTGGGGAGCCGCATTGGTGCGTTGTGGACGATTTTGCTGGTGGTCACCACCGCCATTATCGGGGTGAACCTGCTGCGTCAGCAGGGTATTAGTACATTAATGCGCGCCAATAAGGTGATGTCTCAGGGGCAGGTGCCTGCGATAGAAATGATGGAAGGCCTGTTTCTGGCAGTCGGAGGCGCACTATTGATCACGCCGGGGTTTTTTACCGATGTTATTGGCTTTACCTGCCTGCTTCCATTTACCCGTCGAGGAATAATTCAGTATCTGCTCTTGAATTCTACAATCAAAACCTCATATACCGCACATCAAGAAAATAAGGGTCCTGTAGATCCGCACACCATTGAAGGCGAATATCGCCGCGAAGACTGATGTCTATTGCATATTAGTCACGGTGAGCTTGACTCTGCATGGCTCATGACTATCATTAGCACTCTCTATGCACGAGTGCTAAAAATTAAACGAGGAAAAAATCAATGAATATTCGCCCATTGCAAGACCGTGTGGTCGTAAAACGTATGGCAGAAGAAACAACCAGTGCCGGCGGTATCTTAATTCCTGATTCAGCAACCGAAAAACCATCGCGTGGTGAAGTGTTAGCGGTAGGTAATGGCAAAGTCACTAATAATGGCGATGTGCGTCCGTTAGATGTTAAGGCGGGTGACCAGATTTTATTTGGTAAATACGCGGGTACTGAAATCAAGATTGATGGCGACGAAGTATTGATTATGCGTGAAGAAGATATTTTAGGTGTGTTTGAAGGTTAACCTTCGGTCTTATCATAAAAGTTTTTGTAATAAGGCGTTAAATTCCCAGTCATGTAAGTGTCTGGGTATGACAGCAATCAATCAAATTTAAAGAATTAACAGAGGATATAAACATGTCTGCAAAAGAAGTCCGCTTCGGAGATGACGCACGTGGCCGCATGGTTAATGGTGTAAATATTTTAGCAAATGCAGTAAAAGTGACCTTAGGCCCTAAAGGTCGTAATGTCGTGTTAGATAAATCGTATGGCGCACCGACCGTAACTAAAGACGGTGTTTCAGTGGCTAAAGAAATTGACTTAGAAGATAAGTTTGAAAACATGGGCGCACAGATGGTGAAAGAAGTGTCTTCACAAACATCTGATGTGGCCGGTGATGGCACAACAACGGCAACGGTACTGGCGCAGGCGATTGTTCGCGAAGGTATGAAATCAGTATCTGCGGGCATGAACCCAATGGATCTGAAACGCGGCATTGATAAAGCGACTTTAGCGGCCGTAACAGAGTTGAAGAAAATATCTAAGCCCTGTGAAAATAATGCCTCTATTGCACAGGTAGGAACAATTTCTGCAAACTCTGATACTGATATTGGCGGCATCATTGCAGAAGCCATGGAAAAAGTGACTACTCAAGGTGTTATCACGGTTGAAGAAGGTACTTCGTTAGAAAATGAGCTGGATATTGTTGAAGGTATGCAGTTTGACCGTGGTTACCTGTCACCTTATTTCGTGACTGACCAGCAAAGTATGGTTGCCGAATTAGATAACCCATTCATTTTATTATTTGATAAGAAAATTGCCAATATCCGCGATTTATTAACTATTTTGGAAGGCGTTGCGAAAGCCAGTCGTCCACTTTTGATTATTGCGGAAGACGTTGAAGGCGAAGCACTGGCGACATTGGTTATTAACAGCATGCGCGGCATCGTTAAAGTGGCAGCCGTTAAGGCGCCGGGTTTTGGTGATCGTCGTAAATCCATGTTGCAAGACATCGCGGTATTAACCGGTGGTCAGGTTGTGTCTGAAGAGGTGGGTTTATCATTAGAAAAAACCACATTAGAAGATTTAGGTTCAGCTAAGAAAGTGACGGTAACAAAAGAAGTGACCATTATTGTTGATGGCGCGGGCTCAAGTGATGACATTGCGGCTCGAGTTGGCCAAATTAAATCACAAATGGAAGAATCAACGTCTGAATACGATACTGAAAAACTACAGGAACGTATGGCTAAATTAGCGGGCGGTGTTGCGGTTATTAAAGTGGGCGCAGCAACTGAAGTTGAGATGAAAGAAAAGAAAGACCGTGTTGACGATGCACTGCACGCGACTCGCGCTGCGGTTGAAGAGGGTGTGGTTCCTGGCGGTGGTGTTGCACTGATTCGTGCGATTGCAGCAATTGATGGCCTTAAAGGTGATAATCATGACCAGGACGTCGGTATCTCGATTGCGAAACGTGCGATGGAAGAACCATTGCGTCAAATCGTGAGTAATGCGGGTGATGAAGCCTCCGTTGTTCTGAATAAAGTTTCGGAAGGCAAGGGTAACTTTGGTTACAATGCGGGCAGCGGCGAATACGGCGACATGATTAAAATGGGCATTCTAGACCCAACTAAAGTGACGCGTTCTGCTTTACAAAACGCGGCGTCGGTTGCCGGTTTACTGATTACAACTGAGTGTATGATTACCGACATTCCAGCTGATGAGGCGGTTGCGGGTGCTGACATGGGCGGCATGGGCGGCGGCATGGGTGGTATGGGTGGCATGATGTAAGCTACTTACTACAATCCCAAGTAGTACCATAAAAGCCCGTAAACCCAGTGTTTACGGGCTTTTTTATTGCCTTTTGAGCAAGGATAGGCGCATAACGCAATAGAAGCTCAATTAGCACACCTCACAGGAACAGCTACGTCCTGTGCTTACAGCCGCTCCACTTTATATTGAAATGAAGAAATGTGGTGTTTGTCATAAAAAGGCTATTGGGTCGTTAAGTGAGTACAGGGCTGCTTATGATTTTAATGGTAAAAGATGCAGGGCCAGGGAATCTGGTAATCAAGGGTGAGAAGTTTCCTGGTGTCAAACAATCTGGCTAAAAGAATATGAGTCAATCTGACAGATTCAATCAAAGCAGTCATTGACAAAATACTGTCCTATCTCAAGAAAAAGAATTGGCAATCATCATCCCCCAATGCTCTACCTGAAACCAGGGCACCTCCTCAAATCAGCTTATTCAGTTGATAGCAAAATAATTTGATGATTTATGGACTGGTGCCTATGGTGATGGCATGCGAGAGCTTTTAGCTTAGGTTGTAACTTACCTGAAAATGATGAAAAAATTCGTGAAAAGCGGCTGGAGTTGTTGGAAATAACGGTTGATAAAAGGAAAAAGGGGGGAATGTTGGCGAAGATTTAGAAAATTGACTTCCGTAGGTAGTGCGTCTATATATCCTACACTTGGATAAATCGGATCTGTTTCCAAAACCAAACTTGATTGACATGCTCCTTAGTCAGTAGTGTCTACTCTTATGGGTGAAAGTTGGCTGCTAGGTTTAAGGCAGAAAGAAGGAACTACAGTGAATGTTGGCTTGGGGTATTTCAGAGATACTGATTTAAAACGCCAAAAAAATGCTCTTAAATAAGGGGACGCTACAAAAATATTAGATAGCTCAAAGCGACTAAAACGCACAGACGTTGATGGTGTAATGTTGCTGCTTACTCAACATATTTGAGTTATTTAATGGCCCTGGTTTTTAACAATCGTAGCTAGGACTTGATTGGTAGTGGTCACCGATTAAATATGAAATGTATCAAAAAAAGTGTCAGATTGGAGTTGACCAGAACAGTATTTGGTTGGTTCTATTGCAGTTTTAGTTCGGTATTGATTGTCAGCGCCTTACTCTCTATTCAGGTTGCTCATACCTTATTTAATAATTTCAGATTGAGAAAGTTAACAGTACAGGAAAGCACTGAAAACGATGGCAAAAGTGAAATTACCTACGAGCAAAGACCTGGAAAGACTGGAAAAGTTTTTTAAACGAAATGATAAGTTAGATCCAAAAACCGTCAATCTTAACGACAACCGTATACTTGAGTCGTTTGACTGGACAGGGCTCATCGAAGAGAAAGAAGCAATTCTGGATCTGCTAAAAGCTTATCAGCGCCTGGTCAGGATAGTTCCAGGCGGTACGCACGAAACCGTTAAGGCACTCATGAAGGCAGGAATCCATTCTGCCACGCAAATCGCATCGCTCCCCAGAAAACACTTTATTTTATCAAATACCCAATTTTTTGAAAATAACACAACTCTAGCCGAGATGTGTTATGCGAATGCCGTGGCCTGTCGATCCCGACTGCTGGTTCGCTTCATGGAGACAAACTCAACTGGACCTTAAGGGGCTGAGTGTGGCATTTATTTTGTCATTTTTCTCTCACGTTCAAAAGAAACATTTAGTGAAAACTTGATACGAAACTGCCTTAAGCGGTCAAGTTAATGGATGCTCGAAACTGGAAAAATTATTATCGGTTGACAGTAAACATAAAGTTATTTTAATTGGCCATGGGGCTAGCAGTTGGATCGATTAGTGTGTCTCGTAATCAAGTAAAGCCCATGCTTTTGAATATTTATATCGCCATTCGTGTTGGCGTAGAGGTCGCGATGATTAGATTTATGCAGGCATCAGCGTGACATAAACCAAGAGAATCAAAAAACGTAACAACCACTAATGGTTTCGTATATCAAAGCCAATGAGGCTTCGTGAGATCCAAAACTTGAGGAAACAGCGTCCATGAGTATTAATAATAACCTTCCCAGTTATGAAGAACTTTTCGGTCAGTTAAATTTCAAAAAAAGTGATGATGCGCGGTCAGTGTATTCACCGGCCGCGTACCTCTCTGATCTGTTGCAGATGTTGGACGATAAGTTTGAAAATCCGGATCTGGATGAGAGAAGGGCTGACCTTAAGAAACTTCTCCTCGACGGAGAAAATACATTTGCCTTGATCCCTTACCTTGATATCGTGAATGAGGTATTGGAGAAAATAATTGGTGCTGATCCTTATGACGTTTTGCGCGCAGAAAAATATTCGTTCAATCTGCCTTTTAGTCTGGAAAATGAAAAAGTAAAAAAATATCTCCACTTCCTGAATGTCTCGCCCGAAACTTTACATAAACGATTTAGTATAGAAATTGATTATGATGTCGTAGCAAGAGAATATTTGGGGCTTTCCATTGAGGCGTACAATTTTATAGAGGACAGTGCAAGTAGCGACGAGGCTGGTGTCAAAATCTATTATGGTTTGGGCATTGGAGATTCTTTGAATAGCCTTCTCAAAGTAGATCAATTCATGCTGGCCACTGGTCTTTCTGGAGAGGAAGTTCGGGAACTTCTGTTTCAGCAATTAAGCCTGAGCGCCAGGAACCCGGCAGGAGAAGAAGAAAGAATCGAGGCCGGGCAATTGTTCATCAATCATGAACTGAACGGTTACGCCGGGCTTGATTTAGAAGAGGAAAATATTGTTTGGCATGGCGTCGACACCCCTGTGCCCTGGCAATGGTTTGAACGAATCAGTCGCCTTGTTCGTACCGCTGGTAATTGCGGCCTCAGCTTAACAGAGCTGGATCTTATTCTACGAAGTTGTTGCGACAACCAGCTCGACAAAGCCGCGGTAAGGAAGGTGGCCATGGTCAAGCAATTTAAGAATAACTATGAGCTTACTATTGCTGAAGCCTGCGCATTGTTCAGCGATCTTAATATTTTGGGAATAAGCAATGAGGATGAGCCGCAGGATCTCTTTAACCAGGTTTTTAACGTGCAACGTTCTAACCTGGAAGGGCGATACATCCCGGCTGCCGCATTCATTCCACAAGCCTTTTCTAAGGGAGGTTATACGGCCCTCGTCTGTGAGGGGGACATACTCTCGGAGGAAAACCAGGCGTTTTACGACCGTGTTTGTATAGCTCTCAACATTTCCGGTAAAGAACTGCAGTCAGTGGTCGAAAAAATCAGGGGACGATCTGAAAGCGATGAAAATTTCGTCTCTAAGTTGGAGGTCAATATTGGCCTTTCAGAGCTGTCTCTGTTGTTCAGAATCACAAAAATGGCCGAGGTTCTCGATACTTCCTATGATGAAGTGTTGAGTGTGATGGATATCCTGGAACGGGACCCGGCAATCAGGAATTATAATAATTTTAATATCCTAATTGAAGAGCCCCCTGTAGAGCTAAACTGTTACAAAATCATCGAAGGTAATGACGTCGCTGCAAAAATGTGGCTGGTGCAAATTCTGTTTTGCATAATCAAATGGATGCAAGACGATGGAATGACAGCGACTGAGCTGAAGCAGATTCACAGCGGCGTATTTAAATCTGAAGAGCAGGAGGTCGCTAGCCAAAAGCAGCGAATTACTTTATTCGATAGCCTTTACCAGGCTTTTAAGCCCGTGTTTTTTGAAGCGAATAATCTCAAGTCAGGTCGCTTTGACCAACGTTCGGCGGATGTTATTCACCGCTCCATCCTGGCAGAAGGCAGCGGGTTAACTTCCTCAAGCGACGCGCGCCTGCTGAGTTATGACAAAAGCAAAGCTGAAAATGCCGCTTTTGCCGCAATACGCAATCTGGGCCTTATAACGGTGGATGATTTTAAAGGCCTGGGTATAGAGGAAAAAATACTTGATAAGGTCTTCGACAACCTTTTCTTTAGAGGGTACATCGATCTTGACGGGGCGCTCATAGAAGATAAATTTCCCGAGAATAGCCATGACTTCATCATAGCAACAGATTTTTCGCTGCACAGTGATGCGATTTTCAACCTTATTAACGGTCTCTATCAGCAGACCATTGGCGAAAATTCAGATGATAGTGACGGCAATGAGGATATTGAATTTTCCTTATTCCTTTCTGACCTGGAGACCCTTTCTCTAACAAAAATTGAAAAAAGCGAGCTGTACGACAACCTTTCCTTTAATGCTTATATCGATTCAGAGGGAAGTGTCTTGCAACGGGAGGCCTTTGCTGACGCAAGCGGCGTAACCCAATTTAAAGTCAACGTTGATATCTCCCGGTTTTCTAAAGCTGTTTTTGATCGGATCCAGCGCAATATTGCCCGCTTTGATGAAGAAAACTTGCGAGTGAAAGCCGAGATTTTTGAACTGCTTGCAATGAATGAAGCTGACATTCAGGAACTGATCGAGAACTTGAAATTCAACGAATATATTGATGAGGATGGTGCTTACCTCAACAAAAACCAGATTTTGTCTTTGGATATCAAGGACTTTAATCTCGCTTTGGCATTCTATCCCTATCGCCATCAGATCCTCGGAGCCATACAACAGGCGTTGCGTAGCTTGAAACTTCGCTTCTATACCGTGAGTAAAGCCATGTTGAGCCCGGTTGCGGATGAGATGGTAGCGCAGCTCGCCTTCAGCTCTTTGAAAAATCAGTATTTTCCAGAGGGACAAATTGAAAAGGCTAAAAAAGCGTTTTTCGTTGATACTAGCAATGTTGAGCGCTTGCAAATTGGCGCCTATTTCACTGGCAACTATTCGCAAACTGTATTCAAAGCAATGTCGAAGATCATTGCGGCTGCCAACACTTACCTGGTGTCGCCTGAGGCGATGACTTCTTTTAATTTCGATGAGACGGAACTCGACGAGCTGATGGGGCTTTTGCTGGCTAACGATTACATAAATAGTGATGGCCAAATCAATATTGGCAAAATCCCTTACTTGCTTAATATTAATAATGCGCTGGAATTTAGCCTTTCTGGCTTTGAAGACTACGATAAAGATATTTTCTTTGTTCTCAGTGCCATTGCCCGAGAGATTGACTCAGGTGTGCAAGAGATTTCGGCTGCTTTGAAGAAATTGGCCGAAACGCAAAAAGAGACCCTGTTTTTAACTTTGCAGGATGGGCTTGGGATGCAAATGGATGTCCTGGAAGTAGTTTGCAGGAATGTGTTCAGGAACCCTGAAAACAGCGTAGAACCTTTTTTAATTCCTATTCTGAATACAGTTGACCGCAATGATCACATTAGTGCCGAGCCTGATAACCATAAATTCAATGCCAGCTTGCGTAGAATTTCACAATTTGCCCTGCTGGACTCAAAATTGAAGTTAGATAGGGCTGAAACAGAAGTTATTTTCCATGATCAGGGGCTCGCGGAAAAATTCCCTGAGAACCTCGTGTTACCTCAAGGCATGGACCGTTTTGATGCTCTTCTCGAAGGCCTGGATGGAAAGATCATTATCTTCAAAGGTGATAAGTATTGGTCCTGGTGGGAAGATAATTACAACCTGGCAGATGCAGGACTAAACTTGTCCGAACTCTCCGACAGGTTTGTGGGACTGACCCAGGTGGACGCCGCTTTTATCGACGAAAATAGAAGTGCCTGGCTAATTTCGGGTACTGACTATTTTGTTAGGGAGCAAGGTAAAACAGAATGGCAAACGAAAGCGCGAATATGGGGAGAGGTAGATAACCATTTCAACAATCCTGTTCAAATAGATGCCTCTTATATGGACGCGCAAGGCAAGACCTATCTCTTTAGTGGCACCCAATACATTCGTTACTTAGATGCCTACGATCAGGTTGACGAAGGTTATCCCAAATCCATTAAAGGAAACTGGCAAGATGAGGTGACGGCGGAGCAATTGCCTTCGAACTATTGCGATTCAATAGGCGCTTCGTTTCAGGGGCTGGATGACAGGCTAGTTATTTTTAAGGGTAATCATTACGTTACCTCTGATGATTATACCAAAGAGGCCATAATCAATGCCGATTGGGGCAAAGTAAAAAATAAATTTACAGCACTTGAAAAAATCGATGCCGCTTATGCTGATGATAATAAGTTGTTTGTTTTTGCCGGGGATCAGGCAATTTGCTACTCCAACTGCATTGAGAATGAAAATATAGTGGTAGATGAGGGCTTTCCTCTGAGCCTGAAGACGCTCATGCCGGCTCTACCTGAGGAATTCAGCCACGGCATTGATGCTGTCTTCAAAGGAATGGACGGGCAGATTCATCTGTTTAAAGAAGAGAAATATGTAGGATTGAGCGCCAACTTCGCCACCCAAGAAGTCGAAGCGCAGCTGGAATCTGTCTGGGGAAAGGTGAGGAATAATCTTTTTACCTCAGGTAAGGTCGATGCGGCCTTTACCGGGCTCGACGGTAGAAGCTATATTTTCAGCGGAGATCAGTATTTTCGCTATTCGAACATGGATTATTCCAGAGTTGACGAAAGCTACCCCAGGACCATTGCATTGCATTGGGGAGGGTTAAGGTCCGTGGATGCGGCTTTTATCCTGGATGGAAAGACCTATCTTTTCGGCCAGAACGAGAGTGGCACAGTTGGCTATGTACGCTATTCCACGAGTGATTATACCCAATTGGATGAAGGCTATCCCAAGACCCCCAATGATAACTGGTGGAACTTACCTTATAAATTAGTAGAAGCAGGCTTTTCTACCCCGGATGCTGTGTTTATCGGCCTGGACGGAAATACCTATCTCTTTTATCAGGATAAATTTGTCTACTTCGAGAAATTGCAGCGCTGGTGGTCGGAACCGCAAAAACTAAAAGAAAACTGGGATAGCATTCCTTTTGACAAAGTTGACGCCGCCTTTACTGGCGTAGATGGCAAAACCTACCTTTTCTCCAACCAGGATTACATCCGTTATTCCGATAATACATACGATAAATTTGATGACCGTTACCCGCTGAAGATAAACGAATTCTGGGGTAGGGTGACTAACAATATCCAGCGTTCCCATCGGGTTGACGCTGCCGTTGTCGTGCAATCCCGGGAAAAAGAGGAAGATGCCAGTGGCAGCATTATTGATGTGGTCAATATGCACACCTATCTCTTTTCCGGGGACCAATTCTTCCGTTACAAAGGGACCAACTATAACTGGGTAGAAGAAGGGTATCCCAGACAGATCAAGTCAGCGCTCAAACAAGAGCCACGCTTCAAACACCTTGAGGCAGTTCTAGAGAACCGTATCGATGCTGTTTTTGCAGATCAGCGTAATGTATATATCTGCAAGGATGAAACGCTCCACGTCATTTCTGACGAGCAGGAAAGGGTGTATGAATCGATCTTGCCTACGCAAGTAACTACCGCATTCATTGATGAGAGCGCCCTCTACATCGAAGATATTGCTGGTTGGAAACGCACTTCCAGCATCGAAAGCAATACGTTTGACAGCGCAGCCATTGAACCTGGGATTTTACGCGGCGTGGACCCCAGCTTTAAAAACGCACTCGATGCGGTGCTTAAGGGGACGGACGGAAACACCTATCTTTTTAAGGGCCAGGACTGCTACAACGTTTTACTCGAAAAGTTCTATCCATTAAAAGAGGAATGGGGCAAGGTCTATAATACTGTACAGGTGGCAAATACGCTGGATGCCATCTTCCAGGGGGCGGATGGGAAGGTGTACCTTTTCTCAGGGGATCAATTTCTGAGCTATACCCTTGCTGAAAGGGACGATCTTCCTTCTTTGCCGGATTTTGTCGATGAAAATCCCAAACCCATAGTCAGCAGCTGGGGTGGTTTGAGCAATATTAGTCTCGCATTTATTAAGGAAAGCAAGACCTACCTTTTCGAAAAAGCTGACGATGACGGAAATGCCCGCTATGTCTGCTATTCCGGGAGTGATTACTCCAAACCTGATCCAGGTTATCCCCAAACCGCTCCATTTTCCTGGTGGGAGATCCCGAATATTTACCGTGAAGAAGGCTTCGATCGGGTGGATGCGGTGATGTTTGAAGGGGACAATATGTACTTGTTCAAGGGTAAGGAATTCATTCATTTTGACCAATCCGCTGCCCTTTGGGCTTATCCGCGCCCCGTGGAGCAAATCTGGCGAGGCATCCCCTGGAACAACTCTGATTTCCAAAGGATAAAAACGGTCTTTGCCGGCAATGACGGAGTGATCCACTTTTTCTCCAACGAATCAGTTTGTCGCTATGATGGCAGCGCTTTTAGTGGACTGGCCAAAATCAAAGACCGCTGGGGCAAAATTAATAACAATATTGAAAAAAACGGGCATATCGATGCTGCGGTGGTTTTCGGGGGGGAGGTTACCTATCTGGTATCGGGAGATCAATATGTTCGTTACTCCAGCACAGATTACCGATATGTGGATCAGGGCTATCCTAAAAGTCTCCTGGTCAATCTACGCCAGGAAGAGGCCTTTAGACACCTGCCCGAAACGTTTGAGGATCGGCTGGAATACCTCATCGAGAACAATCAAACCATTGATGCAATGGTCGCCAATTCCCGCAATATTTATATCTTTGATGATAGCCAGTGTCATGTAGCCTCTCAAACGTTATCTGCTGCCTACGCTTTGCAATTACTCGGGCAGGTTCGCAATACGATCCAGCAACAAAATAAAGTGGATGCCGCCCTGATTAATGTCGACAGCCATTTGCTGCTTTTCTCGGGAGACCAATACGTTCGCTACTCAGGCACAGATTATGATTATGTGGACGAAGGTTACCCTAAGACCATTGCGCAAAGCTTGTCGCAAGAGGAAGGCTTGGGAAGCTTTGCCCAACGTTTTAATTACAACCTTGATGCGGCCTTCCACGGCTCAGATGGCCATACCTACCTTTTCAAAGATGAATATTTTTATAGTTCAGGTCAGCCCGTCTCCGAAGGTTTGATCAGTGATGCCTGGGGGAAAGTGAACAATAATTTTCACAACCCGGGCGATACGGCCAATATCACCATTGATGCGGCACTTTATGGATCTGACGGGTACACCTACCTTTTCAAGGGCCAGCAATACTTGCGCTACAGCAACATCAATAATGAATATGTGGATGAAGGTTATCCAAAAGCCATTAAGAATAATTGGGGCAATATGGCTCAAGGGTTTGACAATGGGATTGAGGGTGCTTTTGTGTTTGAGGAAAAGACCTATTTGGTGAAAGGGGATGAACACATTCGCTACTCTGAACAGACTATTAGCGATATGGACCGTATTTACCCACAGAAATTCATCAGCCGTTGGGGTAAATGGGCAGATTTCCTACTCACTGATATCAAGGTCATTCATCGTTATAAGCGCATCCTGGAAGATCACAGTAACCCGGATTACAGCCTGACAGATTTCCTTAACCCTAAGGCGGGCTCCAAGGCCGAGCCCTACCTGATGCTTGCGGAGATCTTTGATTGGGACATTGATGATGTGAAGTGGTTAAAGCGCAATAATGCTTTTCTCTCTAATGACAATCATTTAGAGGCTCGCTTCAATTTAGAATTGGTGCTTCGCATCTTCGATATCTTTAACCTCACAGATAAAATGGCAGCTCATCCCTCTGAGGTTTACCAACAGGTTTGGAGCAACCTGTATCCGCCTGCCAATCTCCAGTCAGCAGCAGATACTCTTTACAAATTCTTAGGATGGGGTAATAGCCCTAAGGACTGGAAAACCCTGTCCACACAGATTCGAGAAGAGCTTAATGAGATTAAGCGTGATGCACTGCTTCCTTATGTGATTTCTCAGGACTCTGAGGTCGAAAATCCGCGCGATCTTTACAGCAAGCTCCTGATCGATGTGGAAATGGGTAGTTGTGCCACCACCTCACGGATCAAGGAAGCACTGGCTGCTGTGCAGCTTTATTTCCACCGCTATTTCGTTAATCTGGAACTGATCGACATCAAAGGCGACAAGGACGACTCGATCAGGCAGGAAATGAAAGAACAATGGACCTGGATGAAAAATTACCGGGTCTGGGAGGCTAATCGTAAGGTTTTTCTTTATCCTGAAAATTATATTCGCCCCGAGTTACGTGATACCAAAACGCCTGCGTTTAAGACCCTGGAAGAGGATCTGCTGCAGGGGGATATTACCGATGCCGCACTTCAGGGTCTTTATAAAAAATACCTGGATGAATATACCGAAGTTTCCAGGCTGACCATTGCCGGAGGCTATGTCTATGAAAATCCTGAGCGCTCATATGATCAGAATCTCATCCTTTTTGGCCGCACAAAAACCGATCCTCTCAGGTATTACTATCGAAATGCGTCCTTCGTTGGTGGAGCGACTAATTCTGCAACATGGGAGCCCTGGTTTGAGGTAAATATCCAGATCGAGGCTCCACGAGTCTATCCTGTGTACGCATTTGGCCGAGTCTTCGTTTTCTGGGCCAAAGTGGAAACAGAAGTGGAAGGATCTACTGAAACGACTATGACGTTTACAGAAACCGATGGTGGCCAGGAAGTTAAGAATAATGCACGGGTGGATCATATCCTTAAGGTCTACTATTCCTTCTATAACCTCAACAAAGAGTGGGTACCGGCACAACTTCTGGATACCGAGATCCGTAGAGGAGTGCCAATCACAAGCTTTAGTCTCTATGTGGAAAATGCAGAAAAAATCGAGGACGATGCGCATGAAAATATTATCATCAATTGCCACTATGAGGCAGGCGGATCTGAAGGAAACCAGGCCTATTATTTGACGCCCGAACTCTATACCAAGAACGCGAATAAACCGGATTTTGCGAATTCAGGCGCGGCAGTTTTCTCTGAAATTTTCCATGAATCCATTGGCGAAAAACGGGTGGTAATGCTGAATACGTTTGAAACTTCAGCCGATGGTCCCTGGTTTAGTTTTGACCACAAAGGCGGTAGTTTTCTGGTAAAACCCGCTACCCCGGGGCTGGGTCCAGACAATCAGCCCAAAATGCTCGACACCAACAATGACAACCTCCCGCGTTGGCCCAAAATTGACGCGACTTTCCATGGGCCCGATGGGAAAAGTTACTTCTTCAGAAATGACACATTAAAGTACGCTTCCTCAGATGACGTAACCCAGGAAATAGATATTTCCAACCGCTGGGGGAAGGTGCCCAATAATGTTGCTAAAACCGGCGTTGTGGACGCTGCTTTTTACGATGGAAACAAAACTTATCTTTTTAGCGGCAATGAGTACCTGGTTTATTCATCAGAGTATGAGCTGGCTGACCGTGTTAATCCTCATTTACTCAAAAGCAATACCGACGGATTCCCGCGATGGAATAAAATTGACGCAGTGCTTAACGTTGGCGCAAAGACCTGGTTCTTCAACAAGGGTCTATTTGTGCAATTAGGGGCGTTGAAAAACACGGCCAATGTTGTCGACAGGTGGGGGAAAGTCAGAAATTCATTCACGGATCCCGGTGAGAGTGCATTGAGGGCAGGCTTCGTTTTCGGCGAATCCACCTATCTCTTTAGCGACCAGGAAACCATCAAGTATACCGGTAGCCAGTATGGTTTTATCGAAGCGGGTTATCCCAAAGCGAATAGCTTGCATGACATCCTTGCCGAAATGGGTGTTTCTGATTTTGATGCTAATGACGATACCGATGGCGAAACTGATGACGAAACTGATGGTAATTCCAGGCGAGACAAGCGAGGTAAGCGTCGCCGCAAACGTGGTACCGAAGACCAACAGATCATCGGCGCTTACAATTCTGGTGAGGCGATCTATCTCATTACGAACCAGCAAAGAATATATAGATTTGACGAGCAAATCTCGGAAATTACCGATGGCGAAATCCAGCACTTTGCTGAGCTGAATTTGGAAACGGACAAGTATGTGTTTTCCAAAAAATCGATAATTCACATTAAGAAAAATGGCAAGCCCAAGTCTTCGCCACTAAAAAGGTCTATTCATGGTGCGTTTTTGGGTCAGGACGATAAGATTTATCTGTTCAGTAAGGATGAATTTATTTCCTTCGATAAATCAGGCGTGGCGCTAAAAAACCTTGTGACCAAAGTGAATGAATGGGACGACAGCAAGAAAAATAGTCAAAAGTGGGGAAAAGTGCGTAACAAAGTTGCTGAAACCGGACAGGTTGACGCTGCATTTCATGACGGCGCTAAAACCTGGCTCTTTAGCGGGAATGAATATCTGGTTTATTCCAATGGACTCGAATTTGCCGATCCAGGCTATCCCAAAGCGATAAAAACTAATTCTGAAGGCCTTCCCCTATGGACGCGACTGGATGCCGCATTTAAAGGCTCGGATGACAAAACCTATTTCTTCAACAACGCCACTAAAAAATACGCTGTTGCGGGAAATGTCGGACGTAGTACCGCTACTCAGAAATCATGGGGGATCATCAAAAATAGACTGGCGGAAAGAGGCGTGGACGCTGCTTATGTCGATCAAGGAAAGGTTTATCTGATGAGCGGAAATGAGATTTATCGCTATTCAGCTCCCGAAAACCAGATCGCCGAACTCTATGATTCAGGCTATCCCTCTACTTATCGTTTGGCGGAATTTAGTCGAGTGAATGCGGCATTTGCTTACAACGGTCACTTTTACCTGGTGAGTGATGAGGCCTTTGTGCGTTGCTCAGAAAACATGCCTTACGAAGCGAATAAAGGCTACCCCAAGCGAGGCAGGTTGGGTGCGATTCTGGAAGATCTCGAATTCACTCACGTAAGTGGCCTTTATGCCAATATGGTAGTCAATGGCGCTTACATTCAGGGAAGTATCCTCTACATCCACTCCCATGGATATACTTTTGGGTGTGAACTCAATGCCAAACTTATTTTCCCTTTGAACAACTCCAAAGAATACTTCGAAGCGGCTTATTTTAACCAATCCTATGGGTTGCAAAAACTCAAAAATGAATCTTATGATGCGGCATTGGTGATCAATAGAACCGGGACCAAAACATTCCTCCTGTTCAAAGGAGAGGAGTATATGGAAACAACCTCAATTCCCAATTCTTTCGCAGATATTGCCTGGTCCTCCTCGGGTAAAATCTTCGATAAATGGGACATTGCCAACATTGATGCATCCTATTCTATGGGCGCTAATCTCTACCTTTTCTTCCGTGATAAATACTTCAAGCTGGACAGTGGGATCAAGCCTGCCAGCTTAAGTGGATATAAGACTATCCAGGGCAACTGGGGGAATATGGCACCTGATCTTCTCTCTGGTTTTGATGCCTCATTAAATACGGGAGAGGCACTTTATTTCTTCAAAGATGGCCATTATATCGAATATGGCCTTGTCGGAGAGGGAGGTGAAAAAACGGTTACTCCCTACGAGGTCAATGAAGCGGTTTATGACATTATCAGACTGACAACCAGTACTGGATACAAGCTGAATCAACGTTTGTTTGTTGGGGGTGTGGACCGCTTGTTGACCATGCAATCCCAGGAAATTGATGAAGTGCCTCAGTTCAGCTCAGATGATAGAAATCCTTCCACAATCCACTTTAAGAAGGATAAGGTGAACCTGGTTCCCACCAGTTCTCATCTAGACTTTTACAGTGCCAATGGAATTTATTATTGGGAGGTCTTTTTTCACACCCCTTATCTCATCGCTCAGGCATTGCACACCAGCCAGAAATTTGAAGACAGTAAACGTTGGTTTGAGTTTATCTATGATCCCACGGAGGCCGCCGATTATTGGAAATTCTTACCCTTTTTAGCGGTGGACATTGAGGGGATCATTGATGCCGGCGAAGGAAAAATCGCCCGTCTCAAGGAACTGGGTGTGGATGTGGCATCTATTTATGGTGCCCAAGATGCCCCTGCCAGCTTGACGGATCTGGCTGTGATTTTTAATCATTTGAAACCAATCGCGGAGGTTTTTCTTGGGGAGCGTGATGCACAAATTGAGGAACTGAATTATTTGGAGCGTTTGAAAGACTTAGGCAGCTTGCTTAACAGCCTGGCCCAACTTGCCTTTAGTAATACTGATCATGAGCGGGTTGTTCAATTTAAAACGGCCAGGCAGGCGTTAGTCGAACTGGTTGGGATTATGCAAAATCTATCAACCAAACTGCAGTTGATGCAAAATAGCGATGCCCAGATCCAGACCTATCTGGATGATCCCTTCGACCCACACGCTATCGCTGCGTTGCGTAAAATTGCCTATCGCAAGGCAATTGTTATGGCCTATGTGGATAATCTGCTTGAATGGGGTGATCTACTTTTCCGCCAGTACACCCGTGAAAGCATAAATGAAGCTCGCATGCTCTATATCCTGGCCTATGATTTGCTCGGCAACAAGCCCCAAAGTCTGGGTACCAACGTGCTTTCTCCAGATAAGAGCTACACTGATTTACTCAATTCTGACCTGGATTACGACTTCCTCCTTTACCTCGAAAATCAGGCTAATGTCGACGAAGATGGCAATCTGAGTTTCGCAGGCACCGTCCACGATAGCATCGTCAACAATACCTATTTCACGCTACCTGAGAACACGGTCTTCCTCGACTATTGGGACCGGGTGGAAGATCGGCTATACAAGATCCGTCATTGCCTCAATATTCTTGGGATCAAGCAACCCCTGCCACTATTTCAGCCACCGATTGACCCGATGGCGCTAGTATTGGCCGCAGCTTCGGGGGGCGGCCTGGGGGCCGCGCTCGCAGGTATGCAGATCGCCGTTCCACATTACCGCTTCTCCTTTATGATCCGCAAGGCACAAGAACTGGTGCAAAGCCTTTCTCAGTTTGGCAATGATCTTCTTTTAACGCTTGAAAAAAGAGATGCTGAGGAACTCAGTCTGATGCAAAACAAGCAAGAAGGGGTCATCTTGAGCATGACCATGAGCATCAAAGAGGCTCAGGTGGCGGAGGCAGACACGAATCTTAATTACTTGAAAGAGAGCAGAGCCAATGCACAGTACAGAGCGCAAAAATATGCCCAATTGATCAATGCGGGTTTGAATGAGTTTGAAAGAGGACAGATGACTATGAGCATAGTGGGGGCAAGCATGATGGGAGTCTCAGCTATTCTCAAAACAGCAAGTGGTCTGGCGCATCTATTTCCCGAGAGCAAATTTGGTGTGTTTATTTTGGGCGCTGAATTTGGCGGCAGAAATGTTGGGGAATCCATCGAGAAGTTTGCAGAAGCATTGGAAACCGGGGGAGATGCTGTCAGCATGGGGGGTGAAGCCATGGGCGTTAATGCCAGTTTTGAGCGCATGAAAGAAGACTGGGAACTGCAAAAAACGGTATCCGAGAGCGAAGTCAAACAACTCGATTTCCAGATCAATGGCGCCGAATGGCAAAAGAAAATCGCCCAACGTGAAATTCAAATTATGGATAAGGAGGTGGAGCAAAACGAATCGATCACTACCTTTATGCAGGATAAATTCACTAATCAGCAGCTTTATCAATGGATGGCAAGCAAGCTTTCAGGGCTGTTTTTCCAGACCTATAAACTGGCTTTTGATATGTCCAAGGCCGCCGAAAAAGCATTCCAGTTCGAGCGCGGCGCCAAACAATCCGAGGTGAATTATATCACGGCTCCTTATTGGGATAGCGCTCATAAGGGGCTGCTTGCAGGAGAGGCGCTGGGGTATGATTTGGACCGCATGGAAAAGGCATTTATTGATTCTGATGCCCGCAGATTCGAGATCAACAAGCCTGTTTCCCTGATGGAATTAGATCCGCTCGCCTTATTGGAACTTAGGGCCAAAGGTGTGTGTGAATTTTCCTTGAGTGAAGCTCTGTTCAATTATGATTTCCAGGGGCATTATTGTCGCCAGATCAAGTCCATTTCTGTGACTTTTGATGTCAGCTTGGAAAGCAACAAAACTATCTTTGCTACCCTGACTCAACTTAGCCACAAAACTATTCTCGAGCCAGATGCCAGGGCGGTCAAATTCCTGCACAACCCTAAGGACATGCCACCCACGTCCATTCGCAACAATTGGCGGCCCAGCCAGCAGATTGCACTTTCCCGGCAGCAGGAGGACGACGGTATGTTTGATGCCCGATATGACGATGAGCGTTTTCTCCATTTCGAAGGCACCGGAGCCGTATCTAGTTGGCGGCTCGAACTGAATGGTAAAAATGGGGATTATGACAAGAAACAAATCGAGGATGTGGTGATCAGTCTGGATTATTCGGCTCTGCAAGGCGGCGAAACTTTTGCTAATGCTGTTAAAGGCATGCTCAAGCCTTATTCCACAGCCACTTTATTCAATCTGGAAGACGACTTTCGCAGTGAATGGAGTGAATTTAAGGAAGGAGAACAGGGCGAATTAAAAATAAATCTAACGCGCGATCGATTCCCTAATATGGCCAGCAGTAAGATTTTGGGTATCTATAGCCGCTATCAACTGAGCGATAAAGCGCAAGTTAGCATGACCCTCAATGGTGACGATGAATTAGTCCTCAAAGATGGTCAATATCTGCCAACTAGCGGGCTGAACATAAGCAGCAGTGGTTCGCAATGGTCCTTTAGCCTGAAGGGGAACAAGTCTGACCTTGAGAACATGGTTTTGGTTTTAGAGTACAAGGCTTCGGTGAAGTAGTTTGCTTTAACGCAGATAACCATGCTGAAACACGCTAAGGAATTTCAGAATGCCACCTAGAAAAAAACGCAAATTAGGAAAAAGGGCCCTGGGAGCTGCTCGGGAAAGTGTGGAAAAAATCAAAAGAGGCTTGAGGTTTTTCAAGGTACGAGCGCTGGACCCACGTTTTCCAACAGAAGGTAGAGTCAGGAACATCAGGGGATTTGAGCAAGAGCATGGAAATGGCTATTTCTGGCAAGATCGCGGTGGAGTTAAGTTGTTGGTTAATAACAGCGCTCTGGAATCAGACGATTTGATCGATACAGTGCAGGCCTTGATCGAACAAAACGGCAGAAATGGCGTAGATCATGTCATCCTCAATCTGGATGAGGGTGATAATGCGAAAAAGATAGAAGAAGATATTCAGCGGGTGTTGGAGTCACTGCAAATGAGAGCGTCTGTAGTTGTTAATGCACCCGAGCAAAAAGACAACGAAGAGGCAGCGATTCCAATAACGCAATTGCCAATCAATCCAGCGAAAAGGAGGAGAGTTCAGGTTAGTGATGACGAAGATGCAGAGGATTTAGGTGAAGTAGAAGGTGATGATGAGAGGGGCGATGGAAATGAAGGAGATGAGGGAGATGAGGGAGATGAAGGAGATGAAGGAGATGAAGGAGATGAAGGAGATGAAGGAGATGAAGGAGATGAAGGAGATGAAGATGCTGCCCCCGATATTATAGAGGTTCTGTCTAACGGGTCGCTTCAAATCCGTAATGCAATTCGAGACATATTTAGGGGGATCAACGGGCTAAGTGGACCGTATGAAGCAGGCGCGCAGGGTGCAAGATCCCAATTGCGCTTAGCCGGGCAAACTTTTTCACATGGAACTACTGACAATGCCCACTCGGAAATGATGGTGTTAAGGGCGGCTCATAATTCACGGTTAATCGGGATTAATGCAAATGGTTTAATTCGTCAAAACGGAAATCGTCGATCAATCCCAGCTCGAAATTTTACGACTACTCATCCCGGGCAGAGAACTAATATGGACCATTGTGGCTACTGTACTTTCTTCCTTACCCTATTGGGCGTGCCAACTAGCCGGCCCACTTTTGAGCCATCTGTTTATGCGGGCGCGAGACAAGGCCGTTCCTATATTGTCCCGAATTTCATTCGTAGGAATCCCGTGGTAATGGCGGCAGCGCTGGGTTACGCCGATCAGGGAGCGTTCGTTCAGTCCTTACAAAATGAACTCTCTAATATTATCGCTTCCCCCCGTCGTCACCGGTCCACATTTAGAAGTCTGGCCCTTCATCAAAGTGTAGATCGAGATGCCTTAGCCGCATGGGCCGGTGACCCGGCGGCCACTTTCGATCAGTTATTAGGTATTGTGGATGAAAGGGCGTTGTTACCCCTTATTTGGAATCCTATTCTGCGAGAACTGACTGCAGTGATGACAGGGAATTTGAGAGACCTGTAATTTGGAGTGAACGATGGCAATTTATTGCCAAATTGATAAAGAAATAACTGAGCTTATTAAGTACTAAACATTCAACGATTGAGTTTACTAAAATGACAATTAACTATGCCAAGAAATAAGAGAAAAAAAAGCAAAAAACGCGCTTCGGGTTCCAGCAGGACCAAACTAAAACGCAACTTGACGGATCTGATCCCCAGAATCAAATCCACTATGCAGGTAGCCAGTGTTAAAAAATCGAAGCTCGGTGGAAAAATCTCGGTTAACAATAAGAAACCGGGAAGCTCTACTATCTACTCAATTGAAAGTGGTAAGCAGAAATCTGAAAAGATGAGAAGCTTCCATTTCCGCGATGATGATGAAACTAAAATGTTTGTGCAACTCGACAAACAATTTAGATCGAGTGTGCCTGTTGACGGTGTCAAATCAGACGAAATGTTACTGGCCCATATTGATAAAATGGTAAAGACCAGGGGTATGGCTTTTCCAGAGCGCATTGTCATAGACGATGGAGGATCGGGAGAAGCGAGCAATCTTATTAAGCAGTTACTCACCACTTCAGGCACATTTGGTGAGAAGACTTACACTTATCAAAGGATAGCCCGGGACCCTGCCGACTCCGCATCAGAATTTAGGATTGGGATCCGAAGTAGTGAGCTGTTTCCAGGGCCCGACATGGGGGGCGCAGTCAAACTCCATGAAAGTTTTGGTAAAATTGATGCCATATTCGGGCCTTCCAATGCAGTGGTAATCAATCAAGATAAAGATGTACTAACGGAGGAAGAAGCGAAAAACATTGAAACTTTCGTAAGCTTTCCTCGCGATGGTTCACCAAAAATGTCCGAGAATTTCAAAGATGCGCTGTATCACCTAGCCACGGTTTCTGAGACCAATGGCCAGTTTGAGCGCGTTATGAACGATCTTGAGGGTTTCAAAGCAAACGACGATGGCCCGTTTGACGCCCTGAATATGTTCATTGAATATCAGGTATTTAAAAGCGGTGAGCATTTGAAAACTGAGGATGAAGATAACTGGACCCAAAAGATCAGCGCAAGAATCATTGATGAAAACCCTGACTTAATTCAAAAGATGATCCCGAACAATTTGGCGAATAGAGAAAAATTCGCGAGTAAGATTTTGGATGACCTTGGCATCGCTAAAATATCCGAAGATTACATTCAGAATTTTGACAATCTTAAAGAGCACTTCAGTGACTATTTGAAAGGCATTAGAAGGCCGCTCTTGCCTGTCCTGAGTTCGATAGCGATCACCGATGAGTTGGTAAAAGCAGTAATCGATCAAGAATTGGCGGCCATAATTATGCCGGAGGTCGCGAAAAACTATATGTGCGAGTGTCGTTATAGTGAGCCCGCGCCGACGTTAATAAGGCGCGATATGCCGGCCTTCGTCAAAGATCGATTACGGGCTAAAGATCGAAATGAGGCTGTACATATTTTCCAAACTAAAAACGGATACAGTATCGCTTACGACGCTAAGAAGCTCGGCTTAAACCCGGCCGAAAAACACAGTGCCGGCCAGATAGCGTCGAAATCAAAATCTGTCGAACGATTCCTGGGAAAATATGAGGAGCCAATCGGTCTCAAGTCCGAGCCCTTCTACGAGTTGGTCTCTTTTGATTCGACCCAGTATATGATCGCTGATGTACAGGTGCCAATTATGGATGATGGTGTTGAAATCAGTCTTAACTCTCCAGATGGGAAACCCTTCACGCTTAAAATTGGTAACAGTCCAGAAGAGGTGGGTGTAAAAATGACCGATGAATATGCGGGCGCTTATAAAAGAAGCCTCAACAGTCAGCGAGTCATTGAGTTTGCAGAGATTAGCGAAAATGGAACACAGACCGTATTCCAGATGAAGGGATCAGGCGTTCCGGCCTATGGTTTTAGCAAAGATCAGGATTGGTCTGGAGGAGAATATCTTGCGCTCACTATTGAAAAGGGCGCAATGGCTTTTCGGGATTTTGTAAAGGAAGTGTTTAATATTGACGATGCTGTTCCCGAGATGGTAGGCGTCTCAATGGTAGGAGAGCCGTCGGTGGCAACTAATGAAGAAGCAGCAGGTCGTTTTGGGGCGGTCTCTTTCAGGCTGGATACTGCCATGGGTATTCGCCTTTCCAACGTCACCTATGAGTCAGTCAGTGAAAGAATGAGAGCCAAAACGCAAACTGTGGTGGACACACAGTGGAGAAGCACGATGGCTACAATCCTGGCGCGTAATATGGCTTTCGCCAATATTTTTGGACTCCAATACAATGACAGCGGAGTCACCAAACTCGTTGACGTCGGTTTGCAGGGGCAGTTTGCAGATACCGGTGGACTATGGAATCTTGACAAAGCCCCTTTATTAAATGCATCTGCGTTGCGTGCGGGTATTTCTCAACATATGAGTAGCGAAGCGGCAAATGTCTTTGATACTGAGTACGTGAAATCGATGTTTGATGCGCTAGACAAAATTGGACAAGCCGCAGGTGATCCAGAACAAGGCCAGATAGCGAATTTGCGTAGAGAATCTATTCTCAACGATGACAGGTTAAATGTATTTGATGCGCTGCGTCCAGCCTACAAGAAAAAACAATATACCGATGAATTACGGGAAATGCAGCAAAAGCTGCTGGCCAATTTCACGCTGGCCATGGGGGGGAGTGATTCAGGTCCTACCGCAAGTCAGCGCGCCTATGCCTCGGGTGGTGTTAAGGCATTTGCCAAGGTGTTGGTCTCTAATTTACGGGGTGCAGGCGCAAGTTCCATGAAGGAAATATTAGGCGGATATGTAGCTATTAATCAATTGGACAAAGCGGTTGAAGTACTGGGAATTCGTAACGAAGCTCAGCTTCGCCTTGCTATGAAACTGACTAATTCGGATAGCTGGCCGCAAGTGAAAGGCTCGGATAATAACACTTTCGAAACGGCCTTAGAGTCTTTGAAAGGTAAAGCTATTTGGGACGATTAATTAATTGAGTATAATTGCCCTAAAATAAATATTGATCTGAAAACCGAGGAAAAAAACACCTAAAAGCAAAAGAAAAAAAGTCAAATAAAAAAAGGAAATCTACCAGGAAACTTAGCCGTTTCCGTTCCCAAAAAAAGAGTATTGGGACGAGATCAATTTTAAGTTATGCATGAGGTTTGCGTCGTCATTGTGCACGAAATGATCATGTGGCCAGATATAACAAGCATAGGCTGGCCATTGAGGCAGCTTGATTGTAAGGATTGCTCGTATAGCAAGCCTGGTCTTAATCGTTTGCTTTATTTGAAATTGCCATGTTATGGCGCTTCTCTCTGATTAATACCGCCACCATTGGTACATTGTTCAGTGGTTGCACAATGCATAGTGCAATTTGCAAAACAGTTGCACTATGCAATTCAGGTGGTCGTTTTAAAAATAACATAAAATAATAACTGATTGAAAACAAAGGAATTTATGCTTCTGGCACATCCCATGCAATACATACAGGCATTAAGGCAATAACCACCAGGTTGAAACCTTTAAAAAGTTACCAGAGCTGCAATTGGATTTGAATTTAAGATTTTATATAGCAACCACGCTGATGCTTAGATGCACGGAATAGCATCGCTCTTTTTATTTAGTTAAGTATGCCCGGATAACATTTTCTTGTTATCCACAGTTGAACTTGAGGTTTGGCTGAAAACTGTTTCAAAAGTTTTAATAATGCAACCACGCTGATGCATAGGGACAAGGATTAGTTCCGCTATTTTTATTCTATAAAAAGCCCGCTCATTGAGTGGGTTTTTTTATGCTTGCCGATATGTGCATTTCAACTAATAGCGAGTAAAGTGATATGTGGTTTTAACCACGTTGTGAAGTTGCCGCTTAATTTAAGTTATTTATTTCGCAGAAAATCCGCATCAATAAACTTATCTAAAAAACTTAACCCATAAGCGGACGTGGCATTTTTAGCGTGATGGTTGCAGTAGCAAACCCGTCCATTGGCTTTGTGGATGGAGTGTTTATCCATAATCAGATTAAATGATATAATTTGATTCAGTTCGAAATCTTCCTTCTGGCTTTCAAAACAAATTCCACCGCGGCTGATATTAAGTACTTTGTATTCATTGTAAGTGTCAGAGTTAGGGTTTTTTTTTAATTGCACAAAACTGTTACTCACTTGTGTTCTAATGTCGCGTTGCTGCATTATGTTCTCATTTTTTACTAAAGCATGTACTAAGTGTAGTTGCAGTTTGTCGCATTAATTTAAAATAATGAGATTTGCCCATCGGCAATTGAGAGCCCGCTGGATCAAGCTCCGCTAATATAACCGATGTTTTTTCAGTGAGCGTATTAAGCAACGACGGGATATTGGGCGGCTCATAAAAAATGCACTGAATGTTTTTTGTGTGGATGATTTCACGTAAGGCTTTTACACGTTTTATACCCGGTGAATGCTCAGGATTGGTGGTAATAAAATGTGCGTTATTTAAGCCGTTTTCCTGCTCAAAATACTGGAATGCATCGTGGTAAACCAGATAGGGTATAGATTGATATGGGCTGAGTTGTTGCCGATTTTGTTGCTGGAGGTTGTCTAGCTTTATTAATAAGGCGCCTAAATTTTGCTGATAATGAATGGCATTTTCAGGTGAGCGTTGGCTCAAAAGTTGAGTGACATACTCTGCAATCGCTTTTGCATTGTTTACTGATAACCAAATATGTCCGTCAATTTTGCTTTGTGTTTTATGGGCGTGCTCGGCATGAAAACTGCGAGCGGCTAAAATCTGAATTTTGGGAATGCGACTGAGTTCGATAAACTGTAAATTATCATTGGTGTTTTTTAGCGCACTGACAAAACCCTCCAGATTGTCACTGCTGTAGAAAAAAAACTCTGCCTGATTTAATAAGCGTTTCTGTGATGGGCGTAATTGAAAATGATGGGGAGACTGTTGTTGCTGTAACAGCAACTCGGTCCGATTAATCCCTTCGGTAATATGGCTAATAAGAGAATGCAGTGGTTTAATGCTGACCAATATCGTGGCCGGTCTTGTGGTCGTTTTGGCCGCTGCGGACTGGCTCAGGCCTGGAGCTGTAATAAAAAGTAGTAAACTTAATAGACTAAATTTGAACAGCGCCCTGAAAACGGGCTGGTTGAAAGAAGGCTGGGCGGAAGAAGACAGGCCTAAAGAAGACAGGCCTAAAGAAGACAGGATAGGATAATGGGCAATCATTAAATTATGTTATTCTATGTTGATTTGGCCGGTAATTTTACAGGTCAAACCGTTCTGGTCAATCACCGTTCAGGTCAATCATAGTTTTGGTCAATCAAAGGAAGTAATGAGCACATTTTTAATTAAAGCGCAGAACATCAATCTGAAAATTAATCAGCGCCAAATTTTAGACAATATTAATCTGAGTATCAAACCCGGAGAAATTTTGACGCTGATCGGGCCAAATGGCTCGGGTAAAACCTCACTGGTTAGAGTGCTGCTGGGGTTAATTCAGGCGGATGAGGGTGAGGTACAAACTCAGCCGAAGCTGGTCATAGGGTACGTGCCGCAAAAACTGCATATCGACACCACATTGCCAATGAGTGTTAAGCGATTCTTGCAAATGGGGATTAAAACCCACGGTGATGAAATTGCCCGCATGGCCAGCACTCTGGGTGTGATTGATTTACTCGATCAGCCGGTGCATGGCGTATCCGGTGGTGAGTTTCAGCGCGTTTTACTCGCCCGCGCATTATTGCGCAAGCCTGGTTTACTGGTGCTGGATGAACCGGCGCAGGGCGTTGATATCAATGGTCAGCAACAACTCTATCAATTGATTTCTACGATTCGCGATGAATTCTCCTGCGGCGTGCTAATGGTGTCACACGATTTACATCTGGTAATGGAGGCCACCGATCAGGTGCTTTGTCTGAATACGCATATTTGTTGCACCGGGCACCCCGAGGCGGTTAGCAAGCACCCGGAGTATTTAAAATTATTTGGTGCATCGCTGGAAGGCATTGCGGTGTATACCCATCAACACGACCATAGCCACAACTTAAGTGGTGATGTTGTTGAGCATCAGCATGGGCACAGCAAGGGTTGCAACCATGATCATTGATGATTTTATTGTGCGCGCATTGATTGCCGGCATGCTAGTGGTGCTGGTTTCTGGCCCGCTGGGTTGTGTGGTAGTGTGGCGACGCATGGCTTACTTTGGTGAAGCGCTGGCCCACTCTGCGTTATTGGGCACCTCTTTGGCCATTATGTTTGAGATTAATCCGCTGTTTGGGGTGGTGCTAATCGGGATTGTGCTCAGTTATTTATTGATTCGACTACAGGCTAAAAAAGATTTATCCAGTGACGCCATTCTCGGTATTTTATCCCACGGTGCATTAGCTGCAGGCTTAGTGATGCTGGCCATCATGCAATCGAACGGCCAGCGCATAGATTTAATGGCCTATTTATTTGGCGATATTCTTTCGGTTAGCTGGGCTTATTTAATCTGGCTAAGCGCGATTTGTGTTTTGGTACTGGCCATAATGGCCTGGTTATGGCAATCCATATTAGCAGTGGCGGTGCACGAAGAGTTAGCGCGCAGTGAGGGGGTGAACGTAGATCGGGTGCGACTAATCTTTATGTTATTGATGGCGGTTGTGGTTGCGGTGGCGATGAAAATTGTCGGCATCATTTTAATTACCGCATTATTGATTGTGCCCGCCGCCACTGCACGACGCTATGCAAGCTCGCCTGAAGCGATGGCGATTGCGGCGATGGTGTTTGGTTTGTTGGCGGTGTTGGTCGGGGTCTTCGCTTCAATGCAGTGGGATACACCGGCAGGGCCGTCTATTGTTTTAGCCTCGGTTATTTTATTCTTTGTTTCTCGGCTAAAGTCGCGTGCGTGAGCTATATCGCTAAATAGCCCATCTTCAACATACACCATCTTCAACATAGACCATCTTCAATATAGACCATCTTCAACATAGACAAGGGCTAGCGGATGTTTAGCTTCCCCAAAATTTACTGAGCCAGGATTTACTGGACCAGGATTTTTTATTAAATGTCGCCTTTGCACCACAGTTTAACAGGTGCTCGACATAGGCCGAATCTTCTTCCAGTATATGAATGGTCAGCCACTTCTTTAAAAAGTACAGCAGCTCAAAGCTGATTGAATGATCTTCGTGATCCATTTTGTAACGCAACTCTTGCACCTGGCTCAGTAACATATTGTGATGGGCTTTATGATCGTCGTAGTCCGGATAGCCTAGAATTCTTAAAATACTTTCTTCTACGGCAAAATGAATTTTGGTGTATTCGCAAAGCTTGTCCATAATTTGTACGCAGACATCGGCACCGTGGTGTTGCTCAATTGCTTCATGTAATTGATTAATTAAATCAACCAGTACTTTATGTTGTTCATCAATCTCCTGAATGCCTACACTTAATTGGTCCGACCACGGCAATAATGGCTTGGATGATTTGGGGAATAACTGTTCTGCGACTGTGTTCATATTGGCAACTTAAAAAAATAAAAAATGATAATATACAAATTCATTTTTTTTAAGATTGATGAAAATCAATAAACAGGCGATGATTATATTTGCATATTTAGTTGATCTGCAATGGCTTGTCTTGCAGCTTGTGCCAGTTGCTTGTTGGTAATGTTTTCTGCGTTGTTTAGATGAAGATCTAAAGGCGCTAAAAAGTGTAAGTCAACGTGTAACTGTTTAGTTTGAGTGAGCCCATAAACCGAATCCATAAAACTCATTTCATCTATATAGGGAACATGTGGGTTGATACTATCTTTATAGGGGTAGCGCAACGCAACGGGCTGAATTTTTACCCGTGCATCAATCGCCGCTTGCAATAAACGCCCGTGAAAGTTTTTCAGGCTGGAGCCATCGGTGGTGGTGCCCTCAGGAAAAACCACCACGCTGCCACCCTGTTGCAGGCAGTGGGTAATTTCATCTAATGAGTTTTTGGCGGCACCGGTTACGCCTCGCTGAATAAATAATGTGCCCGCACGATGAGTAAACCAGCCAATAACCGGCCAGGTTTTTACCTCGGCTTTGGATAAAAAATGCAGCGGTTTTTGTGAAGCTAACACCGGTATATCAAACCAGGAAATATGATTCATTACATAAAGAGTTGCCGTTGTGTCGGGTTCGCCATGCACAGAAATTTGAGCATTAAAAATATGGCACATGCGCGAGTTCCACCAGATAAATAATCGCGAGGCAAAAAGTGATCCCTGAATACCATTACGTATAAATAACAAGGTGATAGTGACGCCAGAAAATAAATGTAAACTAATACGAAATATTTTCCAGCTGATTATAATGGGTCTGAATAACTTCAAAGTTTAAGCAGGTCGTTAATCATAATTATGAAAAGCGCATCGATAAATCCAGCGCTTTAATATCCTTGGTTAATGCACCGGTAGAAATATAATCGACACCGGTTTCGGCTATCGCTCGAATGGTTTGCAAGGTGACATTGCCGGAAGCTTCCAGCTCGGTTTTTTTGTTGGTGATTTTCACGGCTTCGGCCAACAGCGTTAAATCAAAATTATCGAGCATAATTCGTTCAACGTTGGCATCGAGGGCCAGTTGTAACTCATCTAAGTTTTCAACCTCTACTTCCACCATTAACTCCGGGCTATGAAAACGAGCGGCTTGTACCGCTTCTGCTATGCCACCAGCTGCGAGAATATGATTTTCTTTAATTAAAATCGCATCGAATAAACCCACCCGATGATTGTGACCACCGCCACAGTGCACCGCATATTTCTGTGCGATGCGTAGCCCGGGAATGGTTTTACGGGTATCTAACACTTTCACGCCAGTGCCTTTAACCGCAGCGGCAAATTCCGCTGCCTTAGTGGCGGTAGAAGATAATGTTTGCAAAAAGTTTAATGCGCTGCGCTCCCCGGTTAACAGTGCGCGGGTTGAGCCGCTTAATGTACAAATTTGCTGCCCGGGTTCTACGTTGTCACCGTCATCCACATCCCATTCAATAAAAACTTGTGAGTCTAATTGTGCGAAAACCTCTTCAAACCAGTCAATGCCACAAATGATAGCGGCCTCACGACTGATTACTGTGGCTAAACTAAAATCATCTTCATCAATGAGTTTGGCGGTAACATCACCGCTGCCAATGTCTTCCGTGAGTGCGTTGTGAACGCTCTCCTCTATGTAACTGTGGGGTACGTGCATAATTTACAACTGGCTTATGGGTTGGGGGTCAATGTAGGGCGTAAGTTTACGTTTTTTTTATTTAAATACCAGCCGTAAGCCGGCGAATATATGTCTTTGGTGGGGCAGGTGGGCATTTCTGAATGATGCACGCTTTATTTCGGGGCGAGTGTGCGGGCTTGCGCCTTTTAAAATATAGTGGTTTTCGTCATATTTTAAATGACCACCGTCGTGTTCGGGAAAGGCTTTAAATTCGTCATAAGGAGAATAAACATTATTGCACCATTCCCAAACATGGGTGGTTTGTTTGAGGACTTCAAGGCGTGCAGCGGTTTCCCATTCGTGCTCGTGGGGGAGTCGCGCACCAGCCCAGTTTGCAAAGGCGCTGGCTTCATAATGACTCAAGCCGTAAACCGCATCATTGATATTGAGGTCGATGGCACCCAACTGGTGAGTGGCATACCATTGCTGCTGTGGATTTTGGTGCCAGTGTTCCGGATGCTGAATCGTGTTTTCTTTGCGCCATTTCCAGCCCTCATCACACCACAGGTTTTTATTCTGGTATCCACCCTCTTCAATAAATAATAAGTATTGACCATTTGTAACCGGCGTATTGGCAATAAAAAAATCCTCCAGATGAATTTCATGAGCGGGCAATTCATTGTCAAATGATAGCGGTAACTCACCACCCACTAAATAAGTTGCGGCTTTCACATGGCTAATGTTTTTGATAAGCGCCTGAGATTTTAAGGGTGTTTGAGGTTCGTAAGGATGATTTTTTTTATCTAGAGCATGTTTTTTTAAGGCGATTTGATTGAATACCCTATAGGTCTGTTCATATAACAGCGCATATTGTTGAATGATATAGTTTTCAATAAATTCATCTTTAAATAATGGGTTGTCACTCAGCGGGGGTGTTTTGTACAGCAGTAATAAATCGTTATCATCCTGTTGTGCCGAAATTTCCTTGAGTGTGGCCTTTAATGATGGCAGCCGTGGGCCGCGTTGAGCGGGCGGGCAGTGTTCAGAGAAAAATAATGATTTATCGGCGGTGAACTGGTCGTCATTTTGCAGCACCTCGTGCAGCCAGTAGTTCTCTATAAAAATACCGCGCCCCAGATACCAGCCCGCAGGGCTAAGGTCGTGATGAAACTGTAAGCGATAATGGATATCACTCAAGTTACTGAACAGCTGTCGCGTGAGGTTCTGAATGGCGCGTAAGCGAATGAGGGTGGGTAGAGAGGTGCTCACAACGTTAATATTCCAAATTTATATTTGCCATAAGGATAACTGTACAGCATCTTAAAATATACCTAAATTGCCGCCACACTCAGCGAACGGCTTCAACATTGCATATACTCAATTCATAAATATTCGGTTCAGCATGCAGACTTGTTCGTGTTGCTAGCCAGAAACCTGACCGTAATGGATACCCCAAATGCAGCAAGGCCTCGCAGACTGGCAAAAATTTTTAGCAGATAAACCCTTACCAATATTGCCTCGAACAAAAAAAGATGTGCAGGCGTTAATAAATCAGGCGCAGTTATCTATTACTCAGTACGCTTCTCCCATCGTCTACGATGCGGGCTTAAGTGCGTTTCTGTTTCAGCATGTCAACACGCAACGACAAACAAAGGGTAAAAATCCACTCACGACGATGGGGAATGTGCTATCGCATTTAGGGCAGTCGGCATTTCAAAAGATTTTGAATCAGAGGCCATTACTGGAAAGCCTGAAGTTATCGGAAAAAAACACCGAGGGTTACCTGCGGGTGATGGGGCAAAGTTGTCACGCGTCTTTACAGGCCACTCATTGGGCGCAGCAACGCAATGTGGTAGAAACCGAAGAAGTGCAGTTAGCCACATTACTACAAAATATCAGCGAATTAATGCTCTGGTGCTATGGCGATGATGTAATGCCAAAAATAGAAGCATTATGTTATGTCGAAAAAATGCCCTATGAGCAGGCGGCGAAAATGGTTTTGGGTTGTGGCATGAGAGAACTGGGTGGCAGGTTAGCCGAACAGTGGAATTTTCCAGAAATGGCGACCGAGGGGTTGCAGTCGAAACAAAATAATTTCACTTTAGCCTGTGGTGTTTCACTGGCTTCAGAATTAGCTCGTATCGTCAGCATAAACTGGTATGGGAAGGATGCGACTCAAATAATACAGCGAATCGCAAAATATAAAGGTAAAGCAGAAGGCGAAATTGAACATGTTCTGCATTTAAACGCGGTTAATGTAAATGATGTATTAATCGATAAAGGCTACACTGCACCGGCTAAATTACTTTTTATGTTGGCGGATGATGATTATGTTGATCCATTTTTCAGACTGAATACAACGCCAGAAAAAACGCCGCAAACATTATCGAAAAAACCATCAGTTATGTCTCTAGATAACAGAAAGAAAATTCTCGATGAAATTAAGGCGCGTAAACAGGCGGCAGGTATTAAGCGTAAAAATCAGAATAATGAAAAGGAGTTGCAGTTAAAGAATACAGATAAAAACGTATTACCTTCGTCGAAAACCAAACCAGAAGCACCGGAGATGAGCAAGGGTTTAATCGCTGCAATAAAAGAATTTCAGCTGATGGTTATGCAGGGGAAACCGGCGCATGACTTAATTGAGCATATGGTGAAAACCTGTTTGCTGTGTGGCGTGCAACGCAGTGTTTTTGTGGTTAAGCTACCTAAGAAAGATTTGCTGATGGCCAGATATTCTGCGCAAACCTCTGAAGATTTTGCGATCAGGGAGTTTAAAATACCGATCAATAATCCACATATTTTTAAAATTTTAATGGAGAAAAGTAGAAAGCTATTTTTAAATAAAACGAATTTAAGTAAGTATTGGGGAACGATTCCTGAGTCGGTGAAGCTGGCTATAGGCGTTAAAAGTTTTTTTGCGATGTCTGTTTTTGTCAATAATCATGCAATGGGGTTGATGTATGCCGATAAAGTAAAGGGTGAGCTAAGCGCTGACGAATTCGTTCGGTTTCAGAAGGTTTGCCGGTTGCTGTCTCAGGGGATTGTACAGTCAGCCCATAATAAGAAAAAATAAGTTGAGTGAATTTTTATATCGATGCTGGCGTTTAAATATGGTGTTAATACAAATTTAACTTTTCGATAACCAAAGCTGAAATATCTTCAAAATCATGCTCACTAATACCTAATAAATTAAATATGCCCACTTTAATAGTTTGCCATTCATTGTCTTCACTGTCTTTACCCAACACAGCATGAACATGTGATATATGTTCAGCCATTTTCAAAATGGCAAGTAAGGTATCGGCCTCGGTGCCGTAATTATTTTGTTTGAAGCTGAGGCGGTCAAAATTGTGATGATCGCGAATGGCGATGCGTAAATGCTCGGGCAGTTTCCAGGCGCGGGAAACCATGTAACCCAAAACGGCATGGTTGGTTGCGTAGTGTTTGTTTTCGGCTTCGGTTATGCGCGTGCCCGTTGCATTATACGCTGACTGCATGGTTGTCATGTAGTCTTTATGTTTCTCCATTAAAATGGGGATGCCACAGTTGTGGAATAAGCCGAGAGTATAGGCTTCATCGGTAGAGCCAAATCCCAGTGTTTGTACCAAAGTGGATGCGGTATTGGCAACATCATTTGCGGTTTGCCAAAAGTCGCTTAAATCTTTGTTTTCATAGTTACCCGATTGAGCACGAAGCAGTTGGCAGTTAACGATGTTTTTCACAGCTTTCAGGCCCAGTAACATGGCGGCCTGTTGTATTGATGTTATGTGATTTGCAAGGCCATAATAAGGTGAATTTATGGTTTGCAATAACCCGGAAGATAGCGCGACATCCTGGCTGATAATGTTGGCTATTTTATTTAAATTGTCTTGTGCATTTTGTATGTCAGCCAATATGTGGGGCTGTGGGGGGATATTGTAACTACGAATGAGTTTGGTTAACTGTGTGTCACTCATGTCTTTTGGTGTAGATGCAGAGCTCATTAGCCGGCCTGTTGGAAATGCTATATTTGAGATTATATTATAGTTTATAGAATCAAAAAATATTGAACCTGTTTGAGCCTGGGGCGTTAAAAATGATCAGGCTTTATATTTTTTTAATATAAATTTTAGAGTTTCGTTGAGCGTTATACATATCTCTACGTTGAATGGGTATTTGATTGAGGTCACCTTCAATAAAACCTTTTTCAATAAACCAGTGTGCTGTATGGGTGGTTAAAATAAACAGCGTGCTGATGTTTTCCTGAATACATAGTTGTTGAATGTGTTGAATTAATTCACCGGCGCGTCCCTTTTTTTGATAATCGTGATGCACGGCCACGCAGGCCAGTTCTGCACAGTTATTATCGTAAGGGTAAAGCGCTGCGCAGGCGACAATCATGCCATCGCGTTCGATAACAATAAACTGTTCTATTTCCAGCTCGAGTTGTTCGCGCGAACGGTGTGCCAGCACCTGTTGGTCTTCCAGCGGCTGAATCAGTTCGAGTATGCCACCCACATCATTGATGTTTGCCTGGCGTAAACCTTCGTAGGTGTCAGTGGTCACCATAGTGCCACTGCCGTCGCGAGTATATAGCTCCAGCAATAGAGCGCCGTCGGTTTGGTGGCTGATTAAATGAGCACGGCGCACGCCATTTTTGCAAGCGTTAACGGCACTACAAAGATGCAGCTGGGTAATGTCATCATTATATTTCTTGTCGGCAAGCACTTCGGCTTCCGTTAAACTTAATTGATGCGTAATTTTTTGTTGTGCGTTTTTAACACCGGTATCGGGCATCATAAAAATTAATTTATCGGCGCCGAGTGCGCTCGCGGTGGCAGTCGCTACATCTTCCGCTCGGCAGTTAAAGGCTTCACCACTGGGTGAGTAGGCGATGGGCGAAAGCAAAACTATATTATTAAGCTCGAGTTGTTGTTTAATGGCATGGGTATCAACTTTGCGAATATCACCAGTGAAACCAAAGTCCACACCTTCCCTAACGCCATAAGGCCTGGCGGTAACAAAGTTTCCGGAAATGACTTTTAACGCGGCACCTGCCATGGGTGTATTAATTAAGCCTTTGGATAATTGAGTTTCTATATTAACCCGCACCTGTCCAACGGCTTGCTCAATGCCCGGTAACGTCTGTATCGGCGTAATGCGCCAGCCTTGATGAAAGCCAGATTTTATATTCAGTGTTTTGAGCTGCTGTTTTATTTGTGGGCGCGCGCCATGCACTAAAACCAGCTTTACCCCCAGGCTATTGAGTAATGCGATATCGTGAATTAAGTGGGGGAAACCTTCGTGAAGAATGGTTTCACCGGAAATGTAAATTACAAAGGTGCGCCCGCGATGGCTATGAATATAAGGTGATGAGCTGCGGAACCAGTCTACGTATTGTTGTGTGGGTGAAGTCATTGTTGCCTTTGTTTTTAATGATTTTTATTTAGGGGATAAAATTCCCTTAGTCACAATGCCAGTAAGTTAAGGATAATCACTCTGGAGGTGCGACTTCAGTCGCGCCTCCATAAAAAATCTTAACTTAATAGCATTGCCCCCAGTCCCAAATGGTACTGACTTATGGACAATTAAAAAATAAAAGAAAACGCAAATGCCCGTAAATAAACGCGAATGTTTATGTTGTGTGCCTTGCGGCACACAGCATATCAATGATTTCGTTTATTTGCGTACATTAGCGTTCATTTGCGTTTTCCTTTTCTTTTGTGGATGAAATTTTTTAATTTTCAATTGCTTAAACATGTTTTTATGCGTTTTATTTGTGCTTAAGTAAGCACCATTATCCCCAGTCCTCCTTTTCCACCTCTTTTTTAAGGGGGGGAAAGGTTAAAATTCGCGGGTTACCGAGAGCCGATTTTTTCATCGTGTGAACCGGTCATTGTATAAAGTGCGAACCCTCTATTTTATACAAAATCTATGGATGAATTGTTTTAACAAATCCACTGTCGGTTGAATCCGGTCAATATCTAAATATTCATCCGGCTGGTGAGCCTGCGCTATATCCCCCGGCCCTAATACAATAGTGTCTATGCCTAACTCAGTCAAATAGGGGGCTTCGGTGCCAAAGGCAACGCTGCCGGCGCTGAAGCCGGTGAGTTTTTCAGCGGCCTTTACCAGTGCGGATTCTGCTGGCGTTTCCATTGCGGCGGTGCCTGGAAACAGGGCACGGGTTTCGAGTTTAAATCCATGTGCGGGCATCACTTTCTGTAGACGTGCATTTAGCTCGCAGCGTAAATCGAGCAGGCTCATGCCAGGCAGCGGGCGAATATCAATGTGTAATTCACAAGCGCCGCAAATTCGATTGGGGTTATCGCCGCCGTGAATGTGGCCAAAATTCAGGGTGGGTACCGGCACTTCAAACAGGGCGTTGGTAAACTGTTGCTGCAATTCATTGCGCCATAGCATGAGCTCGGCAATCACTTTGTGCATCGCCTCTAATGCATTATGCCCATAGGCAGGATTACTGGAGTGCCCGGCTAAGCCAGTAATGCGAATCGCTTCCATCATAATGCCTTTGTGCATGCGAATCGGTTTCATGCCCGTGGGCTCACCAATGATCGCATAACGGGCGGCTGGCTTACCCGCATTCACTAAGGCTTTGGCACCCGCCATGGTGGTCTCTTCATCGGAGGTGGCGAGTATGATTAAGGGGTGCTGGTAGTCGTTTTTCTCGAAACTTATCGCTGCTTCAATGGCTAAAGCCAAAAAAGCTTTCATGTCGGATGTGCCTAAACCATAAAACTTTCCACCATCTTCGCTCAGTTTAAACGGGTTATGTTGCCAGCGCTCTTCGTCATAGGGAACCGTGTCGGTGTGACCCGCTAAAATTAAGCCGCCACTACCGGAGCCGAGTGTTGCAATCAGGTTGGCTTTGCCCTGGGCAACGGGCACTTCTTCAACCTGAAAGCCCAGTTCGCTTAGCCAGTTCGCCAATAGGTGTATAACGGGCAAGTTGCTCTGGTCAATAGCCGAATCGACGCAGCTGACCGAGGGGGTCGCTATTAGTTGCTGCAACATTTGCAGGCGTTCTGGTTTAGCGAAAGATGTAAAAGTCATGGCTAAATTCTATGTTTAGGTGAGTGGTAAAGATGAGGTTAGGTAAATGGCATAGCACTAGTTTAGTCGTTTCTAGTGAATCATTTCAGTGAATCATTTCAGTGAATCATTTCAGTCAATCATTTTTACGCCCTTGAGCGGGCACTTTAAAATTTCCTGTCTCAATACTTCAATGGCCTGCGGACGGGTGAAGCCTTTTCGCCAGGCTAATGCAACCCGACGTTTTGGTGCGGGTTCTGTAAAGGGGATCATTTTGATTAACGCATTGCTAGATGACTTTTGTTTTGAGCTAGAGGGTAGCACCGTAATGCCGGTGCCACTGGCCACCATATGGCGAATGGTTTCTAGCGAGCCGCCGGCCAGGCTTTCCTGTAAGTTGCCTGACGCACTGCAGTCGGGGCAGGATTCTAAAACCTGTTCCCGAAAACAATGACCGGGGCCGAGCAGTAATAGGTCTTCCTGTGCCAGCTCATTCGTTTGAATATGCGGGCGATCACTCCAGTGGTGACTGGCGGGGATAACCGCCTCAAACGGCTCGTCGTAAACCGCTTGCGTCATAATGCCGGCTTCTTCAAAGGGCAGGGCAATAAGAATGACATCGAGCTTGCCCTGTTTTAGGTGCTCAGATAATACCGCGGTGAAATTTTCTTCCAGACGCAATTGCATCTTCGGCGCCTGTTTATGCAGGCGAGGTATCAGCAGGGGCAATAAATAAGGTGCGATGGTATAAATTGCACCGAGGCGTAACGGCGCCGCTAACGGGTCCTGATGTGTCAGTGCCAGTGTTTTTAACTGGTTTGCCTGGTCGAGCACGATCTGCGCCTGCTCAATGATTTGTTCTCCCTGCTCGGTAATGCGTAATTCATTGCGCGCTTCACGTTCAAAAATATTCAGCTCTAACTCGGTCTCGAGCTTTTTAATGCCCAGGCTAAGGGTGGGCTGGCTGACAAAACAAGCTTTGGCTGCACGACCAAAGTGTTTGTATTGCGCGACGGCGACGATGTATTTGAGTTCGGTGAGTGTCATGGGTTTTAATTTACCGTATTTTCATTTAAAAAACCAATCAAAGACCTGGTTTAGATTGAGGAATGTTGCTGGCGGTTTTTATTTTTTCACAACCACCGCACGACAATGACTAACGACTTGCGGTGTATTCATTTACAATATCAGTCTCTAAAAAATTCAAGTTATTGCTAGAAGGTTAATCATGCCAGTATATCGTTCCAGAACATCCACCCACGGTCGTAACATGGCAGGTGCCCGCGCACTTTGGCGCGCCACCGGTATGAAAGACGGTGATTTTGAAAAGCCGATCATTGCGATAGCCAATTCATTCACCCAGTTTGTGCCTGGCCACGTGCACTTAAAAGACATGGGGCAACTGGTCGCCCGAGAAGTTGAAAAAGCCGGTGGTATTGCCAAAGAGTTTAATACCATTGCGGTGGATGATGGCATTGCGATGGGGCACGGCGGCATGTTGTATTCATTGCCGTCTCGTGAAATTATTGCTGATTCGGTTGAGTATATGGTAAACGCGCATTGTGCCGATGCGATTGTCTGTATTTCTAACTGCGACAAAATCACCCCGGGTATGTTACTGGCTTCAATGCGCTTAAATATTCCGGTGATTTTTGTGTCTGGTGGGCCGATGGAGTCGGGTAAATCCAAGCTCGAAAATGGTGAAGTGATTCACCTGGATCTGGTTGATGCAATGGTCATGGCTGCGGATAAAAATCAGTCTGATGAAATGGTTGATCAAATTGAACGCTCGGCTTGCCCAACCTGTGGATCGTGCTCGGGGATGTTTACCGCCAACTCGATGAACTGTTTAACCGAAGCGCTGGGCTTATCCTTGCCGGGTAATGGCTCGTTGTTAGCGACTCATGCCTATCGAGAAGGATTATTTTTAGAAGCGGGTCGGCGAATCGTTGAGATCACACGGGACCATTACGAAAACGACAACTACGATATGTTGCCGCGTAGCATCGCCAATTTTAAAGCCTTTGAAAATGCCATGACGCTAGACATTGCGATGGGTGGCTCAACCAATACCGTATTGCATTTGCTAGCGGCGGCACAGGAAGGTGAGATTGATTTCACGATGGACGACATCGATCGTCTGTCGCGCAAAGTGCCTAACTTGTGCAAAGTGGCACCCGCCACCCAGCAATTTCATATGGAAGATGTGCATCGCGCAGGGGGCGTGATGGGTATTTTAGGTGAGCTGAATCGTGCCGGTTGTTTGCATACTGAGCTGCCAACCGTCCACAGTGCGAGCATGGCGGATGCCCTGGCAAAGTGGGATATTGCGGTGTCAGATGATGAGGATGCGAAGAAATTATTTTCGGCAGCACCGGGGAATGTGCCCACGCAACAAGCTTTCTCGCAGGAAAAAGTTTGGCCTCTGGATATTGATCGTGTAAATGGATGTATTCACAATTTAGAAAATGCGTATTCGCTGGACGGTGGCTTAGCAGTATTGTTTGGTAATATTGCGGAACTAGGCTGTATCGTAAAAACCGCAGGTGTCGATGAAAGTAACTTAACGTTTAGCGGAAGAGCCCGAATTTTTAATTCGCAGGATGATGCGGTTAAAGCCATTTTAGCCGATCAAGTTATTGCCGGTGATGTGGTCGTGATTGTATACGAAGGCCCAAAAGGTGGTCCGGGAATGCAGGAAATGTTGTACCCCACTTCTTATCTGAAATCGCAGGGTTTGGGTAAGGCCTGTGCGCTGTTAACCGATGGTCGTTTCTCCGGTGGTACTTCCGGCTTGTCGATTGGCCATGCTTCACCGGAAGCGGCTGAAGGCGGTGCAATTGGTTTGGTGGAAGAGGGCGACACGATTGAAATTGATATTCCTAACCGTAAAATTCAATTGGCAATTTCTGATGACGCATTAGCGCAGCGTAGAGTGGCGATGGATGCAAAAGGCCAGGATGCGTGGAAACCGGTTGGCCGTGAGCGGGTGGTTAGTAATGCCCTGAAAGCTTATGCGGCGATGACAACCAGTGCGTCGCGCGGTGCGGTGCGGGATGTGTCGCAGCTGGAAAAGTAAACAGTAAAATCCCCCTCAGTTACCCTATATAATTTATTTTAATAACCGGCAATATACTCAGTCTATCTATATTCCCGTTTTTCTAAGGGGGAGGATGATGTTGTTCCCTTTTTCTAAGGAGGAGGATGATGTTGTTCCCTTTTTCTAAGGAGGAGGGATGCTCTCGCTCCCCTCTTAGAAAAAGAGGGGTTGGGGGAGATTTAATCTCATAGCTTATATTAGAGTAAAAAACTCAAAGGCAAAAAAATGAAAATAGGCACACCACTTTCGCCGTCTGCAACCAAAGTTATGCTACTCGGCGCGGGCGAGCTCGGCAAAGAAGTTATTATAGAATTACAGCGCTTCGGCGTTGAAGTGATTGCGGTAGATCGCTATGAAAATGCTCCGGGCCATCAAGTCGCGCACCGCGCTTATGTGATGGATATGACCGATGGGGATGCCTTAAAAGCGCTGGTTATAAAAGAACGCCCGGATTTAATTGTGCCTGAAATAGAAGCGATCGCCACCGACATGCTGGCGGTTATTGAAGAAGAAGGTCTGGCGGAGGTGATCCCCAACGCGCGTGCGACTCAACTTACCATGAATCGTGAAGGTATTCGCCGACTCGCGGCAGAAGATCTAAAACTCGCGACCTCATCTTATGTTTTTGCCGATAGTTTTGAAGAGTTACGCGATGCGGCCAAATTGATTGGTTTCCCGTGTATTGTCAAGCCGGTGATGTCTTCATCGGGTAAAGGCCAGTCGCGTCTGGAATCGGCCAAAGATGTGGAGGCCGCCTGGCAATATGCCATGGATGCGGGTCGCGTTAATCATGGTCGGGTTATTGTGGAAGGGGTGGTCGAGTTTGATTATGAAATAACCCAGCTCACGGTACGCGCGTTAAATGCCGAAGGTAAAATTGATACCCATTTTTGTGCACCGGTGGGGCATATTCAGAAAAATGGTGATTATGTTGAAAGTTGGCAGCCACAAGCGATGTCGGATGTCGCTTTGGAAAAATCTCGAAATATGGCTGAAAAAGTCACGTCGGCTTTAGGTGGCCGGGGTATTTTTGGCGTTGAGTTATTTATCAAAGGTGATGAGGTTTATTTTAGTGAGGTTAGTCCTCGGCCACATGACACCGGGCTGGTCACCATAATTACTCAGTGGCAATCGGAATTTGCATTACATGCCCGGGCAATCTTAGGTTTGCCGGTCGATACGAGTTTGCGTTGCGACGGAGCCAGTGCGGTCATTTATGGCGGTAAAAAAGCCCAGGGTATCGTTTTTGACAATATCGAAAAAGCCCTCAGCGTGCCCTCAACAGAAATTCGGTTATTCGGTAAGCCAGAGGCTTTTGAAAAACGCCGTATGGGGGTTGCGGTCTCCAGTGCTAATACGATAGATGAAGCGCGGGGGCGTGCAAGACTGGCTGCCTCGAGAGTAAAGCCAGGTTAATTCCAGGCTAGTTTCAGGCTGGTTTCAGTGGCGTTTTATTTGTAATACCCCTGTTTATTATAAGTTTGAACTACACTTCTAAGGAATCTAGTTTGATTTTATAATTTAAGGGATACCTGTTATATGTCTAACCCCTCAGCCCCTCAAAGTTCCTCCTCCTCTCGCCCCGATCTGGACTGGAGTCAGGTAAAAGAAACCGTATTGATGCTTAAGCTTGCGGCAGCCCAGGTTGAATTTTCACTACGAGATGGCGCAAATTCAGTTGATACGCTCACCGATTCATTTACCGGCATGGCAACCAGTATTAGCTCGATTGAGTCAAGCACAGCGGAGATTTTTGAAAAATATAATGTACTGGAAAATGATCAAAAAACGGTGCATGATAACTGTCATCAAATAGCTGATAAAATGCAGCAGGCCATCGTGGCTTTTCAGTTTTATGACTCATTGGTGCAGAGAATGGACCATGTGGTTAATAGTCTGACAACACTGGGAGACTTAGTGAGTGATCCAGCCAGGTTGTATTCGCCTCTGGAGTGGGAGTCATTGCAGGAGGCGATTCGTGGGCGCTACACGATGGAAAAAGAACGCGAGCTTTTTGATGCGATTCTTAATGGCGAAGACATGGTTGCTGTGCTGGAAAAAATGCACGATGTTGGCATTGATGACGATGGTGTCGAGTTATTTTAAGGGCGCTTAGCGACACTAATTAGTGTGAATTATTAACTAAATGACCTAAGCTGCTATTTTTGTTGATTTTTTTCTTTACCTTTGTGTTTTGATGCGTTATTGTTGTTTATAATAAAATGATATATATGGGATAAAACATTGCCACGCCTAGCCGACGTCGTTACTAATACAATCCGATCAATCAGTTCAAGCGCCTTGTCAGAGCGCCTCTTCCGTGACCCTCTCTCTCCCTGGTGGCAAAGCTACCAGGAAAAACTAAGCTCCAGTGGATATGAAGCCGGAGTGCAGGGTGCATTCTTTATTGCCAGCTTTGCCGCGATGGGGCATGTTGCCAAATGCGATGGGCGAGTGAGAGATGTAGAAATAGAACTTGCTACTCAGGTTATGGATCACCTGAAACTCAGCACACTGCAAAAACAATTGGCCATCCGTCTGTTTAATGAAGGCAAGCATGAAGATTTTTCTTTAGAAACTTTGCTATGGCGCTTTAAGCGCGAGTGCGGTCACCGGGTCAGCGTGCTGCAGGTGTTTATTGAGCTGCAGTTAAAAATGGCATATGCCGATGCCACACTGAATGAGCAGGAAATTAAAATCATCAAGCGAATGTGTAAGCGCCTAGATGTGTCAGACTCAATTTATCTTCGCATCGAGCGCCGTGTGCGCGCCGAAAAGAAAGCGGCGAACCAGCCTTTAACGAATGCGCCTAAAAAAGTATTCAATATGGCAGATGCTTATGAAATGTTAGGTATAAGTCGCTGGGCAGATCAGGGGCAAATCAAGCAGGCTTATCGCCGTATGATGGGCAAGTTTCACCCGGATAAATTGCTGGCGCGTGGTGCATCTGATGTTGAAGTGATTGAAGCCCATGATATTGTGCACGACATTAAAGATGCTTATGAAATGTTGGTGAAGTCGAAGCGAGCACGTTAATCGCGGTCGCGACTCGTGAGCAATAAAATCATTCTCGACTATGTTTGAGGGGTAAAAAGGGGAGCATTGCTTCCCTTTTTGCATTTTGAGTTTTGAAAAAACGAATGCCGTTTCGGAAATAACACGTGACTACAAACGCAGAAAAATTACTGATTAAGCGGGTGCCTGAAATTCTACACGGGCGGCTTTTGCAGCACTGGCAGCACTGGCAAGTGGCCTGCCAGTCACTTGATCAATCAATCGATCAAAATTCGCAAGATGAAATAGACCTGTCATTACTCGGCAAAATTTGGGCCTGTAGTGAATTTGTTGCGCTTACCATGATTCGTCATCCTGCATTGTGGTTTGAGTTAATCAATAACCCGTCATTAAATTTACCATTAACACTGGAAGATTATCGCCAACAATTTAAAAACCGTTTAGAAAAAGTCACCCCATTAAATGATATCAATTTAATGCAGCAGCTGCGTTTATATAGAGCGCAACAAATGTTACGAATTGCATGGCGTGACTTGGCCGATTTAGCCCCAACCAAAGAAACCTTATGCAACCTCACCGATCTGGCCGAGTGTTGTGTCGATGAATCTCTGGAAATTATATATCAGGATCAATGTCAGCAGCTGGGGGTGCCCCTTAATGCGCTGGGCGAACCGCAACGATTAGTGGTCATTGGCATGGGTAAGCTGGGTGGCTACGAGCTGAATTTTTCTTCGGATATTGATTTGATTTTTTGCTTTGAAGAAGAAGGTGAAATTTCCGGCCCCCGTTCACTGGCAAACAGTCAGTTTTTTATTCGTCTGGGGCAACGCTTTATAAAAGTGCTGGATGATGTAACCGGTGATGGTTTTGTGTTTCGCGTGGACATGCGTTTGCGACCCTACGGAGAGAGTGGTCCACTGGTGATGAGCCAGGCAGCGCTCGAACAATATTATCAAACCCAGGGGCGTGACTGGGAACGTTACGCCATGATAAAAGCGCGCATCATCGGTGGCGATCGGGTGCAGGGTATGGCGGTGATGGATATGCTAAAACCCTTTGTATATAGACGTTATCTGGATTTTGGTGCGTTTGAATCGATTCGAGAAATGAAGACGATGATTGCCACGGAAATTCGTCGCAAGGGCAATCAGAATAATATTAAATTAGGCTCGGGTGGTATTCGTGAAATTGAATTTATTGGGCAGACATTTCAATTGCTGCGCGGTGGTAGTGATGCTGATTTACAAACTCGTGGCATTTTAGATGTGCTTGAATTGCTGGCAGATAAAAAATATCTAGAGCCGAAAGAAGCTGAAGTACTGGCCGAGAGCTATGACTTTTTACGGCGTCTTGAAAATCGTCTGCAAATGTTTAACGATGCGCAAACACATTTGTTACCCGACACCGAAGAGCAGCAGGTGAGTATGGCGTTGGCGATGAATTATGAAAATTGGCCGGCATTATTATTAGCCTGTGATGAGTGTCGACAAGTGGTGCAAAGCTCATTCTCTCAGTTGTTACATGAAACGACTGAGGATGGAGATGGAGTGACTGATCAGGATGATCAAAACACACATGAAAAATCAATTCGCTCTATCTGGCTATATGAAGAAGAACAAATCGATGCGATTTCTTTACTTGAAAATGCAGGCGTAAATCAGGCTGGTGACGTTTTTAAGTTAGTTGAGCAATTTAAAAAATCCTCCCACTTAAATGCCATGACCACAACAGGTCGCCAACGTTTAGATATGTTGATGCCGGCAATAATAATGGCTTTGAGCGGACTTGAGCATTCGGCAGAGGTTTTAAAACGGCTAATCGAATTAGTGCAAGCCGTGTTGCGCCGTAGCGTTTATCTTTCGTTATTAAATGAATATCCTCAGGCGCTAAAACAACTGGTGACATTGTTTGCGGCAAGTCCGTGGCTGGCAAAATTATTATGTCGGTATCCAGTGTTGTTGGATGAGTTGCTCGACCCGCGCAGTTTATATGAAATTCCGACCCATAAAAAATTAACCCAGGAACTGGAAGACCTGCTGCGAAGAGTGAATGGTGATGAGGAATTGCAAATTGAGCGCTTAAGAAAATTTAAGCAGGCACAGGTTTTAAAAATAGCGGCGATTGATATTGCAGGTGTGCTCGACGTATTTGATGTCAGTGAACAACTGACCAATATTGCTGAAGTACTGCTGGATAAAGTGATGACTTTGGCCTGGGACTGGATGTTAGAAAAATATGGTCACCCCCAATGCGTGATTGACGAAAAACCCTATTTGCCAACAATGGCGGTGGTGGCTTACGGAAAAATGGGGGGTAGAGAACTCAGCTATAGCTCGGATCTGGACCTGGTATTTTTGCATGATAGCCAGGGCAGTCAGCAGCAAACCAGTGGGGAGCGAAGCCTGGACAATGCCAGCTTTTTTGCCCGCATGGCACAACGGGTGATTCATTTGCTTGGGCTACAAACCGCCAATGGTCGCTTATATGAAATTGATATGCGACTGCGCCCAGACGGAAATGCGGGTATGTTGGTCAGCAGTGTACAGGCTTATGATCGTTATCAGCATGAAAAAGCCTGGACCTGGGAGCATCAGGCTTTAATTAGGGCAAGAATTTTATGTTCGAGTGAACATTTACAGTTAGAATTTGATAGAATTCGATGTTCGATCTTAATGAGGCAACGCGACACGATCAATCTGGCAACCGATGTGTCGGATATGCGTGAAAAAATGCGTGAGGCTTTAGGTTCAAAATCTGCAACGAGTGGTCAGTTCCATTTGAAACAGGATGCGGGTGGCCTGGTCGATATTGAATTTATTGCCCAGTTTGGGGTGTTAAATTGTGCGGCACGTGATGCGGCGCTAACTGAATATACCGCCACTAGAAAAATACTCATGCAATTAACGGTGAGTCAGTTACTCAGCGAACAGCAGGCGGAATGCTTGTATAATGCGTATCGTGATTATCGCACCTGTGGTCATCAACGAGCATTACAACAACTGTCTTCTCTGGTCGATGATCCGGCTATAAAGTCGCTTAGTGACAAGGTAAAAACAATTTGGCAAGACGTGTTACAAAAACATGTTAAGCATGAAACTTAAACTCCCCTCATAAACTAAAGAGGGGCCGGGTGATTTAATACCGGTCCTTTTTTATTTTTAGAGGGGGATAATCATCATTCAGGAGTAAGAAGTATGCAAACCATGGCAGATCGCGATGGTGTAATCTGGTTTGACGGGGAATTAGTTCCCTGGCGTGAAGCTAAGGTACATGTTTTAACCCATACACTGCATTATGGAATGGGTGTGTTTGAAGGTGTGCGTGCTTATAAAGCAGAGCAAGGCACCGCAATTTTTCGGTTACAAGAGCACACTGATCGCTTATTCGATTCGGCACATATTATGCGTATGGATATGCCGTATTCAAAAGACGAGTTAAACGAAGCGCAAAAGTTGGTGGTGCGTGAAAATAATCTAGAGTCAGCCTATTTGCGTCCCATGTGTTTTTATGGATCCGAAGGCATGGGGTTGCGCGCGGATAATTTAAAAACCCACGTAATCGTTGCAGCCTGGGAATGGGGTGCATACCTCGGCGAAGATAATATGAAAAAGGGTTTGAGAATCCATACTTCATCTTATACCCGTCACCATGTCAATATTAGCATGACAAAAGCCAAAGCCAATGGTCATTATATTAATTCGATGCTGGCACTACAGGAAGCCATCAGCGATGGCTATGATGAGGCCATGTTACTGGATGCCGAAGGTTATGTTGCAGAAGGCAGTGGCGAAAATATTTTTATTGTTAAAAATGGCGTCATTTATACACCCGATTTAACCTCAGCCCTTAATGGGATTACGCGTAATACTATATTCAAATTTTGTAAAGATCTGGGAATTGAAATGGTAGAAAAACGCATTACCCGCGATGAGGTTTATATTGCAGATGAAGCCTTTTTTACCGGCACAGCTGCCGAAGTAACACCCATTCGAGAAGTGGATAACCGTATTATCGGTTCAGGCAGCCGCGGCCCGATAACAGAAAAATTGCAAACTTTGTATTTTGATGTGGTACACGGCAGAAAAGAAGTGGATGCAAACTGGTTAACGACGGTTGCAAAATAATGCTGGCCCTTTAGCAATGGTTAAACAGGGTAGCAATGCTTAAATAGTCGATATAGGGCAACCATATTGATCGCCCGTTTTGTCAGTTCGCGATGAGTTATAATATTTAATATCTAAAAGAGAAAAAAATGACAGCTCAAGAAACCTTAGCAACACCAAATGCAAAAGATAAATATGAAGTCACCGAGGATGATGTGCCTGTGCATTGCCCCATGCCCGGCACCAGTTTATGGAATTCACATCCGCAGGTTTTTATTGCATTTGATAAAAATGGTGAGGGTAAATGCCCTTATTGTGGGGCCGAGTATCACATTAATCATTAATCATTAATTATGCTTAATGTGACTATTTTTATAAATAAACAGTGATTAAATAATTTATTCTAATTTTATTTTAGGGGTTTATTTTAGGGGTTTATTTTATGGTTAATTTTCTTGATTTACCTTTAAACTAAAAAAATTAAACTATGAAGCGTTATTTGTTTTTTATTAACCATCTGTATGCGTTTTCAATATTACGCCCGTTGCAAAAAGAAATTCGCCAACAAGGTGATGAAGTTGCATGGTTTTTACAAGGCCCAGATGGACAGTATTTACGACAAGATGAGATACAGCTACATAGTGTTGAAGAAGTTAAAAACTATAATCCTTTAGCTGTGTTTGTGCCAGGTAACTGGGTGCCAGATTTTTTTCCGGGTGTGAAGGTAGAAGTGTTTCATGGATTAGCAAATGATGATACCGGAAAAAAAGGACATTATAGGATACGGAGTCTGTTTGACTTGTATTGTACCCATGCGCCGGAAGCAACTAATGAATTTAAGCGTTTAGCTAATGAGTATAAAACATTCAGTGTGGCCGAAACCGGTTGGCCTAAACTGGACCCATTATTCAATCCGGCTTTGCAGGACACTAGCTCCTACGATGGTTTTAAAAATAAGGTGTCTCCAGACAAACCAGTGGTTTTTTATGCGTCTACGTTTAGCCCATCACTTACATCGGCGCCATACCTTATTGAGTTAATTAAAAAACTCTCTAAATCATCAAAGTGGCATTGGCTGGTTACGTTGCATCCTAAAATGCCTGAAGATATAGTGAAGCAATACAAAGCCATGCAGGGTGACAATTTTACCTATGTTAATAGTGATTGCGATGTGTTGCCTTTATTAAAAGCAGCGGATGTTATGCTTTGTGACACCTCTTCCATAGCGCTAGAGTATTTACTGTTGAAAAAACCGCTAGTCACCTATAAAGCCAAGGTGCCAGGAAATTATGCACACAATGTAAGTGAAATTAATGATATAGAATCTGCCTTGGAGCAGGCGCTGCAACAACCCGACTTATTGTTGAAAGAGTCGGAATCGTTTGTATCTAAATTACATGCATATTCTGACGGAAAATCTTCGGCTAGAGTGTTGCAGGCTGTCGATGATTTTATAGCGAAAGATAAAAGCAGCCTAAAGGCAAAACCATTAAATTTGTGGCGCAAATTACAGATTCGTAAAAGAATGTCATATTATAAGTTGTAAATTTAATAATGAATAAAATATCAGTAACCATTATTTGTAAAGATGAAGAGAAAAGAATAAAGCGATGCCTGGACTCTGTCATGTGGGTAGATGAAATTGTAGTAGTTGATTCAGGTAGTACGGATAAAACGTTGGAAATAGTCGCTGAGTATACAGATAAAATATTTGTAAATGATAAGTGGCCCGGTTTTGGCTTACAAAAAATATTTGCTGTTGAAAAAACGAGCAATGATTGGGTGTTGGCGCTTGATTCAGATGAGGTTGTAAGTGAACAACTCAAAGATGAAATAATTAAGCAAGTTGCAGAAGCGCAACATAATACGGTGTTTCGTTTAAATCGCCTGACAAATTTTTGCAATAAATTTATTTATCATAGTGGTTGGCACCCGGATAGAATTGTTCGAGTGTTTAATAAAAAACACTACCAGTATAATGATGCGTTAGTTCATGAAGCGGTGGAATGCAAAGGTGCTAAAATAGTTGATCTGAAAGGTAAGCTATTTCATTATACTTTTGAATCACTGGAAGAGTATATGGATAAAAGAAATGGTTATGCGAAAATATGGGCTGAAGCACAGCACATAAAAGGGCGTAAGGCGAGCATATTAACCATTATGGTTAGAACCTTGTTTTCGTTTGTTAGGCATTATTTTTTACGTCTAGGTTTTCTTGATGGGTATCATGGGTTTCTTATTTCTGTGATACAGATGCAGTATACGTTTAATAAGTATAATTTTCTTAGATTTAAAAATACTCCTAAGCTTAGTAAGAGATTGGTTAAATGATATTGGTTAAATGGTTTAATAAATTGCGGCGGGAATTGTATCGACCGTTATCAATGATATGTATTAAACAAGCAAGAGTAAATTATTTTGGGCTGGAGCTTAAAGTACCAATTTTACATGGCTTAGGCGCTGGTTTTCTGGTTCCAAATGATAAATGGATGTCGGATTGTCTTTCAGTGTTTTTAAAAAATAAAGAAGGCACAGTAGTAGATATTGGCGTAAATATAGGTCTTTATCTGGTTAAGTTAAAAGCACTTGACCAACAACGTAACTATATCGGTTTTGAACCTAATGCGGTGTGCAATTATTATACGCAGGAGTTAATTAGATCAAATAATTTTAAAAATGTACGAATTTTGCCATTTGCTTTGTCTGATAAAAAGGAATTGAGAACTTTTTATATACGTAGAAAAGCCGATAAAATGGGATCGTTAAATGATTATGCGCGTTTTGGAGAAACGGATAAATTCGCATTTGATTTGTTTACCTTCCCTGCTGATGAGTTTTTCACAATGTTAGCACCGGAAGCATTATGTGCATTTAAAATTGATGTCGAGGGTTCTGAACTTGAAGTACTACGCGGTTTGATTTCTACCATTAATAAATTTAAACCTTATATTTTTTGTGAAATATGGCAATTACCTGATGAAGAGCATCCAACTTATTCTGAAAAGCTAAAAAGGCTTAAATTAATACGTGAGCTCATGCAGAGTGTTAACTATAAAATATTGGGGGTCTCTTCAGAGGAACCGTCAGATATAAAAATTCTGAATACGCTAGAAAGCTTTAATAATAGTCATCGTAGAGATTATATACTGGTCCATGATGAAGAAGCTGGCGACTTGCTTGATAAGTTAAAAAGTATATAAACATTACAGTATGTATTCTTCTGTAAATCCGCCTAAAAAAATATGTATATTAAGGTTGTCTGCAATCGGAGATGTAACCCATACTATTGCAGTGGTTCGAGCAATTCAGCAGCAACTGCCAAAAGCTAAAATAACCTGGATCTGTGGTAAATTCGAATATAAGTTGCTTAAAATTATTGAGAATGTGCGGTTTATTATTTTTGATAAAAGTCAGGGGTATAAAGCCTATATTAACTTATGGAAAGAGCTAAAAGGTGAGCGCTTTGACGTGTTGCTGCAAATGCAAGTAGCAGCACGCGCTAATATTGCCAGTATAGGCGTTAAGGCAAATGTAAAAATTGGCTGGGATAAAGAAAGATCAAGAGACTGGCATCAATTATTTATCAATAAAAGAATTAAAGCAGAATCAGAGCAGCATCAAGTTCAGGGTTTTTTATCGTTTGCTCGTGCTATTGGAGTGCCAGCAAATGAACCGGTATGGAATATTCCGGTATCAGAGAATGCATTAAAATTTTCTGATAAATATATTGATAAAGAGAAGCGAGTCTTAGTTATTTCAGCTTGCTCCAGCCACAAATTACGTAACTGGATGGCTTCGCGTTATGCAAAATTGGCGGATTATGCCATTGATCAGTACGATATGCAGGTTATATTAAGTGGCGGCCCCGCTGAGTTAGAAAAAAATATGGCGGAAGAGATAATCGCGGGTATGCGCAATCAGCCACTTAATCTTGTTGGTAAAGATACTTTAGAGCAGCTGGTTGGGTTGCTGAGTAAGGCAACAGTTGTGGTTTCTCCAGACTCAGGGCCAGCACACATTGCAGATGCGATGGGTGTGCCTGTCATTGGATTATATGCCTGCACGTGGAGCAAGCGTAGCGGGCCGTATAATTCATTAGCGTATTGTGTTGATAAGTTTGAAGTTGCCGCTGAAATGTTTTTGCAAAAGTC
>Ga0316206_1000395_pt1 | contig 63875 bp, 52 predicted proteins | sample 6monthpyrite_MG_FD_204942 | JGI IMG/M metagenome (GOLD analysis project Ga0316206, IMG submission 204942) | Microbial mat bacterial communities from mineral coupon in-situ incubated in ocean water Damariscotta River, Maine, United States -... | ecosystem: Environmental > Aquatic > Marine >...
CCCATTTCATTGAGCGCTTCAGAGATCAACGGGATGTCCTTCTTGACAATCTGCTCCTGGAGCGCGATGGTGTTGGTCGCAATGACGATCGTCTCGTTGTGCTCGATCGCCCGCATCATCGCCGGCACCAGATACGCAAAGCTCTTGCCGACGCCCGTCCCCGCTTCAACAAACAGATGCGACCGCTCATCCATCGCGCTTTCGATCGCTTCGGACATCGTCGTCTGCACCACGCGAGGTTCATACCCCTCGCCGAGCAGCGCCGCGACGGGGCCGGCGTCTCCCAAGATGTGGTCAATCGTTGGCACGAACTACTTCTTCCCGTCCTTCTTCCCAACCCCCAAAGGCGACCTTTTCGGCTCCCCATCCCGCCTCGGATAATCCCTCGGCGTCTTGCGTTGCTTCTCCAAAACCACAACCCGGCCCGTCGGGGTCTCGATCGTCCCGGCATGGTTCGTGTGCAGCATGTGCAGCGCCGCCTTCGCGTCGGCGAGTTCTTCCTCGGCTCGCTGCCCCTTGGTCATCAGCACCAGCCCACCGATCTTGACCAGAGGCACCGTCAGCTCCGCGAGCATCGCGATCTGCCCCACCCCGCGCGCCATGGCTACATCGTAATGCTCGCGGTGCGCATCGACCCGGCCCGCAGGCGTCTTCTCGCCCCGATCCGCCCCAAGCTGCTCCGCCCGCGCGTTGATCGCGCGCACATTCTTCAAGCCCAGCCCATCAATCACCTGATCGAGATACTCGATCTTCTTCTTCGTCGCATCAACAAGCGTGAACCAGACCTTGGGCATCACGATCGCCAGCGGAATACCGGGGAGCCCCCCGCCCGATCCGATATCGATCACGCTCGACTCGTCCTCAAGCTCGGCAAGCATCGGCACCAAGGTCAGCGCATCGAAGATATGCTTCTCCCATGCTTCTGATTCTTCACGGATCGCCGTCAGGTTCATCACCGTGTTGGCGTGCATCAGCATCGCGAGGTACATCCCGAGCTTCTCGACATCTCCCTCATCGAAGACAATCCCGGCTTCATTACACCGCTCCACCCATCCGTCGGGGGGCGTGCAGGCGCTCAGGTTCGTGAGATCGAGATCAACGGGTGAACGCTCTGCCGGAGAATCCGATCGAGCGCCCGTACGGCTTGGTTGGTTTGAGTGGGTCTGGTCCATCATCATCTGCGTATTCAAACGAGCTCCGGTACGGTGGCTTGGGGCGGTGGAGGGCGACATTGACGATCAACCCGGTCATCAGCCACGAGGTAATCATGCTCGATCCCCCCGCGCTCATAAACGGGAGCGTGATGCCAATGATAGGAACCACCCCGATGTTCATCCCGATATTAATCACCACCTGCGTCGCAATAAACGCCGGAATCCCCACCGCGATGAGCCGCCCCATCGGCTCTCGGCAGCTCGCCGCCACCAGAAACGCCCCCCCTACCCACACAGCATATAGCAAAATAAGTGCTACCCCGCCCACGAACCCGAACCGAGCGACAACGACCGCAAAGATCATATCGTTTTCCTGCTCGGGCAGCTCGTTGTAGCGAACGATCGCACGGGTAGTCTCGTCGTTCATGCCGATGATCTGCCCGGCCCCGATGATCCGCTGAGCGCGTGAGGACTGGTAGTTGATGTCGAAGTTCGCCGCCGTATCCCCCTGGAACTGTTTGATGAGCCCGTTGATGCGGTCCTTTTGATGTGGCTTCATAAACTGATACCCGATCGGTGCCGCCATCGCTGCCAAGATCACGATCAGCGTCAGATGCCGCAATCGCGCCCCCGCCGCGATCAGCATCGCGAACAACGCCGGGACAAACAACGATGCCGTACCCAGATCCGGCTGCACCGTGATGAGCCCCACCGGCACCGCCGCGATCAACCCCGGCACAAGCAACCCACGCAACCGTCGATGCTCCGAGCGAAACCGCATGTACTGAGCAACCGCTAGTACAAAGGCGATCTTCGTCACCTCCGATGGCTGAAAATCCGTAAACCCAAGATTGATCCACGAACGCGCCCCGTGGCTCGGAGCCACAATCGACTTGGGGATCCCAGGCAAAAGTAAGAACACCAACAGCCCGATACACAACGCAAAGAGCCCCCACGCAAAGGCGCTCACCAACTTATAGTGAGGCAGCGCAATCACCAGACCCGCAACAAGCCCCATCACCATAAAAACCAGCTGCTTGAACGCGATCGAATGCACAAACAATCCCATCGACCGCTCCGGGTTCACCCCCAAATCAATCGCATAGACACCCACAAGCGAGAGCATCAACGAAGCCCCCACCGTGATCCACCCATAGTTGAGCACCTTGACCGCCTTGGAGATCGGCTCGTTGGACCGCCCACCGCCCCGGATCAACCGGACAAGCCTGTGCATCGGAAGAGCGCTCATGGCGACGCCTCCACATCCGGGAGATACCCCTCAGCGATCAGTGCATGGATGATCTGGTTATTGATCGGCCCCGCCACCTTGGCCCCCGACCCGCCATAGTCCACCACCACCGCGATCGCATACCGAGGCACCTGCCCCTCGGGTGCCACCAGCGTCACATACCACGCGTGGTCCCCGTCACGAACGATCCGAGCCTTGATCGGCCCGTTGCCGTCCGCGCCCAGATCATCGGGATCAAACAGCAAAGGCCCCGTCGTCGCCGTGCCTGTTTTGCCCCAGACATCAATCCCCGGCGCATTGAAGACCGGGTCACGGATGTTCTCAAAGGTGATATGCTGCCCCGTCCCGTCCTTGGTGTCGTTGACCACCGCATAGAGCCCATCGAGCGCCTCGACCGCCGCCCAAGAATCAAGCCCGATGTTGCTCACCGCCGGCGCGACACCGGTGCGGATCAGCGATGGCTCAATGTGATACCCCATCCGCGCGATCGTGGCATAGGCATCAGCAGCATGGAGCGGTGTCCAGGTCACCGGGCCCTGCCCGATGCCCAGCTGGATCGCATCGTTGATCGTCAGATCCGAGCCGTCATTGTTCGAATCAAGCGCCCCGATCGAGCCGGGCCACACCGTCCCGACCCCGAGTTCATAGCGATGCCCAACCCCGAACCGACGATATACCTCCGCGATCTCGATCGGCCCGAGCCGCTCCCCGAGTGTGAAGAAGAACACATTCGACGAGACCATCAACGCATCAACCCCGTCGGGCTCACGCCCAAGCTGTTCCGCATGGGTCATCTTGTACTGCTTGAAGATCCACGAGCGAAGAATATCCGGGCGATCAGGATACAGGTGCCCGGTCGCCTTGATCTTCTCGTGCGGCGAATATTTGCCGTAGGTAGCAGCACCCGTCAGGATCAATGCCTTGGCAACCGACCCCGGCGGGTAGGGCTTGGCGATCGCCTTGTTGATGTACGGATGATGCACCTGCTCGAAGTATCGCCGCTGGGCGTCGTTCGTGATACCCAACCGCCCCCAGTCACCATCGCCCGGAGCAACTGGCCCCGAGACCAGCGAGAGGATCTCCCCGGTCGCCACCTCAAGAACAACAGCCCCGACGCCAAGCTCTGTGCCCGGGGTCATCGTCTCGGGCTTGGTGTTGCCCTGCCACGACTGGATGCGGGCAAGCCCGAGCCGGGGATCGATCAGCGCCCGGATCCGGGCCTGGAGCATGATGTCGATGGTTAGATTGACATCAAGCCCCGGGGTCGATGGTGTCTCCTGGCGATCCCCGGTCTGCTTGTTCTCGATCGTGTACCCGCGGAGCCCGCGGAGATGGTCCTCGTAGCTCCGCTCGAGCCCCGTGCGTCCGACCCGATCGTCGTTCATATACCGCCCGCGATCGGTGCCTCTCTTCGTCGTGACCCGGTCTCGGAGGGCCGGATCATCGAGCAGCGCCCGGGCCCGCCGCGGCCGATCGTCCGCCTGGATACCCTTGCCCAGCCCCCCAAGGATCAGCGACCCGATATCGTGCTCGTCGAGCGTGACCACCTCCTCGGCGCGCATCGCCAGCGGAAAGCTCGACCGATCGACCCGTACATCAACATCTGTAAATGGATAGATCCGGGCTGTCGCATAAATCACCGAAACCCCCGGCAGCACCGCGACACTGGTCCGCTCGATGATCCGCTCGTCCGTCCCCTCGGGCAAACGCACGATCGGGGCCATGATCCGGCTCTGACGGATCATCGAGAACCCGATCTCGTCGGACACATCACCCACGAGCGTGTGGGTGTGCGTCTCCTCAGCGATAGGCTGGTTCGCCATCTCCTCGATCCGCTCACGATCGCCCGCGCTGGGCGAAACCCCACGATCCTTGTATTTCTGATACTCCGTCGCCCGCTTGCGGACACGATGGCTCTCCTTCATCGCTCCCACTCGTGCAAGGATCTGGTCCCTGCGTGCCAAGATCTCGTCAAGCTCAACCTCCGTCTGCCTGCTGATCTCCCGATACATCGCATCGACCCGATCGCGCAGCGCCCGCTCGAACGCCCAGCTGATCTCATCCTGCTCGGACGCTTCGAGCGTGTCCCAGAGATCCGGATTCGCCCGCGCCGCAAGCCGACGGGCCATCCCACGCATCGAGATATCGTGAAGCTCACCTCCCGGACCGCGATACACCCAACGCCCCTCGAGCACCCGATAGTGCACCGCGATGTCATACGAAGCCTGATCCCCGGCCAGCACCCGCCCCTTGCGATCAAAGATGGTCCCCCGGACAGTCGGCAGCCAGGTCTCGACCACAAGCTGCCGCGCCGCGATGGCCCGGGACTGGGCGCCGTTCTCCGTCAGGGTCATCCACCCGAGCCGAGCCACAAGCAGCACGAAGACCCCAAGCACCAGCGCCCCCAATAGCAGCACACGCCGATGAAACATAATCGGGATAAATTTGCTCAATCGGGACATCTCGGGGGATCGCCTCTGGGCACACGATAAGCGTCAGCTCGCACAGGGTTGTACGAGATAAGGATCGGTCAAGTGCGTGCGCCGAGATGATTAAGTAAGGCGATTATGTGAGGCGATGAAATCCCTCGCCCGATGCGATGCAGTCAGTAAACCAACGCCCCATCTCATCCAAGCCGCTTGTCGCGTGAGAGCTCGGCATAGGCATTGTGCGAGTGGATCGACTCGAAGTTCTCCGAGCTGATCGCGTACTGCACCACCCGCTCGTCGTCGTTGAGCCGTATCGCCAGATCACGGATGATGTCCTCGACGAACTTGGGATTCTCGAACGCCTTCTCCGTGACGAACTTCTCGTCGGGGCGCTTGAGCACCGCATAGACCGGGTGCGAAGCCGACGCTTCAAGATGTTCGACAAGGTCCTCGATCCACATCGTGCCCTTGGAACGCACCGCAGCCTCGATCCGGCACCGCTGGTTGTGGGCCCCATACTCGGAGATCTCCTTCGAGCACGGGCACAAACTCGTCGCCGGGGCCGCGACGGTGATGACAAAGTCATCGTGGGCGTTGGCGGTGCACTCGAAGGTCACCTCGTAGTTCATCAGCCCGAGCTGCTTGGTCACAGGGGCGGGTTTGGCGATAAAATAAGTAAACGAGGCGGCGAAGTGCGCCTCTTGGGCGTTGAGCCGATCCTTAATTTTGCGGGTGATCTCGGGAATATCGCTCGGCGAGATCGGCGTGCAACCGTGTTCGTTGAGCACCTCCAAAAACCGCGACATATGCGTGCCCTTCTTCTCCTTGGGCAACGCCACATACATATTGATCGATGCCACCGTCGACTGGCTCGCCCCGTCACGCGTGGCGAGCTTCATCGGGTAGACGACATCCTTGACCCCCACGCGATCAATCGCGACATTGCGATCATCGCTCGTCGCCTGGACATCGGGCATGCTTTGGTCGTTTTTCAAGGGCTTTGGCTCACAAGCTGATGATGTGCAAGTGTTTGTATTCTGCATTGAACGGCTTTCCTTCATCCGAGTTCCCACTCTGATCCTAGCAAGGGCGTGTTGAGACAGTATCGCAAGAACTAAAATTATTTCGTTGATATGAGCGCAGAGGCGGATTCTTTGGAGGACTCAGCGATCCGCTTTGTGCACTCGAGCGCCGTCGGCTCAAGCCGGCTTGGCCTGCGCACCGCTCGCCTGAGCAGCAGAGTGCTCGACCCACGAATGCCCGACCGGCACGCCGATAAGCGCCCCCACCGCCCACGCGCTCGGCGAGACGATCAGGAACCCCGGAATGCCCCCTGAAAGAACCAATCCTTCGAGCTTGCTCGCCCCCGGAAAAATCAGCCCGATCATCGGCCCAAGCACCCCCGCAGCGAGCACCCCAATGATAATCGGCGCAAACGGCGTCGGTTCGTTTTTCTCATCCTCGCCCCGCACAGACCCAGATGCCAGTGTCCCGACGACCCCGCCGAGGATCCCACCAATAAACCCGACACCGACCGATTGGCCCGCCAGATCGGTCCGTCCAAAGAGGAACGCAACAACCATCGCACTGACCGCCGCCGCCGCCACTGCGACGAGCCCGCTCTTGGTTCTAAAAGAGCCAAGGATGTACGCCAGATCGAAGCGTGAGATCTCATCGTCATGCCCGAGCCCGGTGCCCTTCTTCGGATTCGTCATCAGCATCATGGCCAAGAGCACCCCCCCACCGATGAGCAATGATTCAATCGAGAGCCTCATCAGCGTCCCCGGCTCGGGCGAGATGCGGTAGACCTCGCCGAGTCGCCCAGAGGTCCACGCGATCCACCCAAGCACGAACCCAATATTGAGCAAGCCCTCGCGTCGATCGACGATCCTGCCGACGAGCGCACCAAAGACGACGATGAGCCCGAGGATCAACGCCAGCGTCGTCACCGAATCCGAGACCGATTGACCCGTCAGCAGGGTGGTCTGGTGGGCCCCGTCGGAGGCGACGAGCTGATGGGCACGCGATGCAGCGAACGGTCCGACAACCCCCAAGGCGAGGGAACGGGCGATCCATTGCTGAGAGATATGAGCGAGTGGATGGGTCATGCCCCAATCATCGGCTCAAAACTGCCCGCGGGCAAGCAAGAACGAGCCATCATCGCCCAGATCGAGTACCATCAGACCATGAGCGAGCACCATCCAACCAAGAACTCGACCCCTGAACACCCCGAACTCCGCCAGGCGACGGTCATGCTCGGTGACCTAACCGACGACCTGCTCTGGCCCAAGCTCCTCCGCGCTCCGGCGTTGGCGCTGGCCCCCTCGCGGGTGCTCGCCGGCGCCATCTGCGCCTTCCTGCTCAGCGTGATCCTCCAGATCGCCACCATCGCCGAGCCCGCCGAGGGCGAACCCCCGACCGGGTTCTTCTCCGAACTCCTCGCCGTCACCAACGGGCTCGAGCGAGCGATTAACCACCTCGCCAGCTCGGCGCTCGAACTCGACCCATTCGGATTCGCCAGCGCCCTTCAATCGTCCGCGATCTTCCTCCGCCAGACGGTGATGCACTCGCCGATGGTCGCGCTGCTCATCGGGATCCCGTTTATCGCCATCCTCTCGATTGCGGGCGGGGCGATCGCACGCTCCTGTGCGATCGAGTTCGCCCACGGGCGATTCGCCCCCAGCGATGACACGCTCGGCTTCGCCCTGCGTCGCGCTCGCCACTTCGTACTCGCGGTGGTGGGCCCGGTGGTGCTCTGCGCAACGGTGCTCCTGATCATTGCACTCGGCGGATTGCTCCTGAGCGTGCCGGTGCTCGATGTGCTCGGCTCGATCCTCTATGCGATCGCGCTCTTGCTCGGGATCGGTGTGACGCTCGTGCTCGTGCTCCATGTGCTGGCGCTGCCGATGATCGTCCCAGCCCTCGCTGTCGAGGGCACCGACGCATTCGACGCGATCCAGCGCTCCTACGCCTATGTGATCGCCAAGCCCCTCCGCTACCTCAGCTACGCCCTGCTGATGCTCGTCCTCGCCGTGCTCGCCGGGACCATCTTTACGATGCTCGCCGCCGCCGCGATCGAGATGACCGACTGGGCCGCCGCCTACTTCGAGAGCGAATCGACCATCCGCGCACTCTCCGGCGAGGGCGACCAGGGCGCCACCAAAGCCACCGCCCACGCGATCATCACCATCTGGCGCACCATCGTCAGCCTCGCCGCCACCGGGTATGCCATCTCCCTCTTCTTCACCAGCTCCACCCTGCTCTACCTCGCCGTCCGCCGAATCTGTGACGGCCAAGACATCAACGAGATCTGGGAAGATTCATCGAACTAGCAAGCGCCAAACGATCAAGGGCGAACTCCAACTGGTGCCGCGGTCCCGCTATCGCCCGATTTTACCTATGGAGACCATCGCCGGGTCAAACGGGTTGGGCACATCGTCAAGCGTCATCGCTTCGTCGAGTGTGAACCGCCCGACACGGGTCCGGCGTAATGCCGTGAGCATCCCGCCAGCGCCCACCTCGCCCCCGATATCACGCCCGAGCGAGCGGATATAGGTGCCCTTACCGCAGACGACATGGATCGTCAGCATTGGCCAGGCATATTCGACCACCTCGACCGACTCGATGAGAACAGGACGGGGCTCGAGGATAACCTCCTCGCCCTTGCGTGCCAGCGCATAGGCCCGCTTGCCGTTGACCTTGATCGCCGAGTATGGCGGCGGGCGCTGAAGAACCTCGCCGGTCCACTTCTGACATGCTGTTTCGATGTCCCCGATCGTCGGGATGCGATCGGGGACGGCGGCTGTTTGCTCGCCCTCGAGATCGTCCGTCGTCGAGACCACCGAGAGATCCACCGTCGTGCGATACCCCTTGACGCCGGCCATGATCTCGTCGCATCGTTTGGTCGCCCGCCCGATGAGCACCACGAGCACGCCGCTGGCCAGCGGGTCGAGCGTGCCCCCGTGCCCAACCTTGACCCGCTTGGGTGCCCCCCCGGCTTTGAGCCGACCGCGCACGATCGAACACACATTCATCGAGGTGATCCCCAGCGGCTTATCCACCACGATGATCCCTTCGATCGGTTTGTCGCCATGCTCGTTCATAGCCAAGTCTAGGGTGCCCATTCTGAGCCCGGATCGCCCATTTCGAACTGGGTTTCGCGTAAAAATCGTGCCGCCCGAAACACTCGGACGGCACGAAGCAGGAAATGGGGTGACCCATTGAAATATTCAGTTGGGGCGGGCACCAGACCCTGGGCCCGCCCCCGCGAACGCGAATGAGGGAAGACGCGCTCACAATATTGCTCGACAGCCGCTGGACCGCCTTCAACCGATCTCCAATCCACTTTCCAACCCCATCAAGGCTCATTAATCGTAAATCAAGGGTCGCTCTTGCATTTGCTCAGGCGTGGATCAGTTTTTCAATGAATCCAAGCAATTTTTTGATATTCATTTGAGTTCTCATACAGTATACGATAAAATGGACCAACCGTTCTGTTTATTCCGTTTATTCCTGAATTTTTTCATCTCCAAAGAAGGAAAACCCCATGGCGTCACCCAAACGCGAGATGCTGCTCGATTGTGCGCGAAAACTCTTTGAAACCGAGGGATTTCACACAACCGGCATCGACCGGATTCTCGAAACGGCGGGTGTTGCTAAGATGACGCTCTACAACAACTTTGGATCCAAAGACCTGTTGATCGTCGCGGTGCTCGAAAAGGCAAGCCATGACATGATCAGCCGTCTTGAAGAGGCGACCTCGCAGGTCTCAAATGATCCGTATGAGCAAATATTGGGCATTTTTGATGCCTTGGCCCTCTGGCATTCAGATCCGGAGTTCTGCGGATGCATGTTCCAAGCAGCGGTAGCCGAGTTCCCAGACCACGACTCAGAGCCTGCCAAAGCTGCTGCAGCCCACTTCCAAAGCGTCGCGACCATGTTCGAACAGATGTGCACCAAGGCAGAGCTTCCTGATTCGCAAACACTCTCCAAAATGCTCGGCATGCTCGCCTCCGGTGCTTCCTGCTCGGCCCGCCAGACACGGACCCGCCAGCCCGCCGATCACGCCCGACAGATCGCAGAAATCCTACTCGAACGCGCCTGTTCTTCCGGGTTTTCGCCCATTGAACCAACTCAAATATAAAACCACACGCAACGGAATAGAACGGTCTGTCTCTTTGTTTGCGCTTCAGTAAATCCGTTTTGTACACCATGAATCCAACCCCATTGAGGACTCCATATGGAAACCCAAGCTATTCACCAGATCGACCAATCCAACTTCTCACAACTCATTGAATCCCATACTCCAACGCTCGTCGACTTCTGGGCTCCGTGGTGCGGTCCATGCCGGGCGCTCGGGCCCACCATCGAGAAACTCGCTGAGGATCTAGGTGAACGGGCCCAGGTTGGCAAACTCAATATTGATGAGAACCCCCAGCTCGCTGCCCAGTTCGGCGTCGCCTCGATCCCCACTGTGCTGATCTTCAAGAACGGCAAGATTACCGATCAGTTCGTAGGCATCCGTCCATACGGCGACTACTTCCATGCACTGACCGAGTAGTGACGGCACTCAAAGCAGGAATCCCTCGAACCCGGGTCCGTTCAACCGGGTTTTTTCGTGCACTTTGGACGCATTGAATCAGTCTCTCCCTACTGTTCCCCGATGGGCTCACCAACCACAACACCACCAAAAAAACCCGCTGGGGCAAAGGGTTCTCTCAAGAAGGACCCTTGGGACACCCCCGCGATGCGCCAGTGGACCGCGATCAAGGCCCAGCATCCAGACTGCATCCTCTTTTTCCGCATGGGCGACTTCTACGAGCTCTTTGGCGAGGATGCCGAGCACCTCGCGCGTGATCTCGGGCTCTCGCTGACCACCCGTGGCAATGCCATCCCGCTGGCCGGGGTACCCCACCACCAGAAATCGGTGTATATCCAGCGGGCGATCGAGTGCGGGTACCGCGTGGCGGTGGTCGATCAACTCCAAGACCCCAAAGACGCCAAGGGCGTTGTCGATCGCGGGGTCACGCAAGTCGTCACCCCGGGCACCCTCGTTGATGAGTCGCTTATGAGCGAGGAACAGACCCTCCCGCTCGGGGCTATCGCGATCATCGACGAGACCCACGCGGGCATCGCGGTGGTCGAACTTTCGACGGGCAACTTTAGTATCTTCAACGGCTCACTCGAACAATGCACCGACGAACTCGCCCGCCAGGGCGTCCGCGAGCTGATCTTCAGCGCCCCGGCATCAGGCGAGGCGCCCAAGCGCATCGAAGCGGTTGTTTCGACGATCAACGCCGCCGGCACCGCCCGCCCGGCGTGGCAGTTCCGCGCGGGTGAATCTCATGAGGCGATCAGCGATGTCTTCAATGTGAGCACCCTCGACGGGTTCGGGCTCGACATCTCGATGCCCGGGGTGCTCGCTGGCGGGGCGATCATCCGGTACCTTAGAGAGACGCAGGCAATCAAGGACGATGAATCGGCATCACCGGGGTTCAACCAACAGAGCGCGACACTCGCCCACCTGAGCCCGCCGACGCTGATCGACCGATCGCAGCGGTGCATCATCGACGCGACCTCGCTGCGTTCGCTTGAGATCGAGCAGACCATCCGCGAGCAATCCCTCTCGGGCTCGCTGCTCGGCGTCTTTTTGTCGAGCCCGCTGGGCACCCGGTGCGTGCTCAATACGCCGATGGGCAAGCGTCTGATGCGTGAGTGGCTTTCGTCGCCTCTGATCGATCGATCGATTATTGAGCACCGCCACCACAGCGTATCGGTGCTCATCGACGATCAGGCATTGGCCGACGCGCTCGGCGAGATCCTCGGGGCGATGTGCGATATCGCGCGGATCTCGGGGCGCATCGCGCTGGGTCGAGCCATGCCTCGAGACCTAGCCGCCCTTGGACGATCGTCGGCGCTCATCACCACGCTCATCGATACCATCGAACAATCGCCCGCCCTGGCCCCCTATCACGACCGGCTCGGCGCGATTGTTCATGCGATCGAGCCTGTCGCCGACGAGATCACCCGATCGTGCGTTGACGAGCCACCGGCGCACCTCCGGGCCGGCGGGCTGATCCGCGACGGGATCGATGCCCAACTCGACGAGGCCCGCACGCTCGAACGCGACGCCGGGCAATGGCTTGCGCAGTATCAGAGCGAGCTCATCAAGGAACACGATCTGCCTTCGATGAAGGTCGGGTACAACAAGGTTTTCGGGTACTACATCGAGCTCCCCGCAGCCCAGGCGCTGCGTGCCCCAGATATTTTCACCCGCAAGCAGACGCTCAAGAACGCCGAGCGGTACATCACGCCCGAGCTCAAGGTGTTCGAAGAAAAGGTTCTCTCGGCGAGTGATGTGGCGATCGAGCGCGAGCGTATTCTCTTCGATCAACTCTGCACCCGCGCCCGCTCGATCCTTGGCGAGCTGGGCACCTTCTCGCAGATCATCGCGACGCTTGATTGTCTCCTCGGGTTCGCCATCAAGGCGCGTGAGCGCAGCTGGACCAAGCCGACGATGGTGGACGAGCCCACACTCGACATCATCAACGGCCGACATCCGGTTCTTGCCGAGACCCTCGGGCATTCATTTGTTCCCAACACCTGCACGCTGGCGATCGATGAATCCCCCGCAACACTCGCGCTGATCACCGGCCCGAACATGGCGGGCAAGTCAACCTACATTCGCCAGAATGCGCTCTTGGTAATCCTCGCCCAGGCTGGGAGTTTTATCCCGGCGGACAACGCGGTCATCGGGATCACCACGCGGATCTTCACCCGCGTCGGGGCTGACGATGCGCTCCATCGCGGGCAATCGACCTTTATGGTCGAGATGATCGAGACCGCCAACATCCTCAACCACGCCGACCGTTCTTCGCTCGTCATCCTCGATGAGATCGGGCGGGGTACCTCGACGCTCGATGGGCTCTCGCTGGCCTGGGCGATCTGCGAGTGGCTCGCCGAGCACACCCCCCGCACGCTCTTTGCCACGCACTATCACGAGATCACGGAACTCGAAGATCGGCTCGAAAACCAGATCAAGAACCTCCATGTCGCGGTGCGCGAGTGGACGACCGAGGACGGACAGCAAGAGATCGCGTTCCTGCATTCGATCCGCGCAGGCAAGGCCGATCAGTCCTACGGCATCCATGTCGCCCAACTCGCCGGCGTGCCCAGAACCGTGTCGCAGCGAGCCCGCGAGATTCTCGATTCGCTCTCGGTCGAGCATTCAGGGCGGGTGGACACCGAGCGTATCAAAGCGACCAACCCAAGCAATGCAAACGATCAGCTTGGATTGTTTACCGAGTTCATTGAGCACCCGGTGGTCGATGAACTGCGAGAGATCAAGCTCGATGAGTTGTCGCCGATGGATGCGTTTGATGTGTTGCGTCGACTTCAATCACAATCGAAGGGCAGTTGAATAGACACTCAGTCTTCGGCTTCGAGCGCGAATGCTTCACCAGCGGGCACATAGATAAACTCGTACTGCTTGGTCCAGGTTTTTCCTTTGTTCTTTGATGAAAAGCCGGTCTGCATGACCCGTCCATCCTCAATCGGTCGAACATGCATGCGTGACAGGCTCGGCTTGTTTCCCGTGGCGATGTTCTTGCCCTCAAACATCAAGCCGTCGTATTCATCTGAATCAACCGGGGCTTCGATGTGGAGCAGATTGCCGGTGGTGTCGACCCAGGTCTGTTCCCACGCGTTGGATTCACGGTTGTATACATTCCAGCTCTCGCCGCTGTACTGGCCGCCGCTCGATACCCAAGATTCATGGATGACCTTGTTGCCAACGCGGAACGCGAGCGTGTTCTTGCCGGCGAGTTTGCCGGTCGTTGAATCGTAGCAATCCCAGGTTCCGACCCAGAAGTGCAACGCGCTCTCGGCCTTGGTGATCGCGTCGATTGATTTGAGCATCGGGGCCCAGCGTTCGTCGCTGTGCAATGAGCGGAGATCCGTGTCGCCGCTGAACTGGGCAACATCGCGGACGCCCAGCGCGATCGCGGTGTTGAGCGCCTCAAACGCATCTGTGGTCTCGCCCTTGAGCGCATAGGCGCATCCGAGGTTGTAGAACGCCATCGGCGCGACGGCGGGCATCTTGGTCGCTTTTTTGTGGACGAGGATCGCGTTGTCGATATCGCCCGATGCGTGGAGCGCGTACCCGAGCATAAACTGGGCCTGGGCGTCCTTGGGATCCTCCTTGACGAGCGCCCGAAGCACTTCGACCGCCTGCTCCCACTCCTGCCCTTGGAGCAGCTCTTGGGCCTGGCGCATCGTTGCCGGCTCATCGAGCCGCAAAGTGGCGCTTGCGTTCGCGCCGACGGCGCCAAAGCCCAACACCGAAGTGAGAACGATGGCGCTCAAAAGATTTATTTTCCGTGTGTGCATGGTGTTCTCCTGTTGAAGGTGTGTAGGGGACTATACCCGAGTTCGCTCTATGCGGTTCCGTGATCCGCACCGATGAGGATCGGATCGCCCTAGCAATCATCCTCCATACGCTCTTGATCGACCCTCATCGCCCATGCCGCCCCGCATTCGGGGCAGATGACAAACCCGTCTGGGTCCGGATCGCATTCGAGGGGATACCAGCAGCCCGCGCAATAAAACGGGTTGGTCGCGAGATCGTGCTCGATCTCGCGCCGACGCCGGTCGCCATATCGAAGCGACCAATACTGATAGATGAGTTGATACCCAACCGCGATGAGTAGCGAAATCAGGATGGATCGAGGATCACGGTACCCCCAGATCCCCGCGAAGACCATGGCGTAGAGAATCAACCAGATCAGCGCGATGTTGATGCCCAAACTTGCAACATACGAAATCCGTTCCTGCCGTGTGGCGGGGCGTCTCGTCAAGTTGGGATATTCACGCATCCCCAGCACCACACAAATCCGAGGATCTTCCTTGAGCGATCTGATCCGCCCCGAGGTCATCAGGCGGAAGCTCTTGTTTTTGGCGATGCCCTCGGGGTCGGATCGCAGCGGGATCTTGCGTCCTTTGGCGTCATGGATCCATTTATCATTGTGCTCACTCATTGGGTTCACTCGATCGTCTCGCGACTTACCCCGGCGGGTCAACATGATGCGTATGATACCCAAGAGGAAGATCAGAAAGGACTATCCACATGTCACTGACCGACTACATCACACTCGGTACATCCGGGCTCCGGGTTTCGCCGCTGTGCTTGGGCACCATGACCTTTGGCGAAGAATGGGGCGTGGTAGGCACCAACATCGAAGAGTCCAATGATGTGCTCGCGGCTTACCTCGATCGTGGGGGAAACTTCCTCGATACCGCCAATGCCTATACCAAGGGGCACTCCGAGAAAATCATCGGGGACTATTTCGCGGCCAATCCGTCACGACGAGACCGCACGGTCATCGCGACCAAGTTCTGCGGCAACATGTACCCGGGTGATCCTAACGGCGGCGGCAGCGGGCGCAAAGCGATCTTCCATCAGGTCGAAGATTCGTTACGGCGGCTGCAGACGGACTACATTGATCTTCTGTGGGTTCATTTCTGGGATCGCCATACGCCGCTGAGTGAAACTATGTCGACGCTCAACGATCTGGTGCGCTCGGGCAAGGTCCGTCACATCGGGTTCTCGGATCACCCGGCGTGGGTGTGCGTCGAGGCGATGAATATTGCCAAAGCCAATCACTGGGAACAACTCATCTCGATCCAGATCGAGTACTCACTTTTGCAGCGTACGCCTGAGGACGATCTCCTGCCGATGGCGCAGTACATGGGGCTCGGTGTGACGCCGTGGTCGCCGCTGCGTGGCGGGGTGCTCAGCGGCAAGTACACGCGCGACTCGCGTCCATCGCCAGAAGAGACCCGCGCCGCGGTGGACTCACCCTACCTCATCGAGTCGACCTATACCCTGCTCGACGCGATGAATGCACTCTGCGCCGAACTTAGCGAAGAACTCGGCGATGAGATCAATCCCACCCCGGCCCAGATCGCCCTCAACTGGGTGCAGTCGAACAATGCGGTGAGTTCGACGATCATCGGCGCCAAGCGTCTCTCGCAGCTTGAAGACAATCTCGGGGCGTTGGATTTCACGCTCAGCGATACCCAACGAGCCACGCTCGAAGCGCTCTGCCCGTACACCAAGCACTTCCCACAGAACTTCCTCGAACGCATCGCACCTGCGATCCAGAACGGAACGACGATCAATGAACAACCAAGCGAGCCTTGGGGGCTTGGGCCGGCGGATGACTCAGAGCGGTACTAAACCGAGCTGACGAATCTGACCGGCCCGCATGTTATCTGTCGGCCTGTCCGTTTGTGCGGGCTGGGCAAGGTGGATTGCGCGATCTGTTGACGATCCGGGTGTCCCCCCAGTCGATCCTTTTCGATGATAGTGTCTATGACACACGCCTTCCCCTCTCGTTTTCTCTGTCCGATCGGTCTTTATGCTGCCTCGATGTTGCTGCTCTCGGGATGCGCCTCGAGCCAGCCCCGGGCCAACGCCAAGCCTTCGGGTTTTTCAAACAATGCCGAATCGATGCCCATCGAGCAGGATATGAGCACCGAGTTGGTCATCGGGATCGCCTTCTCCGATGAATCTGTCCCGGTCTACCGTGATCCGATCAGCTCATACACGATGGGCGAGATCCGCGACGAGCTCGAAGCGATGGCCGAACTCGACCGAACCCTGATGCGCCAGGCGATCGGCCAGAACGCCCATGACCCATCCACCGTGAGCACCATCCATGCGATCGATCGCGCCCAGAGCGATCGGCTCAAGGAGATTGTTGATTATGTCGGGTGGCCGACCCGCGCGATGGTCGGGCTCAAGGCAACACAGGCGGCGTATATGGTGATCCAGCACGCCGGACACGACATCGAGTTCCAGAACCGCAGCCTCGCCATGATGGTCGATCTCGTCGAAGAGGGCGAACTCCCGGCCTCCTATGTGGCGCTGCTCACCGATCGGATCCGGATGTTCCAAGACCAGCCTCAGCTCTTTGGGACCCAGATGGCGATGGCCCGCAACGAGTTCGGCGCGATGGTCCCCACCCCGACCGTCCCAATTGAGGACCCTGAGCATCTCGACGAACGCCGGGCACTGATGGGCATGCCGCCGTACAGCGAGTTCGTCGGCGCGATCGCCGCGGCCTATGCAGCCTCCGAGGTTGATGCTGGAAGTGCCTTTGCAGAAGTCCCCACAGACGAGTAGTCTATTGCCTCGGGCAATGTCCGATAGAGATCAATCTGACCATAATTTGATACACCGACCCAGAAAACACGCTGGGATCGGTCATTTTTTGGATTTCTCGGGTCCACTTCCCCCTTTTTTGCAACACATACGCCGGTCAATCTCGTATATTCGGGCAAGGCCCGTTCGGGTCGTTCTGGAAAGTTTTGAACATAGATTCTGACGAAATGCGTTGTTTGTTCTTGGGCTCGATTTTTACCCTGACGCTTCTCAATCACAGGATCAGCACAATCCAAGAGGTCTCAGATGCTCACAACCGCTGCCGTTGTCGTTTTGGCTGGTGTCACCGCACTCGCCCCCAACCCGTCCACCACTACTTCGCTCATGAGCAACCAGCTCGTCGAGTCTCCATCGTTCGAGATTATCTCGGATACCGAGATCATCGCTGATGGCTATACCTATACATCATTCGACGAGCTCTACCAGTCCGGGTACTACAACCTTGACGATACCCGCTGTGCCACGAACCCGATCGTCCTGCCGGGCGGCGATGATCTCCGCGGCGGGAACAACTGCACCTACAACAGGACGACCATCTTGCCAGAGTACGACCCGTCCGTCGCCAAATACCGCATCCCCGTCGTTGTCCACATTATCCAGCGGACCAATGGCACGGGCTCGATGCCCGATTCGCGGGTGACCTCACAGATCGAGATCCTCAACGAGGACTTCCAGGCGCTCGCCGGCACCAACGGCGCGCCGGGCACCGACGGGCAGATCGAGTTCTACCTCGCCACGGAAGATCCCAACGGAAACCCAACCAACGGCATCACCCGCTCGACGAACAATACATGGTACAACGACGGTGGAGGGTATTACAACACCCTCGCGTGGGACACCAACCGGTACCTCAACATCTATACCAACAGCGCCTCGGGCGCTTTGGGCTATGTCCCCGATCTGCCTCAGGGCGGCATCGCCGGTTCCAACGCCGACCGCGTCGTGATTCTCCACTCGACCTTCGGGCGAAATGCCCCCTTCGCCCCATTCAACCTCGGACGCACGGTGACTCATGAGGTCGGGCACTACCTTGGGCTCTATCACACCTTTAATGGTGGTTGCAGCAACAGCTTCACCAGCGGCGACCGAATCGTGGACACCAACCCAGAGAGCAGCCCAACCTTCGGGTGCCCGGGGAGCCGAAACTCCTGCGGGAGCCCGGCTCCGTTCCACAACTACATGGACTACTCCGACGATATCTGCATGAACCAGTTCACCCCACAGCAGAACAACCGGATGCGTTGCTCGCTGCTGACCTACCGCCCGGATCTCTACACCATCGCGGCTGCCGGATGCTCATCGGCTGATCTGGCCGAACCCTTCGGCGAGCTCAACTTCTTTGATGTCTCGGCGTTCTTGGGTGCATTCAGTGACTCGGATCCGAGCGCAGACCTCAACGGCGACGGCAGCTACAACTTCTTCGATGTCTCCGAGTTCCTCTCGGTCTTCGCTCAAGGCTGTCCATAACCATCCTTTACGCACCGGCCAAGCCGAAGTGCGAATGATTGTCCATACGAACCCCCATTCGTCAGCGGCTCTCCTCATCGCGGGAGGGTCGCTTTTTCTTGTTGGTTCATACGATCGGGCGAGGTGGCTGGGGCATCGTGCGGTGCGTATACTGTCTGCCCCGGGGCAGACCATCGCCAAGGCATGGCCCAGCCCAGACGCCGCCTTAGCTCAGTTGGTAGAGCGAAGCTTTCGTAAAGCTTAGGTCTGGAGTTCGAGTCTCCAAGGTGGCTTTTTTCGTGCGCGTCCCGTTGGTCTGGTGCAACCCCTCGCCGATCAATCTGTAGAAAGATGACCGATGAACTCGGGTCTCGTTCCATTTAACTCAATACCCAGCCAAGAATACATTTCCGCCCGTTCAAATCGCCTCTGGACGCCGGGCTCATCATCCCTCCGGTCTTTCCGTCTCTTTGGAGTATCCATCCCATGACAACCCGTGGGTTACGACAAATCATCTTTGCTTCCTTGTTGCTCGTTGGATTCAGCGTGGCATCGACCGGATGCCGATCGCCCGAATCGTACCGCAATAGCGCCGACCGGGTCGCCAGCGATATCCTTGATGAGGGGTGGCAGGTGGCGATCGGACGCACCGAGGACGGGTTCACCATCGAACCCGCTGGCGACACCCTACGCCGTCGGCTTTTGCTCGATCAGCATCTCCCGATGCGATCACCGGGCTCTGCAGGCTCGGGCGACGACGAGCAAATCGAGCAATGGCCCGATGATTCCTATATGACCGACCGCCAACTCGAGCACACGGATTATGGCTTTGACACCCGAGCGGTGCCCAAGATCACGCTCCTCCAATCTCTCGAGGTCGCCGCGGCCAACAGCCGAAACTACCAGAGCCAAAAAGAGACGGTATTCCAGACTGCCCTTCGCCTCGATCTCGCCAAGAATGAGTTCCGCACGATCTGGGCGGGCGTGCTCGATTCGACCATCAGCTCGAGCCTCGGTGAAACCTCTGAAACCAGCGGCATCGTCAACGCTGATTCGCTGAGCCTCTCGAAACAGTTCAAGAACGGGACCCGGTTCACCGGGCTGCTCGCGCTTGATCTCGCCAAGCTCCTCAGCGGCCCCCAGAGCGGCTCGACCGGGCTGAGCCTCGATACGAGCCTGTCCATTCCGCTCCTTCGCGGCTCAGGTAAGTTCGTCGTCACCGAGCCGCTCACCCAGGCCCAGCGCGATGTGGTTTACGCGATCTATCGATTCGAGCGCTTCAAGCGGACCTTCGCTGTGCAGGTCGCCAGCGAATACCTCTCCGTGCTCCAGCAGCTCGACCGAGTCCAGAACGCGGTCGAGAACTATGAGCGGGTGATCTCGTCGACGAGGCGTGCCCGCAGGCTTGCCGACGCGGGACGCCTCCCAGAGATTCAGGTCGATCAGTCGGTTCAGGACGAACTGAGGGCCCGCAATTCTTGGATCCAGGCCCAGCAGTCCTACGCGCGATCGCTCGATCAGTTCAAGTTCACACTCGGGCTCCCCACCGATGCCCGCGTTGAACTCGACCCCGCCGAGTTCGCCGTGCTGCTCAACTCCGATCGCTACGCCCGCTATCTCAATCCGGAAGAATCCTCCGAGACAATGGTAGTCCCCGCAGCCGACGCGCCGATCACATTCGAGTATCCATCGAACATTGACGCCGGCCCGATGGAGCTCGACGAGAATGACGCCATCGTGATTGCGCTGATGAATCGGCTCGACCTGCGGGCTACGGTCGGCGAGATCGTTGATGCCCAGCGCGGCGTAGCGATCGCGGCTGACAACCTCCGCGCCGACATCACCCTGCTCGGCTCGGCCTCGCTTGGCGAGAGCCGCTCGCTCGGAAGCGCCGGGCTCGACAACGCCCAGGTGCGGACCGATCGCGGGTTCTACTCACTGCTCGTCGGGATCGATCTTCCATTTGAGCGAACAAGCGAACGCAACAGCTACCGCAATGCGCTGATCAACTACGAGCAGACCATCCGCCAACTCCAGAGCGTTGAAGATTCGGTCAAGCTCGACATCCGCAATGTGCTCCGCTCGCTGCTCGAATCGAGGGAATCGGTCAAGATCCAGGCCGAGTCTGTCCGCGTCGCCAAACGCCGGGTGGATTCGACGAACCTGTTTTTACAGGCCGGGCGTGCCGCCATCCGTGACCTGCTCGAAGCCCAGAACGCGCTCAACTCTGCCCAGAATGCCCTGACGAGTGCGGTGGTTCGCTATCGGATCGGAGAGCTCGAGATCCAACGCGACCTCGGGGTCCTCGAGGTCAACAGCGACGGGCTCTGGGCCGAGTTCGACCCCGACTCGTATGATATCGAAGCGACCCGCTCGGCGATCGATGCAATGCGACCCGCTGCCCAGGCGTTGACCCAGTAAGGATCCAGCACGGAACAAGCAAGGAAGAAAACATGAACCGAACACTCAAAAACATGCTGATCCTCGTCGTGCTCGTTCTGCTCATAGGCGGAACGATCATCACCGTGGCGATGACAAACAGATCCAAGTCCTCGGGCTCAGAGCTCAACGCCCTCTACACCGTCGAGCGGGGCTCACTGATTATCAACTTGACCGAGACGGGCACCCTCAAGTCACGCGATCAGTTCGTCGTCAAGAGCGAGGTCGAAGGGCGGACCTCGATCATCTATGTGATCGACGAGGGCGCAGTGGTCGAAAAAGGCGAGCTGCTCGTCGAGCTCGATTCGAGCGAGCTCCAAGATCGGCTTGTCGATCAGCAGATCCAGGTCGAGAACAAAGACGCGGACTACATCTCGGCCAAAGAAAACCTCGAGGTCGTCAAGATCCAGACCCAGAGCAACATCGCCAAGGCCGAGCAGGAGAACCAGTTCGCCATTGAAGACAAAACCAAATACATCGAGGGCGAGTGGCCCAATATGCTCATGGAATCACAGAATAGGTTGACGCTCGCCGAGGAAGACTATCGACGGGCCACCGATGAGTTTGATTGGTCACAGAAGCTCTACGATGAAAAGTACCTCTCTGAGACTGAGTACCGGGCCGACGAACTTGCCAAGAAGCGCACCGAGCTCCAGATCGAGCTGGCCAAGGAGAGCCTCAAGCTCCTCGAGCAGTTCACCCATACCCGGCGGATCGATGAGCTTGATTCGGAGATCAGCCAGAAGAAGCTCGCCCTTGAGCGCGTCATACGCGAGTCATCGAGTGACATCGTCCAAGCCGAGGCCATGCTGCGTGCCCGCAAGGCCGAGTCCGACCGCCAGAAGAGCAAGCTCACCAAGATCGAAGACCAGATCACTAAAACAAAGATCTACGCCCCCGCCGACGGCATGGTTGTCTATGCCACGAGCTCCGAGTTCAGCTGGCGCGGTGACACCCAGCCACTCGATGAAGGGCAGGAGGTTCGCGAGCGTCAAGAACTGATCCACCTCCCCACCGCCGACTCGATGATGGTTGAGATCCGCATCCAGGAATCCGCACTTGGCAAGGTCCAGATCGGTCAGCCCGTCCAGATCCAGATCGACGCGCTCCCGGAGTCAAGCTTCTCTGGGCGGGTCACCAAGATCGCACCCCTGCCCGACGCGACCTCTGTTTTTATGAACCCCGATCTCAAGGTCTACGACACGCAGATCATGATCGACGGCGTGCACCCGAAACTCCGCACCGGGATGAGCTCCAAGGCGACCATCCTTATCGAGCAATACCTCGATGCGATTTCGGTGCCGATCCAGGCGGTCGTTGGGCGCGGTGACGAGACCCTCGTCTATGTCGCCGTGGGCAATACCTTCGAGCCCCGCGCGGTCGTTTCCGGGCTTGACAACAACACGGTGGTCCATATCGTCTCCGGGCTCGAAACCGGCGAGCGGGTGCTGCTCACACCACCGCTGAGCGAGGACCCGAGGCGCGGCGCAACTCGCCCGATGTCCTCAGAGGCCAAGAACAACCGACCAGCAAAGGTGGGCTCTGGATCAACAATGACATCTCAGAGCACCCTCAACCAGACTGGCGATACCGGCCGCCGACCTATGCGTACGGGGAAGCGTCCTTGAAGCCATCTGCTCTGACACCACCCACGCTCCGCGTCGGCACCTCGAAGAGCGTGATCGAGCTCGCCAGCGTCTGGAAAACCTATCGCATGGGCGATCAGGATGTTCACGCCCTCGCCGGGGTTGATCTCACGATCGAGCGCGGGAGCTTCTGGGCAATCTCGGGGGCGAGCGGCTCGGGCAAGAGCACGATGCTCAATCTGCTCGGTTGTCTCGATCGACCCACCAGCGGGCTCTATACACTCGAGGGGCTCGATATCGCCTCGACCGACGATGACCAGCTCTCCGATATTCGGCTCCGCCATCTTGGGTTTGTCTTTCAGAACTTTCACCTGATTCCCCAGCTCACCGTCCAAGAGAATATCGAGCTCCCGCTCTTCTACCAAGGGATCGACGCCGACGAGATGAGCGAACGGGCATGCGCCCTCGCCGAGCGCGTCGGGCTCTCGGATCGGCTCACCCACAAACCAACCGAGCTCTCTGGCGGTCAGCAGCAGCGCGTTGCCATCGCCCGTGCGCTCTCGAACAACCCATCGGTGCTCTTTGCCGACGAGCCCACCGGCAACCTCGACACCGCCACTGGCAAGTCGATCATGGAACTGCTCGCCGAGCTCCACCATCAGGGCAAGACCATCATCATGGTCACCCATGAGCCCGACATCGCAGACTACGCTCAGTTCCGGCTTGTAATGCGCGACGGGAAGATCGAATCGATCGACCAGAACGCCGAGCCGATGCGATCGGGGGTATCTACATGATGGCTGCACGATTCATCCGCAATGTCCGGCTCGGGATCAAGACCCTGCTGCTCCACAAGATGCGCTCGGTGCTCACAATGCTCGGGATGGTCTTTGGCGTTGGGGCCGTCATCGCGATGCTCGCCGTCGGGCAGGGCGCCAGCGAAGAAGCCTTCGAGCAGATCCGCCGACTCGGCAGCGAGAACATCATCATCAACGCCCAGAAACCCGTCGGCCAATCCGGCTCGGGCACGATGCAAGTCCGGATGAGTATCTATGGGCTGCTCTACGATGATCTTGATCGGATCGAGCAGAGCTTCGAGACGGTCGTGCGGGCCGTGCCCGCCAAACTCATCCGCGGGCAAGGTCGCATCGGGGGGCGAACGCTCGAACTCCGGCTCGTCGGCACCACCCCGTCGTGGTTTGATCTGGTCAAGCGAGAGCTCATCGCCGGGCGCGTGATGAACGAACGCGATATGGACCAGAACGCCAACATCGTGATCCTGACAGAACACGGTGCCCGCCGACTCCTCGCCGGCAGAGCCGCCATCGGATCTCAGGTCCGGATCAACCAGGGTTTCTTCGAGGTCGTCGGGATCATCAAATCCGAGAGCACCCAATCGGGCACCATGCAGACGCCCGATCAGGATATCGACGCGTACATCCCACTCAATGTCGCGATCGAACGCTTCGGGGACATCACCGTCACCCGATCGAGCGGCTCGCGCACCCGCGAGAAGGTCGAGCTCCACCAGCTCATCGTGCAGATCGATTCGACCAAGCATGTCGAATCAACCGCCGCCGGGATCGAACGGATGCTCACGATCTTCCATCCAAAGGGGGACTATCGAATGAGCGTTCCCCTCGCCCTGCTTCGCCAAGCCGAAGCAACCCAGCGAACATTCAACATCGTCCTCGGGTCGATCGCGGGGATCTCGCTGCTCATCGGAGGCATCGGGATCATGAACATCATGCTCGCCTCCGTCACCGAACGCACCCGCGAGATCGGCATCCGGCGTGCCATCGGCGCACGGCGCAAGCAGATCATCGGGCAGTTCCTTATCGAGACCGTCGTGCTCTCGGTCACCGGGGGGCTGATTGGGATCGGGATCGGGATGCTGATCCCGTGGCTCATCACGATGTTTGCCGACATGCCCACCGCGGTCACGCTCTGGAGCGTGCTCCTCTCGGTGGTGATCAGCGTCGGGGTCGGGCTGATCTTCGGGATGTACCCGGCGATGCGGGCCGCCAACCTCGATCCGATCGTGGCTCTTCGTCATGAATAATGGACCCATCGCATGAGAAGAGTCCCAGCGGCTCAAAATGCCCACTTTTGTGCCCGAATTCATAAAACACCCTTCTGATTCTTTGAAATCCACGGTAGAGTGGACGGCAGTCTGAACACCACCCAAACCAGAGCGTATCAATGAGCCAAACACACAAAGCGATCGCACTCATCTCCCTCGCCGTCGGCGTCACCGGCGCGGACACCACACAGATCGAACCGAGCGTCTATGAAATCGACGCCGGCGTCTCGTTCTCGCTCAATAGCGTCGGGGTCTCGAGCTGGCTCTGGAGTTGGACCGATTCATCCGGTGCATTCTCGAACATCCAAGATCCAACCCTGATCCTCACCGCCGGCGAGACCTATGTCTTCGATAACACAACCTTCATCCACCCATTCGGCATCGCCAATGACACCCTGCCCGTGGGCGGATCGGACGGGAACTATTTCAGAACCACGACCGACGGCTCGGTCATCAATGCCGCCATTCTTGAGCCGCTGGCGGACTTTGTCGCCAACCCGGCCCCGCAGGTCGATGACATCGTCTGGTCACCGTCCAACGACGACGCCGGGACCTACTTCTACACCTGCATGATTACGGTCCACACAGGCATGGTTGGAAAAATCGTGATCGTCCAAGGCCCAGCGGCATGCCCAGCGGATCTGACAGGGGATGGGGTGCTCAACTTCTTCGATGTCTCGGTCTTTCTGAGCGCGTTTTCGACGGCTGATCCGGCTGCCGACTTCAATAATGACGGCAACTTCAACTTTTTCGATGTCTCCGCCTTTCTCGGCGCCTTCACCGCCGGATGCCCATAACGACCGCTATTCGTCGATTTCAACGATTTTCTCCTCTTTTCGATGATGCAACCAGAGGGGATGATCGTGCGTATATATGTGTATCTGGTATACTCGTCGGACGGGACCCCCTCCCGCTGACGAACAGATTCGGGCGTGAACACACACACCCGTCCCGTGCGAGCGTCCACTGTTGAGGAACGGATCACCTCAGCCCCCGCCGGACACCAGCAGCAGGCAGAGCCGAACTGCGTCGCATGAATCCATCCACCCGATCCATCTGGAGCCTCTCGTACATGACCCACACACACAACCGCATCAACCGGATCAGCACAACCATGGTCGCGTTGCTCGCCTCGGCGGGTCTGCCGATCATCGGGTTCGCCACGATAGCGAGCACGCCGATGAACGCGACCGCACAGAATACCTCATCGGACGACGCAACCACCCGAGCCGCTAAAAGAGATGCGCTCGTTGCGCTCTCCAAACCGATCACGCTTGATGTGAGCGACCAGCCGATCGAAGATATCTTCAACTTCATCGCCGATGTCACGGGTGCGGATCTCTATCCGATCTACCTCACCGACAATGTCACGAGCAACGGGATGGACCCCGCGACCGAAGTCACGATGAAGGTCGATAATATCCCGGCGCTCGTTGTGCTCGAGCGTGTGCTCCTGAGAACGCAACGCATCGAGGGCACCGGCGACGAATACACTTGGCAGTTCACAGAGACTGGAACGATCGAGTTCGGTCCAAAGCTCGAACTCAACCGCAACCAACGCGTCGAGCTCTATGACATCGCCGACCTGCTCTTTATCGTCCCCGACTTCAACACCGCACCCAACTTCAACCTCCAGACCGCGGTCTCGTCGGCGAACTCCGGTGGCGGCGGCGGCGGGCAGAGCCCGTTCACCGGTGGGAATCAACGAACAACAGTCGATTCGACAGCTGATCGTTCCAAGGAAATCAGCGAGTTGATTCAGAGCACAATCGAACCGGACCAGTGGGCCGGGCTCGGTGGTGACGGAGCCGCGATGACCTCCTACGGAACATCGCTGGTCGTCACCGCACCAGATTACATCCACCGGCAGATCGTCGGATACTCGTTTTGGCCCTCGCAGCTCCAGCAGGTCAGGAAGGTCGATGGGAAGCGAACGCTTGTCATCAAGCCCGAACCGAAAAAACGCAGAAAACCATAATCAATACTCGAGCAAAACTCGAAATGAATACGCCCTCTCTCTTCAGCCGATCCTTGTGGTCGGCTGTTTTTCTGGAGATGTCTGGTGATGATCGGCAACCGATCGGTATGAGAAGGGTACAGTTATTGGGTCTATGTCTACCTTTGAGTCATACATCTCGGGCGATCGCGAATGCGATCAGTGCGGATACAATCTGCATGGGTTGCCGGAGAACGGCAAGTGCCCAGAATGCGGAACATCCATCCGCCGACGCACGCGACGGACCTCGGGCACCATGTCCGAAGAGGCCCCGACCCGGTTCGTCCGGCGTCTCTACTACGGGTTCCTTCTCGCCTCTCTCGGGACGGTTGGCTCTGTTTTTTTCTCGCTCTTTGGGCTCATGGTCTTGGCTTCACCACTCTGGGTCGCAGGGATCTGGCTGATCACCACCGAGCGTCCCAACCGGGGAACTATTGTCCCAGACAAGGTCCTTGACAACGATCAGATCAGACTCACCATCCGAATCGCGAGCATCGCTTGGGTGATCTATGGGCTCTCGATCTATGCCATCATCATGGTGACATCTCGGGCGGTTGGTGCCCCGTCATCGGGCATGATGATTCCCTTGTCGATCACACACTTCGTCTTTGGTGCCATCGCGTGGCTCGGGCTGATCCCGACCTGCATCTACTTCGCCGAACTCGCTTACTGGGCGTCGCACGATCACATCGCCGAGCGCCTGAGATCGAGCGCATGGGCGATGGCGGTCTTCGGTGTATTCAGCGTGGTGCTCACCGCGATCGTCAAGCTCAACATCGCGCCGAGCGCCGCCGCTGGGTTCATCCGGATCTTCACCATGATGATCGTCGTGTTCGCGGTCGTGATCTTCTTCTTCACGATCATCCAGCTCATCTCGGTCATGAAATGGGTCATCAAACACCAATCGCTCGCCGTCGGATCGGCCGATCGGGTCCGCGAACGGATCGAACGCGACATCAACGCCCACGGCACCATCACCACCGGGCTCGTCTGCCGATCGTGCGGATACGATCTTGACGGGCTTCCATTTGGGGGTGCCTGTCCCGAGTGCGGCGAGTCGTATGCCGACATCACACCGATGCCAATCCTCGATCCGGCGACGATGCATGCTGATCGAGACGAATCCGATATCGAGATCATTGAGGGCGATAACAAGGGCATCTACTTCAACACCGAGCTCGATGCTGAAGGCAAGCCAAAGCCGGGCGGTGTGGCATATACCCCGTCGATGGACATCCCCGACGAGGGCGACATCCCGCTTGCCGATGAGGACGAGAACACTCAACACGATGACGAAGATGGGAATCTATTATCTTGAGTGGATTCACATCATTTCGAGTTCGCGGGCTGATTCGAGACGATATACTCCCCTATGCCCACCGACACCATGCGATCAGAGGACAAATCTGTGCTTGCCCAATGGACCTCCACAACGACCGCTCCCGAGATCGCTGACTGGATAAGGAACCTCGGTTCTGTCCTCCTGCTCACCCATGCCAAGCCCGACGGCGATGCGCTCGGATCCACCATTGCTTTGGCCCGTGCGATCAATCTAATGAGCGAGACCTCCGGCGCCACATCCAAGGCCGAGTGCTGGTACGCCGCCCCGATGCCATCTTGGGCCAAGACCATCATCGCCAATACCAAAGCCAAAACGATCGAAGACCATCAACCCATGCCCGGCGCGTTTGACCCGGCAGGCATCCTCATCACCGACACCGGATCATGGAACCAGCTCGCCCCGTTCGCCGAGTTCCTCAAACCCCGGCTTAATCGCACGACCATCGTCGACCACCATCTCCAGGGCGATGCCGAGATATCAACCCGTCGCCTGATCGACACGACCGCAGCAGCTGCGGTCCAGCCGGCTGCCGAGATCTGCTGCCACCTGTTGGGGGTCGATTCACCATCCAAGCTCCCCACCGACATTGCCACCCCGCTTTATATCGGCTTGGCGACGGACACGGGGTGGTTCAAGCATTCCAATGTCGATGGGCGAGTCATGCGACTGGCTGGGCAACTCCTCGACGCGGGTGTGAACCATACGGCGCTCTTTGCGATGCTCTACCAGCGCGACCGCACCGCCCGCTTCAAGCTCATGGCCCGCGCGCTCGAATCCATGGAAGTCATCAAGGACAAGAATGCGGCCATTATGACCGTCACCCTACAAGATTTCAAAGACACCAAGGCCGGCCCAGGAGAGACCGGCGGGTTCGTCGATCTCCCTCAATCCGTCGCTGCCATCCGCGTCGTCGCCCTGCTCACCGAACAAAAAGACGCCGACGGCACCTTCACCAAGGTCTCGCTGCGATCCAAGCCTGATGAGTGGGAAGGGCAGCCAGCGGTCGATGTCAACGCCGTCTGCAACACCCTCGGCGGCGGTGGGCACGCAAGAGCATCAGGCGCCAAGATTCGCAAACCCATTGAAGAAGCCAAAGCGATGATTATCGAGGCACTGCCCTAATCTACTCTTCGGGTGCCGGGTGCCACGGCTTGACCGTCCCCGGCAAGCCGTGTCTTGGCGAGTTCCCTATACTCCTCCATGCCCCCACGCCCCCCGAAGAACAACCAATCCAACTTCCGCTCCAAGATCGAGCAAGAGCTCCGAAACCCCGGCTCACGCTCCGGCGATGAGTACAAATCCGCCCAGGGCAATCGTGTCCGCCCCGGCAAACGCCCGCCGATGCGGGTGATGACCTCGACGCTCTGGGAATACCCCTCACAGCATTACGATGCCAACGACGGCTCGAAGTTCCAAGGCTCGAAGGACTACATCGGCGCGACGCCGTCGTGGATCATCTGGCAGTTGTTATCCCGCTACACCCGCGAGAACGACACCGTCCTCGACCCAATGTGCGGCTCAGGAACCACGCTCGATGTCTGCAAAGACCTTGGGCGAAAAGGCATCGGGTTCGATCTCAACCCACAACGCAAAGAGATCACGCTGGCTGATGCGCGCGAACTGCCAGTGCCAGATGAATCAGTAGACTTTGCTTTCATCGACCCGCCCTACTCGACGCATGTGGAGTATTCCGACGACGACCGGTGCATCGGCAAGCTCGACGCCAGCGCCAAGATGCAAGGCGTTGATGTGATGGACGGGCATGCCTACTACGAAGCGATGGACGGGGTCATCTCCGAACTCCATCGCATCATGAAACCCAATCGATACATGGGGCTCTATGTCTCGGACTCATGGAAAAAACGGTCTGAAAAAAGCCAATCCGGGCACAAGGGCGGCGTCTTCATGCCCATCGGGTTCGAGCTCTTCGCCACCATGCGCGAATACTTCCAGCCCGTCGATATCATCAGCGTCGTCCGCCACAATAAGAAGCTCAAGCAGGGCAACTGGCACAAATCCGCCGAAAAAGAAAACTTCTTCTTGCGTGGGTTCAACTATCTATTCATCATGAAGAAGATCAACTGATCGCTCTTCTGGTAGAACGGGTTCCAGCCCGTTCTACCAGAAGGTGCCTACAGCATCCCGTCGTTGGGGTAGTCCGGCTTGTTCTTCTTGGGATCGTCGATCTGGATCCGGATGACATCGAGCATCGCGTGGAGCTTGGCTCGCTCCTCGGCGGACAACTCCTCGGCTGCAGCCAGCATCCCCTCGATGGTGAGCTGCTTGCGCTGGCTCGATCCATCGGGCAATCTCCGGATCGCTGCACCTGCTCGTTCATTGAGAAAAGTCGGCTGATCTTCGAGCATATCGGCGATCTTGCGGAGCATACTCGCCGCCGTCTGCGCTGCTACGCCGTGCCCAATCCGCACCCGCACAGGGACCAAAGAGCCCTGATCCTCTGGACGGCGGATGATGGTGCCGTTGATGACATGCCCGTCGGCATCGACCGCCGGGTCGTCATCACGATCAAAGGTGGCCGCGTTCATGCCCGAGAGGTAGGCCGCAAGATGGTTGGTATCGCCTTGTTCAAATTCCATGCCCAAGTGTAGGGGCGGTGTTTAGTCGGGGTCGGTATCTTCACGGACAGATTCGCCCACCGATTCGATCCATCCCCCACCAATCACAATCTCAGGCGATTGAAGATCATAAATCGCCAACGCCTGCCCCGGGGTCACCGCCCGCTGTGGCTCCTCGAAAACACATTCAAAGCAACCCGGCCGCCTCGAAGGCGTGTCGGTATCAACACGATCGATCACCCGAATCTTGGCTGGCACCGGGTCGGCGTTGTAGCGATGCTGGGCAAGTACCGGGTACCAGTCCTGCAAACTCGATTCATCAATCAACCAGTTCGCCTCGTGGGCAATGCACAAACTGGACATCAGATCATCATTCGATCCCACCGTGACGATATTGGTCTCGGGGTTCTTATCAATCACATAGATCGGCTTGCCCGCTGCCACGCCCACGCCTCGGCGTTGACCGATGGTGAACTTGTGCTGCCCGTCATGCTCGCCGAGTTGCACGCCGTGGACATCGACAATTTTGCCCTTGATACGGAGTTCCGGTCGCCTTCGTTCGACCAACCCCGCATAGTCATTGTCCGGCACGAAGCAGATCTCCTGCGAGTCGGGCTTATCAAACACCGGCAGGTTGTACTTCTCGGCAATCGCCCGGACTTCGGCCTTGGTCGCAAACTCCCCGATCGGCAGCAGCATCTCAGCAAGCCGAGCCTTGGGCGCTCCATAGAGCACATAGCTCTGGTCCTTCGCCGAATCCAATCCCCGCAACAACCTCGGCTCATCACCCGATCGATCGATCCGCGCATAATGACCCGATGCAATAAACTCGGCCCCGATCTGATGAGCGTACTCATGCAACTTGCCGAACTTGAGCCAGTCATTACACCGCACACACGGATTGGGCGTGCGTCCCTTGGCGTATTCATCGACAAAGTAGTCGATAATCCGTCCAAAGTCCTTCTTGAAGTTGCAGACATACAACGGGATCCCAAGCTTCGCGGCAACCTCACGCGCATCTGCTGCATCGCCCACCGAGCAACACCCCTGATGCCCGATCTTGACCTTCGCCGGATCACATGAGACCCCGGCGGTGTCGAATGGCACAAGCTCATCAATCGTTTCGCCCGGCGATCCAAGGCGCATAAAGCACCCGACGACCTCGTAGCCTTGCTCGATCAGGATCGCCGCAGCTGCTGATGAATCGACACCGCCCGACATCGCGACGAGCACCTTGGCCCCGGGCATTGAGGTTGACAAACTCATACCTTTTCACCCAGCATCGGCTCGACCATTCGGTGTGCCTTCTTCACATCGCGCTCAATCTGCCCGATCAATGTATCGACCGACGCAAACTTCATCTGATCGCGCACCCACCCGATCAGCCGAACCGTGATGGGCCACCCGTAGTCTGAAAAATCATCGCCCGGCATCCACGGGTTCCTATCGCCATCAAACACATGCACCTCGGCCCGTCGATCCGTGCCTTCAAGCGTCGGCCTCGTCCCCACATTCACTGCTCCGCCAAGCTCCGTTCCATCGGTCAGCACGACCACCGCGCCGTACACGCCATCGCAAGGCAACATCGAATCCGTCTTCAGATTGGCTGTCCGAAAACCAATCTGCCGACCGAGCTGATCGCCCGGTACCACCATCCCAATCAACTCATGAGCCCGCCCGAGCACAAAGCCAGCATCGCGCACGCGCCCGTGAGCAGTCAACCATCGCGTCATTGTCGATGACGCCTTGACGATGGATTGATCCGTCAGGGCCACCTCGACCCCGGGCACAATCTGTACCTCGACGCCTCGGAGCGATGCGAACTCTTTGAGCACCGTCGGCGTGCCCGACCGGCGCTTGCCGAACCGAAAATCGTGCCCCTCAACGATCACGCTCGGGCGATACTCGTCGATCACATAATCCACGAACTCCTGTGCCGACATCGAGAGCAACTCGGGCGTGGGTTCAAGCACTACCACATCGTCAGCCCCGATTCGCTTGAGCCGATCAACCCGCACCGAGATCGACTCAATCGACATGGGCGCCTGCTCCGGATTGAGCACCGTCATCGGATGAGGATCAAAGCTCAGCACAACCACTTTCCCGCTTGCGCCGACGGCCTCTCGGCACCGCCGAACCAGCGCAGCATGCCCATTGTGAACCCCGTCGAAGTTGCCGACACTCAGGGCGATCGGGTTGGAACCATGCGTAGACACACCCAAGTTTAGCACCTCCGAATGTGATCTTGGGCGATGGGTTGTCCCCCTGCATGGACCTAGAATCCCATCCACTTTTCTGGGATCGAAATCTCGGGTTCACGCCTTACTCTCGGAGCTCATCCATGGCGTTATTTGGTCGCAAATCGAAGTCCTCGCCCGCACAGGCTTCAGCGTCGGCAAACGCTGTTGCCCCTGCACCCGCGACGAGGCCTCCGGTTGCCACCAACTCAACGCCAGAGCGCGAAGCCACCATATTGACCCTCGGCACCGAGATGCTCGACATCGCCAAGCATCACAAATCGGGCTTGCTCTCGGCCAAGTTCTACCAAGACAAACTCATGGACTGGTCGATGAAGGACCACAACTTCAAGGTCCAGCTCTTCCGCTTCGTCGATGCATTCCCCTCGCTGACCACGCCGGAGATGGTGCACGACCATCTTGTCGATTACCTCACCCAACCCGGTGTCAAGGCACCGCCGTTTATGGATCTCGGGCTCAAAGCCGGAGGGGTGGCCAAGGGGCTGATGACCAAAACCATCTCCTCACAGATCAACAACATGGCGAAGAACTTCATCGCAGGCACCGACGCCAACGATGCGCTGCCCATGCTTGGCAAACTCTGGACAGATGGCATCGCCTTCTCCGTCGATCTCTTGGGCGAGGCCTGCGTCTCCAACGCCGAAGCGGATACCTACCAAACCAAATACCTCGACCTCGTCAACAACCTTGTCGGCGAAGCATCGAAATGGACACCCAACGAGCGACTCGAATCCGACCACCTCGGCATCGTCCCTCGCGTCAATGTCTCGATCAAAGTGACCAGTTTGTGTGCGCAGTTCAATCCCATCGCGCCTCAGGCTGCGATTGATGATTTTATGTCTCGCGCGACCCCCGTGCTCGAAGCCGCCAAATCCAACGGCGTGCTCATCAACTTCGACATGGAGCAGCATGAGCTCAAAGACCTCACCCTCGATACCTTCATGCACGCCTGCGAATCCATAGACTTCGAAGCAGGACTCGCCATGCAGGCCTACCTGAAATCCGGCGTAGACGACGCCAAACGCATCGCCAACTGGGCAAAGAAAACCGGCAAGGTTGTCACGGTTCGGCTCGTCAAAGGTGCCTACTGGGACTTCGAAACCATCCACGCCGAGCAAGAGGGTTGGCCCTGCCCGGTCTGGAACGAAAAATGGCAGACCGACCAATGCTTCGAGCAGATGGTCGAGGTCTTCCTCGATGCCTGCCCGACCAAACCCGGAGAGGGCGGCGTCAAGCTCGCACTGGGCTCGCACAATGTCCGCTCGATCGCCGCGGCACTCGCCGGACTTGACAAGCGTGACCTCCCGCGCAAAGCCATTGAACTCCAGATGCTCCACGGCATGGCCGACCAACTCAAATACGCCGCCGAGGAAATGGGGCTACGCGTCCGCGAATATGTCCCCGTCGGCGAAATGATCCCCGGCATGGCCTACCTCGTCCGAAGACTCCTCGAAAATACCTCCAACGAATCCTGGCTCAAATCCGGGTTCCTAGACCACGCCGACACAGCCACACTCCTCGCCGACCCGGCAACCCAGCACAAGGGCGCTCTCCCAACCGACCTATTCGTGATCGCCCCCGAACGCCATCAACTCTCGCCGACGCATCCAGACATCGGAGGCGGCCGACCGTTCTATTCCGCCCCGCTGCGCGACTTCGCCGACGAAGCCCAACGCAACGCCTTCGCCCGTGTAATAGCATCAACCACCGTCCCCGCCGTCGCCAACGACCACACCGTCGAACAAGGCGAAGCGATGGTCCAAGCCGCCCACGACGCCTTCCCCGCATGGCGCGACTTCGACCCGATCAAACGCGCCCAAATCCTCGAACGCATTGCAACGATCATGACCAATCGGCGAGACGAACTCTCCGCGATCGTCTGCAAAGAAGCCCGCAAAACATGGCACGAAGCCGACGCTGATGTCTGCGAAGCCATCGACTTCTGCACCTACTACGCCCGCACCGCCCCTGAACTCTTTGAACCAAAGCGCCTCGGCAAGTTCATCGGCGAACTCGACGAACTCTGGTATCAACCCAAGGGCGTCGCCGTCGTCATCTCGCCCTGGAACTTCCCGCTCGCTATCTGCTGCGGCATGACCATCGCCGCGCTCGTCACCGGCAACACCGTCGTCCTCAAACCCGCCGAGCAAACGCCCGGGATCGCCAAGGCCCTCTTCGACATCATCACCGATGCACTCGACGCCTTCAATGCGCCAAACCATGTCATCCACTTCTGTCCCGCCCCCGGCGAGACCACCGGCGCAGCCCTTGTCCGCGATCCACGCATCGCGCTGATCGCCTTCACCGGGAGTAAGGCCGTCGGATTGGACATCATCAAAGCCGCCGGCGAAACAAGCGAAGATCAAGCGATGGTCAAACGCGTCATCTGCGAGATGGGCGGCAAGAACGCCATCATCATCGACGCCTCGGCCGATCTCGACGAAGCCGTCCTCGGCGTGCGCTACTCCACCTTCGCATTCCAAGGCCAAAAATGCTCTGCCTGCTCCCGCTGCATCGTCGTCGATCCCCAAGGCCCCGATGGAACACGCATGAAACTGTTCCTTGAACGCCTCGGCGAATCCACCAAGACCCTCATCCTGGGCGCACCCGACGACCCCAACACCGATGTCTCGCCCGTGATCAACAAAGAAGCAGCCGACAACATCCGACGGTTCATCAAATCCGCCAATGACGAAAACCTCACCGAACTCGTCGGCACCAAGGACTTCAATATTCCAGCCGGGATTGACGACCTCATCGCCCCTCACATCTTCACCGGCGTCACCGAAACCAGCACCATCTACACCCAAGAAATCTTCGGCCCCGTCTTGGCTGTCATCCATGCCAAGGATTTCAACGAAGCGATGCGACTGGCCAACACCCACAAATACAAACTCACCGGCGGCGTCTTCACCCGCAAACCCGCACACATCAACCAAGCCAAACGCGACTTTCGTGTCGGCAACCTCTACATCAACCGAGGATGCACCGGCGCACTCGTCGGAAGACAGCCCTTCGGCGGCTTCGGTATGTCCGGCGTCGGCTCCAAGGCCGGCGGCCCAGATTATCTCCACCAGTTCGTTGATCCGAGAGCATCCTGCGAAAACACGATGCGCCGCGGGTTCGCGCCAGAGCTTTAAACATTCGCTCTACGCTGATTGGGCGAGTCCCAATAACAACAGATACCGATCATCGGTTGGCCATATGTAGCCGGGGTACACACGCTTAGAGGATGCACACCCGCGCTCGCAAAGCCTTCACCCTTGTCGAGATCCTCATCGTCGTTGTGATCCTCGGCATCCTCGCGGCCATCGTCGTGCCGCAGTTCACCGGGGCGACCGAAGACGCGCGGATCGGGGCGTTCATATCGAGCCTCAAGACATACGCCGATACTTGTGAATACTACAACGCGAGCGAAGGGCGCTACCCCGTCGACGGCAGTTCGGGCGCGGTCCCCGCTGGTATGGAGTCGTATATCGACGCTGCTGAATGGACCGCGAGCACACCGCTTGGTGGGGTCTGGGACACCGAATACTTTGACTCAGGAGTCACCGCAGCCGTCGGGGTTCATTTCAACGGCGGCACCAGCCCCGGAGACGCCGTCATGACCCTCGTCGACGAACGATTCGACAACGGCGATCTCAACACCGGGCTCTTCCAGAAGCTCGCCAACGAGCGCTACTACTTTGTGCTCGAGCCCTAAGAACTACGAACACCCGCACGATGAACCAGCCGCCCCGGTCCCCGCACAGCATGCCTCGACCTTCCCGTGAGCCGGCTCCCATCCGCCAATCCCGCCTCTGAGCAGATCAAGCATCGGCCACACGCCACAGAAATCATCGCCGGGCCCAAAGTTCGCATGCCCGGTCCGCAGAATCGAACCATCAGCATCTTTGTGAAACGCCGACACACCCGGCTCCGGGCTTCCCTTGTCGTCCATGTATCCCATCGCCTTGGCAAAGCCCGAGCCATTGCCTGAGACACACGGATAGCTCCACCCACGCAGTTCACGGAACTCTTTGACGACCTCCGGCGGATCGTTGCTGCACAACACAAATCCGCACCGCTGTCGAAGATGATCCGCGATCCCAATCATCGCATCGCCCCAGAGCGAGCAATAATGACACCCGCGCCCCATGTTGTGGATCACCAAGAGTTCGCTCTTATCGCCGAAGAGTTCGGAGAGCTTCACCGTCGAGCCGTCGAGATTGGTCAGCTCCCAATCCTCAACCGCCTCGGGCGCACGATCGGCGATCTCTTTGGCGAGCTTCTCCTTGAGCTTCATGATCTCGATCTGGATTTCGTGGATGCGGTCGTTCATGGAATGGCTCCTTTGTGTATTTATTCACTATACAGGAAACTCAGTCACGAGATGCACACAAAATCTCACACGGCAAGCGGACAACCGCATCAAGTTCTCATCTTCACTCAAGAATCCACGAAGCCCTCGAGCTTCCGGCTCCGGATCGGATGCTGGAGTTTGCGGATGGCCTTGGCCTCGACCTGACGCACTCGCTCGCGGGTCACCTTGAAGATTCGCCCGACCTCTTCGAGGGTGTAGGTGTACCCATCGCCGATCCCGTAGCGGAGCTTGATAATCTCCCGCTCGCGATAGGTCAGCGTCTTGAGCACCATCTCGATGCGTCCCTTGAGCATGTCACGGGCCGCGACCACCGCCGGGGCATCTTGGTTGGTATCTTCTATAAAGTCGCCGAAGTTCGAGTCCTCGGATTCGCCAACGGTCCGATCGAGACTCACCGGATGCTTCGAGATGCTCATCACCCGGCGCACCTCCATCGGGCTCATATCTGCCTTTGTGGCGATTTCCTCAGCGGTCGGCTCCATGCCGGTCTGCTGCGCGATGGATTTCTGGATATTGCGGAGCTTGGTCATCGTCTCGATCATGTGCACCGGGATGCGGATCGTCCGGGCATGGTCAGCGATCGAACGCGTGATCGCCTGGCGAATCCACCAAGTCGCGTAAGTGCTGAACTTGTATCCTCGTTTGTACTCGAACTTATCGACCGCACGCATCAGCCCGGTGTTGCCCTCCTGGATCACATCGAGAAAGCTCAGCCCGCGGTTGCGATACTTCTTGGCGATCGAGACCACCAGCCGAAGATTCCCGCCCGAGAGATCCCGCTTGGCCTGCTCATACTCCCAGAAGACCGTCGAGATTTGTGCGATCTGCTCACGCAGCAGCTCGGGCTCTTCGGTGCTCAGCGCACGGAGCCCATTGAGCTCTTCACGCAGAACTTCAAGATCGTCCAGATCATATTTCTTGGGGAATCGCGCCGCCTGGAGCATCTCGCCCTCGAGCGACGCCATCTTCTCGGAGATCGACTGGAGCTTGCGCATCAGAGGCACAATCCGACCCGTCCGCAGACTCAACTCCTCGATGAGCGCCGCCATCCGACGACGCCGGGCGAAAATCCGCCCACGGATCGCCTTGGCCTTCTTCGTCTCGCGGATCGTGCCATCCTCCTTGCGGAGCTCATCGAGCTCGTTCCAATCCTGGCGATTGAGTTCGAGAAGCTGCTCGATCGTCGGCAGATTTGCCGGGATCCGCTTGGCGATCTTTTCCTTGGCCTGCTCGTCGAGGGTGCTCACCCGCATCGTGCGATCAAACGGCAGCACCCCATCAGCGACCATCTTGAGCGTCTCGACGACCTGGGCGACGATGTAATCGCTCTCGAGGCACCGCCGACGAAAGATCATCCGGGTCGTCTCGATCTTCTTGGCCAGCCGGATCTCTTCGTTGCGCGTCAACAACGGGATCGAGCCCATCTGCGTAAGGTACATCCGCACCGGATCGTCCATCCGCTTGGCGCCCGGGTCGGCCGCGACCGCTTCATCGAGATCGCGTTGCACGCTCTGGTCGTCCATCGAACGCGCGTCCTCGACATCCTTCTCCGCCTCGGCGATCTGCTTGGCGTCCATCGTCCCGGTGCCGTTGGCATAATGCATCGCATTGAGCCGCAGACGAACCGATTCACCATTGCCCAGGTGCTCGCCGCCCATGACCGACATCGCACGGAACTGATCCATCAACAACCCGATGGTCTCGGTCGATCGCAGATCGCCCGAACGCTGGGCGCGAAAGACCCGCCCGCGAAACTCCATCTCATCGACAAGCTCAACCCCAAGCTTATCAAGCCGGGTGACGAGCGCATGGATGGGCACGATCTCGACATACTCATCAGGAATGATGTTGTTGAGCTCTTCGTAGCTAAGCCAACCGCGTCGTTTACCGACCTCGATCAACTCGCCAACCGCTGGGTGCACTAGACCGATCATAAACACACACTCCAATTCGCCATCTTCAAATATACGCACCTACCTCACCCCTCCGGGAGATCCGTGCCGAAAATTCTTTGCTCACTCTCCGCTGAGCATATGCTTCCCCGACCGTCCGAACTTCTCTCGCTTCTCACGTTGGGCCTCGATGAACGCCCTGAGTTTGTCGGATTCGTCCTCGCCGCCCTCCTGCTTTGAGCCGCTGTCTTCGAGCGAGATGCTCTGCACGCATCCATTGAACAGCTTTGTCACCCGTTCGTTGATGCCTTCTGTATCGCGGGCGACAATCTGACGCAGCATCGTGGCCCGTTGTTCTCCCTCAACAAGATTTTTTCCTGTCTCATCGCCGAGCGCCGCCAACTCGTCGAGCACCGCGTGGAGTCCGGTTCCTGTTCCATTCTCGGCGCTCTGATGCATCGCGTCGGCCACCACCCGCGTCAACGCCGATTCAAAGGCGGTCGTGCGCGTGAGTTCCCGCTCGTCGCTGCTCATCAACAACCAAAGATTCTCGTCATAGAGCAAACACCCCAATAACATCTCCCTCGCACCCGGCTTCCAATGAAGCTCAGCATCATCCCCGTCGTGCTCGGGCCCTTGAGCAAACCGACGCGGGCTCCGCCCCGTGCGGATCGCCGCATTGACCACGCCCTCCTCGATCCGCGCCGCTTTGGCGATCTGGCGGATCATCAGCCGACGACGCACCGGCGAGAGCTCCCCAAGCCCCAGCTCACTCAGTCGTGCCAACTCTTCCTGGATCCGCCGACTCACCTCCGCAGGACCGGCATTAAGCAGTTCGTCACGCAAGCGATCAAACCGCCACTTGACCAGATCCACCGAGCCGGCAATCACCCGACCAAACGCCTTAACCCCGCCGTCGCGTTTGAGCAACTCGTCGGGGTCTTTGGCATCGGTGAAGCCGGCCAAAGCCGCGATGCGGATATCGATCGTCTCGCTCAGCAGCACCTCGATCGCCCGATCCGCCGCCTTGATCCCCGCCGCGTCGCCGTCGAACAGCAGCACCACCGTATCGCACAGCCGACGGAGCACCGTCGCGTGCCCGCTGGTCAACGCCGTGCCCAATGTCCCCACCACATGCTCGATCCCGGCTTGATGGCACGCGATCACATCGGTGTACCCCTCGACAATCACCGCCGTCCGCTCGCGCTTGATCGCCCTCGCCGCGAGGTTGATCCCGAAGAGCGTCGTCGATTTGCGGAATACCAGCGTCTCGGGCGAGTTGAGGTACTTGGGCTCGTCCTCCTCATTAATCTTGCGCCCGCCGAACGCCACGACCCGCCCGATCTGGTCGCAGATCGGAAAGATCAACCGGTTCCGCAGCGCGTCATAATGCCCGTCGGTCTCTCTCGCTTTGATGAGCCCCGCACCAACCATCGCTTCGAGGTTGAGCCCGTTCTTCTCGACCGTCATCAGCAATCCGTCCCATCGATCCGGGCTCGCGCCGATCCCGAAGCGTTCGACCATCTCCGGAGAGATCCCCCGCTGCTCAAGAATCGTCCGCGCCTCTTTGCCGTGCTCTGGGTGGTTGAGGATGGTCTTGAAGAACGACTGGGCCGTCTCGTTGGCCGCCATGATCTCGCGTTTGCCGATCCCTGTATTTGATTCTGGCGCATTGCCCGACCCGCCGCCGGGCTTGAAGGGCGTCAACTCGACATTGCCCCGCTCGGCGAGGAACTCGAGCGCCTCGCGGAAACCCATCGAGTGATACTTCTGGATAAAGGTAAACACATCGCCCCCGGTCCCGCAGACGAAGCAATGAAAAATCTGCTTCGCCGGGATCACGCACATCGACGGGTTGCGATCATCGTGGAACGGGCACAGACCCACATACTCTCGCCCCTTGGGCTTGAGCGTCAGGTGCTCGCCGACCACCGCCACGATGTCCGAGGCATCGCGCACGCGCTGGCGATCATCATGCTCAACATCCACTCCGCTCACTCCATCCCTGCCTTCATACACAACACCCCTACAGATGGCACGAATCCATACCGCACCACCAAAACACTAGCCGCACAATCGATCCGTGCCAACAAAATCGCAGATCCACGCCCAATCCATCATATACACGCCGATCGTGCGATCGAATCGGACCCTCCAGCGTCCGAGAGCGCACAACCACTCCATCCCCACTACAATGCCCTCTATGGTGACCCGTCAACGCATGATCTTCCAAGGGCGCGTCCAGGGCGTGGGGTTCCGCGCTCGGGCAAAATCCGTCGCCTCACGCTACATGATCACCGGGTGGGTCCGCAACGAGCCCGACGGCACCGTCATGCTCGAAGCCCAGGGCAATGAGCAAACCCTCGAAAACTTCCTCAACGACCTCCGGAGAAAAACCTCCGGGCTCGTCGAACGCGAGATCCACGCCCATGTCCGAACCGAAGCCAAAGAGGAAGGCTTCGAGATCCGCCGCCATTTATCAATCTGAACATCATCCCCAATAACTGAACAGAAAGTCCCACTTATGTTGATCCTGTTCGACATCGACATGACCCTCCTCTCATCGAACCACATCGGGATCGATTGCCTCCGTGATGCCGGACGCTCACTCTTCAAACCTGACTTCACCATCGAAGGCATCGTCTTCGGCGGTGGGATCGACCCAATCATCATCCGGGACATGCTCATCCTCAACAACATCGACCCAACACAAGCCAATGTCGATTCGATGCGATCAATCTATCACCACATACTCGAAGACATCGCCAATACACAAACCGTCGCCACCGCGCTGCCCGGTGCCCATGATCTCGTCAACGCGATGGCCACACACTGCACTCAACCAACGCTCGGGCTGCTCACGGGCAACTTCCCCGAGACCGGCACCATCAAGGTGGCCGCGGCGGGATTCGATCCCGAGATGTTCACTGTCAACGCCTGGGGCGATTGTTCGCCGCACTCAGACCCCATCCGCGCCCACCTCCCGCCCGTCGCCATCGAGCGCTACCGCCAAGCGAAAGGGATCGATCTCGATCCCCAATCAGTCATCGTCATCGGCGACACCACCCACGATGTCACCTGCGCCAAAGACACCGGGTGCCGATCCCTCGCCGTGGCAACGGGGCACGACACATCTGATACACTGTCCAAGGCAGGCGCGGATCTGGTGGTGGACGATCTGACGAACACGGAGGGACTGCTCGGATGGATCATGAACAAACAGCCCAAGTGTATCAAGTAGATCGAGCAGACCAGCATCCGACTCATCCCCCCCCGCTCGTCAAACCCACTACCGCCGCTCAACGGTTCGGATCCATCGACACCCTCCGCGGCTTCGCACTCCTCGGCATCCTTGTGCCAAACATCGTCGCCTTCGCCTGGCCAATGGGAGCGATGACCAACGCAACAATTATTTCCGACGACCCGGCTAATGAACTCGCGCACACCATCACCGCTACAGCTTTCCTCGGCAAGTTCATGTTCCTCTTCGCGATGCTCTTCGGCTCGGGCGTGATCATGTACGCCCGCAAATTCGACACCGCCGACGAAACCGGACAATACCACTCCAAGCTCCGCAGAGGCGCCGCGCTCTGGTACAGCCGATGCGCCTGGTTGCTCCTCTTCGGCATGATGCACGCCTACCTCCTCTGGTACGGCGACATCCTCACCTTCTACGCGATCGCGGGGCTCACGGCGCTCTGGTGGATCCGCCGCCTCGATCCCAAAGTCCAGTTCTTCGGCGGACTCACACTCTACTACTTCGGCTCTCTCCTCATGATCAGCTTTTCCGCATTTGGATACTGGGCACTGAGCGCAGGGCACATCCAAGCCCACGAACTCTCCGCAGATCCCGCGATCGAAATCGTCGGCTACACCGGCACCTACTTTGATGCGTTCAAGACCAGATTCTTCACAACCCTCATTATGCAACTCACCATCGGCCTCTTGTTCCTCCCCATGCTCTGGGGAATCATGTCAATGGGAATGGGGCTCACACGCATGGGCATCCTCACCGGCGAGCGCCCCCTCTCCTTCTATGTCAAGACCGCAATCATCTGCCTCGGGCTCGGCATCCCCCTCACCGCCGGTTCCTTCTTCGCAAACTATCAGCTCTTTTCTCTCGAACCCGGTTTTATGTGGCAGTCGTTCGCCCAGCCCGTCGGCGTTCCCCTCGCCCTCGGCTACGCCGCGCTCGTCATCGCACTCTCCAAATGGAATCCCGCAAGATTCATCTCCACACCACTCGCCGCCGTCGGACGGATGGCACTCACCAACTACTTCCTCCAAACCATCCTGTGCACAACTTTTTTCTATGGCTACGGCTTCGGGCGCTTCGCGTCCATCGAATACCCATCGCTCTGGCTCGTCGTTCTCGCTGTTTGGAGCATCAACATCACCTTCTCGATCCTCTGGCTCCATTTCTTCACGATGGGTCCCTTCGAATGGCTCTGGCGTGTCCTGACTTATCGACAGATTGTCCCCATTCGGATCCAAACCCGAAGATCCTGATGCATCAATTCCGCTGATCTGCTACAATCCATCCAAATCACACTCGGCAAGGAAGCCATCATCATGCCCACCTCATACCGCGCACTCTGCTCCGACTTCTACATCAATACCAAACTCAATGTCCGCATGGAGCTCCCCACCAACCGCGAGCCCGTCCTCGAACTCTTCGAACGCACCCGCCGATCCTACCCGGCGATGAACGCCTTCCGGCGTTACAAGGACGAACTCGCCCTCGAATCCGCACCCAACGCAACCCCCCACCGCTGGATCGCCATCCGCAGCGCCTCCGTCCGCGCCGGCGTCGTCAACCCGACCGACGCCGACGAGATGTACTCCATCCACCGAACCTCCGTCGAAATCTCCCCCTACTTCCTCTCGATCTCACCGCTCGACATCGAATACATCGAACTCCTCTATGGCTTCGACCTCACTGCTCGGGGCAATCACGACGCCATCACCGCCAACGCCCTCTTCGCCGGCTCCCCCATGGCCGCCCTGCTCGATACCGACGGCATCAACATCCTCGACTGCCAGCCCACTATGGGAATGAAACTCGAAGGCGACGACGGGCTCGAGGTCCACTTCGAGGTCAAAACGCGGTCTAAGGGCAAGCAAACAAACGAGCCCAACCCCGACCCGATCTCGGTCTACCTCACACTCCGAAAATACGACCCCGTCACCAACCTCGAAGAGCTCACCCCCCGACTAAATGAGATGATCGAGCAAGGCCAAAGCCTCGTCGACGAGTACGCCCTGCCGAATCTCTTGATGCCATTGCGCGACGAGATCGCCTCGGGTTCATTCTGAACTCGTCTGGGCGAACCGCCAGTGGATCGACCTGTCATCACTGACGGATAGGTCGTTTCATACGACTCAACATTTATTTGATACTCGAGAGCAATCTTTCCGAAACAATTCATCACGACCAAGCTGATTCTCCCTTGTGCATTGGACCATAGATGGTATATTCATGATTGGTCATCTGAATCATGATGGAGAGTCACCAAGCAATGCAACACCTCACCGAATATGCCCTCCGTTCGCTTGTCTCCCGTTCTTTGTGGATTCTCGCATTCATATGTATGGTTTCATCACCACTGGCTTTCGCACTCGACAACTCCCCGTGCCAGTCATTGCCTCTGCTCAGCACCTACAACACCCCCGGCACCGCCTTCGCCGTCACCACAGTTGGCTCAATCGCCTATGTCGCCGATGGCTCATCCGGTCTACAACTCGTTGATATCAGCGACCCAACTGCGCCCAAGCTCCTTGGATCGATCGATACCGCAGCGTTTGCAATCAGTGTGTATGTGAACAACGCATTCGCGTATGTAGCAGATCGCCAGGCGGGTCTCGATATCATTGATGTATCTGACCCCACCACGCCTATCCGTCTCGCCACATATAACACACCGGATGATGCCAAGGATGTCACGGTTGTAGGAACGATCGCCTATGTCGCCGATTCTCAATCCGGGCTCCAAATAATTGATGTGAGCAACCCGTCGGCACCATCACTCCTCGGATCGTTCGATACCGCCGGCGTCGCGATTGGCGTGCAGGTCATCGACGCCATCGCGTACATCGCCGATTCTGAATCCGGGCTCCAACTGGTCGATGTCGCAGACCCCGCTTCGCCCATAGCGCTCGGGTCCTATGACACACTCGGCTCCGCGTTTGATGTCCAGATCGTTGGAACCCATGCCTATATCGCCGATTTCAATGCCGGGCTTCAGATCATCGATATCTCGGATATCTCCACCCCGATCCTCGCCGGCGCATACGACACCGATGATGCCGCCCGCGATGTGAGGATCGTAGGAAATCGAGCCTACATCGCAGATTTCAACGGCGGGCTGCAAATTATTGATATCGAGGACCCATCGAATCCAATATTCCTCGGCGTCTTTGATTTCAACACCCTTGCGCTCGGCGTCACCGTCTCTGGTTCAACGGCATACCTCGCGGCTTCGAACACCGGGCTCCAAATCATCGATGTGGCAAATCCAGATTCCATGTTTGTCTTCGAAGGAATCTACAACACGCCCGACGAAGCATACAAACTAGAAATCGCAGGAACAATCGCCTACATCGCCGATTCTGATTCTGGGCTTCAGATTGTCGATGTCAATAACCCCGCATCACCCGCGCTGCTTGGTTCGTATGACACCACGGGCACCGCCCTTGATATAGCCGTTGTCGGCTCGACCGCATATATTGCAGATGGAAGCGACGGGCTCAAGATCCTTGATGTCAGTGATCCGACAACCCCATCGCTCCTTGGCGCACTGGACACCCCGGACCTCGCGATAGGTGTGTTTGTCGTCGGCACGACGGTCTATATCGCCGACGGAGATGCAGGGCTCCAGATCATCGACGCCAGCGATCCACTCTCACCGACACTGCTCGGATCCTACTCAGATGTAGACCGCGCGCTCAATGTAAGCGTCATCGACAATATCGCCTATATGTCCGCTCGAAACTCGGGGCTCCTCCTGATCGATGTCAGCAACCCAACATCACCCGTCTTGCTCGGTTCGTACTCAATTGGAAACTTTACCGGCTCAGTGCAAGATACAACCATTGTCGGCACAACCGCATATATCGCATATTCCAGTGCCGGGATTCGAGTTCTCGATGTCACCAGCCCCGAATCACCAACACTCATCGGCACCTACCCTGTCGGCGATGCAAACAGTATTTCCTTTATCGATGAAATCGCGTATGTCGCATCCGGTTATGTCGGGGGGCTCCGGTTCTTCAACATGAGCGACCCGACCTCACCCGACTATATTGGCAGATTCTCTACCCCCGGTTCCGCCCATGATGTCACGGCCATCGGCTCAGTCGCATATGTCGCAGACGGCTCGGGAGGTCTTCTACTCATCAGCATCTCCCCATGTGCCTCACAGTGCCCCGCAGATATCACCGGAGATGGCGCACTCAACTTCTTCGATGTCTCCGCATTCCTCACCGCATTCAGCGCCCAAGACCCCATCGCCGACCTCACCAACGACGGCATCTTCAACTTCTTCGATGTCTCTGCCTTCCTCACCGCGTTCTCTTCGGGTTGCCCATGATCCCGCCACGCCATGCGATCCGTGATACCATCTCCCCATGCCCATACTCACCCTCGCCCAATCGAGGATCGATCCCGCCATCTGGCTCTACCTCGGGCTCTTGATCCTCCTCGCCATCTTCGGCGGGCTGCTGATCTTCGCCTTTCGAGCGAAGCTCTTCTCACACGATGACCTCAACGCCTCTTCCACCGGCGGAGGGCTCTTGGAGCACCTCGATGCGATGCTCAATGCTGGCGAAATCACCAAGGAAGAATACGATCAGACCCGCCGATCCATTATCGACAATGCGGTCGAGCGGCAGGGCCAGACACGCGGGGATCCACCTGACAACGGGTCAAACACCGCATCAGGCGCGAAAAATTAATCACCCCACAAGTTTAGGGGTTCGATTGGATGGTCTGTGAGGATTTTTTTACCAATCAGATCGATTCACACCCGCCCTCAAGTGGTGCCAACGCCCCGAGACGGCTAGGGTTTTCGGGCGGGCGACGACAAGCGCAGATCATGCGCCAACAACCGTCAAATGCCCCAAGGTATGGGTTGAGCGGGGGGTGTCGGTTGGCCGATATCAACCACACAAGTCGTGTTCCGTTCGCACACACCAGGAGTTTGGAGAGGTCATACTCAATATGTCAGATCATCCCACACACAATCACGCACACAACCCACGAAACGCGACCGATTCAGGCGACGGCCCATCGGGCTCTGCGCCAACCCCCCTGGGAAACGAATCAGGCGATTCGAGCTCCAACGGGAGCGGGTTCCGCGGACGCAAAATCACCACCTGCTCGTTCTGCGGCAAAACCTCCCGCGAGGTCGGCCCCATGGTCGAAGGCCCGGGCGAGGTCTACATCTGCTCCAACTGTGTTGAGCTCTGCCAGAACATCTTCCGCCAGGAACGCAAGCGCGTCTCCTCCATCTCCGCCCAGCTCTCCGAGATCCCAACCCCGCGCGAGATCGTCGAGTTCATGTCCCAGTATGTCATCGGCCAAGAGCTCGCCAAGCGCTCGCTCTCCGTCGCCGTCCACAATCACTACAAGCGCCTGATGCACTCCGAATCAGAACAATCGGGCGACATTGAGCTCGACAAGTCCAACATCCTGCTCATCGGCCCCACCGGCTCGGGCAAAACCCTCCTCGCCAAGACCATGGCAAGAATGCTCAAGGTCCCCTTCGCCATCGGCGATGCCACCACCCTCACCGAGGCGGGCTATGTCGGCGAAGATGTTGAGAACCTGCTCCTCAAGCTCCTCCAAGCCGCCGACTTCGATGTCGAAGCCGCCCAGCGAGGCATCATCTATATCGACGAGCTCGACAAGGTCGGCAAGTCATCGGGCAATGTCTCGATTACCCGCGATGTCTCGGGCGAGGGCGTCCAACAGTCACTGCTCAAGATGCTCGAAGGCACCATCGCCAATGTCCCCCCCCAGGGCGGACGCAAGCACCCCGAGCAACAATACATCCAGTTCGACACCACCAACATCCTCTTCATCGTCGGCGGCACCTTCGTCGGGCTTGATGAGATCGTCCGGCGCCGCTTGGGCCAGACCAAGATCGGTTTCGGCGCGACCAACGAATCGGGCGAGACCAACCACCGCAAGCACTTCATCAACGACAAAGCCGAGAGCGAATGGCTCCAGTCACAGATCACCAACGAAGATGTCGTCGAGTACGGGCTCATCCCAGAACTCGTCGGGCGTCTCCCGGTCATCACACCGCTGATGCCGCTCGCCAACGATGCCCTGATCCAGATCCTCACCGAACCCAAGAACGCATTGATCCGCCAGTACCAGCATCTCTTCAGCCTCGAAGGCGCCTCGCTCTCGTTCACCCCCGACGCCCTCGAACTCCTCGCCGAGCGAGCCGCCAAACGCGCCACCGGCGCCCGCGCACTACGAGCAGTCCTCGAAGAAGTCATGATGGATCACATGTTCGATCTGCCCGAGCAGAACAACGAAGGCGTCGAATATGTGCTCGACAAAGCCGCCATCGAAAACAAATCCCCATTGAGTGATCTCAGAATCGCCCAAGCCAACTCGGCGTAATCCATATTCCAATACCAACAATGAAAGCCCTCGCCACCCCGAGGGCTTTTTCAATCACACCTCCAACGATTCCAACAAAATCCAGCGGATCATTCCGAAGTATCCACTACGAAGATCAACCAAGATGCTTTATTGTGGGATCCCATTTGTTGTTTGAACCATATTCGATTTGTATGGGGACCATTACAATATTGAAAATAGCCTTCCGCCGACTCGCCATCGTCACCATCTCGTTATCCACCTTTATCGCCCTACCCGCTGTCGGCCAGGCGATCAACGAGGATCTCAAACTCACCGCCTCCGATGGAGCGGCGGGTGATGGTTTCGGCAACTCCATCGCCATGAACAACGGTATCGTCGCGGTAGGGGCGCTGGTTGACGATGACAACGGCGACGCCTCTGGTTCAGTATGTCTTTTCGATGCCTCCACCGGTGCACAACTTTTCAAACTCCTCCCAAGCGACGGAGCGGCGCATGACCAGTTCGGCTACTTCATCGACATCGACAACGGCATCGTCGCCGTTGGGTCGCCGGATGACGACGACGATGGCAACAAACCCGGCTCGGCGTATGTGTTCGACACCGGCACCGGCGCGGCATGCCTCGCGAACCTCAACAACGACGCCACCCTCAACTTCTTCGATGTTTCTGCATTCCTCGTTGCATTCAACGCCAACGACCCCATCGCAGACTTTAACAACGATGCCCTGTTCAACTTCTTCGATGTCAGCGCATTCATAATCGCCTTCGCCCAAGGCTGCCCATAACACACATCGAGCTGTGAAAATCACCCTCAGTTGATCGGCGTCGCCACCTGCGCGATGACCTTGCCCACCTTCACCCGCGCCAACGCATAGATCCGCACCGAGGTATCGAAGATCTCACGCACCGCACGCGGATCGATCGCGATCAGGTGCATCGTCGGGTCCGTCTCGTCGTCGCGATCCGTGCTCGGCATCGCCAAGCTCGGCTCCGCCCGAATAAGCAGACTCAAGTTATTCCGTGCCCAACTCTGGGCCGCAAGCAACCGATTCATCGCGTCCTGCGTATCGGCATCGCTCACAATCAGGTGCAACTGCCCCTGCCCATCGAGCGCCAGCTCGACGCCAGGGGCCTTGGGACACCGCGCCTCGATCGGCTCAAGCCCCGGGATCATCGCGCATAACCCAACACGCATCGTCGGCGCATCGTCGCGCGAATCATCGGCCGAACCCTGAACCGATCCCTCGACTCGATCAGGTCCCGGTGTTTCGGGTATCGTCTCTCTTCTCGGCTCTGGGGCGTTCACTCCGCCAGCAGGAAACTCGACCCGGAGCGGCTCTACCGCAGCATCTTCTTCACCTTCGCGCTCCGGCTCTACCATCACGCCCGGTTCTTCGATCCCCCCTGAGAGCGGAATCTTGCGGGCGGCCCGCACCAGCCCATCGATGATGTGCGATGCCGGGTGAGCGATCGAATCCCGATAGATATTCGTCGTCGTCGCCGCATCGATCCGCCCAGACCCCGCAGCGATCTCGATCGGACGCTCGATAAAGGTCTCGACCGCGTTCCGCAGCTTCGTGCACGCGTCCTGGCTCTGCTCAGCGCTGGCCCCCATCACCGCCAAGCGGAGCGACGGCCCCTCGCCAAGCTCGTAGCGTTCGTTCAGACTCGCATCGAGCGCTTTGATGAGCCGATACGACGCGACCACCGCCGCCTCGTCGGCCCCGGTCAAGATCGTGATCTCCTCGACCTCTGGGCGATCGAGCAACTCGGGCTCCGATGCCTCATCAACACGCAGGATCACCCGATCCGCATTCGCCGAAACAGTATCGAGCGCGGGCTCAAGATGAACCGAGCCCTTGACCTCGACCGGCTCGCCAGCGCAAATCAAATCAAGCGCCGTCGATCCGCTCGCCGCCCGGATCAACGCGACCGTTTCGTTGCATTCTTGGGCTCGAGCGCAGGCATACTGACGCGCCCAGAGCGTGGCACGCACCGGCAGATGCCCGAGCACCACCACCTCGACCCGTGCTCTTGGCATCTCGACAAAGTCAATCCCCTCGTCACGCTCGCCAGCGCCCTGAGGCTCATCAGCAAGAAGTTCCTCAAGCAACGCCGAGGCCCGAGCATCGGTCGTATCGAGCGTCTCGAGGATACACATCCCCACCGACTCGCACTGAGAGGACTCGATCTCTTGCATCCCCCCCAAGTCCGCGTCGTCCTGATGGCGGGTGAGCTGGAGCACCGGGGTATGGGTGGTGTAGTTCGGGATCGGCTTTCCGTCCGCGGGATCCGCCTGGGCATCGTCAGACTCGATCGGTGATGGGGCATACCCACCATCGCCAAGGAAGAGATCCGCGAGCGCATCATACTCGGCGTGGTTAATCTCAGCGAGTCTGAGATGATCCAACGCGCCGTCGCCAGATTCGTCTGCGTGTCCTGATTGATCCGGTCCGGTCTCGTCCATTTTGAGCTCCGCTCACGCCATGTGTGGGGATCCATCCCCGCTGAGTAATCGCCCCGCGAACACCACCCCAGTATATCGTATCCGCGAAACATTGACGCCGGTTCCACACCCAAAAACAGGGGGTCAATCAACCCGGATCAGGTTGTTCCGCCCGCCGAGCCCATTGTCCACATACGCATGGTTGTACGGATCAAGCACCCACTGCCCATCGATCACCAGCTTGTACGCGTACGACCCCTTCGCCAGATCCAAATGCTTCTCATACACCCCGAGCGCCTCGTTGCGGGTCATGCCCGTCCGTTCCGGGTGCCATGCGTTGAAATCCCCCGCGATCTCGATCCGCTTCCCGCTCGATAATGGCTGGACAAAAAGCACCCCCTTCGAACTCTTGCGAATACCGAAGAGGTGGCGGACCTTGGTCATATCAAGCGCAGGGCTCTTGACCGGTTTGACCACACGATCATCGACCAACTCGATCGCAATCGGGCGGTGAGGCATCATCGATCGCTTAAGCGGGACCGGCTTGGACTCGATCATCACGCCAGTTTGACTCACCGCCGCCGGCGAACCAAGTTGCATCGCCCTTGCCCGTATTGCCACTTCCTGAGCCCGAGAGAGTCCACGCTGAGGCTGTGCCAGCGTCACCGGGTTACTTGTCGCCGGTGCCGGGAATGGATCTTCATCGAGCCCAGGCTCGGGACGATCAACATTGGAATGCTCGACAAGCCATTCGCATACCGATCGATAATCTTCTGCCCCCATCGATTCGGGAGCATACTCATCGATCGCCTGCCCGAACGACGCCGCTTCTTTGAGCGCATGGTCATACCGCACCACCACCGGGATCATCCCAGCGCCGAAGCGATCACGCAGATCGTCGAGCAGATCACGCGCTAATGGCTGGCTCGGATCGTGCATCGTCGCCAAGAGCCGCGGATGGATCCGCATCCCGAGCCTTCTGGCGATCGAGCGGGCCGTCTGCACCTGCTTGGCAGCCCCGCGGAGTGAGAAAAAGCTCGTCTCCACCGGGATAATCACCTCACGCCCCGCCGCGATCGCGTTATACGAGAGCAGCCCGATCGAGGGCGGACAATCAATCACGCACGCATCATATCGATTCGATTGCAATTCTGGATCTCTTGAAACATCATCAGCCCCATCCCCGCGAGCAAGCCTCGCAAGCACCGAGCGAAGCCGAAGTGCCTTGTGTTCTTGATCGGCCAATCCGCCCTGGGCCGCCTCGATCCCCGCCAGTTTCATCCTCGATGGCAAGAGATCGAGCCGCTTGCCCACATGCCACACGAGCCGATCGTGGTTGAGCACCTGATCGACCGGCGCACGAAGCGCGTCGGACACATCAAGATCAAGCCGATCCTCCGGTACGCCCAACCCCGCAGCACAGTGCGACTGGGGATCAAGATCAACGAGCAGCGTTCGGCACCCCGATCGCGCCAGCGCCGAAGCGAGGTTAATCGCCGAGGTCGTCTTCCCGCATCCGCCCTTCTGATTGATCACCGTAAAAGTACGCACCGCCGACATAGCTCCTTCCACACACTCTCATCAATGGAGAGACTGATGGCTCTGGCTTTTTATCGGAACCTCTCTGTTGATCTCTGCAATGATCGACGGTTTTCTCAACCATTAGGGTCACAACGGGGGCGATTTCCCCACACGCCAAAGCCCTCAGATTGGTGACGCACACCCAAATCACGCACGAATCGCGTCGATGCCCGCTGCGAGTGCCGCTGGCTCAACGCCCCGGAAAATCTCGCAATTTCCCCGACCCACCGGAAGAATCACCCGCAGATCCGCCCCCGCAGCCTTCTTGTCACGCGACATCCGAGCGACGATCTCGCCAGAATCAGGCAACCCCGCCACCCGAGTGGGCAATCCCAATGCCACGAGCATCGAGATCAACTCTTGTCCCACTGCCTCGTCGCAAAGACCAAGCACCGCCCCCGCCCTACACGCCGCCACCATGCCCAGCGCCACAGCCTCACCGTGATGAAGCGGGCTCAACCCCGGATCACTCGGATCGGGGCTCACCCCCGAGAGCGTCTCGATGGCATGCCCAAAGGTGTGCCCGAAGTTGAGCAGCATCCGACCGCCGCACTTGGCGCTCGTCGATTCTCGCTCATCGCCCGAGACCACCACCGCCTTGAGCGCCACATTGCGTGCTACGAGTTCTTCAATCGTCGCCGGCTCGAAGCCCGAGATCGCATCAAGATGCCCGATCATCCAATCGAGCAAACCCCCGTTCCCGTCCTCGCCCGATTCACCTCCGTCGATTCCCGCTGCGATCATCCCGTGTTTGATACACTCCGCAAGCCCACACCGCCGATGGCGTTGATCGAGCGATTCAAGCAACGCGATATCCGCGATGACCAGACGAGGTTGATGAAACGCACCGACAAAGTTCTTGAGCAGTGTCGCCTCGCCATCGGGTTCAGGAACACGAAGATTGAACCCTGTCTTGCCCCCCACCGACGCATCGACCATCGAGAGCAGCGTCGATGGACACTGGATCACCGCCACGCCACGCAGATAGCTCGCCGCCACAAAGCCCGCGAGATCTCCCACCACACCCCCGCCCAAGGCGATCACCGGATCAATCCGTGTGTGATTGCTCGAAGCGATCTCGACGAGCAAACGGTGAAAGGTCTCGATCGACTTGATCTTCTCGCTCGGCGTGATCTCGGCTATACAGACCTCGAACCCAATGGACGCAAGATCCCCGCTCAATGAGCGGACAAACCCCTCGGGCACACCCGTATCCACAACCACAAACGCACGCCTCGCATCGTCACCAACAATCGCTCGGATAGAGTGAGCAGCCGAAGCAAGCACCACCGTCCCAATCCGGACCTCATAGCCCCGATCGGCGAGCTCAACCTCGACCACGCGGGTGCTCACGCGCCATCCCCGTCACCGGAGAAGCCCGAAGAGCCCGCCCGGTTCAACGGCGGCACCTCAACACGCGTGCTCTCGATCCACATGCTCTCAAGATCATAATGCGTCCGCGCATTGGGCTCGAAAAGATGCACAACCACATCGACAAAGTCCGCCAACAACCACAGCGCATCGTTGTCGGTCGAGATCTGGAAGGTGCTCGTCCCGCATTCCTCAGCCACTTCTTCAAGGTTCTCGAGCGCACTGCGCATCTGGCGGGCAGAAGTACCCGAGCCGATCACAATAAAGCCCGTCACCGGCGAGAGCCCGCCAACATCGATCACCACGACATCGGTGCACTTGTCATCGGTGAGCGACTGGGCCGCCTTGATAGCAAATAAACGGGCCGCCTTGGGATCCAAGATTTTCGCCCCGTCCGACATGGTGGCCCCAGCTCGGGGGCGATCATCCGAGGAACCGACTTTGATAGACTCATCGTGTGTATTCATTGAAAGATCGTAGGCAAATCGGGCCCGCCGTGAGGCGGATATCTCGCGCATCGACCCCATGATCTGCCAGAACCACCCCAAAGGATCGCCCGCCCGATCACCCATCGAATCGCCCGGATCAAGAAGCTTACCCGCCAAGCACTCCCGGGCGACGACCAATCGCACCCCCCCAGAGCAGAATGGGGTCCGGCTCAAGAATCTCGATGGATTCAAGCCCCATCGCACTAAGCCGATCGATCACCTGATCGAGCCGGTTTCGGTCGGTGCAGATCACCAAGATCCACCCGCCGGGCCCGACCACCCGCCAAATCGATCCCACAGCCCGGCTCTTGCTCGGTGCGTCGGGCGCATCGCGGAAGAGATCCACCACCACCGCTCCATCGAATGCCCCGTCGAGCTCCCCTTCGAGCGTCTCAAGCCACCCAAGCTCGAAGCCCAAATGATTGCACCGGTACCGCTGGCGGGCAAATCGGACAGATTCGCCATCGCGATGAATCGCGACCACCCCGCCCGATGGGCCAACAAGACCCGCGATCACCGCGCCGCTCCCCCCGGTCCCACACCCGATCTCGAGCATCCGCTGCCCCGGAAGAATCTTGTCTGTAACCAGATCAAGAAAATAGAGCCGGGGATCATGCCCCAGATCAGAATAGATCCGTTTGTTTGTATACCGGATCCGCATCGTTTCGCGCATCGGATACTGCGGGCTCTTGATCGCACTCCCACAAGACGGAAACCGGACATCGTACTCTTTGACCCCGCTCCCCGACTGGCTCAGCGCCCGCCGAAGAGATGCACTCGAATGCTCGCGATACACCACTCCATCAAACTCGACCTTGCGTCGAGTCATCCCGATGGAACGCGAGAACCGCCCGAGCCGATTGACCAAGCGGGAAAGCACACGCACCAGCGAGGCCGGTTTGCCCGCCCGCCGCCTTTGCCTGCGCTGCTCGACACGATCGCCCCACGACAGCGGACGCCCCCCCCCCGCCACCATCGGCTTGGCTTCGATCTCCTCGTCGATCGCCATCACGCGCTCCCAGACAAGCCATCCACCCCGACCGCCCGCCCCCCAAAGAGCCGACTCTGGGCATGAACTCTGTGCACACGCCAAACTCGCTGGCGCCCGTCACCCCGGATCGGAACCCAAGGTGTGGGCTCATCCTGTGAAGACACCACGCACGAGCAGGCCCCATCACCATCGAGAAACCGCCGATGATTCCCCATTGCGATCGCGGGCTCGTTGCACTCCTGCGAGAGATGGAGCAGGATCAAATGCTCCCGAGGCACGATCCGAGAAACCGCCAACGCCGATTCCTCATTGCTCAGATGCCCCGCCCCGCCCATGATCCGCTTCTTCAAGAACGCCGGGCGACCCGAGTTCTCCTGGAGTACCGGACAATAGTTTGATTCGATCGCCAGCGTATCAACCCCACGGAGATGATCAACCATCTCGTTCGTCACACGCCCAAGATCCGTCGCGTACCCGAACGAGCCGTTCACCCGATCCGACAATCCGATCTCACCCCGAAACACCGCCACACCAAGGTCATCATGCGAGAGCATCACCGACTCGATCCGGACGCCAGGGACAGGCTCAAATGCACCATCAAATGGCTCACACTTCGAATATAAAAGCCCCATCCGCTCCGCACGACCCATGTGCAGCCGATGAATCCGCAAACACGCCCGCCAAGCCCCCGTCTGTGAGCCCCGACGGATCGCGCTGATCCAGCCCGAATGACAATGATCCGAATCAAGATGCGTAAACACAATCTCATCGACCTCATCGCTCCGGATCCCTCGCGCGTGCAAGAGCCCATTGGTCCGACTCGGGCTCAACCCCGCATCAAACAAAATGACCCGCCGGGCGGTCTCATGTGTCTTGGGCACCACCAAAACCGCGCAGTTGCCCTTCGATCCCGACGCAAGCACACACAGCGCACCGCTCGCACCATCAAGCGCATCATCGAGTGCGTGTTTCGGAGAACCCCTCACGAAACCCTCCGCCCACCGACCGGCACGATCGGCTTCTTCGCCTCGCAGATAAAATCAGCGATCTCCTGCACCGCTGCCGAATGCTGACCCAGCTCATTGAGCATCTGTTTCATCACCGGTATCGGTGGGTTCTTGCGGAGAACCGTCTTGTACGCATACCGAACCGCGTTGATCTCCGACGATTCCATCCCCGCCCGGCGCATACCCACAAGATTCAACCCCACCACCGTATTGCGCCCGGCAGCAATACAATACGGCGGCAAATCACCAGTCATCAAAGACCCACCCGAACACAACGACTGACGACCAATCCGACAGAACTGATGCACCATCGCATTCGCCGACAAAATAACCCGATCCTGCACCTCCGAATGCCCCGCCAGCTGCGCCAGATTCACCAATATCACATCATCGCCCACCGTCACATCATGCCCGGCGTGCGAACCCGCCATCATCATCGTCCGCGATCCGACCTTTGTCGCCGTGTGGTCATTGCTCGCCGCATGAACCGTCACCGATTCACGGATTATCGAGTCCTCCCCAATCACCACACCCGCCGTCTCCATTCCCCGCGTAAACTTATAATCCTGAGGCTCAAACCCCAGGCACGCAAACGGATACACCACCGTATTGCGCCCAATCGTCACCGGCCCCTGAATCATCACATTCGAAATCAGCCGAACTCCATCGCCGAGCTTGACCTTCCCACTGAGAATACAAAATGGCCCAACCTCGACCCCCTCGCCCAGTTCAACCGAATCTTCAACAATCGCCGATGGATGCACTTGTGTCATGCACAGACTATAGGGCAATCAATGGCTGAGCCGGATAGAGTCCCCCGTGAAACCACTCTCCCTCATCCCGCTCCAATGCCTCGGCTACGACCAAGCCTACCAACTCCAACAACGCTGCCACACCCACATCCTCTACGCCCGTAAAACACCCGATGCCGAGCTCGGGCGGGTCCTGATGATCGAGCACCCCCCCATCATCACCGTCACCCGCAAGCCCGACGCCCCCGCCCACATCCTCGCCACCGAGTCCCAACTCGCAGACACCGGCGTGCAGCTCCACGAAACTGACCGAGGCGGCGATGTCACCTACCACGGCCCGGGCCAACTCGTCTGCTACCCCATCGTCGACCTCAACGCGGCCAAACTCCGAATTCACGACTACATCCGCACACTCGAACACGCCGTCATCGATACCCTCGCCACCTACAACATCGTCGGCTCAACCGACCCCGACGCGACCGGCGTCTGGGTCGCCCCCGCCGACAACCCAACCCTCCATTTCGAGTCCGACCAACCCGCCAAAATCTGCGCCATCGGCGTAAGAGTCCGCAAATGGATCACCCTCCACGGGCTCGCCCTCAACCTCAACCCAAACATGGACCACTACCAACTCCTCATCCCCTGCGGGCTCACCGCCAGACCCGTCACCTCCATCGCCCAACTGCTCGCTGGATCGCCCCCCCCCTCCCTCGACACCCTCGCTCAAGCCCTCTTCCTCAATCTCACTAAACATATATCGACGATCAGCTCGCCCGATTAATCCCATCGATGCACAATGACGCAATGGACCGCGACTCAACTTTCGGCACGAAATAACACCCGGCCTTCAAGCCGGGTGTGTCTCAAGAACGAGATGGTCCCTCTTCGTTATGGACAACCGGCAGCAAAGGCTTGCAAGAATGCGCTGACATCGAAGAAGTTCAATGTCCCGTCTTCGGTCAGATCCGCCTGGCAACGCAGATCGAACGAAATCATGTCACTCGTCTGATGACGCCCAAACCCGCAGTTGAGCACCGCCTGATCGCTGACCAACAGCCGCACCGTATACGCACACGGGCGGAGCCCGGTGGTGTCCCATGTCCCGAGCAGCGCATTATTGATATTCGATGAGCCTGAAGCGATGGTGACCCACCCGCTCGCGTCGCCACCGGTGTACTGAAGCGTCCATCCGGCGAGATTTGTATCCGAAGCGGTCCCAAATATCTGGATCGCCTCGCCGGGTGATCTATACACACAGGACTCTGGCGAAGTGATATCCCCGGCCGGCGGGGTGTTATCGACCCGAACTGTGAACAGATCCGTGTTGGTGTCACAGTCGTTGGAACCGACCACACGAACCTCAAAGTCCCCATCGGGGATCCCATTGATCGTGTCCCAACTCGCAAGCGTCTGATTGATCCGTTGTCCAACATAGACCGGCATCGAAGGATCGATCGGTGAGAATGCACCGCCCGAGATCGGACGGTAATCGACGGTGTAGGACACCGAGTCGCACGAGATCCAGTCCCGGACAGAACCATACACACACCCGATCCCACCAATGATCGGGGCAGCGTTCACATCACCAGACCCCGAGTTGACCCCCGCAGCGAAAATCCCCTCGACCACATCGAGCTGGGTCGAGAGCAGCACAACAATCTCGTCAGAAGCCGAGATTCCGCCCGTGTTCGATGCACGAAGACGCAGCAGGTACCGATCCTCAACAAGCCCGCTGGTGTCCCAGTTCCCAACAATATTATTGATCACCGCCGTGGTCCCCGTCGCGATGATCGTAAAGCTCGGAGTGCCCAGCCGCCGGTACTCAAGCGTGTACGACGCCAATAAGGTCCCTGTTGCAGGATTGACCGTCCCAATGATCTGGTTGATCCCCTCGCACAGGCATCCGTTCTCCAAGGGAGAGATCAGATCAACCACGGGCGGGGCACCCCCCACAACCGTTGATTGGTTGAAGAAAAGCGACACCGCATCACCGAACAAGCTCGGGACCGCAAGATCAATATCACCATCGGAGTCAAAGTCGCCGACTGCCGGCTCCTCTGGGCTGCCAAGTGTGCCGTAGACGCTGTCAAGAGTGAAAAAGCCAGAGCCATTGTTGAGCAAGACACCGATCTGATCAGCGCTCTCCGATGAAACAATGATATCAAGATCGCCATCAAAGCCCAGAGGCGGCGAATCTATATCCGCCAGAGACAACCCGATCGGACCCGCCGGGACCGAGAAATCAGATCCCGCACCAAAGGTCGGGAATACGAGCCCGCCGCCCGAGAAGTTGCTCAGGCGCGTCGAAACAGTCGCGTCGCTCCGGTTGGCAACGACCAGATCCAGATCACCGTCCCGATCAACATCTGCAACCTGCACATCCTGCGGGTTGTCCCCGACACCGGCAAAGATGGCAAAGTCACCTGAGAAGAACTGCCCCGGGTTCCCGGGGATGTTATACAGAATCGTGCATGTGCCGCTGCCCGCGTTGGCGGTGATAATATCGGGCAACGAATCCGCGTTGAGATCCACAACCGCAATCGCCCCCGGGCTCAGACCGCCCGTTCCGCCATTGTTGTTGGTCGTCATCGTGACGCTCGTGGCCCACCCGGTCCCGGTACCGTCGCCCAATGTCACCGTGACGGTGTTATCCGCTGAGCTCGAAGAGATAATATCCGGGAGCCCATCGGCGTTGACATCACTGATCGCCACACCCTTTGGAGTTGTGCCTACCGCAAAGAAAACCTCGGGCAAAAACGAACCATTCCCGGTGTTGCGGAGCACCGAACAATCGTTCGACTCCGAGTTGGCCACCACGAGATCGAGGTCCCCATCAAGATCGACATCCCCCGCCACGATGTCATTGGGCTGCCCCCCGACATTGTAAAAGCTTGAACTCGAGAAAGTCCCGTCACCATTGTTGAGCATCACCGCAACGGTGTCGAACTGAGTCGATTTGAGCATGGGGAACGCGAGATCAAGGTCGCCGTCGCCATCGAAGTCACCCGCCACCGAGTTGCTCGGCGAGTTCGACCCGAGATCAAAATCAACCCGATCACCAAACCCCGCAAACTGGGCACCCGCAGGCGTCGAGATCCCAAACAATACCGCCCCGAGCGCACACAATGATCGACGGGTACTCCCATCTGATCCAAACATGGCTTTCTCCTTCTTTGTGTATGATTCCGTGCTTTATTCACTGCAAAGAGCCCACGAGCACACGGAGCCCCTCATCAGTATCATACGGATTCTCAATACCGGACACAAGAGTCGAATAAACTATTCTCGCGCATACCCGCATCACACCGGGTTCCTGTTGAGGGAGAACTCGTCGATCAATCCCTATTCGCAATCAATCTCTACTACACTCGTACAAGATACAAACCATTCCATTCACGGACACGCAGTAAACAAATACAGACGCATCCGAGCAATGAGGGCTCATTCTCCGTGATCCATTTTAACACAGGTCAAAACTCGACTGCACAGGCCGTCTCTTTCGGCTCGAGTTTTCTCGTACACTCTGCTCCCCCAAGTTTCCGAGGGAGGTGACTCTACAACAAGCCGGGTGCCCCGATTCGCCGTCCTTGGCTCAGCAGTGCTCTCTGAATCTGGATGGTGCCTACGCCAGATTCAATCGAGCACCAAGGCCGAGACATAGCCCCATTCGCCGTTATCCCAGTTTCCGTTCCCATCGTCGTCGCCTGCCATACCGACCTCATAGGTTCCTGCTGGAAGCCCCGTGATCACGCCGCTAATCCCAAAGGGCATACGGAAGCCTTGAGGCACCGCGATGTTGAACATCCCACCGCCGAGGAGTGTGGGGGTTGCCCCGCTCCCAGCCACCCGATACCCAACATAAAGATCCAGACTTCCTGCTCCGCCAGCGATCGTGCTCCCGAAGGTCTGGTTGGCATCGACATAGATCTGCTGCCCGCTGCTGATTGTGACGGTCACGGTCGTGGAGAGGAACTGTGTAGCCGCTAGGGGAAATACGCCTGGTCCAGAGTTATAAAATCCAGCCGTACCTGACGCAGGGGAACTCTGCCATGTTCCGTTCCCAAAGGCATCGCTCGTGAGCACCTTTCCGGTGCCTGCACCGGTCGTCATCACAAAGGCATCCGTCTTGGTCGTCCCGATGACTTCCAAGTTCGCCGTGGGTGTGGTTGTTCCGATTCCCACAGGGCCATCAGCGAACACACGCCCCTCGAAGTACCCACCCCAACTATTGAGCCCACCTGCCATCCCATACACACCTCTGCCGCCATCTCCAAAAGCCCATCCCTGCAAACCGACCCCCCCGATCCCATCCACACGACCAAATGTTCCGATGCCAAAGTCGCCCGATGAAAATCCAACCACACCAATATATTGATCGCTCACCCCGAGCACCCCTGCACCAAGCATGGCATTACTTTCGCCGCGAACTCCTGCGAGGTCAGCAAAGCCAAATATACTCAGCCCACCGAGAACTCCACGAATACCTGTATCGCTGGGGAGCGTACTTGTATTAAAATCGAGAATACATCGCCAGTGATAGATTGCGATCCAGAATATGGCAACCGAATCCCCAGAGCATACGGCGTCGCGTTGAGCTTCTGGCGCGGACTCAGTGTGGTATATCCGCCGCTGCTACAATCACCCAACGCCCCGCCAGGGCGAACAGCCATTTCCAACTCGCGGGCATCGCCATTGAACTGATCCCCAAAGTCGAGTTCCACCGTGAACAGACCCTCGATGACCATCACATTTTCCATACAGATTGGCCCAGCCATCACTGTGCCGATCTCGTCGGTGAGTGTGAACTGGATGTCATACTCACCATTTGCAGGCACGCCCCCATCATCGAGCGATCCCTGATAGGTAAACCCCATCCCAACCGCCACCGCCCTGTTCGAGTTCGCATCAGGAATCGGCTCCATCTGCCTGACAGGTGTACCCGTCGAGCTTAGAATAGCACTGGATGGCTCGCTCGTTTGGGCATGCACACCGGACACGGACACAGCCGTCACAACGGCCAACGCTTGAGTGATCTGTTTCACGATCTGAACCCCTTCATATTCTGTACAATTACCACTCCTAAGTATGATGCGCATGGCTCCGATAAACAAGGATAAATTTGTCCGATTTGTGTAAAAATTGCCTACCCCCTCATCTCTAGACCCAAACTCCCCAACGCAGCCGGGCATTGAATCCCTGTTTCTCCCTCGCAAACCCTCATTTCCCAATCGACTCCCCCAACCTCCCCGCCTATACTCCGAGCCCCGCTGTGAGACGGGCCAAAGCGGAATCCCAACAGTCGGGTCCGCCCCAACCTCACGCGGCAGCTGATCGGAGCACTCACATGGCAGACAAAAAAGCAGACACCTACGCAATCATCGAAGAGTCCGGCGGGCAGCGCAAGGTCGCCGCTGACGAGCAGATCCTCATCGACCTCTACAACGCTGGCGATTCCAAAGCAGGCGATAAAATCACCATCGACAAAGTACTCGTCGTCGGCTCCATCGGCGGCGACGCCAAACTCGGTGCCCCCTATGTCGAGGGTGCATCCGTCACCCTCGAGATCACCGAGCCCGTCGTCAAGGGCGACAAGCTCTACATCTACAAGTTCCGCCCCAAGAGCACCTACCAGCGCAAGACCGGCCACCGCCAGCGCTTCACCGCCGCCAAGGTCGCCTCGATCAAGGGCTGATCATCGCACCCGTTCAATAAAAAACCCCACCTTCCGGTGGGGTTTTTTATTCGGCTCAAGCCCACGATTCTCGCCCTTTGCACTCGCATGCAAAACCAATATCGGGTACGCTCTCCCCATGATTCAATATCTCGATATTCTCAAGCGAGTCCTCACCGAGGGCACCCCCTGCGACGACCGCACCGGCGTCGGCACCATCTCAATCTTCGGGCACCAGTCCCGCTACTTCCTCGCCCCAGATGCACCCGGTGCCCGCGAAGCATTCATCAAAGACGGAACCCAAGCCGGGTTCCCCGCCATCACCACTAAAAAACTTCACCTCCGCTCAATCATCCACGAGTTGTTGTGGTTCCTCAAAGGCCAAACCAACATCGCCTACCTCAAAGAAAACAAGGTCCGCATCTGGGACGAATGGGCTGACGACAACGGCGACCTCGGCCCAGTCTACGGCTCACAATGGCGCTCATGGACCGCACCCGACGGCTCAACCATCGACCAAATCTCAAACCTCATCGACAACATCAAATCCAACCCAAACTCAAGAAGGCACATCGTCACCGCTTGGAACCCCGCCGAGATTGACCAGATGGCCCTCCCCGCCTGCCACTGCCTCTTCCAGTTCAATGTCCAACGCGCAACCGACGGCGGACGAGACTTCCTCAACTGCCAACTCTACCAACGCTCCGCCGACCTCTTCCTCGGCGTCCCCTTCAACATCGCCTCCTACGCCTTACTCACCATGATGATCGCCCAAGTGACGAACTACCGCCCCGGCTCCTTCATCCACACCCTCGCCGACGCCCACATCTACATCAACCACCTGCCTCAGGTCGACGAGCAACTCTCACGAGAATGCCGCCCCCTCCCAACCATGAAGCTCAACCCCGAGGTGAAG
>Ga0316206_1000396_pt1 | contig 63783 bp, 53 predicted proteins | sample 6monthpyrite_MG_FD_204942 | JGI IMG/M metagenome (GOLD analysis project Ga0316206, IMG submission 204942) | Microbial mat bacterial communities from mineral coupon in-situ incubated in ocean water Damariscotta River, Maine, United States -... | ecosystem: Environmental > Aquatic > Marine >...
CGCCTATTTTCGCCCTGGCTGCGTTGAAATTCCTCGCAATAAGAATAACTATTACTCGTCATTTCGCCTTGCCAGGACAAAAATATGCGTTGCACTCAACACCTAAATATCAAACGCTACGAGTATAATTAGTCGCTTGTAGTGATAGCCAAAAGAACCCTTATTATGAAACCGAACCATTACTAATTATCGAAGTGTTATCTCCATCCACCGAAGCTAAAGATCGGTTTGAAAAACGTGTAATGTATCAACGGCTGCCTTCCTTACAAGAATATGTATTAGTTGCTCAAGAAAAAATGCAAATTGAAATTTATCGCCGAGTTGAAAATGGATGGGTACATATTACCTATGATGAGCACGAGCAAGTTGAGTTTGTTTCGATTAAGGCAAGTTTAGCGCTCAATGAGATTTATCCTTGAGTGATTTTTATCTATCCTTCCCGACCCTTTTTTTCCTCAGTTTAAGTATTATCTTTATTTCGCTTGAATTATAAACAAGTTGTAATTTGTAGTTGCCGAATGTTGGATTTATTGGTTTTCTTTTTGTCGTGTTGCCCATGCAAAGAACTCAGATGGTCGCAAGCGATAACGGACAAAATTACCTTCATGTAATGATAGCAGTTCGATGAGACTAAGTCGGACAAAGTGATCAAGATGCTCCGTGGGAATAGCTAATTTAACCGCTATCTCATTGACGACTTCGGCTTTGGCGGCTAACTGCTGTTGGACAATGGTTTGTACCACTTGCATTAGTTGTTCCCGGTAACGTAGCCGAAATTGATCGGGCTCGCCAAGGGATTGGCGTACGGCGGCATAACGTTGGCAGGATCGTTCGTAGGCCCAGATAAAGACATCGCGCAGTAATTCACACCGATTCAATTCATAGACGCCAAGCATACCGTCAATATAAGCTCTCTCTGGCACGTCCACGAATGATAAAGGGCATAGATTGTGTTTAATTAACGGGATATTTGCCGAAAGACGAGAGACGCGTTTGTTCACATCATCAAAAGGCTGTAGGTAAGGAAGTTGCACCATTAAAAAGAAGGTTTGCTCGAAAGGGTCGCTAATCGCACTCGCCGTAGCCAGTATTTGTTCGAAACATTCTTGAATCAGTACGCCGACTTCAAGGGGATGATAGACTGAACCGCCGATCCACACTGGGTCGGTACGCAGTCGGCCACAAGCCGCCGGGTTGGGTAACAGATTATCGGCAAGCAAGGCGTGAAGATTGCGTAGCGTCATCGGACTCAAGTCAATTTGTGCGGCGGCATCGACCAGAAATTCGATAGCTGCTTTGTGGTTAAGAATCATTTGGGTTTCGGCCGCATTTTTGCCTTCGGCCGCTTGCCCTAATGCAAGCAATTTTTCGGTTTCCAAAAGAGAATAAGTATTGCCTTCTAAGCGTGACGAAGCCCAAGCGAGATCAACCAGTAATCGTTGTAAAATGTGGCGCGCATAGGTACCGGCGGGTTGAGCCATTTGTGGTGTTTTACCAAGGCGATGTAAATGTTCTCGGATTTCAGGGGTTAGGTAAGCCGATTCGTTAGGTCGATAGTTATCGAGGAATTCTCGCTGATAGCCAACCGGGACACGCTCGCTGATCACATGACTGACCAGGGTGCGAACCTCAGCGCCACTCGGAGAGAGTGGGATATAATTTTCACGCTTGTTCTGCCATTGATCTGGTGTGGCAGTGTCTGGAACTTGCGCGCTAGTTGGCGCTAGTTTATAGCGCAGAGCCCGAGCCTGTTTTTCAGAGATAATGCGTTTTTGCTTAACGAGATCGGTGAGTCGTCGCTGAATCGTCCTTTTACTAGCGATATCCAGAAAATGGGCAACAAGTGCCTCAATACTCATACCTTGCGGGTGAGCGGCCAAGGCCGCGAGTAATTGTTTGTTGAGATCGGCTGGAACGCGTTTTGCCATGGGGGTACTCTCTGTTTGGCGCGATTTTTTGGCATGATACTATGAATCGTGCCAAAAAACTCAATTCCTATGGCACGATTTTGCGGTATCGTGCCATAGGGTTGTCGATCGGTGGATTTGCCATCAATAATTGCCGAAATTAACGCCATTCAGCTTATTTCAGCTAATGACTCATGGCTCGTGCAATACATGATCAAGATGTCATTGCCACGACGGATAAAGCGGATATAGCATTCTGCCAGCAAAACCAGAAGCTTGGATGTTATATCAGCAAGGTATAGACCTGGTACTTGATACAAGGTTTGAGCCCGAACAAGGCAGTCGTCTTGCTACTGCGGCATCCTTTAAATTCGGTATCCTTCGATGGGTAGGGTGCGTTATACGCACCATGACCGGCCTCAAAATAAACCCAACGGCTACCACCCACTATCATGTTGGTTGCCAGATTTACCGCCGTTTGGTGCATGCAATGCACCCTACTTGAGGGGCTATTCGATACATTATTTAAAGGATGCAGCACTACCTTGTTGATGGGTAAATTGGTTTGGCAAGTTCATTTAGTGAATAAAACTCCGCAGAGTCAAATTGAAACCCCTTACCCGGAGTCAGTCAAGGCCGGATCCACATTGGCGTTACCCGATGCCGGGACGCAGTTGTGGATTAAAACCGATTATACAGAGTTATGTATCGAGAGTGTGGCGAAGCCAGACTGGGCCACTGGCATTGGCCGGGATGATGTAGGATTGTTTGTGACGGTGCCAGATAAAAAGGCTGAACGGCGTATTTATTGGGTGAATCCAGGTCGGTATCCAGTAGAAGATCATGCAGGTAAACAGGTGGGTGATCTGATGTTGGATCAAGGTTATTTTCAAGATCAAGCCGAGTTTTTGATGTTTCAGAAAAATGGGTTTCGACAACCCAGTTGGGCTGATGTCATTGGTACTGATAAATATGGATTGTATGCGGAAGTTAATATTAAACAGGTAAGACAGCGCTTTCGTTGGATAGCACCTGGGCGGTTTTGGATGGGGTCACCGGAATCGGAGGTGGATCGCGGTAGAGATGAAATTTTTCATGAAGTGATTGTAACCAAAGCTTATTGGTTGGCGGATACGGTCTGTACTCAGGCATTGTGGCAAGTCGTGATAGGAGGGAACCCGAGTTATTTTAAAGGTGAACAACGCCCGCTGGAAAGAGTTAGTTGGCAGAATGTTAGGGATTTTATTAACAAACTCAATCAATTCAAACCAGGATGGGAATTGCGTTTACCTACCGAAGCCGAGTGGGAATACGCTTGTCGGGCAGGGACAAACACGCCATTTAGTTTTGGTGGGAATGTGACACCGGCGCGGGTGAACTATTGTGGTGATCATTATTATGCGGATGGTAAAAAAGGATTATATCGAAGAGAAACAGTTGTCGTAAAAACTTTACCGCCCAATGCCTGGGGACTATATGAGATGCACGGTAATGTATGGGAGTGGTGCCAGGATTGGTATGGTGATTACCCAACTCAGTTTCAGCTTGATCCCCAAGGTCCGAATACGGGCGATGACCGTGTGCTGCGTGGTGGTGGCTGGTACAACGGTGGCGGTTACGTACGCGCTGCGTATCGTCTCAACTACAGGCCGTCGGATGCTAATAGCAATACTGGCTTTCGTTTGGCCCGAAGTCAAACGAGCTAAGCAAAGTAAGTGAGCGGTGCCTTGCTTACGCAGCGGAGTTAGCTAGCTACAAGCGAACGGGGTTGTGGTTGACGTAAGTAAGGGGGAAATCTTTACTTTTACTATTATGTAACCTGCTATCACTTTATTGCTCGGCTTCTACGAATAGGCAACTCAGGAGATAAAACCGAGATGCCAAAGTGGGAAGTTATTTCGTACCCATTCCTAAGCGCTTCAATGTTACTTACACAACCTTCAAATCCGTTTGAGTAAAATCATGCCCAGTAAATAACAGCGGTTGATCAGCAAGTTTGGCTGTTGCATAACACAAACAATCACCATAGTTTAATGAAGCAGGGTGTCTCTTCATTAAATAATTTTGTATTTTTGAATTGAGCGGACCATTCCTTGGATACCACATTCTGTTCATTAAATAAATACACGATCACATCTTTGACAAAAAACTCAGAAAACAGCGATTGTCTGCAGGGCACTGCTTTACAGGCTGGTGGTGAATAATTGGGTGCCCTGAGGTGATAGTTAATTCCTATCAAGTCGATATAAATAAACGATTTTACCAATAATGTTTTTTCTCCGATAATGCTCAGCATAATTTTTAGCTTTAATACTAACACAAAGGGGAAAAATGATGTTCGAAAATCGTGAAGGTCAAAAAGTACCAAACACCACTTTCCATGTTCGACGTGGATACGAATGGGTGAATGTTGCCACTGACGACATTTTTAAAGGCAAAACTGTCGTGGTTTTTGCGTTGCCTGGGGCTTTTACGCCCACGTGCTCATCAACTCACGTGCCACGCTATAACCAGTTGACTCCGGAACTCAAAAAACACGGAGTAGACGATGTGGTCTGTATTTCTGTGAATGACACATTTGTGATGAGCGCATGGCAACAAGAACAAAAGGCGCATCATTTGACATTTGTTCCCGATGGCAATGGCGACTTTAGCCGTGGCATGGGCATGCTGGTTGAGAAAAGCGACCTAGGGTTTGGTGATCGTTCCTGGCGTTATTCCATGTTGGTCAAAGATGGCATCATTGAAAAAATGTTCATCGAACCGGAGGTACCCGGAGATCCATTTGAAGCTTCGGATGCGGACACCATGCTACAGTACCTTGCGCCAAATGTAGCAAAACCGTTGGATGTGACTTTGTTTGCGCGTGAAGGCTGTGAATTTTGCGCTCAAGCTAAGAATCAGCTTAATGAAGCAAACATTCGTTTCGAGGAACTGGTCTTGAACCGGGACTACGGCGAAGCGAGCTTGCGTGCCGTGAGTGGCCAAGCGACCGTTCCGCAACTATTCGTCAACGGAAAACACATTGGTGATTCTGATGCGATTGCAAACTACTTGACCGGTCGCGAAAAAAACGCTGCTTAATGAGAGCGAAAGCCAAAACTAGAGCAGGATGTTATCGGCTTGCTCTGGCCCATCTAAAAAAGCAAAAGTATGATTTTTGTGAAGGAATATTTGCATGCACGACAATCATTTTGATCTCATTGTCATCGGTGGTGGCAGCGGTGGTTTAGCGGTGGCTGAAAAAGCCGCTCAACTGGGTAAACGTGTTGCCATCATCGAAACGGCTAAAATTGGTGGGACTTGTGTAAACAACGGCTGTGTACCCAAAAAAATGATGTGGTATGCGGCGCAGTTGGTTCATGCTGTCGATGATGCCAGCGCGTTCGGTATTCCGTCGCAGCGAGGGCAAACGCAATGGCAACAATTGGTCAATTCACGCGACCAAGCGATTCGTGACATCAATGATTATTGGGCTGATTATGCCGCGACCCTGGGGATAACGTATATTCATGGTCATGCCGCTTTTGTCAACCAACATACCGTCAAAGTCAATGATAAGCCCTACAGTGCCGATCACATTGTCATTGCAACGGGTGGAAAACCGAAATTGCCTCCAATTGAAGGTGCAGAACTCGGCATGACTTCCGATGGCTTTTTTGAGCTCAAATGTTTACCGCAGCGGGTGGCGGTCATTGGCGGCGGTTATATTGGTGTTGAATTGAGTGGCGTATTGCGTGCGCTTGGCTCGCAAGTGACATTGATTGCCTCAAGTGACCGGCTACTGCATCATTTTGATCCCATGATCAGTTATGCATTGATTAACGAAATGCAAAAACAGGGTATCGATGTTTTTTTAAACCAACAAGTTATTTGCTTATCAAGGAATCGGTCAGATGGCATCGCGATCACATTGGGAGAAGAGCGCCCTGAGAGTTTCACATTAGACGGGTTTGATGCGGTGATATGGGCTATCGGCAGGTCCCCTAATGTGGCAGGGTTGAATCTTCAAGCTGCGAATATCGCCCAACGGGCAGATGGGACGATCCCGGTTGATGAACTGCAAAATACCAACATTGCGGGTGTCTATGCCATTGGGGATGTCACCGGGCGTGCCCCGCTTACGCCAGTTGCCATTGCCGCTGGAAGAAAGTTAGCGGAGCGCCTTTTTGCCGATAAACCGGATGCATGTATTGACTATCACAACATACCCAGTGTGGTGTTTAGTCACCCCCCTATCGGTACTGTTGGACTAACCGAGCCACAGGCCAGAGCGGAAGATGATGAGAACATCACGGTTTATAAAACTCAATTTACACCCATGCGGTATGCGTTTTCAGCACACCCGATGCAAAGCGCTATGAAGCTGGTGTGTGCGGGTCCAGATGAAAAAATTGTAGGTATTCATATTATCGGAGATGGCGCAGATGAGATGTTACAAGGTTTTGCTGTGGCGATTAAAATGGGAGCTAAAAAATCGGACTTCGACCAAACTATTGCTATTCACCCAACCAGTTCTGAAGAATTGGTGACTCTTAAAACAACTTCTTAGCGGTTGATCGATCGGTGAGGTTGAGGCGTTCTGATTGAATCAAACCGAAAGAATCGTTGCGCTATTTTGAGGATGTTGTGATTCGGTGCGGTGCTGTTTCATACTATGATATCCATGATCTGTAATCAAACCTCCTAAACTGTAGTTTATTCCCCATAAATCCATTACCATAGGAGCGCCTATTCAGGTAACAAAATAATATGAAAGTCACCCTGTTGATCAGTAGGAGAGTGTAGTTATGCGGTTGTTTTCGGTATTTGCGGCTTATATGACCATTGGGCTGTTGATTGCGTTGGTATTGCTGTTTCCCAATCGGCCTGCGACAGTGATGGGCGGCATGGCGGTCGTGGTAGTATTGACATTGATTGTCGGATTGTTTGATGTGCTTGGGCAATGGGTGCTTGATCATCCACAATTAAAACAATTGCCACCGTTTGTGCGATCGTTGGTTTTTGTGGTAGTGATTGGGTTATTTTTTGGAACGACTTATTTCGGCATTGAAATGTTGGCTCCTCAAGTAGCGCCATGGATTAGTTAGGGTGAGGAACGAACCTTTGCATTAGTTTAAAAATGGCAATGAAGACTGGGGTTTCTGTATTACATCCGCTTACAAAAATGACGGGGGATCGACGAGTGGATGTGTTAGGTGCAACATATACTCGTAGCGTTTGATCTTTAGGCTTTATTGCTAGCCTATTTTCGTCCTGGCGGCGTTGAAACTTCGCGCAATAAGAACGACTATTACTTGTCGTTTCGCCTTGCCAGGACAAAAATATACTTCGCACTCAACACCTAAATATCAAACGCTACGAGTATATTTTTTACGGTGAATATTTTTACATAAAATTAATCAACCTCTATATCTGTTAAAACACCGGAGAAAACTCAATGAGCCGTTATACACCGCCATTTCGCATTACTTCTGCTATTGTAAAAAGTGTGGCAGAGATTTGCGAACATGTCGGTAAATGGTCTGTTTACGCTGAATCTGCATCTCCGAAATTACGTCGCGAAAATCGTATTCGCACCATTCAAGCTTCTCTGGCGATTGAGAATAATACACTCAGCATCGATCAAGTTAGCGCAGTACTTGAAGGTAAAAAAGTATTAGGTCCGCCACGTGACATCCAGGAGGTGTTGAATGCCTTTATGGCTTATGAAGCGATGAATGATTGGATACCCACATCAATAGTCGATTTGCTACAAGCTCATGCTCTTTTGATGAAAGGACTGGTTGATGAATCTGGAAGATTTCGCAGCGGTGGTGTAGGCATTTATCGAGGTGATCAATTAGTACATATGGTGCCACCGGCGAAAAAAGTGCCTGGACTCATGGACGATTTACTGGCCTGGCTGATGCAAACCGATGTGCACCCACTTATTGCGGGTAGTGTATTTCATTATGAGTTCGAGTTCATTCATCCTTTTAAGGATGGTAACGGTCGTATGGGGCGTTTGTGGCAAACCTTGATTTTGAGCAAATGGCAAGCCGATATGGGGTATTTACCCGTGGAAACGGTGATTCGTGAGTACCAGGTCGCTTATTATCAGGCGCTGGAGGAGGCAGATAATGCAGCAGATTCGACAGTCTTCATTGAGTTCATGCTGAATGCATTGAGTCTTGCCATCTCAGGGCTTGTTGTTGAACAAAGTTCGGAGAAAAGTTCGGAGAAAAGTTCGGAGAAAATCATTAATCTGTTGAAAATAAAACCGAAAATGGCTGTGCGCGAAATTGCTCAGGAAATTGGTCTCAGTGCCCGTGCGGTGGAAAAGAATATCGCTATGCTCAAAGCGGCTGGGCGATTGCGCAGAATCGGGCCTGCCAAGGGAGGCCATTGGGAAGTGATGGATGATGGCTAAAGATCCGCTTGAACAGCTCTGCTTTGATTGGAGGTTTTAGTGAGTTGCGGGCTATGATAGCCTAAAAAAAAGGGGACCAAAGTCCCCTTTTAGAGGCTTCACCGCTTAGATAAAATCTGGTTCTGATAAGGTGGGAACTTCAATTTCAATGATTTCTACGGATACATCTACGGCGCTGATTTCGCAAAATCTACATCGCGCAAAGTGATTGAGTACTTTACCCAGTGGTTTGACACCCATATCTTTGAGGCGGCGTTCAACACAGACGACAAATTTGCCATGGTTTTTTGCATTGGTTGAGCAGACTTGAAGATGAGCAACTACTGAAACACCGAAGGAGTCGACGCCGTCCATCAAACCAGTTCCGGCGCCACCTGCGAGAGTTTCACCACCAACGAACATGTTGGATAAGTCGTGCGCATCATCTACTCCGTCTCCGTCAGAGTCAACACTCAATGGATTGGTGCCCATATCCATTTCATTACCATCTAACAAGCCATCGCCATCACTGTCAGCTGCCGTTGGGTCAAGACCCATATCTATTTCATCGCCATCCGTCAAACCATCACCGTCACTGTCTGGATTGAGCGGGTCAAGGCCATTAGCGACTTCTACACCATCCATGATTCCGTCTTCGTCAATGTCTGGATTGCTGTCATCTGGATCCATATCAGAAGGTAGGCCGTCACCATCGGCATCTATAACATCAGGCTCACCAGCGGTTTTGAGTGTTAATTCCTGTTCAGACTCCATCGTTAAATCAATACGATAATTCAGACCGACCCAGCCGCCATAGTCAATTAACTGGATTTTAATTTCATTGACTCCAGCTTGTAAGGCTTGTGCCATGACATGATCGCCAGCCCTGCCGGACAGACCGCCCCAAAACGAAGTTATGTGAGTTCCGTTCACCCATAGGGTGGCATAGTTATCCGCTTTGAGTATAAAGTTCATTTGTGGGTTAGAGAAATCAGCGGGAACATTAAAACGAATGCGATAATCCGTTGTCGTATTTAATCCGACAAATGGGCTGGGGTGAAAATTGATCCAAGAATTAGTGCCCGGAGCAAAACCCCATGGATGCCAACCCGTGAGATAGGCTTCGTGCCATGTTTGACCGCCATCTCTAGAGGCTTCTGTATAAGGATCAACATCGCCTTGGGTACCATGCCCACCTAGAATGGTAAGCGTTTGCACTGCCGCGAACGACAGCGAGCACAGTAGCATCAATGAAACTCCGAGTATAATTCTTTTCAACATATTGTTTCTCCTATGGGCTGGTTAGGAATTGGCGTGCTAAACAAAGAAATCTCTTAATATCGAAAGTGTATCGCAAGCAATGGGCCAACAATAAAATAAGGTGTCCGATATTGAAAAACAATAAGATAAGAATTTTGTGAGTTCTGGGAATTGTCTCACTGAGACATCGATTGTCTCAATTGTCTTTTTTTTGTGAGACAGCTGAGACAATCAGTTGTGTTGCAAATTTTGTAATTTTCGATAAAAGGTAGCACGGCTGATGCCCAATAACTTGGCGGCCGCTGTGCGGTTGCCATCTGTTTGTTGCAATGCAGTTAAAATTTCATTTTTCTTACATGACTTGTTTTGATTTTTTGGCTGTTTTAAAGATATTTTTTGTCCTTTATTTAATTTTCCCCAGTCCTGGGCGGATAAAGAATTTGACAGCGCGTTAAGTGCGAGTGATTGTATACTGTGTTTTAGTTCACGAATATTACCCGGCCAGGGATAATTTATCATGATGGTTTCTAGTTTATTGTCAATCTGCAGATTGGGGTTGTGAATATCTTTTTTAAGTTGATTTAAGAAAAATTGAATTAGCAGCGGAATATCATCGGCACGCTCACGCAAAGATGGCATATTAATAGTGGCGATATTCAGTCGATAATAGAGATCCGCACGAAATTTTTTATTTTCAATGAGCGTTTCCAAATCACAATGGGTGGCAGCGACAACTCTCACATTGATTTGTCTAGCGCGTGTTTCACCAATTCGAATAATATTTCCCTCTTGCAGTACTCTCAATAAGCTTCCTTGCAAATGCATTGGCATATCACCAATTTCATCAAGAAATAGAGTGCCGTTGTTGGCTGCTTCAAAAAATCCCAAGCTGTCTTGATGGGCGCTAGTGTAAGATCCTTTTACATGCCCAAAGAACTGGTTCTCAACCAGACTATCGCTGAGTGCAGCACAATTTACGGTGATAAAAGGCTGGTCTGCACGATCACTTTGTTGATGAATTTCTCGTGCCACCAGTTCTTTGCCGGTACCGGTTTCCCCGAGAATTAAAACATGCCAATCTACGCGAGAGATACGTCCAACTTGATCTAATATATTTTGAATAGCCGCTGACCTTCCTATGACTATAGTTTTGGAAGATCGTGCAATTTTACCACGTAATTGATTAACCTCAGTGGTGTTATACAAATAGCATAAATATTCATTTATATCTTCGGGATTATTTTTGACGATCAATTCAAATGAAAGTGTATGCTGTGGCGTCGAAAGGCTTATTGGGGCTTTAAATCGTTGACTTGGAGCTAATTCCAGCTGGTGTAATATTTTTTCTGTATCACTGGGGTTTATTTTTAAACAGGAAATATAATTTTCTGCTTTATCGGGTATGTTAAATACTTTTTTTGCGTAGGAGTTTGCATAGCGAATCAAATGTACCTTGTTAATCACTAAAATAGCAATGTCAAAGTGATCTAAAACATGTTTTAGCGTGCTCTTTTGAGTGGCTCTTTCAAGGTGGATACTGATGCGGGCAAACAACTCTTCTTCGACAAAGGGTTTTTTAAGATAATCATCCGCGCCATTTTTTAGAGCTTGAGTGATGGTTTCTTTACTGTCATCACCTGATAAAATAATGATAGGTACGTCAACAAGAATATTTCTGAGGCGCATATGTTTGCAAAGTTTAATGCCGTTATCATCAGGCAGTTTCATGTCCAGAAGTACTAGCATAGGCGTATTTGTTGCTAACCATTTTTGTGCTTCTTTGATAGTTGTTACGCAATGTGAAGAATAATTTTTACTTTGCAGGCGTGATGTGAGCAATTGTGCGGTGAATGGGTCGTCTTCAACGATTAATATGATGTGCGTAGCTCGGATTGGTCTCGGTTTTTCTCCCACGCTTTTCATCTTACCTGTATTTAATCAGTTATCAATGAATATTTTTATCGGGTGTTTAATGGCTAAATGTAATACTTCGAAGGGTTGGTAATATAAATGGCTAATCGCGTCACAGTTTTGCAATAAAAAAGGGGGAAAGATAAATATATCTAATATTACTACGGCCGCATCTTTTCAAAATCAGAGCGGTAATGGGGTCGATTTTCATCAGTCTAGGCTGGCAGATAGGGCAGGGCTATCGCTCTATGTAAATATCGCTTTTTAAGTCTGCTATATCAGTCTATTTTTCGATATTGTTATATTCCGCAGCTAGTATAATGATCAACAGACTTGACAGGTTCATGCTTTGCAAGGTGATACTTTAGCGCAATTAGCGCGAAATGATTCAATCATGCTTCGATTGGGTTGCGATCATAGGGCGATTGCCCTGCAGATAGGGTAGTGCTAGAATCAGCTTCACTAGGTCACGGCTTCTTAGTTTGCTATCAATTGCTAGGGAATGGGCATGTAATAACTTCCTTGTTTGGCGCCCAGATTGAGTTTGTATTGGTTCGTTCTGATTGAACAAAAGTGCAGGAATAGTGGTTCTATTTCGAGCTTTTGTGAAGGAAGAACGGGCCAAGACGGGCGGAAGATGGGATGCGAAACGGGGAAGTTATTGCGTGCTCATTCCTAGGTTGACAATTAGTGTACACGATCAGTAATAAACTTCTTCTCACTATTCGCGAGTCTTTGGGATAAATCAAAACCTTTAGCTTTAGTGATCAAGAATTGGCAAAGCTTGAGATAGCTGCCCGAGAATTGTCATCATACGCATCTACTAGCATTGAAGGCAACCCTTTGCCACTGACCGATGTGAAGCGACGGCTTAAAACTCAGAAGTATTCCATACGCGATACAGTGCAATTACAACCAAGCACTCAAATCTTTGTACGCAGAGGTGCGCTCAGGCGATTTTGAGCTAAATATAAAAATGTTGGAAAAAATTTAAGGGTAGGTGGTGTCAGGTTTGATGGATAATCCTGCTCATTGCAGTGCTTTGCGTAAGGCTCCTGTTATTATAGATGCTTCGTGTAGTCTGACACTAGTGTGGCATTTTTTTGAAAAGTTAGGGTAAATTCTATTGCGATTCTATTTGAATAAGACTTTCAAGGTTGTAACCTTCCAAGGTTTCAACATTAGGGATTTTACCATAACTTTGACGTGTGGCTTTGCCAAGCGGTGAATCATATACACTGATTAAATAATTTGGGGTAACAATTAATGCCGCTTGATTGTTAACTAGGCTTTTATCAAGTGCTAAATTATCGCTTAACCTAAAACGATACACCTCTAAAGAGCTTTGATAAAAATTCAAATAATGGCTTGTATCAATCACTAAGGTAAGTCGATCATCATCAAGCCAAGATTGTTGAATAATGTTTTTCTTGAATATAAGGTCTTCACTAAGCAGTGAGTTAGTTACCCCAATTTTTAAATTTTTCAGGGAAAATTTTCCATTATCATCAATGTATAATACTGAAATAAAATACCCTGGTGTTGATATTGCGCCTTGCATTATATAGTGTGGATTATAATCATAATATTTGTTAATGATCTGTATGCTTTCATCGAGAATAAATTGATCCACAACCATTTGAGCTGATATATCAACCGAATAAATCACATTTCCACTTTCAACCAAGATCGTATTCTCTATATTAGATGCTGTTGCTAGCCAACGTATACCGCTAGCCTCAATAATTTCAAAGCTATCAAAGATCCACTGTTTATTAATTATTGTTTCTTTTAGATCAACGACAGCGATGGTCTTTTCGCCTAAAGCAACGACAAGACGTCCATCACTTGCCATCGTACCAGCGGTTGCATATTGTTTATCTGGGAATAAGCTTCCAGCTTTCCAACTATTGATCACCTCACCTTCTTCCGAGAGTGACAATAAGGCCATCGATTGAAATTCATCAGTCAATACTACAAGCTGTTCATTTGGGTCAAACGCGATACTTTCAATTCGCGATATTAATTCAATAGGGTTGATGTGTTGCGTATTATCTTGTTTAATAATTGCGTAATTGTCTTCAGAAATACTAATGTGATACTGGGCTTGTAAGCCAGATACAATTTTTTGATTATGATTATTAAACGGTAAACTCAATGTCTTCATATGAGCGAAAGGCTCTGTTTGAAAATGCATTAAGAACCGGCCTGACTGATCTACATTTATCACATTCTTATCGTCTTCCTGCCCCCACAAATAGGCTGTATTTATAGCACTTGGAGATCGCCCAATTGAAAATTCATTCGCTGATGAATCAAACGCTCTAGAGTTAGGTGAGCTGCTACTCCCACATCCACAAAAAGTGAATATAAAAATTAAAAGATTAACTCTAAAAAGCATAGGTGACTCCTAACTTCCAAACATATTGAGTAACCGATGTATTAAATCCAAAGGTAGCAAATTTATAACGTTGGTGAATAATGTCTAACTGACTACTGGCCCATAAGTTATAAACGATGGGTAAGCGTGCTTGCAAACCAGAAAAAATTCCAATATGCTGATTTGAATCCTTCAATGAAACCATATTATCGTAAACTTTTAGTTTATTATGACTCAATAATATGCCTAAATGATAACTAATATGTATTGTTTGGAAAGATTTTCTAGAATGAATTAAAGGGACTGTTTCTAGTTGCATTGCCGCTCTGATTTGCACTGCTGAGAACTCTGCAGTGAATTCACCTGAATTATTTTGGTAGTTATTTAATGTGGCAAGTGATATATTGATGCCAAGCCGATCAGGATGATAACTCAAATCAAGATTATGCTCTATAAATTTTCCATCTTGAAATATACGCTTAAATGCATTACCAAAATTATATGCTTCTCCTACAAAAATACCTACCCGGAAACCTCTGTTTCTAACATATCGAAACAATTGATCGTTTAAATATACTCGATTACGACTGAGTATGCGCCCATATTTATCATGTAAGGTCACCAGATGTCGTTTATCGCTAGCGAATTGAGTCAGATCCTCCAGATCAGTCAGCGCTATCTGTTTTTTACGAATTGATAAATAGTAGTTATTGTTAAGATAATACGTCGGTACTTTTATCTGAAAAATATGTTCAGGGTTGACTGATTCAGAAATACTTGGTGTATCGCTGATTATCTCATTTGCAATGCAATAGGGCACATAAAAGGATAAAATAACAACAATGCTTAGCATGTACATTGATAAAGTCTCATTTTTTACATTAATACTTGTTAACGTCATTTGATAATGAGACGGTCGACCAGAAATTTTGCCTCGTTTTATTTATAAAAAGTCTTCGTTCCTTAGCTTTATATTTATTCTGAAAATGTTTTGTCAGGGTTGTTTTTTATGCGACTGATTTCACGCAACGTAATATAGAATTCGTATCAGGCGGGGGGTTAATGGGATGGCGACGTAGAAAAAACTGAGAAAATAAAATCCCTCTTGGTTTTTTTTATGATTAATATGGCTCCGGGTATCTATATGGTAGGGCAATAATGATGGCTACGACCAGGAAGTTTGCCTTTAATATATGAAAGTCGGTAATGTATGTGGTCGCGATTTAAAAGTCTGCCAAATATTCTTTGTATACGTGCCATTTAAAAAAGCTAATGGTCAATAGGTAAGGAACAATTATTTCCTGGGTCCTCGACTGGTGCTTTATCGGTGGCAAGCATCCAGAGGATGAATTCGCCGATGAAGACAATCGAAAAATGGTGACGGGAAAGCTGGCCCATAGCAACTTAAAATACCATTTTTAAGTTGCATGAAAGGGAAGAGGTTGTACTATTCTCTACTTGATTTTTCTCCAAATTTTCTTTATTTTTCTTAATTGGTATTATTTTTCAGACTTTTTATTACAGGGATAAATATGAGATTTTTAGTTGTTTTTTTGGTTATGAGTTACCAAATGGCCTTTGCTGAGCCCCTTACATTAAGGCAGTTTCTTCAAGCAGCCACAGTAGATCATCCGGTGTTTAGGCAGGCGGATAATTTGACAAAAATTGAAAGGGCGCAGCAGAAGGCGGAAAAGGGAGAGGCTGATTGGTTTTTAAACTTAGAGGGGAGCTATGAAGCAGATGATCGTAGTAGTTCAACAGTTTCTTCTTATTCTATTCCTTTTCCATCTGGAGATTCAATTCCTCAGTATCATGAAATAGAAAGTAAAGATAAAAGAAAAAACGTTAATTTATCCTTAACAAAGTCCTTTTGGGATAATGGTACTCGATTACAGGCTTTTTATAGTGCTGTACATAACAAGACAATTTCATATAGCACTCAGGTGGATGAAGATGGTATTCCTCTTGAGGATAGAACAAGCAGCAGTAATAAGCTTAATTATGGAAATCTTCGACTCAGATATACCATCCCATTATTAAAAGGTGCCTTTGGTATTTCTATGCGTGGTTCCTATGAAATAAAGTATTTTGATGTGAAAATGGCAGAACTTATCGCGGCAGAAAACAAAGAAGAATTTCTTGCAGAGCTGGCAATGTTATTTATCGAATGGGAAGGCTTTATAAAACAACGTAATTTAAAGATGTTGCAGAAAAACTATTTAACCAAATTCTTGGATATGCTTCAGAGCAAGATATTGACTAAGGATCAATTAGTATTGGATCAACTACGTATTCAACAGCAATTGGTGAAAAATGAGTCAGATATTTTAGAAATAGAGAGCCAGATTAAATCTTTAAGTATCGTTTTGTCAGAATTATCATCCGTATTAAATGTGATGGATAAATCACCAATAATTAATTTTTTTAATATTGAAGTTATTAACAAAAAAAACATTAACAGTAATCGGCAACTGAGTGTTCTTCAATGGCAACGAGAGCAAATTGACAATACTATTAAAATACAAAAGAATTCTTTGAAGCCACGATTAGACTTTAAAAGTGAATTCCATATTAGTGGAAAAAGTCAAGAAGATTTTGAAAACACTTTTGACAGAGAACGTCAGGATTACATATTTTCAATTAATTTCTTTTATCCCTTAGGTAATACTACCGCCAAAGCAAAACTTTCCCAAAGTCGCATAGAATACCAGCAAAATATAGATCAAAAAAAATATCAACAAATGCAAATCAATGCAGATATAAACGCAATGAAGATTGAGTTACAGAAATTGGTTGCAATATTGTCATTAAATGAAAAACAAATCGAAGTGGAAAAAGAGGTCAATCGTTTGCAACAGCAAGCCTATTTTAATGAAGAAGTTGATTTGTCTATTGTATTGGATAGTATTAATCAGCAATATGCTTTACAGGTAGAAGCGATTAATCATCGAGTTGGTTATCAACAGCAGTTTATTGCTTATTTAGATCGAACTGATCAATTATATGTTGATTCGGTGATTCACAGGGAAATTCGTTAAATGATTAAAAAAAATAAATTGTTACAGATGCGGTTATGCCTTTTTGTTATGGGTTTAATTTTTCATCAGCATGTTTATGCTATCACGCTCAAACAACTATTGAGTGATATTAAACAAAATCATCCCGCAATACTTATTGAGACACAACAAATTGAAATTGAAAAACAAAAAAAGAAGGCATTAAAAGGTGTAACAGACTGGAATATTTATATCGATCTATATTATAAAAATGAGACGTTTTCATCGTTTCGTGAATCATCTTATATTGGTATAAGAAGTGGTACAGGGACCACATTGTGGAGAAGTGGTATAAATTTTGGTGGAAGTGGCGGGGCTAGTAAAAGCGAATACAAAACAAATTCACGTGAAACCAGTTATTTTCCGGAAGCAAGTTATGGGAAGAACTACAATTATCAGTTTTCTTTAACAGCCCCTTTAATGAGAGACTTTGCTGGAGTTCAAACTAGATTCACTTATGAACAAGCTGAATATGATGAAGCACAACAAAAACTACTAGCAAGAAACAAAAATGAATTTTTTTTATTAACAGTCATTGATGATTTTTTGTTATGGGAAAGATTAACCCAACAACAACGTGTCATTCAACGGTATATTAACAAATTTCAAAAAAGTAAAACATTAAGAAATAATATTCAACCTAAAGATCGGTTACAAATATCCAGTCAAATTTATTATTACAAGACAAAGTTAACTGAAAATCAGTCATCAATTGCTAGTGTTAAAGAAAAATTAATTGAAATGACTGGGCAAATCGCTATAAATCATGATCCACCTCAATATGATCTGTTCCAAGTCTTCTCTAATGGACAGGATGATATTTTTACAACTGAATCAATGAATTCACTTTTGAAAATAAAAACAGAAGATATTTACTTAGAAAAACTATCCCATGAAAAGATAAAGCTTAATAATGATAAGTTACCTGTTACAAATGTAGCAGTAAGACATAATCATAATAAGTCTCGTAGTGATGGTTCTCAAGCAAATAATACTTTCGATTCAAATACGATATCTATCACGGTAGGAAGCGATTTCACCAACACCCGAACAACTCAAGACCTGAAAAAAGTCTTTTGGCAAAGCCAAAATACAGAACAAAAGCAACAAGAGCTTCGTTTGCGTTTTAGTGCCGATATTAAACGTAATCAAACCCAAAGAAAAATTCTTCAACAACAAATATCAACTCAAAAAGTGATGATTGCGTTATTAGAAAAACAAACCGACTTAGAGTGGGTGGCATATCAAACGGGTAGTTTGCCATTGGCTACCGTGTTAAAAAATATGAAACAACATTTTTTATCGGAAATGGATTATATTGAAATGCTAGCAAAATATCATCAACTATTTTTTCAATATCTCAATCTTACAGATCAATTATACGATCGGTATTAATCATTTGTTAGTTTGTCAAAGAGCTAGCGGCTTTGACAGGAACGCATCCATATTTGATAGCAGCTCGCTTCCTTGACAAACTAACAAATTTTTAATCCCATCCTGTCCAAGCGAGAAATCAATTGAGCTACGCGACCTTCCACAAGTTTCTGTCATGAATAAAGGTTAAGTCGATGCGTACCTATATCTGGCCTATTGTTCAATAGCTATGTCATTGATTGTAGCCTTGATGAAATCCGCCTCTCGCTAATCATCCAATAAAACAGCAGGAGAAATCATCGCTTCTGGAGTGAGGACTTCATCTAGTTTTGCTTTATCCATAAAATTATTTTCCAACACTAAATCATAAACGGATTTTTTGGTGCGCAAGGCTTCTTGGGCGATAAACGAGCTTTTTTCATAACCTAAATGCGGATTTAAAGCGGTAACAATGCCGATAGAGTTTTGTACCATATTTCGGCAGACTTCTTCATTGGCACTAATATCGTTGATGCATCGAGTGCGTAAGGTGGCAATGGCATTGGACATCATTTTAATGGAAGAAAATAAATTGTAGGCAATAATGGGCTCAAATACATTGAGCTGTAATTGTCCGCCTTCCGAGGCCATGGCAATCGTGGTATCTATGCCAATCACCTGAAACGCCACTTGATTGACGACTTCAGGAATGACAGGGTTGACTTTGCCGGGCATGATGCTTGAGCCGGCTTGCACGGCGGGTAAGTTGATTTCATTGAGTCCACAAGTGGGTCCACTGGACAACAAACGTAAATCATTACATATTTTTGATAAACGCACAGCAAACATTTTAAATACACCGGACAATTCTACAAAACTGCTGGTATCCTGGGTGGCCTCAACAAGATCATAGGCCAGTCTAAGCTCCAAGTGAGTTAGTTTATTCAGTGCTTCAATGACCTTCGGGGCATATCTTGGATCTGCATTGATGCCCGTGCCTATGGCGGTGCCTCCCATGTTGAGTTCACGCAAATTATCCAATGCTTGTTGGATTCGTTTCTTGCCACTTCGAATGGTTCTCGCCCAGGTTGCAAACTCTTGTCCGAGAGTCATGGGTACGGCATCTTGTAATTGAGTGCGACCCATTTTAATGACATGATGAAACTCGGAAGATTTTGTCTCAAATGCCTTTGCTAATAAGTCAACTTCATTCATGAATTGCTGAATCATGTGCAACAAGGCAATTTTAATGGCCGAAGGATACACGTCATTGGTTGACTGACTCATGTTGACGTGATTATTGGGGTGCAATATTTGATAGTCGGCTCGTGATTTGTCCAAGATTTCTAAAGCACGATTGGCAATCACCTCATTGGCATTCATATTGGCGCTGGTTCCTGCACCGCCTTGAATCACATCCACCACGAAATGCCCATGCCAAAGACCACGTTGAATTTCGTCGCAAGCTGATACAATGGCATCACACAGGTTTTTATCTAAATGTCCTAATTCGCAGTTAACCAAGGCACAACTGCGCTTAATGATTGCCAGTGCTTCTACGAATTCTGGAAAGTGATCCAGGCGTATCCCGGAAATATTAAAATTTTCTGTGGCACGTAAGGTATGAATACCCCACAAAGCTTTTAATGGAACGTCTCGTTCACCTAACAAGTCATGTTCACGCCGAGTTTGCCCGGATCGATACAGTTCTCCTTGGCCACGATCACCGCGACTGGCTTCTGCCATGCGATGGGCCATGAGCTTGTTGGACTCGACGATCAGATCGGCGTAAAGGGGTAAATGGTCTTGTTTTATTTTTTTTATTTGGGGCTCTGATAGCTTAACGTAGCGGCCATGTGTTTTTGCCCGTCCACTCAATGAATAATGGTCTTTTTCGACTAATAATGGCTCACCTAGAATGGTGCCTGGTCCACAGGTAACAAACACTTTTTCTAAACCCAGGGAGTAGTCGAGCAACTCCAGTTCGCCTTCGAGCAATAGATATAAGTTGATGCGTTCTTCACCTTGACGAAATAAATAATCACCTTTCTCAAACTGATCTTCTTCGAAAAAAGGTGCGATGGTCGCTTGTTGTTGTTCTGATAAGTTTTTAAATAAATCCACATGTTTAAGTGAATTAGCATTAAATGTAGTCATGAGAGTGATTTTCCCCTTTTTTATTGATAAGGAATGGGAAATAAATAACTTGATTGAATTGTGCGCATTTTGGTTTTTTATTTAGGCGCGCTGATTAAAAAAAGCACAAGGTTAGCGATGGTAAGTGAAGTACTTTTTGATTGAAAAACACTCAAGTTTACCCTGTTCTGCTTGCATTTCTGCAGCTAAAGAGGGACTATCACTTAGTGACATTATGTATGACCAATACTGGGTAGGTTGTCATTTGATCCCACTTGGTCTTTGATTGCACAGAAATTTTTCTTCAGTCACTGATGCCAGCCGTATGTACCTCCTGCAGAAAAACCCTTGTGAGGTTAATTCTCATCGCGATTTTGCCCTATGTCGGTATAGTTATTCCATTCCCATTGCTAGACAATATACTCTCAAATATACAAGAATTGTAGTTGTTGGTGGATATGAGAAGCTGTTTTAAAGCGCCTCTTAGCTGGCACAAAATGAATTGATACTGGATGGACGATCGTGAGGTATTTGTTTGGCTCAAATAGGTAAACTATTTGTCAGCGATTGTTTATTTTGGTCATTTATTTCATGTTGTTTGTTATAAATTTCTACACCGATACCTGTGCGTTTAGCGGCATACATGGCCATATCAGCTTTTTTCATCAAGGTGTGGATATCATTTCCATGATTAGGATATAAAGCGAGACCCAAGCTGCCACTAATAAGCAGTTGCTGGCCGTCGATTTCTAGTGGCACTGCGATGGACTGAAGTATTTTTTCGGCTATTAATTTTGCGCTTTCGGCATCGGTACAAGGCAATAACAGAGAAAATTCATCACCTCCTAAACGTGCGATGGTGTCTGATTTGCGAAGGGCTTTTTTAAGTCGATTGCTGACTTCCAGCAATAGTTCATCACCAACATGGTGTCCTAGTGTATCGTTGATGTCCTTGAAGTGATTGAGGTCTATGATGCATATGGCAAATAGGGCCTTATTGCGCTCACAGGATTTGATGAGTTGTTGCGATCGATCATTGAGTAATGCTCGGTTTGGCAGATCTGTTAAAACGTCATGTAATGCTTGGTATTGCAAAGCGTTATTTTGCTCATCGAGTTTTTCCATCAACATTGAGACATACATCGCTGCCCAGGAAGCAACCCATAACGTTATCATTGCTGCGATAATTAGCGAAATACCCATTTCCTTAAAAAAGACATTAGCCTGTGAAATATAGGCTTGACGGATCAGGGTCACTTGGGATTTTTTATCAGGAAGCAGGGCTTTTGCCCAAATATATATTGCATCATCAAGGGTGATGCTGCCGGAATTTGTTGATGCTGAGTTTTGTGTCACTTGTTGTATTTTTTGAAATACGTTTTGAATTGCAGGTGTTTTCGATTGGGTGACTATTTCCCCTTGGTGATTGCTTACCACCAAGTGAATAACATCGTGGGAATGTTTTCCATGGGGGGCGGGCAGCACCGGTTCCCAGTTTTGCTCGCGTTGTAAATAGCCATTGATGTTTTCAGTAACATAAGGGGCAACACCCGCGAGTAAGGCGACTTCATTTTTGGTGCCGGTCAATTTTGCCGTATCGTAGGCGATATATCCAAAGAACATAAGTGCGACCAAGGCGCCTGCTGTAAATCTTAATAACAGCGTTAGACGAAGTGACATTAATCTTTAGATACTTCTGATTTGCCGGCGGTGCTGAAATTCGCCATGGTATAGACTGGACAACGAAATGTATAAAATGCCCAAATATTGACGACGCCGAAGATCCCTACAAGCATAGCGACTGCTCGACTAGTGATCAAATCTGTGTCAATAAAACCGATATACACACAGACCAATCCAATAATTAATCGCACAATTCGATCAATTTGGTGCATGTTTGGCGTTTTTTTCATATTCATGCCTCTTGATTCCTCTGGATATCTGTAATAACTCTTTTGATGGTTATTGACCATTTTTTAGCGAGTTACATTGGGTTTAACTTATATCGACGCTAGCGGATGAAAATTGATAGGATTGATTTGCAAAGATTGGGAAACTGATTTTAAACCACCCATCTAGCGCCATATGGCGTTAACAATGGATGCAAATAGGTCACGCAGAAGGGAAAAAACTGCCGTATTGATAAAAAAATGGCTAATTACCGCTGATTCCAATTTACCCTTCAATAGTTGAGTCCGTAGACTCGAAACACTCAATGCCTCTATCTCAAGTCTTTCGGATGTTCAATCCACGCGCCCCATATCATCATTGTCATTTTGGCCTGACTTTTTCTTTTTGATGGTATCTTTATCTTTGTCAATCGGGCTGATAGCCTCATGACTTTTCTCTGGTGATGATTCCATGCTAGAAGATGGGACACCTGCACATCCTCCCAACAAGCTACCCACCAGGGCGATAACAATGGCGATACGCCGTTTATTCTTCCACATGACTGTCCTCGTTTTTTTTTAGCGGCGCTTGCGCTGACCCGTTGCTTGTAATGATGCTAAATACGTTGGGGTTAGCACGTTGTTAATCGCCCATTGAAAATCGTTTGCTTCTTGTATGGAACCATAGTTCAAGGGCTCGTAGTTTAAATCGATAAATCGTGCACTGGCATTCACTAATGTCGTAAAAAAATACATCACATTTTCGCGCTGCTGTAGTAGTGAACTACAACGTAAACCATTGCGAGCAATTTCCCATTGAAAGGGTTCCGCTTGGAGCGTGTCTTTACAATTTTGTAAATAATCTGACTCACGCAAGTATCGCAAAATACTGTCGTCTTGGGGGCGAACAGCTTGATTCACGGCATTGACATAACACGCTAAAATATTTTGATGTGCTTTGTACGCATAAATTGGCCCAATTACAGGCTGGGTGTGTACGCTATTATGCTGCGTTATCTGGTCAACGGCAGATTGATAAAACTCAATGGCTTGTTGCTTGATTTCATTGAGCCGATCCCGTTGGCCTCGCTCACGATACAGCGGGATTCGGTCAAAATAAATGTTTCCCAATAACCAATACCACCTTGCCCGATATCCATATTGGTCAATTGGTTCACGGGTTAATTGATGTTTGACATAAACTTCAAGATCATCGATGGCCTGATCTTTATTCAAATGTCTACGACAGTCAATTAAATTATTATACAAACGCATTAAGGCGTTAATGGCCGCAGGAAAAGGGTCAGGAAAATATTGCTCATGTAGTTGATCGATGATGTGGCTGACATGACTGTTGGGGTTACGGTGTGGTGAACGATAATGAGCATACAGCGTTTTTTCATCCAAACCGGTTGGATAAATGATGGCAATTTCGGTCAAAAAGCGATCCCAAGTCCAGCCGGGTTGTTGCTTCAAACGGTGAATTTTATTGAAGACTGAGGTCATTCCTATCATAGATTAGCCTAAATGTGAAGACCATTTTATAACGTATTTGGGCTAGTTGCTAGCTGGATGAGAGTTATAGGCTATCCCCACATTATTCGCCATCAACGGGAGAGCCATTATGCGTTCTATGACTAAATACACAACTTTGTATCACCCTGTTTCTACAACTTTTTTATGCCTCATGTTAATGGCCTGTGGTAGTCATCCTAGCCGCTATTCATCTATGGAGATCGCCAGTCAACCCGCCTCGCTTGCTGAAAAAACCTTCAATAGGCCTCCAGCGCAGCGAGAAAACTATGCTCAATTTAGCGATAACCCGCTTAAACTCGCCAGTGAGCAGTCAGTCAGCACGTTTAGTATCGATGTTGATACCGCTGCTTACGCTAATGTTCGCCGCTTCATCAATCATGGCCAATTGCCACCGGCGGAGGCGGTACGGGTTGAGGAACTCATCAATTATTTTGACTATGATTACCCACTGCCTGAGAATGCCGATCAGCCTTTCCATGTGTTGACTGAAATCGGTCCCGCCCCTTGGAATGCAAACACGCAACTACTGCACATCGGCATCAAAGCTTATGATTATCCCGATAAACACCGCCGGGCTAAAAACTTAGTATTTTTAATCGATGTTTCTGGCTCGATGCATGATGCTAACAAACTGGGTTTACTCAAGCAGTCTTTTGGTTTGTTAGTTAAACAACTCAATGCCCAAGACCGAGTGGCCATTGTGGTTTATGCGGGTGCATCAGGTGTTGTGTTAACGCCAACGCCTGGCGACCAAGCCACAACGATTATTAACGCTTTGGATCAATTGCAGGCCGGTGGCTCTACCAATGGCGCGGCGGGTATTCAATTGGCCTATCAAATGGCGGAACAAGCCTTCATCAAAGACGGCATTAATCGAGTGATTCTTGCCACTGATGGTGATTTTAATGTTGGTTCCAGTAGTGTTCACGAGCTCAAACAACTGATTCGTTACAAGAAAAAAACCGGCACGGGTCTTACCGTGCTCGGTTTTGGTATGGGCAATTACAATGATCATTTAATGGAAGTACTGTCCAATCAAGGTGACGGCAATGCCGCCTATATTGATACCTTGCAAGAAGCGCAAAAGGTTTTAGTGCATGACATCAACGCCACTCTAGACACGGTCGCTAAAGATACTAAAATTCAAATTGAATTTAATCCAAGCCTCGTTGCTGAGTATCGATTAATCGGTTATGAAAATCGTATGCTGCAACGCGAAGACTTTAACAACGACAACGTTGATGCCGGCGACATTGGTGCAGGTCATACTGTCACTGCTTTATACGAATTAACTTTGGTTGGTCAAGCGGGTCGGCGTATTGATCCACTGCGTTATTCATCGGCACAAAACCTGGCAACAAATCAGCAGGCACAAGAGTTAGGATTTCTGAACATTCGCTATAAACGACCTAACCAAAACAGCAGCCAATTGTTGTCCCAAGCCATCGCCAAACCCAATTTAAATACAACACTAAAGCAAACCAGCCAACAATTTCGCTTCGCGGCGGCCGTGGCCGCCTTCGGTCAACAACTACGTGACGGCAAATACTTGCAAGATTACTCGTATGACCAAATATTAAACCTGGCACAAAGCAATCGTGGTCAAGACCCATTTGGCTATCGACACGAGTTTATTCGACTGGTTGACTTAGTCAAAACCTTGGAAAAGTAATTAAAAGTATCGCGACAACTGATGGCCAATTGATCAACCATTGATAGTTTTGGTGTGACGTGCTTGAACCGGCTTGATATGATACTTCTTCAGATATATCCCTTGTATCCCAGAGTCAACAGTCGTATGCACACTATCTCCTTAACTGAACAGATTCACGGCAATGCGCGTGGTCGGATTTTGCGTGAATTTGTTATTAATTCAGCGCTTTTTCCTTTCTTTGAAGCCATCCGCAGCATCAGCACCGATGGTTTTATGAGTTATAGCACGGATCTTTCCCATTACATTATGTTTATGGCGGCGGCGGTCCAGGCGTGGTATCTGGGTAGAAAACCATCGCTGAGCTGGCAACAGCGAGCTATGGGTAACTTCATTGCGCCAAGCATATACACTTTTTTTGATATATTGTTAAAAGGGTTTGTCGAGCTTTGGGTAGAACCTAGCATATGGATTTTCTGGGTATTTGCTGTTGGCATGGCGTTGTTTTATGCGTTAGAGGGCGCGTTTCCCCGATACAAGATGCTGCTCATTCTATTGATGAACTTATGGCGTGTCTTGTTGCTCCCGGTATTATATACCATGTCTGAGTTTTTCGGAGAGTTACATGGTGCATTCGGCGAGACAACGTTGCTCCAGTATTATCATTCAAGTTCGGGGCATGCTTTTATTTTGATGGCGGCGCTGACTTTCGGTGTATTGCTGGGATTGCGTGAAATCCAAGTGGAGCGCTATCTCAATGTGCTGCGTCAAATCGCTTCACGACTTAAGCAAGTGTCTGAATGGAGTCTATCACCCACGTTATTGGAGGAATCACTGCTTGATGTTGCCGGATTAAATCAACATCGTGTGCAGCGAACCATCTTATTTATGGATATTCGCAGTTTTACCCAATGGAGCGAGACAAAAGATCCGGAAACAATTCTAATAATGCTAAATCGATTTTATGAAATGGCAGAAACCATCATTGTAAAGGGTGGTGGCAACAAGCCACATTTTATTGGTGATGAAGTCATGACCTGGTTTGCTGACCCCAAGCAGGCATTGGATACGGCGATTACGCTTAATCAACAAATAAGCGCATTATTGCGACCTTATAATCTGGCAGTAGGAACAGGAGTGCACTTGGGAGAAGTAGTCGAAGGGTTGGTGGGAACCTCTGGAACGCGCAATTATAATATTATCGGCGATGCAGTGAACACTGCCAGTCGCTTGGTATCCGTAGCTAAACCGGATGAGATATTGATATCGGATGTGTTAGCACGTGAGGTGGGTATGGACACAACTTCCAGTGAGTTTCGTACCGTGCAGGTTAAAGGGAAACACGCACCGATAAAAGTCTGGCGACTAATGTAATCGCTCAGCAATAAGCATTAAATAGCTTGCTCAAATAGTGGAGTTATCACGGCGTTCATTGTTAAGCAATGAAGTGGCACAAGTTTGATATTTCGTGTGATGCGAATAAATCTTCAGCCTTGCTAATTCCTTCTCTAGTTCAGTGATCAACGGGTTTTAATAGGGAAATCTCAATTGTTCTAAAAAGTAGAACACACATATACTGAAATACCATATTGTTATCAGAGGGACGTCGATCTAAAATATTCAGTGCGAGTTATGAGCCTTAAACTTGACCAATAGACGGTAAGCCAAAGATAACGGAGGTTATGAATATAACGACATCAAATAACGAATATGTATACCCGGAATATTTGGTAGAGATGCAATGGTTGGAACAACACTTGGATGATCCTCAACTCTGGGTGTTTGATTGTTCCGCTTTTCCAGGAAAAAGTCTCGATAATAAGACGAATAGAAAATTTCCAGTATTACCACAAGGTGGCAGACAACATTATGAGTAAGAGGATCTGATCGATGAATAACATTGAAGATAATGTAGCGAATCACTATGGGGATTCGGAGCTCTTGAGCAGAATATTTTCTGGGCTTCAGGCTAGTGGTATTGATCCCAAGGAAATGAAGGTAGATGATTTGGCGCCAGTGGATGAATTCCATATTGGTGGTCGCATGGCAACGGCTCATGCGGTGCAAAAAATGGCCTTGGGTACGAATCAACATATTCTGGATGTGGGTTGTGGTATTGGTGGTGCGGCGCGTTATATTGCATCACTCACAGGCAACAATGTCACCGGTATCGATTTAACCCCGGAATACATTTCCACTGCAATAGAGCTTACAGAGCTTATAGGACTTAATGAGCGGATAAATTATCAGGTCGCTAGTGCGCTTGATATGCCTTTCGATGATGAAATCTTTGATGCTGCAATCACCATTCATGTTGCTATGAATATTCCAGATCGTGAGAAACTTTATGGTGAAATCGCTCGGGTGATGAAACCGGGTGCAAAGTTATGCATCTATGATGTTATGAAAAAAGGTAACCAAGCTATCGTATTTCCTGTCCCTTGGGCTACAAGCTCGGAAACTAGCCATCTGGTTTCGGCAGACGAAATGAAGTCGCTACTCAGTGACGCAGGATTTAAAATTAATGACGTCGAAGACCGAACAGAACCTGCCATTGAATTCTTTGAGCGAGGGATTGCTGCGTCTGCTGACGGCCCGGTACCACTCGGTATGCATCTGGTAATGGGTGAGAGTGCGCCAATAAAATTTAAAAATATCTACGACAATGTCAAAAATGGTCGCGTGGCTCCGACTCAAATAATTGCTCAGCGTATATAATCAATGATTCACTAAAAAAGTGAAAGATCATTTGCATGAAAATAGTGAGAAGTGGATATCGTTGGAGAACGATATGATATGGCCTCAAGCTTGGCTATATGGTTGCCTGAAAATGACTCGACGCCTGGGTCCAGTTAGGAATAGGCACTCAATACCTCAATCTCAAGTGTTTCGGGTATATTTTAATTCCGATGCCGAAACAAAAACCGCAGGCTCGGCCGTGCTGCAAGCGATGATAGTACAGGCGGCGTATACCACCTTGCTCAAGGGGTTCACAGGGAGACCAGATCCTATCGAGAATGGCGATCCAGCCAATAAAGAGGATGGCACGTGTGGTAATTCTTCTGATGCTGAGGCTTTCTTTGTTGGTGGTTGCACTTGGCCATCGGGTCACACCTCTTCTGCCTTCAGCCTGGTTTCTTCCCTTTATGCCTTTTATCCTGAAAAAAAATGGATTGCTTATTATGGCCATCCCATGGCATTAACGATTGGGTTGGGCATGGTTGAAGCTGATGAACATTGGTTTTCTGATATCGTCGCTGGTGCGTTCATAGGCCATGTTATTGGCTGGACCATAGGGAAAAATTTCCGCAAGGACTTGAATCAAATAAACAGCACTCAACGTGGTCGGCCAGTTCAGCGACATTTTGCCAGCCCTGTTATCTCGCCAGCAGGAGCAGGATTCGTTTATCAATTCAGGTTTTAGTGAAAATCAGCCCATTCCTTATGGTGCGTGGAACGCACCCTACCTCAACTATCCCCTAACATGGCTTAGGGGATAGATTATTTCTCGGTTGTTTACTCTTTGCGAGTAACGATGATTTTTGCTGCTGGGCCTAACCAGCGGTGGGCTTCGGTGAGTACTGATGTTGATAGACCATCATCAGCGGTGACTACACCAGGATGAATGACTACGGTATTGCGTGATTCGCGGGCTGCATTAAAACCTTCACCACTATCGGCTGGACCGGGTAAGGTGCCAGCCGCTTCGGTATTGGCTTCGGTGCCGGCATCATAAACCCGTGCCAGAGTTGACATTGACTTGCCAACTTCAAGCCCACCAATATGCCAGTTGCTTACGCCACTGAAGGCATCATTGGTATTGGCTAACATGCTAGCTACGCTCAATTGTAAATTGCTGCTATGCTCCGCTGTGACCATGAGCATTTTATTAGCCCCCGGACCAAACGGGCCGCCGGTTGATGTTTGGCTATCTAACACAGCCGTGTTGCTCATACTTTGGCTGACAAAGTCACTGGTATCACCCGATTCAGCCAGTTTTTCCAGTCCGGTGCTGGCCTCGCTGCCGAGCATCCAGGGATGATAGTCTTTACCATGCAATATAGCGGCAGCAGGCGTTAAAGGCTGGCCATGAGTGATATTAATGACACTGATTTCATATTTAGCCATGGTTTTATTATCCATCATGGTATCATCGTCAGTCATTTTATCATCATCTTTGCTGTCATCCATTTGCATCATGTCGTCATCTTCCATGGTGTCTTCTTCTGTTTCGTGCATACAGCCAGTAAGAATCAACGAGCAAGTCAGTAGGCCGATCAGCCATAAGGGTTTAAATTGATCAAAAATTTTCATGTGTTATCTCCGTCTACGGAGTGACTTTTACAGTGACTTTCGCCACTGGGTTTTGCCAACGGTGAATGGTGCTTCGTAAATCACTCTTACCGGCGCCAGTGGCTTCAGATTCACCTAAGACACCGCGATGGATATGAATCATGGTATTGCTATCGGCGGTCGCGACACCGGTGCCACCGGTATCATTATCACCACCGGGTGCCCCTGGCATCATGCCATTGTCGGTGTAAGTGCAATCACCAGAGGTCATTAATACTTCATCATTTTGTTCTGTACCGGCATCATAGGCATTTAAATAATAAGTATAGGTACCCATGGCATCAGGAATATGTTGAGACTCCATGCCCACAAACGCATCATTGGTGGGCAGTACCATGGCAACAATGGATAAATGGTTTTCACTAGTACTCAGGGTGGCTGTGGTGCTAGCACTTGGGGCGAGTAAACCCCCCGCCGGATTAGCAATGGTATCCGCATCTGCCGCGCCAACTTCTGTGGTGGCTAGTAATGGGTCAAGATGTCCGCATTCGGCCATATGTTCAATGGCTGTTGAAGCGGCTTCACCGACTTTGAATAAATGCGTATCGTGACTATGGGCGGTGAGTAGTAACGGAGTGAAATGATTACCGTGGGTTAAATTGGTGACGCTAACCTCCCAAGTGGCGCCATGGCTGACCCCCCAGGTTAAATATAATGCGGCGGCAATGGCTGATACTGTTTTAAGTTTCATTGTTGACCTCTTTGATTGGTAACTATTAATAAGTCCATGGGGAAACAGTATGGCGGGGACTTGTTGCGAGCTCGTCACGGGATTATCACAAAAGTATCACAAGGGGTAAAATAATGGAGATTGGGGTAATTCATGCCTAAGGATTAGCGATTGAAGACTGATTGAGCGGTGTATTACTTACCGTATAAACACCTCTATTAAAGGGTGAATCAATCGTTACTCATTCCTAAGGAGGCTTCTCTTGAGGTTAGTGAGCCAAAATGCTGTATTATATCGTCAAAATATTGGCGGAAATATGATAAATGAAGGCATGGGAAATAAGTTAATTACAGGCCTGTTTATTCCAATACTTTAGTTGAAAATAGTGCCAGAGTAGTGGACTATACTGTTTACAGGCGATGCTAGGGTTTACATATGAGTGAACCATTTTTTAGTATCAATAATAAACTTTTTCGATAATGACTGTTTCTCCATGGACTCTGCTCCCTTACCTGAAAATGAAATAGAACGCCTTCAAAGGTTAACTGAATTCAACATATTGGATACTTTGGAGGAGCAAGCCTACGATGACCTTACATTTTTAGCCGCGCAAATTTGTGGAACTCCTATTGCGCTTATCAGTTTTATTGATAGTTATCGACAATGGTTTAAATCCTATCGGGGGCTTCAAGTACGTGAAACCCCTAGAGAGTATGCCTTTTGTGCGCATGCTATTTTGGGCGATGACGTGTTTGTTGTTAATGACGCCGATAAAGATCCCAGATTTCATGATAATCCTTTAGTGGTAGATGATCCCCATGTTAAGTTTTATGCGGGTGCGCCACTGATTTTAGAAAACAATATTCGGCTGGGTACGCTGTGTGTGATTGATTCTAAAGCGCGTGATATGAGTGAATCTCAACAAGCAGCATTGGCAGCATTGGCACGCCAAGTGGTCAGTCAATTAGCGCTTCGGTTAAAAGTTAAAGAGTTTCAGCAACTCGATCGAGCTAAAAATGAGTTTATCTCTGTGGTGAGTCATGAGCTTAGGACACCATTGACATCCATTAAGGGGGCATTAGGATTATTGAGTCAACCAGGTATTGTTACTCAGATAGACAAGGTAGAAAACTTATTTGATGTGGCTAATCGTAATACCGAGCGTTTACTCTATCTTGTCAATGACATGCTGGACATTGCGAAAATGGAAGCCGGTAAACTGGAACTTCAACTTGAATACGTTGATATCATTATGTTATTAAATCAAGCGATTGAACTCAATCGAATATACGTTGAAAAATGTGGTTGTGAGCTTGAGGTAACGTATAGTTTGGATGATAAAGCAATTTACATTAACGCTGATGAACAGCGTTTATTGCAAGTAATGAGTAATTTTATTTCCAATGCGGCAAAATTTACCAATGGAAGGGACATCATACAAATCGGCTGTTTAGTTGATGCGACCCATGTGCGAGTGAATGTAACTGATCACGGTGAAGGTATTCCGCTTGATAAGCAGCATCGTTTATTTCAAAAATTTAGCCAATCCCATGACAAGGGAAACCAAAAGTTGCCAGGCTCAGGGTTGGGGCTGGTGATATGCAAACATATTATTGAATTGCACTACGGTAAAATAGGCTTTGAATCAATACCGAATAAATATACGAAATTTTATTTTTCATTACCTATTGCCGACATTGAGCAGCCTATCGTTTGATCTCGCTTGAGATGAGACCGGGATTCCCCAAGAATTTTTCTTCAGTCGCTAATACAACCCGTATGTAACTCTTTCAGATCAATCCTTGTGGAATTAATTTCAAACGCTAGGCTGCTCAATGTCGGCTATTGCAATGTAAATAGTAATTTTTTTTGTTCATATCATGCTTCTATTTGTAGCCCATTTTGGGACTGATTAATTCGCCAACAGAAGCTATTTTCACATTTGAATATTCCAACAGATTGTTTGCTATGAAATTATTCGGCAGGGATGTCGACGAATACCAATGAGAAACAGCCGTTAGGGCATATTCTATAAATATAACTGTATAGGTATATTTGACTTTTATAACCGTACAGGTATATTTGAATAAATTAACCCAGGACAAAGAGGCAGTCATGTTACCTATCACTTCACCAGAAACTTTGGGCAAAGTCCTGCGGCGCTACCGAAAGGAGTTGGGTTTAACGCAAAGTCAAGCTGGCAAAAAATTCAATCTTTCTCAGAAAACGGTCTCCAATATTGAATCCGGGCGCCCTGGTGTGGAGTTGAGTACATTATTCAAGTTGATGGCTGCACTGGGTTTAGAAATGCAGTTAACCTCTAGAACTCAAGCATCAGATGATGAGGCGCTTTGGTGATGGCGACATTGTTTGTTTATATGAATGGTTATGAAGTTGCTGAATACATTCAGTATAAAAATGGCGCGCAGGCACTTGTATATAGCGATAGCTGGCTTGCTCGTAAGGCCGCCGTGCCATTGTCTTTATCACTGCCTTTGACAGAAAAGACACATGAAGGTGACAAGGTATACAATTATTTTGATAATCTCTTACCAGACAACATTGAAATTCGAAATCGTATTCAAGCCAGGTTCGCAGCGAAAACTAACCAAGCATTCGATTTACTCACGCACATAGGTAGGGACTGTGTAGGAGCGATTCAATTGAGGTTGGGGGCGGACAACATAGATGTCAAAAACATAGAAGGTATTGCCTTATCTAATACAGAGATTGCTGAAGTGTTGAGAAACTACAAGACATTGCCTTTAGGCATGTCGAAAGATCAGGATTTTAGAATATCGATCGCTGGTGCACAAGAAAAAACCGCCTTGCTTTGGCATGATGAAAAATGGTATCTCCCGATCAATGCAACGCCGACAACGCACATATTCAAATTACCTATTGGCAAGATAGAATACAGCGGTTTGGATTTGTCAGACAGCGTTGAAAATGAATGGTTATGTTTGGAAATATTGCGTGAATTTGGATTGCCAGTTCCCAATGTGAGGATTGAAAGGTTTGATAATATAAAAGTGCTCATTGTCGAACGTTTTGATAGGGAGCTGTCTCAAGATAAAACCTGGATCATTCGGCAGCCTGTCGAAGATATGTGTCAGGCCAATGGCATTGCTTCTGCTTTAAAATATGAAAGTGATGGTGGGCCGGGCATGGCGGTTATTATGGAACGTCTGACATCTTCCATGCACCCAGAGCAAGATCGAAGTCTATTTATACAATCAGTCTTTTTATTTTGGCTGCTCGGTGCTGTTGATGGCCATGCAAAGAATTTCAGTATTTTTTTGAAACAAGGCGGACGCTTTCAGTTGACGCCAATATACGATGTGATATCGGCCTATCCGTTGACAGCGAAACGACAAATTGAACTCAAAAAAATGAAAATGGCTATGGCACTACACGGTAAAAATACGCATTTTGCATGGCACAAAATTATGCCACGCCATTGGATTGCCCAATCTAAACGAGTGGGCTTTCCCGAATCGGAGATGCAGGCCATTATTGACCAAACGATTGAAAAGCTTGATCGGGTAATAAATGATGTATCGATGCGATTGCCATCGGGGTTTCCGCAGGATATTGCCAACCCAGTGTTTGATGGCATGAAAAAAGCTGGCCGTCGATTTTAAACGCTAGGCTAGCCATATTGCCCATCAACTCGTGCTTTTATCAATATCGGAGCGTAAATAATCACAAAGACACTAAAGCTGCTAATCCAAAACACTTGCGACAATAAGATCCAGAACTTGTAACCATCCATCGAGATCAATGGCAATACCACTCGGGTGAGCGTGGCCAGTAGGATTAATATAAAAATGACGGCAACGATTTTTGGCGGTTCGAATACATTACGGCCGGTATGACCTAATGCGATACGGGCCATCATGCCTAAGCTCATCATGGTGATGCCTCCCACTGCAAACAGATGCAGTGCTAAAGTGGCTGGAACATCAAAAACGATATTGGCTAGTTTCAAGGCAAATCCCATCACTAACATAGCATAGGCGATATAAAGCACCCATAACAGAGGCTTTTGCCAAATGCCTTTGTCATGCCATTGCACTAATCGAATGCTATGCAATATCAACAATACCCCGGCGGACAACAGCACCCAGATCGAGCGGGGCAGCAAGACATCGGTCAATGCAAATACCACAAACACAATAAGCGACAGGATATCTAGCCAAAGCCAGTTGTTAATCGTTAGCGGATAACCGACCCCTTTTTCGATAAAAAAGGGCATAACACGTCGAGTCATCATCAATATCATTAAAATGACCAGATAAAAACCCAAATAAATGCCGGTTTGCTGACTTAGCGCTAATTTACCCAAAGCAGATAAATAAAACAGCAGATCGCTGAGTATAAACAATAACAGCGCCGTGAGTATGCCGATTTGTTTCCATTGTTTTACTTTTAACACCGGGATTAAAATAGCTAAAAACAAGCCGCTTAGAAATAACAATTCTGCCACGGCCATGTATATCAGGTTATTGGCTATGGGCAGAAAGGGTAAACATCGACACACCACCCATAACAGAAATAACCCCAACAGTGCTTTTCCGTTGAGTGTATTGACTCCGGTCCAGTTACGAACAGCGGTTAATAAAAACCCGGCAATCACGGCCACCGCGTAACCATAAACCATTTCATGACTATGCCAGATGGATGGGGTTAAACCTTGCAAAGATAAGGGCCAACCAAACACAAACATGAACGACCACAGCAACATGGACAATATGGCAAACAGGCCAGCACCCAGAAAAAAAGGGCGAAACCCCAAGTGCAGCAGTGCGATTTTATCGGGTTGTTGGGCTTCTTGAATATTTAACATGAGATTAAACCTCAGTCTTTCAAAAACTAATAATGTAGGGTGGATAAGCGCAGCGCATCCACCAAAGCTAAGCCTATAAGGTGGATGCGCTGCGCTTATCCACCCTAGGAATGGTTTCGCAAATTATAACATCTTTTGTTTGCGTCGAAATTCAAAGGCCATGGTGATACCACGGGCCAGCATGAAGCTCATCAGAGCAAACCATAAGCCGTGGTTTTCCCATTGTTGAGAGAAATACCAGGCCAATACAAAAACAACACTAGAGATTAACATGGTGTTTCGCATGGCGGCGGACCAGGCGGCACCGATAAAAATACCGTCGAATAAATAACCCCCCACTGACAAAATGGGGGCAGCAATGGCCCAGGGTAAATATTCCAGGGCGGCTTCGCGCACGTTAGTCAGACCGGTTAACAAGCCGATTAATGATGGACCCAAGCCGTAATAACACGCGCTAAAGGTTAATGCTACCACAATGGACCAAAATGCGCAGATGACAATGGTGTCGAGCAGGGCACGTCGATCACGGCGTCCTGAATGTTTACCTACCAACGCTTCGGCGGCGTGGGCAAAGCCATCTAAACCATAAGCCATGAAAGTCTGAAAGTTCATGAGTACCGCATTGGCCGCTAAGATAGTTTCGCCAAATTTTGCCCCTTGCAAAGTAAAAAACGCAAAGCAGGAAATTAAACACAAGGTACGAATAAAAATGTTGCCACTGACATGAAATAACGCGGTAAATTTTTCCCACATTAAATCCTGACGCCAGTCCCAAGTTAACTTTTTTTCTTTTGCATAAGCGCGTATCAAATAAATACCAAGCAATAAACCCATATATTCTGCACAGACACTGGCCCAAGCCACGCCTTGCACACGCCAGTCCCATACCATAACAAACAATAGATCTAACACGATATTGCTAACATTGACTAATATCAATAAATAGAGTGTCAGTCGTGGCCGGTGAATGCCGAGAAACCAGCCTAATAACACATAATTGATCAAGGCGGCAGGCGCGGAAAAGATACGCACCTCTAGATACAATGCTAAGTTACGTTCAACATTGTCAGAACTCTCGATTAACAGTAACGAGAAATGGACAATAGCATCCTGTAACAAAATTAGTAAAACACCTAGGCATAACGCTAAGCTAAGGCCTCGGGTGAGGGTGCCAAGTATTTTGGTTTGATCTTGCGCTCCATAGGCTTGAGCCGTAAGGCCAGTGACCCCCATGCGTAAAAAACCAAAACCCCAAAACAGAAAACTAAACACCAACGAGCCAACAGCAACAGCACCTAAATAATAAGCCGCGTCTAAATGCCCCATCATCGCCGTATCCACCATGCCTAATAACGGGATGGACAGACCGGATAAGGTCATCGGAACCATGATGGCGAACACCTGACGATGCTGCTTGGTATCTTGTAAGGTCGAGAGGATGGTCAAATTATGATCTCGTATAGGCTTTGGGAGTTGGGCATTTTACCGCATAAGGGTTTTCTGTTGGAAAATGTGATGAATGTTGGTCGAAAAGCATACCGCCGCTGATTCATGTTCGGTTGAAAAGTATCCTCATGTCTGTTTATTGAATAGTTACCTGACGCATGAAGTCTTCCCGATGAATTGGTTATGATACGATTAACGCAAATTTTCCATAAATAATTATAAAACCAAGATTCAAGAGTGTGGTGGGACCGGGGTGCCGAACAACAAAACTGGCATGGTATTTACTCGGAGGATGTTATGGGGGTTGCCGATGACGTGCAACAACGGATTTATGTCTCGTATGCTTGGAAGGCCGAGCAGCAAACGGCGTTAGTTGATCAGCTCGATGCCGCTTGTCAGCGGCGTGGCATTAACCTGATTCGTGATAACAAGGCCATTCAATACGGTGATTCTATCAGCGATTATATGCAGGCGCTGGGGGCCGGCGATGGCGTCATTGTGATTTTGAGTGATGAATATTTAAAGTCACATTATTGCATGTCTGAGTTGTTATCGATCAAAAATAATCAACAGTTTCGTGACCGGGTATTCCCGGTGCATTTGCCTGACTTGGTGATTGATGATCCTTTGGTGCGATGTGATTATGTGGATTATTGGCAGGCTAAGCTGATGGAGTTAAAAACTAGACTTAGTCAGAGTGATCCAGCTCGGACCAGAAGTATTCAAAAAGATCTGGGTCGCTATGAACAGATCTTTAATAATGCAGATGACTTGATTGACATGCTGAGTGATATGTATACCCCACCCCAAGGCATACATTTGGAGACAGATTTTGACGCCTTGTTGATGGCGCTGTTACAGCGTTTACCTCATGTGGCCACATCGGAGCCTAGCTTTTCTCCGGAGGATGACTCAGAAGTTGACGTGTCTTGGGCGGATGACAGTGGTCGTGATGAATATGGCTGGTATGCGACCCTGATTTATCAAGGGGCAAAACAGATGTTTCGCTGGATAAAACCGGGACGGTTTTGGGTGGGATCGCCGGAGACGGAATTGGGACGTTTTGACAGTGAGACTTTACATGAAGTGAGTTTGACTAAGGGGTTTTGGTTGGCGGATACGACTTGTACCCAGGATTTGTGGCAGGCGGTAATGGGAGAAAATCCAAGTGAGTTTAAAAAGAAGTTACGACCCGTGGAAAATGTGAGTTGGGTGATGGCTCAGGAATTTATCAATAAACTGAATTTACTCAAACCAGGTTTAGATTTACGTTTTCCCAGCGAAGCGGAATGGGAATATGCCTGCCGAGCTGGGACTCGAACACCATTTAGTTTTGGCGAAAACATTAACCCGGAGCAGGTGAATTATAATGGGAAGTATCCTTATGCCAATGCAAAAAAAGGATTATACCGTAGAGAAACTGTTGCCGTGAAAAGTTTGCCCGCCAATGACTGGAGTTTGTATGAAATGCATGGCAATGTATGGGAGTGGTGTGTTGACTGGTATGGCGCTTATGAGGCTGGGCCTGTGCTTGATCCTCAGGGGGCAACAGAAGGTGTTTATCGTGTATTGCGCGGTGGTGGCTGGATCGGCGACGCGTGGCTCACGCGTTCTGCTAGGCGTTATCGCTACGATCCTGATTACCGCGATAGCCGCATCGGCTTGCGGCTGGCCCGAGGTTAAATAGCCAAGTCGGTATAGCATAAATAAGTCAATCCAGAAAATAACAAGCCGTGAAACCGCACGCCGCCGGACAGACGTAGCGGAGCGGAGTTAGTCAGCGTGCGGTTTCACGAGGCTGACAAATAACCTGTTTTACTAAAATAAATTTTCCATACGAAGACCTAAAGAAAACTGGTGACTTGTATAGTTTTCTCTTGCAAAGAGCGTTTGATAATTAATAAACGCAGACTTCCCATTGGGCATTACCCAAGACATGCCGGTATTGACAATAATGTAATTCCTGTCTGGTGCGTCTGACTTAAAACTAAATTTTATTGATTCTGTGGTAGAAAGAAATCGACCACTGATGGTTTTAATATCATCGGCAAATTCGTGAACCCAGGTAGCATCAACCTGTGGGAGAAAAACGCCATATTGATGATTAAATACTTTACTGAGGCTAAAACCAATTTGAGTCTGAGCTGTGGAAATTTTTTGTTTATCAATGGATAAATTCAACTCGTTAGCTTCTTGTTCTTGGAAATCATCGATTTTACTCATGGTGTAACTTAAACCCAAGTTACTGCCTAACGTTACACCATTGGTGAATGCCTTATTATAACCTGCGCCGAGGTTTAACCCGAATTGTTGGCTCGAGGTCGAGCCAACGGCGGTTTTGTTCGTTTCTCGATCTGCGAGTTTGAAATTGATATTCCGAGTACTATCAAATGAATACTTGCCCGAACTTATTACGGCATCAAGATAATAGGCTTGCTGATAAAAGTAGGTCGCAAAGGCTAAAATATCGTAGCCCTTTGATTTAACGGTGCCATTTTGGTCATTCATTGTTGCCTTAGTGCCTGACAAACCGATGGCAATGCCGCCAATCATATTAGGCTTGTAGCGATAATCGACACCGGTTGATACGCCATATTGGCGTGGACGAAAGCCACTTTCATTGGCTGTTTCCCCGTAGCTACCAAAGGAATAATTGCCGGAAATAAACCATTCCATCGGGCCACCCATCAGCGAGTCGAGCTGATTATCTTTAATACCAAAAATGTCTTTACCTATGTTTTCTAAGGCCCAGCTGGGAACTAATTGTCCATTGACTTTTAAGGACAAACGATTAAACGAACTACTTTTAAATCCTTGTCTTAAGCTTTTTACCCGGAGGCTGATATTACTCAATTGTTGGCGCAACATTTGATTGATAATACGGCTCATACTGGAAACTTCTTCAGGAGATATTTCACGCAAGGCAATGTCAGTTTCCTCAGCACTGGCTATGGCAAACCCATCGCAAAGATCGAGTAGCTTGGCTTCCGTGGTATCCGCAGAAACCTCTGTGTCTTTAAACTCCGCGCAAAACGCATTAATACTTTGCGCAAGACTTTGCTCTGGTGTCCCAATGGTTTTATTATGAACACTGATAACATCGTTATCTTGAATTGAGATGGTATAGCGCGCACTGCCACTTAACGAATCGATGTTAACATTGCTGTTCAGCGTATTGATTAAAATATCAAAATCTTCGACACCTTCTTTCTGCAGGTCGTCATTGATTGTCACGATAAACGTTTTGCTGCCACTTTCATCGGCAGGCCAGCTTAGTGTGCCTGAGGTCTTTTGATAATCCGCGTTAGGCGTTGCTGCCGTTTGGCCACTCATGGTGACTTCAGTGCTATATGACAATTCAACAGCGCTGGTATTATTTTCATCACGAATCAAGGTGGCGCTGACCTGGAGTTGGCTTTGTCCTTCGGTTATTGTCGTTGTGCCTGAAAAAGAAATAGAAATATTAGTAGCCTGGCTAACGTTCATCCTATCGATGCGAAAATCATCAGATTCACCATCTGCCCAAAAAAGAAACTCCTGCCCGGTAATATTTAAAAAATTGAATTCATCAGGCTGGCTCGGGACATCATCAACAAGCGGTGAGCTGGAGTTCGCATTAAAGTCAACCAGTGTCGATACGCCGTCAACGGTTAAATTGAAATCATTTGCGCCGCTAAAGTCATCAAAATTAATATAGTGAAGGTTAACGAATTGATCAAAAAAAAACTGCAAGCCTTCACTGGGGTCGGATGCATCGTCCGGATTACCACCATCCATGCCGTGACTATCCGCGTTGTCGAGGGGGCTGCTTGTTACGCCCAGGTTATTTCTATCGCTCACATAAACTCCAACGTCTGAGCCGGTAATCTGAGACATGCTGGCGATTGTTCCGAGTTTATTATGCTCCTCGATAGCATGGGCCGTTATATTGACGCTGATACTATCAACAGACAGGCTAACTGAGTCATAAGGACTGCTCCCTAGTACACCTAAATTGGTAGGATTAAAGTCTAACATCTCTGCTGAGGCTGTTTCCACAATAGAAAAAAAAATCAGACAAGCCGAACTGCAGGCATTAATTTTTTTCAATGTGTTGATACTCCTATATGGTTAGCTCAGTATGTATTTCGAGACCGTCCACCATTGTCTCTCAACATGACTTGATAAAAGACCACCAGAAACAGCTAGTCGGGGTTTACTTGCCACCGGAAAAGTATAGTAGAAATACGCTATTATACAATGATGCCTGTCTGCCCCTGCGTCGCCCATTGCTTATTTGGAGCGAAGATCTTCATTGAGCGATTTTCATCGTATCGTTTGTTGTGAAACGAATATGCCTCCTTATTTCTTTATTTTTCTGAAGTTATGCTTGGTTGAAAAATATGCGTGTGTCTGCTTGCTGAATAACCACTTCACGCATGGTGTCTTTAGTATGAATTGGTTATGATAGGGTTAACCTATTTTTCGTTACATTATTATAAAGCCAAGATTGATGGCTGTGGTGGGATCGGGGTGCCGAACAATAAAACTGGCATGGTGTTTACTCGGAGGATGTTATGGGAGTTGCTGATGATGCGCAACAACGGATTTATGTCTCGTATGCCTGGAAGGTCGAGCAACAAGCGGCTTTGGTTGAGCAACTGGAAGCGGCTTGTCGGCGACGTGGCATTGGTTTAATTCGTGATAACAAAGCGATTCAATATGGTGACTGTATCAGCGATTATATGCAGGCGCTGGGGGCTGGGGGCTGGGGATGGTGTGATTGTGATTTTGAGTGATGAATATTTAAAGTCATATTATTGCATGTCTGAGTTGTTATTGATTAAAAATAATCAACAGTTTCGTGATCGAGTGTTTCCGGTGCATTTGGCAGAATTGGCCATTGATGACCCGAAGGTCTGCTGTGATTATGTCAATTATTGGCAAACTGAGTTGACGGCGTTAAAAACCAGGACTTGTCAGTGTGATCTCACTCAAACTAAAAATGATCTAAAAATCCTGGATCACCATGAGCAGATTGCTCGTCATGTTGGTGACTTAATTGATATGTTGAGTGGTATGTATACGCTACCACAAGGCATCGATTTGGAGACGGATTTTGATGCCTTGCTGAATGCTGTATTGCAACGTTTACTTCATGTGCCCACATCGGAGCATCGTTTTTCTGCGGAGCGTGATTCGGAGCCTGACGTATCTTGGGCGGATAATAGCGGTCATGATGAATATGGTTTATACGCCGAACTCATTTGTCAAGAGGCAAGTCAGATATTTCGCTGGATATGTCCTGGGCGGTTTTGGATGGGATCGCCGGAGGCGGAGGTAGATCGTAGAGATGATGAAACTTTGCATGAAGTGATCTTAACGAAAGGTTTTTGGTTGGCGGATACGGCTTGTATTCAACATTTGTGGCGACCGCTGATGGGGGATAATCCAAGTGGTTTTATGGGTAAGTTACGACCGGTAGAAAAAGTGAGCTGGTCTAATATTCAGGATTTTATCAACAAGCTAAATCATGCCAAGCCGGGTTTACAATTACGTTTGCCAACCGAATCCGAGTGGGAATATGCCTGCCGAGCGGGTACGACAACCCCGTTTAATTTTGGCGAAAATATTACACCGGAACAAGTGAACTATGATGGCGATAATCCTTATGCCGATGGCAAAAAAGGATTAAGGTGGGGAGAAACCGTGGAAGTGAAAAGCTTGCCGGCTAATGACTGGGGACTGTATGAAATGCATGGTAATGTGTGGGAGTGGTGTGCCGATTGGTATGGTGCTTATGCGGCTGGGCCTTTGATTGATCCCCAAGGGCCAGCGACAGGGTCTGCGCGTGTGTTGCGCGGTGGTAGCTGTTTCGACGGCGCGAGCAACGTGCGTTCCGCTCTCCGTGAGGGCTACGATCCTGATGATCACTACTACAACGGCTCTGGCTTTCGCTTGGCCCGAGGTTAAATAGTCAGGCCAGCAAATGAATTCAGCGAGAAAATGACAAGTCGTGAAACCGCTCGCCACCTGACAAACACAGCGAAATGGTCAGGTGGCGGGCGGTTTCACGGGCGACAGATAAGCTGTTTTTAAAAAATAGCAGCAGATCGTTTTAGAGCAGCGAGATGTTTAGAGTTATCTTTTTGTAAGATGTCGTTATATATTTTTATAATAATCCCTTTTAGTAAGTCGCTAGTGTTTTCAAGTTTAGCTTTTTCAACGACCGAAATAAATTCTCTCTCTTTACTTCTGTTCACTTTAATTGATAGTCGCTTAGATGATATTGATTGTGCAAATTCACTGTTCAGTAATTTTTTTAAATCACTCGATTTAATGTGTCCACTGTACATACCATGAACATAATACAAAATCATCGAGCGATAGAACTCGGGAGACACATCTTTGTCGATTTTAACCCGTGCGAGATTCAATGTGTCGATAAAATGCGCAGGCACTCTTGCTTCAATGGGTCTTTTCGCTTTATCATATTCGACCTTAATTTGTGGCGTGCTTTGGTGGGGGATGGAGACAACAGCATGGCATTTATCACAGACACCCGCTAGTATCTTTTTAGCAATGCCAGAATCGTCATCAAAAGGAACATCACGCAGCTTAAAAGTGGTTGTCACCAATCCACATTTATCACAAAGCGCTTTGCCTCTATCGTTTTCACGTACGATTTTCATTATTAATTCTCGCTTTTGTGCACACTAACGAAATACATGTCTGGTTCAATTTTCATCCCTGCTTTGGCTTTTCTTTTACTGTTGATGTTCTCGTCTGTTAGTATCCAGATACAGTATGTATCTTCTGCCTCCATGTGGTTGTCAATCAAATTGTTTTATTATGTCTGGGGTTGTGCGTGATTTTCCGGATCTCGAAAACTTAGGTAGCTATAATCCCATCTTGCATACTCTTGTAGTTCTTTCACAGTGATGCTTGCATTTGACTCCAAGTCGACACTGTTAATGTTAATGCCTGCACATTGGCTAAATTGGTTTTCAAGGGTTTGTCTGACTTGGTTATAGTTTTGATATATTGTTGGGTCGTCGTAACTGTGTGCGTCCATTAATAAGATAATGTCTAAATCATATTTATCATCATCACTGGCTAGCTCTGTAAACGGTGAAAGCTTGATATAGATATCATTGATAAGTTGCAGTTTTTTAATTGTCTTTTCAATTTGTTTTTTACGCACTTTCCATCGTTGGTCGAAGGTGTCAGGAAACGCTGCTCTATTGTAGCGATTGGTTATCCATTTGATTAAATGAGTTTTAGGTTCTTCATCTTGTATCGTGGCAAAGGGTGAAATGTCTTTCAGAATTTTATGTCGTACGAAAAATCGCTGAAAAGGCAGGGCATAAAAATTTTGTTCATGGTCGTTGATGTTTAATACCAATTCAATACGTCGGCTATTTTTAGCATATTGGTATTCGGGCGAGGGATTTTGATTGAGAGGGTGTAACGGGAGAACCTCAAAGAAAGGTTCTTTGTCAACTTCATTCACCAGATCACATGTTTGAGTGACGACCAGTAATAAGTCATTGTCTTCGATATTCGTGTGCGCATACTCAAGTAATGAAGTATGGGAATTTGGCTGTATTATACAGAATTGCTGCCATCCATTTTCAATAAAAGTGTTTCGCTCGTCCGTCACAGATAATGTCCAATGTTATTTTGAGTAGACTGATTGAGTGAGATTATGACGAGTGCTGTCTTTTTCTATTTCTGTTAAAGATGTTTTAGTGCTGCGTTGCTTTGCTTGATCCATTTGCTCTCGATGTCGCTGCATGAGCGTTAAAAGTTTTTCCAATCCGTCCTTGACTTCATCTTGGTTAATGTTCTCGCGTTCTAAACGCTTTAACATGGAAAGACTATCACCTAGCGATTGTCTCATGAGGCGATCTGGAGAATAATGAAAAGGGGACATCTTACGCCATGTCAATGCAATTTGATATATTTGACCGATACGCTCTATCGATTGATCTCTTGGTTCGGCACCTTCCAGCCAAGCATGAAGACTTGGGCGGGATGTCAGCAGGACTTTTGCTAAGTGAGAAATACTTAATCCAAATAATGTGCGGATTTCTTCCAGTTTTTCTTTAGTGGTCAAAATGGGAGATTGATACGGGGCTTCATTGATGCGGTCCAGCACACTGACAACGCACTTTCCATAATTAACATGTTTGATTGCTACCAATGGGGATGCACTGCCAAAGCGGGAAATAGGCCAATGATGATTTGAGTTTGCCTGTGCGACGAGTTGTCCGTTTATATTGCTTCCGCTTCCAACGTTAGAAATAATTTGAGAGGGTTGATACCCTGAGGCCCAAATGTTATTTGGTTTATTTTTATCTTCGTCTCTAGATTTAGAATAACTCATTTAGCTTTCCTCACTCCAGTGATCTAAAGCCGCTTTAGTCGTCGTTTGACGAAACGCGGCGGAAGTTATTTTTTGTAACTTCTCAAAGGTATCGATAATTTGTGTCGTGTCTAAGTTGATATTCGTTTTTAAAACATGGTCAAAATCTAACATACCGACAACATCATCGGGGTGTTGCTTTTGCACGTTTAAGAGGGGGGCGGGTTCCAGAATGTTAGGAAATAGATCATTGGGCAGTACATCCATCGCTGTTGTTTGGCGATGACGAATAATCAATTCTCCGCCTATCTTGGTGTGATAGTTGGCTATACGCTCAAACCTGATAGTTTTGCACTCGATTTCATCCAGGTCCAACATGCCAAGATGTTTGTCGACTTGTGAGTCGACTGTTAAATTGCCGTGTGGTATCAAGAAGTCGATGTATCTCAACCCCATGCGACTCACACTTATATTGCCTGGTAAATTCTCGATCAAATTAGCAAGTGCTAGCTCTAAAGTAGCAAAAAATTCTTGAGACGTTGTATAGCGAGTGGTATGGAGAATTAATTGATTGGAGTGAAGAATTAACCCTTCTCGCTTGTCTCTGCTAAGCAGGTGCCAGCGTGTTTCTTTTGAAGACTCAAGCCCTTCTTTTTTTAAAGCAAATTGTTCGATATGTTCGATCTCCGACTCGGGATAAACATTAAATACACTTTTATGGAAGTCTTCCCAAATATCGTCCATCTTTGGCACGCGGGTGAAAACCACTTGAGCTAACACATAAATTAATGGTGCTTTTGGGAGTTGCCCCAAGGCTTGAGTCATAAACCATCTCCTTTTTGACCATCAGTGCGGGCGAGCTAGATTGTTGCTTATTTTGACCGATTATCGGTTAATTTATTCCAATACTTTACATGATACTTAACAGTAAACTTTACAGTTATCAAGGTGGGTTTGGTGGTGAAATTATAACTTATTGTTTTATTTAAAAATAAATTTTTTATTGGGGTGATGGTTTTCTGGTGGAATGAGTAAGCCAAATTTTAAAAAGCGGTCATTACATAATTTGGTTGCTGATTGTGTCTTGGTTGAAAAACATACGTATACCTGATTATTCAATAACCACCTCACGCATGGTGTCTTCACCATGAATTGGTTATGATACGATTAACTTATATTTCCTTAGATTATTATAAAAGCAAGCGTTGTGGGTGTGGTGGGACCGGGGTGCCGAAAAATAAAACTGGCATGGTGTTTACTCGGAGGACGTTATGGGGGTGGCCGATGATGTGCAACAACGGATTTATGTCTCGTATGCCTGGAAGGCGGAACAACAAACGGCTTTAGTCGATCAATTGGAAGCGGCTTGTGAGCGGCGTGGTATTGGTTTGATTCGTGATAACAAGGCCATTAAATACGGTGACTCGATTCGCGATTATATGCAGGCGCTGGGGGCGAGTGGTTTAAATGTAGGGTGGATAAGCGCAGCGCATCCACCTTATAGGCTCAGCTCCTTAAACGTCAAACCATATTTTGCTAGCAATTGTTTAAGCCGATGACTATCGTTCACCGATTTTTTTTGATGGCGACTTTGATCAAACAGTAAACGTCCGGCTTCGGCCATGGAGTTTGCGCTTTGGCAGATCTTGATAATGCCCGCTAGTTGGATATGCTCAAATAAATCAAGTTTGGCATGGGTGTCGGCGTCTAAAAACTGGGCGGTGATGGTTTTAGGATCGGTAGTTTGCTGTGATGAGGCTGACCAGTCATGTTGCAAGCGCTGGATTTCTTCAGCAACACTGTCTTCGGTGATGCGGCCACCAGGGGCGAGGGTGGCCATGCGGGTGATGCTAGCGTTTAAGTCGCGAAAGTTAGCGCGCCAAGTGGCGGCTGGGCTGTAGGCAAATTTGAGATAATGTTCGCGAGCGGGTTTGTTGAAGCTCACCAGGGTGCCTGACTTTTGTGTGAAACGATCCAATTCATAATCAAGATTGACTTCCAAATCTTCGATACGCTCTTTTAGGGAGGGCAGTCGATAAGTCCATAGATTGATGCGAGCCAATAGATCTTCGCGGAACTTGCCTTGGTGGGCATCTTTAAATAGATCGCGATTGGTGCCAGCGATGAGTTGAAAATTACTGCTAATGGGGGTGTCCGCGCCAAACGGCATGAAATTTTTATCTTCGATGGCGCGTAATAACATGGCTTGCTCATCGCTGCCCAATTCACCGATTTCATCCAGAAACAACACCCCATGATTCGCTTCCAATAATAGACCGGCACGTTGGGTGACGGCGCCGGTAAAGGCCCCTTTTCGATGACCGAATAAAGCAGACATGGCGTTATCACCGCGCAGGGTGGCGCAGTTGACTTCCACCAGGCGGCCTTTGACTTTTTGCCGATGTTGTTTTAGTTGGTAAATCCGTTTCGCCAATTGTGATTTGCCAGCACCGGTGGGGCCGGTGATTAAAATCGGGTCATTGGAGTTAATGGCGATTTTTTCCAGCTGCGCAATGACATGGTTGAATTGGGCGTTCTTGGTTTCGATACCCCCTTTGAGATAATTGGTGCCTTCTTGGTGTTCTCGTGAAAATCGTGAGGCGATTTGATCGTATTTAGATAAATCCAGATCGATGATTCGATACATTCCGGGTTGATTATTATTTTTATTCGGTGGCGAGGTTTGGATTAAACGCCCCGGTAAATAGTGGGCTTCGGTGAGCAGATAAAGACAGATTTGCGCCACATGCGTGCCGGTGGTGATGTGTACCAGGTAATTTTCTTGATCACCATCAAACGTATATTGGCGAGCAAAGTCATGCAGGTTGGCGTATACCGTTTCGAAATCCCAGGGATCGTCAAATTCAATTAAATGATGACGCACTTGGGTTTCCGGGGAGACCTGTTGAATGTCTTCGGTGACAACGCTCGCCAGTTTTTGGAAGCGAGGCTGGAAGAGCAGTTCCATGCGATCAATGAGTAACTCTTCGTGCTGACAGAGTGAGACGGTAGGGCGCCATTTTTCCCAACGTTTTTTGCCGCGTCCGCGTTGATCCAGAATGGTTCCTATTAAACTAATGGCTACAGTTTTCATATTATCTATAAAGATACTTAGTTATCGAAAAAGATATTTTTCATTATGGTTGAAAATCTGACCTTGTGCTAGTTTAATTATGATGCGAATTAAAAGTATTTATTTATCAGGTAATTGAATATTTTTTCGAGCGGCGCCATAAAGATGGCACATTCGCTGCTATCACTCTATCACACAATGACAATCAGCTATCGAGAAATGAAAATGAGCGAAATAAGCTACGAAGTGATGCATGATCATCCTGGCCTTCCTATTAAGTCTTGGACAAAAGGGGTGCCTTTTGAAGAGGAAGCCCGTCAGCAGTTGCGCAATATCGCAGGCTTGCCGTTTATTCATCAATGGGTGGCAGTGATGCCGGATGTACATTTGGGGAAAGGAGCCACCATTGGCAGTGTCGTGCCGACTACCGGTGCGGTGATTCCGGCGGCGGTGGGGGTGGATATTGGTTGCGGTATGATGGCGGTAAAAACGAGCTTAACCGCAAATCAGTTGCCGGATAATCTGAGTGCTATCCGAGCGGCCATTGAAAAAGCCGTGCCGCATGGTCGTTCGATTGGACGCGGCCGGGGTGGCAAACGTGATAAAGGAGCTTGGGGTGATTTGCCGGACGATGTGGTTGAGGCCTGGAGTCCATTGGCGGCGGGTTTTGAGCGTTTGACAGCACAACATAAAGTGTTAAAGAACACCAATAACGTGAATCACCTGGGAACGCTGGGTACCGGCAATCATTTTATTGAGCTGTGTCTGGATGAAAGCAATAACGTTTGGATTATGTTACATAGTGGTTCTCGTGGGGTGGGTAATCGTATTGGTACGTATTTTATTGAGTTAGCCAAAAAGGATATGGAACGTTGGTTTGTGCATTTGCCGGATAAAGACCTGGCCTATTTGCCAGAAGGCAGTGATCACTTTGAACAATATGTGGAAGCGGTGCATTGGGCGCAAACTTATGCCCGTAGCAATCGTGAAGTGATGATGAGACGAGTCATCGGTGCTCTGCGCAGTGAAATGAACATCGCTTTTGATAGTCATATTGAAGCGGTGAATTGCCATCACAATTATGTCTCGCGAGAGCATCATTACGGAAAGAATGTGTGGGTGACTCGTAAAGGGGCGGTACGTGCTCGAAAAGATGAGTTGGGTATTATTCCAGGCAGTATGGGGGCGCGTTCTTTTATTGTACGTGGTTTAGGCAATGATGAAAGTTTTCATAGTTGCAGCCATGGCGCGGGCCGAGTGATGTCGCGTACCAAGGCCAAGAAGCTGGTCAGTTTAGATGAGCACATAGCAGCCACCGCTGGGGTTGAGTGCCGTAAGGATGAGGGGGTGATTGATGAAACCCCCGCCGCTTACAAACCCATCGATCAAGTGATGAAGGCTCAGCAGGATTTAGTTGAGATCGTGCATACTTTGCGGCAAGTGGTTTGTGTGAAAGGTTAAGCGTGGAGATACAAGGATGGGTAGCGCGAAGCGAAACTCATCTTAACATAGCGAACAGATAACAACATGAAAAACATATTACACATTGATGGTTCACAGGGGGAGGCGGGCGGCCAGGTCTTACGCACTTCCTTGTCGTTGTCCATGATTACCGGCACACCGGTATGTATTGAAAAAATTCGTGCTGGCCGAGCTAAACCAGGACTCATGCGCCAGCATCTAGCCTGCGTTAAAGCCGCGCAGGTGATAACCGATGCTGAAGTTAGTGGCGCTGAAGTGGGGTCAACTCGGATTGTCTTTAAACCGAAGGCGATTAAAGCGGGTGACTATCATTTCGCGGTAGGTACGGCGGGTAGCACGTTATTGATTTTTCAAACCGTGTTTCCTGCCCTGGCGTTGGCAGATAACGAATCTCATGTGACCTTTGAAGGCGGAACCCACAACATGCTTGCACCGAGTTTTGATTTTGTGGCCTTGGCGTATTTGCCGGTGTTACAGCAAATGGGTTTTGAGGTATCCATGCAGTTAAAACGATATGGATTCTATCCGCAAGGCGGAGGGCATTGGCAAGCCACTATTAAGCCGGTGGCTGATATCCGAGCTTTGGAGTTATTGCAAACCGGTGATTTACTTGATCAGGAGGCGGTGGCCACCAGTGCTAATATTCCTGCGCATGTTGCCGTCCGGGAATTAGCGGAAATTGCCAAGCAGTGTCAATGGCCATCAGCCGCCTTGAAGTCACAGCAAGTTGATTGCCGAGGTAATGGTAATATTTTATCGATACGTTTGTATCATGAAAATTGTGTTGAAGTGGTCGAGTCGGTAGGAAAAATTGGTGTCAGTGCAGAGAAAATTGCTCGCCAAGCGATTAAAATGATACACCGTTACCAGGCGACGGCAGCCCCAGTGGGTGAGCATTTAGCCGATCAGCTCTTACTTCCTATGGCGATCGGCGCGGGAGGGGTGTTTCGGACACTAAAACCTTCTTCGCACACTCTCACTAACATGGCGGTTATTCAACACTTTATGAATAGACCATTTAAACAGACAGAGATAGCAAAGGATTGTTGGGAAATACAGCAAGGCTGATCGATAGACAAAGAATGTTGTCCAGAGGCATTGCGTCTGGACCAAAAGAGTTTAACAAGTTTGTTTATGCCAAAGGCTACCGGTTCTGAGTCCGGGCTGGCGCATCCATCACTGATGTCATGTGTACCGGCATGCACAAGCTGTTGAACGTTCGCTTTATAGCTCATTTGGGTAGAGCAACTGACTATAAGGAATGGGCTACCCAATAACTTACCCATATGGCATCTCATCTTCAGCTCGTCTTGACCCGTTCTTCAATTACAAAAGCTCGAAATAGAACGACTATTCCTGCACTTTTGTTCAATCAGAACGAGCCAATACAAACTAAATCTGAGCGCCATATAGATCAGCCAGTTATCGGGTGACCGATCCACAATTAGCGTTGGCAAAACTGACGGATTTCAATGATTACCTTTACCGTGAATTTCAATTGCTTTTGCGTGAAGCGGTAGGTACCCGATCACTGGATCAATTATTGAATGATAAGGATGTCCTGAACAAAGTGATCACTGACGGAATCCAGCAACGGATCGCAGAATATGGTATTGAAGTAAAAAGTGTCGGGGTGCGTGATATTATTTTACCCGGTGAGATGAAAGTGATTCTCAATCAAGTGGTCGAAGCAGAAAAAGCCGCCGAAGCCAACCTGATTAAACGACGAGAAGAAACCGCAGCCACTCGTTCGTTGCACAATACAGCTAAAATGATGGAAGGCAACCCAACGCTGATGCGCCTGAAGGAATTGGAGGTGTTAGAGAAAGTCACCGAACGTATCGGTAATATTACCGTACACTCCGGGTTGGAGGGTATGTTGAAGGATTTGGTGAGGATATCACCGACATCGTAGATACAAGGTTGGGTTAACGTAGCGTAACCCAACAATTGCAGCAGCTGTTTTGGATTAAAAATAAGGAATGAAGAAAATTTGATGAAACAAGTTTTAATTTATTCTGACTCATTATAAAGGGCTAGCATTAACACCGTTCAAACTTCTGCCGAAAGGAAAGGCGTTTGTTGGAAAGGCCGGCTACAATTAATATCGATAATTTGGATAGTATTAGTCGTATTTATCTGCTATAGTTACAAGCATGGCGACTCTCGGAAAAGGCGTAGAATATGCGCTGCATTGTACTCTTTATTTAATTGATATCCCTCTAGGGACGACTTTGACGGTGGCTGATATTGCTAAATTTCAAGGCGTATCTGAGAGTTATTTGGCCAAGGTGTTTACTAAATTAAAAAAAGCGGGATTGATCCGTTCGGCCATTGGCGCCAAAGGGGGTTATGAGTTAGCCCGTCCACCTGACAAGATTAGTTTTTGGGATGTGGTGATTGCTGTTGAAGGAGAGTTTAACTTTTTTGAATGCCGTAATGTACGTGCGGGTTGTGTTTTATACAAAAATGATTCACAAAAACCTAAGTGGCTTGTGTCAGGCACTTGTGAGATTCATAAAGTGATGTTAGAAGCTGAGCAAGCCGCCAAACTGGCGCTTCAAGCGAAGACGCTGGCCATGTTATCCCAGGAAGTGGGTAAAAAAGTGCCTAAAAATGAAATGAAAAAGTTCTCTGATTGGTTTTCAGATTTAGTTATAGAAAAGCGTTAAAAAAATTTGACGTTAATTCCGATAATAGTTATCTGAATTAACTGTAAATAGGAGGTTGTTAATGAAAAAATTAGTGATTGTAGGGGCGGGGTTTGCTGGTTTTTGGGCGGCCATGAGTGCGGCAAGGAAAATGCAGAAAAATAACCATCAAGAAACCATCGATATCACAGTGATCAACAAAGAAGACTATCACACGATTCGGCCAAGATTGTATGAAGCGAGTTTGCAGGGTATAACAGTTCCACTAAATAAATATTTTGATCCATTGAATATTAAATTAGTCATTGGAGAGGTTGTTGATATCAATATTGAAGAGGCGACTGTGTCTCTATTGGGTAATGATACTAAAATAGCCTATGATGCACTTATAATGGCGACGGGTAGTCGGTTAAAGAAACCCAATCTTTCGGGTGTAGATAACGCGTTTAATGTTGATACGCTTCAAGCGGCGAGAGAATTAGATTCACATCTTGGTCAATTGGGTGAATCAGGTTTTTCTGATAAAGCAGCTTGTCATTTTGTGGTGGTTGGTGGCGGTTTTACGGGGATTGAAATAGCCACTTCATTACCTGAACGACTAAAGAAATTATCAAATGATCGGATCAATTATCAACTATCGCTGGTTGACCAGGGGACTGACATTGCCCTGAATTATTCGGCCGAGGGCCGAGACTATATTCTAAATAAAATCAAGCAATACGGAATTGAGCTGATCTTAAATGATAGCATTGAGTGTATAGAGTCAGAACGTTTGTTTTTAAGGTCGGGTAAGATCATCGACACAAAGACCGTGATTTTGGCTAGCGGATTCCAAGCGAATTCATTGACGACAGATTTACCGTTTCACAAAGATGACATGGGTCGCATGGAGACCAATTCATATTTACAAAGCACGATGGTTCCTTCGATTTTTGTTGCCGGAGATTTGGCAAAGGTGAAAGTGGATCAAGAAAATTTTGCACTGATGTCGTGTCAGCATGCCATGGCGCAAGGCAAGCAGGTGGGAGGCAATGCAGTTAATTATTTATTTGACGAGTCCATGTCAGCTTATGCACAGCCTAACTATGTCACCTGCTTAGATTTAGGGGAAAACGATGCGTTATTTACCATGGGTTGGGATCGGCAAGTACAAAAAACCGGTAATGAGGCCAAGTCTTTGAAGTCGCAGATTGTGCAGCAATGGATTTATCCTGCCGACGATGTTGAAAAAACATTGCTGATGTCTGACCCTGAGTTTGGGTGATTTAATGAGAGAGGCTTGAGCACAAGTATAATTGATTGTTTTTTTTAGCGAAAATAAGAATAAGTCTTAAAAAAATAACGTCTATTTTTCTGAGACTTATTCATCTATACTTAACTTTACAAATTAATTTAATAAAAATTGTTGCTCTGGCTAAAGATTCTCTTGTAATTCAATAAAAATAATAACTTGGCCGTACGAGTAGCAACATGGGGAGGGATCAAGTGTTCAATAAACACACAAATTCGTTGTGTAAAAATGGTTATTTACTCTTTTTTTTCGCTCTATTCGGGATGCTCTCCTGTTCTGAGTCACCGTCATCATCGACGGTCCATAATATAATACAGCCCAACCAGCAAATTGATAATAATCGGGTAAGAAGCAGTAATATCGTCTCTCGGGCGACAAGCGCAGAAGCTTTTGCTCAAACCCTTTATCCCTTATTAACCGCAAATTGTGCCAGTTGCCATAGCACGGTTGGGGCAATTCCTCCGCTGATTGCCGATCCGGATCCGGCGTTGGCACTAGAGGAAATAGCAACCAACAACAGCGTCGACTTAATACAACCTGAGAATTCTCTTATGGTTGTTAAATTAAACGCAGAACAACATAATTGTTGGAGTGGTGTTGACGCTTGTGCCGCTGATGCCAATACCCTTCAGGTGGCCATTGGAGAATGGGGTGCCATGGTTAACACAGGCCAGGGTTCCTATGCACAACTATGTTCAAGTTGTCATGGTGTCGATGGACAAGGCACCGCCGATAATATTGGTGTCACACGGCCCATTGCATTAGCCGAGCTAACCACCTTGATTGACACAAAAATGCCGCTGACTGACCCAACACTTTGTGTGGGTAGTTGCGCCACCGAGATCGCTCAGTACATCTTTAACAATTTTAGTGTCGCTAATAATGACCTATTAGATGAACCTTTAGCGGGTTTGCCTGAAGGGCAGCCGCAAATCGATATTTTATGTGCTCGCTTACAGAGTGCGGGTGCTCAAAACGTGGTGAGAGATACTTTTTGCGATGCAACAGCACCGCAGATTAATGGCTTAAGGGACTTGCAAGCGGCCTTGGGTTTAGCTTTTGTCAATCCCAATGCCACAGGGCGTCGTAACAATGGACGCCGAGGTAATCCTGCATTTGCCTTGGTCGGTCATTCTTCCTCATTAGTCGCCCGGCTAACCTCGGCGATTAATCCTCGTGCCTTGATCTTTACGCCACCCAATGGCCGTAACCCAACGCCTGGATTAATTGCCATGGGTTATGTGCGAGGGGATCAGTTTGCTGAGCTTGTCACCTCTGATCGCGTCACCAATGCATTGCAATTTTTCCTGGTGACATTTAAACAGCAATGTAACTTGACCCATAGTTGTACGCCAGGTGATTTACTCACACCGGCGGTTGAAAGTAACTGGATTGAATATACCGTATATGGCCAAGTCGATCTAGAAAATACGATTTTAGATTGTTTGCAGTGCCATCAAACAGAAGGCCCTGGCACCGCAAATATTTTGCGTATGCAGGAATTGAATAATCCATGGTCTCATTTTTTCCGTAATGATCGAGAAGGTGGTATTGCATTATTAAGTGACTTTGTGGCGGCCCATGGCACCAATGAAGACTATGCCGGGATACCTGCACAATTGATCGATGCGTCTGATCCGGCCTTGCTCGAAGATTTGGTGCGTGGCAATGGATTTCGCAATCAACCCAATCGATTCAACTCTCGTCGTATCCAAAATCAAGTTAATCAAACTCAAGGTCAGCCGCAAAACAATGATACACCAGGCAGCAGTGCTGAATGGCAACGCATTTACAACAATACCGTGCTCGGTCAATTTATTGCGGTACCCTATCATGACATTAAAATAACAGACTCGGCCAAGTTGGCGGCAATGACGCAGTCTTACCAAGCGTTTCTCAATGGTGTTCTGGCTGCCACAGATTTGCCTGATATTCGCGAGGTATTTTTAGATGCCGGGCTACGTGATATGGGATTTAAAGTGATGGCCGGTCTGGATGGGCAGCAAATTATTACTCAAGCCTGCATACAATGTCATAACTCGCGTTTGAATCAGACGATTACCCGAGCTCGATTCAATGTGGATATTGCCAGGATGAGTGATACCCAGGGGGGAGTACTAACGGGTTCCGCATTGGATGCTGAACTTAGTTTGGCGATTGCCCGTCTCAAGTTACCACCGGAAGATGTGCGAAAAATGCCGCCGGAACTATTTAAAACCCTTGATCCTGCTGAAATTGAGGCCGCAGCAAGTTACCTATGTAGCCAAATGAGCACACCCAGTAGCCAATGTGCGAATGTGACGGCTTTTGTGCCAGCGCCGGCGCCATTGCCTGCCGCAGGACCTGCGCCGGGTGCCGGAGGCGGTGGATTTCCGGGTGGAGGTTTTGGTGGTGGCTTTCGTGGTGATGATTAAGCATATGCCTTAAAATATTGGTTTATCAGATAATAAAGTGAATTTTATTATCTGATAAATCGATAGGAGCAAACGTAGGGTGCATTGTATGCACCAAACCAACGATGAACATGGCAATTACCATGAAAATTGATCCATTGCCGGGATTGTCTCAACGCTGCCGCAGGGCCTGCGCCTGGTGCGGGTGGTGGTGGTGATGATGATGATTAGGCATCTGTTCTAAGAGATATCGTTGTTCATATCATAAGATCTACTTTATGGTATGAACAACGATGATAGCCGCAGCCACGCAACTCTTTGCCCATTTCTTAACCTTCATCTCGTGCAATTTTTTTACTCTTTCTGTCCTCTATATACTGAGGCATATCATCACACAATACACTCCAGTTGGCTTTAGATCCGACAAAAATATGGGCATCGGGTCGAATGTCCAGTTCACTGTCGAGGGTGCCAAGTGCTATTTCAATGCAATCTTGTGAAGCTTTAGGGCTGGAAAATGTCATGCTGGAGCCACAATTAATGCAGAATTTTCTGATGGTGCCATTGGCGGCGGTATAGGGTTTTAGAAATGCTTCACCTTGGGTCCAGCGGAATTGATCACTATCAACCCCGGCAATTGTCGCATAAGCTGCGCCATGAAATTTTCGGCACATACTGCAATGGCAGTGAGCGATTTTGTCATGAAATGCATCAATCTCATATTGAATTGCGCCGCAAAGGCAGCTTCCTTTATATAGAGGCTTCATATCTGTTTTAACTCCATGTCGATAAAATGATTCACTAGAATAAAAATAATTTCAGTAATAACCGAACAGTGGCTATTGCTCGTGATAACTTAACGTTGTTTTTAGCCACAGGGGGAAGTTTTGCGAAACTTCGGGTTGTTGTTGGGCGCGGTAAAGTGCGGCCGCTCGCTGATTTTTTTCTAGCAGGCGAATTTTGCTGAGTACTTCAGGAAATTGCTGGGCACGTTCTTGTGAGCTGGAGAAAATTAATTGCTCGGGGTCAACTCGGCCCAGTGCGGTGGCTTGTTTGGCTCGTTTGCTACACCGGCAGGCATTGCTGGGGTTAATTAAACCACATTGGCCTAACATAAAGGCAGATACCGTGCTACGGGCTCGGGAAAGGCGCTTGCGGTAAGCGCTGTTGCTGATATCTAAAACTTCAGCGGCTTCGGCGTGTTCTAATTCCAGAATTTCTCCTAATATATAGGTTATTCTGGCGTCACGATCCAGGCATTGCAGCATGGCCAACGTGCAACCAATGCGAATTTCTTCTAACATCAAGGGAGTGTCAGGATCGTTCGGGGAAGGGGTTGTCAAACCTTGTGATAAATCTTCAGCAAATTCATCAAAGCTCATGGCTCGTTCGAAAGGTCGTCGCTTTAAGTCCAGCAAGTGATTTTTTGCCACCGCATAGGCCCATGTCTTAAAGTGGCTTTTGCCATCAAACTGACTTAAGCGGGTGATGATTTTTAGCAGAATTTCCTGGGTGGCATCTTCGGCGTCTGAGGGAAGCATCAAAAAGCGTTGTGCCAATTGGTAGATGGTTGGCTGAATGCTGTAAATTAATGCATCTAGTGCGGCACGTTCTCCGGCTTGGGAGCGTGCCACGAGCGATGCAATGGAATCTGTATCGCAAGTGGCCATAATATTGTTTATTTCTCCAAATTCGCTTTTAACGTTTGTAATTCATGACCCAGGATCTCGGCTTGTTCAGCTAAGGCGCCTTCGAGTTTTTCCAGAGCGACGGGCGGTGGTGTTAAAACAAAGCTATAGGCGCAGGAGCTAGCACTGAGTGCAATCAGTCTGGAATAGGCATAGCCTACACTATTATCAGGAAAAGTCATCTTGGTATCAATAATGCCGAGCTTTCGATCCAGCGTATCTTTGAGTTGCACGCGAATTTCGCCCTCCGGTGTGCGCATGAGTGCCTCGCCATTGTCGTATACTTCGGCAAATGCATTGGTCCATTCGGGTAATTTCATTTTGTCTGCCAAGTAATCAAAAGCGGTGTCGAAAGGGACGGCAAGGGCAATACTTTTAACAGCAAATAACATATGGGTTTTCCTTTATTCGATATTGGACTTATGTTGATTTCTTATAATTAGACGTACGGCCTCATCGGTGTGTGACCTAAAAACTCAAAAGGGAATATCAATGAAAATTACATTACTGCAAATGGATGTGTGCTATAAAAATAAAGATAAAAATATCAACAAGTTACGAAGCATGCTTGGGTCGGCGGGGGATGTTGGCGATATGGTTTTGTTGCCAGAGTTATTTTCAACCGGTTATGTATTTAGCGATCCAAGTGAAATTCATGAGTTGTCAGAGGTGATTGTTGGTGGTCATACGCTAAACGAGTTACAGGCGCTGGCCTCGGAATTCGATACCACATTGGTGGCTGGTATTGCTGAAAAGATGGACGATGTCTATTTTAATAGCGTGGTGGTGGTTTCTTCGAAGGGTCTGCAAACCTGCTATCGCAAAATTTCCCAAACCAATATTGATAAAAAATATTTTGCGAGAGGACATGACTTAGCGATATTTTCCTTGGCAGGCATTACTTTCGGGGTGGTGACTTGTTTTGATATTTGGTTTCCTGAGATTGTTCGTGAATATGCAAAACGCGGCGTGGATGTGTTATTACATCCGGCTAATTTTGGAGGTCCACAGAGTCATATTATTGCTCAAGCCCGAGCTATCGAAAACAATTTTTGGGTAGCCACTTGCAATCGTATCGGCAATGAAAAAATAACAAGCATGGAGGCGAGCTATTGTGGCGGTAGTCGAGTGATCGATGGGGTGGGAAATATTGTCGCTGCTGTTGAACAGCAAGAAACGCTGATCACTTGTGAGATATCTGTCGATACGGAAAAAGCCAAAACGGTAATCGGGGTTGAGCTAGCGGATGAAATTTTAAAAATTAATCCATGGCTTTCTAAGTCACTGTGATTCAATACAGAATAGCAGAAGACATTGCTCAACTACTACATAGATAAATATGTGGTCGTAGCACATATTCAGCATTCGTCAAATTTTTGGGAATAAATTCTTTGTTGGAGCGACTTAAAATAAATAAGAACTTTACCCTGGAATTACTTTTATTCTCTATTATACTTAATAATCACTGCATCATATTATTTCAAATAAAACAAAATAATAATAAGACTTGCAAGGCTATTGGGGGGAGGGGGAAAGTATGCGTGTCTCATTGCATACGGCGATTTGTTGTTTGTCAAACAGCAGCTTGCTAAGGGGATTAGTTCGTCAATATCAAGCATTTCACTACCGATTTAACACACTCTCCTTGCTGAAGCTGTATAGCCTTTTATTGTTAATTATTTTTTTGTCTTGCTCCGCCGCTGCTGCATCACAGAGTGCTGATCCATTTGGATCGATATTATCGTCAGATCAATTCACGTCTTTAAAAAGTAACTCAACAGCCATCAGTTTGGCATTTGATCATGCGGGTATTACGGGTGACTGCACAAATTGTCATGGCTCGACGGCTAATGGCAAACCCGAGACGCACATTGCGACCGATGGCGATTGCATTGCGTGCCATCTATTGATTACTTGGACACCGGTACATCATGTCAATCATAAAGTGGTTGTCGGTAGCTGCATTGACTGCCATCTGACGACCCAAACCAAGGTTGCCGATACGCATATGGCAACCACAGATGATTGTGGGGCATGCCATTCCAGTTTCAGCTGGAAGCCTACCATCAGGGTGGATCATTCGGCAATGGTCGGGACTTGTGCGAGCTGCCACAATGGCACATTAGCCGCAGGCAAACCGGTGGATCATATTGCGACCTCTACAGAATGTGGTGAATGTCACTTAACGATATCATTTATCGCAGGTGTTAAAGTTGATCACAATCAAATAACCGGTACTTGCATTAGTTGTCATGATGGTGTGATAGCGGCAGGGATTTCCATCTTTCATATACCGGTAGCCGATCAATGTGAATTATGCCATAACATCACACAATGGCGACCGGTGAATACCATTGATCACACCCAAGTGCGAGGGCGTTGTAGTCAATGCCATAATGGGACAGTTGCCGCAGGAAAACCCCAAGCACATGTTATCAGTAGCGATACTTGTGATTCATGTCATAGTGCCAGTGCTTGGACACCGACACTCAGTATCGATCATAATGAGGTATTAGGCGCCTGTGCAGAATGCCACGATGGCGTGACGGCACGTGGTAAAGGGCTGATTCATGTGACATCGACAGAGGCTTGCCAGCAATGCCATGTGACCACCGCTTGGTTTCCTGTCACGACGATTGATCATCTGGAACTCTTAGGCACTTGTGGTTTATGCCATAATGGACAAACTGCACCCGGTAAACCGGCGGGGCATGTGCCGACGAGTGCTGAATGCAATACTTGCCATAGTGCTTTGCAATGGTTGCCGGTGAATACTCTTGACCATACTAATATTGTTTCAGGGTGTGTTGATTGCCATAATGGTGACGCCGCTCGGGGAAAATCTGCTACCCATCTGCCTACCTCAGATTTATGTGAAACTTGTCATACAACGGTACAATGGGCGATTAACTTAGGGGCACAAGATATTGATCATTCGCAAATTTCTGCGCCTTGTATTGCCTGCCATAATGGTGCTGCCGCACGAGGGAAAAGCTCCCTGCACGTGGATGCCTCAGACAACTGTGAGGCTTGTCATGCGACGGCCGCCTGGGTGCCGCTGATCCGCGTTGATCATCAAGAGGTGATTGGAAGCTGTGCGGGTTGCCATAAAAAGTCGGTTCAGCATAACGAAACAACAGATCAATGTGCTGCGTGCCATAGCACCATAGCCTGGCAAGCGGTGATTGTGGTTGATCACAATCAAGTGTTAGGCGCCTGCAGCAGTTGTCATGCGAAACCGGCATCGCATGCATCTACCAGTAATGCCTGTGAGGCGTGTCATAGTCCGTTTGGCTGGCGGCAAATATTGTCAGTCGACCATAACGAAGTACTTGGTGGTTGTGCCGATTGCCATGCAAAAAGTAGTAATCATATTTCATCCACAGAGCAATGCTCTGCCTGTCATCAAACAACAACATGGACGGCGGTGACTCGGATTGATCATGATGCGGTATTAGGTTCGTGCAATAGTTGTCATGCTAAATCTGCGGATCATGTATTAACCTCCGACCAATGTGAGTCCTGTCATACATCGATTGCATGGACGCCTGTGACCCAAGTCGACCATAACCAAGTTTTTGGGGCTTGTGCTGATTGCCATCGACTGCCAAATGACCATCAACCGCTTGTTACCAATCAATGTCAAGCTTGCCATAAGACAAGTACCTGGCAGATATAACTATAAGATCAGTGTGAAATAAAAATTTAATTTGTGGGGAGAGAAGTACGGTGAAATTAAATAAACGCTATTTGGGTGTATGTATTGTTGTATTATTCACTTTTTTTATTTTTTCATGTCAACAAAAACCAAATGATACAACAAGTAAAATAAATAGTGATTCATTCAGTGCTGGTGCCGTTATTGATTTGCCAAGCAGTGGTAATCAGGTATTGGTGTTAACTCGTCAAGTTGCCGGTTCGGTATCAAATAGAAATACTAATCCAGGGCCGAGTAGTGCGCCTGCGCTGGGGTTGTCCAGTGGGGTTGATAGTGATGTTGTTAACGGTTTCGGTCGTGATTTGGCTGTCTCTGGTGCTAGCGCCATTGTCGGGACGTATCCTGGTAAAGCGCTGTCGGGCGCGGCCTTTATTTTTGACTATGATAATCAGTTAAATCAATGGCAAGAAGTTCAGCCATTGCGTGCCAATGCAACGTTGAGTGCGGATGCCGAATATGGCAAATCTGTGGCTATTTCAGCAGACTACGCTCTGGTTAGTGCGCCACTCAATCAAAATGGAATAGGCGCTGTCGCGGTATTTAAAAAAGACAGTCTGCAAAATACCTGGTATGAAATAACAAGACTCTCGCCCCCAGTAAATCAAAACGTTGTCTATCAGGAGTTTGGGCGTGAAATTGCCATCAGTGCAAATACTATTGCGATCAGCAGTTATGCCCAAACAAGCGGTGAAAGTTCATTATCGGGTATTGTTCACCTGTATGATTTAAAGGGTGATAATATACAGTTACAAACCTCTGTGACTTCTGATTCACCACAGCCTCAACCGAGTTTTGGTGCAAGATTGTCTTTGATTGAAGAGGCATTAATGGTGGGTGCGGATCAATATGATGGTACCGGTGCGGTATTCAGTTATCAGCGCGCTGCTGGCGTATGGACGCCACAGAGTTTATTGGTGCCGGTAGATAATGCCATCCAAGGGTTTGGACGGGAGCTTGCGCTCAATGGGGATTCATTGGCTGTGTCTGCGATTGATAACACTGATCAGCGTGGTAATGTTTTTATTTATCGGGAGGATCGAGCCAGTAAACAATGGATCGAGCAGCAACGAATTATTTCGGAAGATAATCAAACCTTATTAGGCAGTGCGGTTGCCATGGCTGGAGATATTTTAGCACTAGGAGCAACTTCGAATGGTGTGGGTAGCGGTTTGAGTTATCTGCTGCATCGCGATGCCAATCAATGGCAGTTAGTGAATACGGTGGTAGCGAATCAAGCGGATAACCCCAGTTTTGGTTCTTCGCTGGCATTAAATCATCAATTTGCTTTAATTAGTAGCCCTAAGCAGTTGGATGGGAATCGTGCTTTTGCGGGTGAAGTATTGACTGTTCCGTTGCCGAGTGAGGCCGTGGCTAATGCCCCATCGGGTTCGCGGTTTTCTCAAGGTGGTTTACCGCAAGGGGCGGGAACGGGCGCTCAGGGTGTTAATAATATTCCCGATGACCCTAATCAGTTTCTTTCACTTGTTACGCGAAATTCTTCAGTATTAGTTGATGATGAGCAGTCTGCCCGAGCGTATTATCGGGCTGTTGATCCACAAAATATCAAAACGAGCTTTAATCGTTGGCGACGGGCGGTGGGCTTTGATCAAGGCGAGGATGCATTTGCTGTTTATATTAACGGGGCGGATTTGGGCTTTGCCCGGCGTATGTATAGTCGGGTCAATGATGATGGAAGCATTGCTTCTTACGTGGAAAACTATGCCACCTTGCAAGAAGCCTTTAACAGTCAAGGATTGATTGCCACCGTGGCCATGGAAGTCGCACCATCTGTCAATGATCCTTTGGGAGAAAGCTTTGTTACCTTTTATACATTTGATGGTAATGGTCGACGGGTATTGGGGGCGGATCTTGATGGCCGGGGATTTAAATTTCAACCGGGCTTATGCACGGTTTGTCATGGTGGTGTGACTAAACCGCTAGTCAATGGTGAATATCCTGATCATGGCAATATTGGGTCGTTATTTTTGCCCTACGACTTAGCGACGTTTGTGTTTGCTGATAATAGTCGGCGATTTTCTCGTGCCGCTCAGGAAGATGAGATCAAAGTATTCAATGAAATTGTATTGCTGTCATATGATGTAATGACGCCACAAATTAGTACCGTGGCACCCATTGAGGCAATTCAAGGTTGGTACGGTGGGGTAGGATTACCTTCGCCAACATTTAATGAGTTTTTTGTGCCAGAGGGATGGTTGCCACCCTTAGCTCCCGCTTCGGCAGCGGAGTTATATGAAAAAGTGATTGGGCCGAATTGCCGTGCTTGTCACTTGCAACGTGGTTTGTTATTGCAAACCGATTTAGATCTTGCCACATTTGATAAATTTCTTTCTT
>Ga0316206_1000397_pt1 | contig 63435 bp, 56 predicted proteins | sample 6monthpyrite_MG_FD_204942 | JGI IMG/M metagenome (GOLD analysis project Ga0316206, IMG submission 204942) | Microbial mat bacterial communities from mineral coupon in-situ incubated in ocean water Damariscotta River, Maine, United States -... | ecosystem: Environmental > Aquatic > Marine >...
CCCGGTTCCTGCCGCGTTGGCATCAACATTGGCCGTCCCAATGTTCAGCGACCCGGTGACACTATTTATATTGATCCCGGCAGTGGTGTTACCGGCCAGGGTAGCATTTGTAATCGTCAAGCCATTCGCTGCGGTGACATTAGTCAGCGCGATACCGTTGGCGCCGCCGCCGGAAGTCACGTTGTCGAAGGTCAGTGCACCACCACTGCCATCACCGACGGTGAGATTGTTGAAGGCCAATGACTGCACACCGGTCGCGGTGATGTTGGTGGTACCGGCGATGTTCAGGGTGCCGCCGCTCGCATTGAGGGCGGTACCGGCGGTGGTGCTAACGGTACCCAGGCCACCGCTAAATGCAACCGCGTTGGCATTGAGATTGGTAGCAGTCACTGCGGTAGCGGTAGCATTGGTGACGCTGACCGCAGCATTGAAAGTAACGTCGCCGCCGATGTTGTTAATCAACACACCCGTGCCGCCACTGTTATTTATGGTGCTGTTGGCATCAAAGGCGACCGAGCCGCCGGTGGTAGCGGAGATGTCTAGCGAGCGACCGCTGCCACTGTCGGAGATATTGAAGTTATTCAGCGCAACGGTGGCATTGCCGCCGTTCAGCCGTAGTCCGGCGCCGGTGGAATTAGTGGCGTTTGAATTAGTAACGGTAACGGTGCCAGCAGCATTGGTGAAGTCAAAGGCCTCGGCACCGGCATTAGTGATGGCGAGATTGGTAATCGTAGTATTGGTAAAACCGTTGCCGGCGACACCATCTACCGCACCGGTGGTGGTGAGATCGAAGTCACGCAGCTTCGTATTATTCGCCAGCGTTATTACCTCAGTACCACCGCTGTTGTTCAGTGTTGCGGCACCATTCCCGGTTGGATCACTGACCAGGTAGGCGAAAGTCCCGATGACCTGTGCGTTGCGGCCAGTGAAGTCCACAGTTGCATCGCCTGCGGCGAAGCCAAGAAGTTGCTGATCGTTTTTTAGTTGCAGGCCATTGGTGGCAAGGATATTACCGGTACCATCGTTTACCAGGAGAATGATGTCACTATTACTCGAATTGGCCTCGACAAAATCGACACTGGCGCGATCCGTACTGGTTCCCGCCCCACCACCGGTTGCATCGGCGAACCAGAAATCCCCGCTAAAGCCCGTTGTCGTAGATAAGGCGTTGTCTTTTATAATAGTGGAGCCGGTGAAATCGTAAGTACCGTTGGTAATGCCGACGGTATTGACCGGTACCTCACCCTCTATGATGCCATTCTGATAGCTTAAGGTGGAGTTGGTGGTGCCGGTGCCGAGGCTGTCCAGCTCAAAGCCGGTGACCACATTTTGAATCATGCCCGCATTGGTAACCGTGAAGCTGCCGGTAGAACCGGTGATGTCCACGCCGGTTGAATCGGCAGCGTCCGTGCCAGTGATATCCAGCGAGGCCAGGGTGATGCTGGCAGCGGAACCGGTGATGCTAACCCCGGTGACGCCACCCAGATTGGTGATATCCACATCGCCAAAGCTGATGGTGCCGGTGGCACCGCCCAGAGCGATACCAGTGGTGGTGGTGCCGGAGGCGTCCAGACTCACATTGCCGAAATCCAGTGTCCCGGAGGAGTCATTTTGCACCACAAGGCTCGCGCCATTACTCAAACTTATGCTGCCCTGGCTCAGATCCACATTGCCGTCGACATTGTCAAATACGATACCTGCAGTATTAGACAGAGAGCTGTTCGTAAACGTGAACGAGCCTGACATCGTATTTAATGAAAGCCCCGCCGCAACCGTATTTTGGATAGATGAGTTGCTGATGCTGATGCTGCCGCTGACATTTTGCAGATCAACACCGCTCGCCCCCGTGCCATTGATATTGACGTCATCAATGCTGGCATTGGTAATACCATTGGAGAATATACCGGTACCCGTCGAAGTTAAATCAAAATTACGCAAACTGGCATCATCGGCCAGGGTCACTGTTCCGTTTAAAGTTGCTCGTTCACCGAGTCCGCTCAATATAAGCGTGTCACCACTGACGAGTGAGAGATTTACATTGGCAGCACCACCGACCAGTTGACGCCATGCGTTACCAAGTGAGCCGGCTGTTAAATCCACATCACTGGCCACGACCCCGGTGTTGTCAGTCAAGATAATCACATCACCCGCACCGTAACTGGCGTTCGCCTGGGCGACGGCAGCCGTGCAGGGACTATTCTGGGTGCAATCACCACCACCGGCATTATCGACGATAAAAACATTCAGCTCTTCGCCGCTATTGGGGTCGGTAATGGGTGTGGTTTCATTGCTACCCGCACCAATAGTCGGGCCGCCTTCTGAGCCGACAGGTTTATTGATGTCCTGGGCAAAACTGACGATGTCCTTATCGCGCACGACATATTCCGTCATACGGCGATTGAGGTGGTTAAATGGTTGATTACGATGTTGGCCTGCTGCCTTCCCGATAGGAATTCTCAATCGAGCAACGATAAATTCTTCGGTTTTGCGGATATCATCGTGCTGGACTTCTGCGCCGATAGAAAACTCACTGCCCGCTATATCAAATACATCGTAGAGACGATAATCGAGACGCACTCGGGCACCATCAATCACGGGTATATCAGAACGGTCAAAATAAAAATAAGCACCATAGAGCCAGAACTCCTGTTTATTACTGAGATGAAAACGTCGTCCCAACTCTATATCAATACCTGGCAATGCATATTCTCTGGCTTGCAGAGATGGGGATTGTTCGAGCACCACCGTTGTGCCGCTCAAGACAATATCTGAGCTGCCGGCACGCGTTGCCACTATGTGAGAATCATGCTGAGGAAAATAAGCATTACTGCGCAGTGCCCAGTTCTCGGTGAATAACTCAACACCACCACTGATCTGGGAGAAGCTGTTGTTATTTGATGATTTACGATGATCGAAGAAACCGTATCCTCCCCACAACCAATCACCACCAAAATAGTTGCTGTCATGCTCTAACTTGCGCGTGCCTATGCCAATATTGCCTTCAATACCGGTCCCCGAGGTATCAACCAGGCGCAAATCAGTAAAGACTAATTGATCAGCCTGTTGCCAGACGGGTGTGAACAGATCCAGTGTGCCAATGTCCCGATCACTGCCAGCTTTTAATTCGATACTAAATTGACTGGCCCAATTATCGTAATCTGTATTTTCATCTGCTGCATAGACAAAAGGTACAGTGTTAAGAAAAGAAATCGCAAGGCAAAGGTATCCAATACAAAGTTTGCGTAAAAACCGCAATAATATTTTTGTTGTTGAATGCGGCATTATAAAGAGGTGTTTGAAAGGCCTGACTAAGTAGTCAACAGTAACTAGATAGCAAGAAATCGTGGAATGCATATTCATCATTTATGAACCTTTAGAGCTCGTGTTTATGTAAACATGAATTAGGGTGATTTATTTGTATGCTGAAACACTAACACACGGGTTAAAAAAATTAGCAGCTAAAAATAGAGGGGGAGATCGTTAATGTTATTGTTACGCTAATGGAAGAAAATTGCCATTTAATTTTCAGGGTAGCAACATTATTATACAACCCGAACAGGAGGGAGAGTTCGCTGTTTAATTCAATCCTTAAGTATCGCAGACTTTTTACTTTTCAACTAATTAGAATCTCATTATTAACTTACATTGAAAAATAAAGAATTATAAATCAGGTTTAATTTAAATGAATAATTTTTAAAAGGAAATATTGAAATGTAAATCAACCATGGCCCCGCTCAAGGTGCAAAAAAGGCATATTGAATTTAGTCGGTGAAATGCTTTAAATTAAAAACATCAAAAATCAAGTGTAGGTCTAATTGTATTTAACATTAGCATGAAGGTGGTCGGCCTTATCAAATGCATCTGGAATTCCATTTTCAGGTTCAATATCTTGCCAGTACATTTTTCTTGTTAACGCGATACCGTTGCTTTCTAATTGCCACGAGCCTTTTATTTTTCTTCTGTTTGTGCTGAGTGTTTTCCATAAGGCCCAGTATCCCAGTGCTGATTCAGTTGAAGATGAAGGCGCCATTATAATAATATCAACGGCACTGCCGCGCTGGTGGTTTCCATTTACCTGGTTGCTATACCATTCATTACGTTCGGGGTTTCGCCAACCACTGCTTATCCATAATTTGTTGTTCGGTACTTTTCGTCTTTTTTTATTCAGGTCAACTATGCCACCTTTTGAATTTGTTTCTTTTAAATATTTCAAATAGTGCTTGTTAATGTCCATTACTAGTGTATCCATGCCTTCGTTAATAATTAAGTTATACTTACTTTCCGTTAACGGGTTGCCTTCCATGTTCTTAGGTACTTCAGGGATATTACTAATTTCGCTGCGTAAGGGGATAGCAATATTGCCCCTGTCTTTTGCCTTGTGATGTTTAATATTGTAGTGATTAATGTATTCCTGACGAATCATGTCTTTAGAATCCATTTGCAGGTTTGTTCGATGAGTGAAAATGCGTTTGTGATTATTAAAAACATGCAATGTTATGTTATAGGCATACTGCGGGTTATATTTATAACGATTTATTTTTCGTGTACCACCGCCGTATCGAACTCTTTTGTTTTTGTTGCCCCTGCCTTTTTTATATTTAACCGGTAGGTGCTTAAATGGTTTAGGTCGAAACACCAGATGTTGTCTGTCGTGTACCGTGTTATCCAGAATGTCTGACTTCCAGATATAGTGAGATCCGGTGATGCGAGCTTTGCCTTTAAATTTGGATAATAATTTTATCGAGCCATTTTTTTTATTGATAGATTTAACAATCCACTGTAGTTGTGTGTCGTTTTTAAGTGCCCTGGTGTATTTAATAACAAACGGAGTTTGTAAGCCGATATATTGTTGCCTGGGCGCATGTTTAATGCCTTCTTTTAGCAGTTCACCTTCCTTAATAATAACAAAAGATCGGGCCTGATTGCTTTTTTTATTGGATGAGCTAATAACCGATAAATAGTGTGAAGTGACCTGTGCCTGATTTATGTCGGGCATAAGGCAAAGCAGGCTTATGATAAGCACAGCAACAACAGGGTTGTGATTATGTTTTATCATTGATTTATTCTTAGCATCAGCTTGAGTGAGATATAGTCCAGTCTATTTAGAGTATCAAGTTTGATATTTCATTCTTGTGAGGAACTATAAAAAATTCCAGAATGGCTTCATCTTGATTTTTGTATGTATAAGTAAGGCATTGGGGGCTTTAGTGTTCGATTGAATTGAAAAAGGGTATTGCAAACTTATATTTGTGTATGAGTTATTGTGGAGTATCTTAAGTATTAGTTATTGGTTTTTTAGTCGATTTAATATAATATAATCAATGATTTACGATTAAATTTACGGGTAGTATCAACAATATAACGGGCAGGCCGGTGTGCCAGTGTGACAACTAACGCAATAGCCCGTGAAATGAACCCGTGTAACAAAAGATAAAAGTGGTTTAATAAAATGGATCTCTCCCCCGAAGATAGCCTTCGTTTAAATGTATTACTAACCCAGGGGCTTCAGGCCGTGCGCGTCGATGAATCGCGGATGATGGTTCATGCGTTGACAGAACGCGGTGAAGCTAAAGTTCCTCTTAACGCAAACTGTCGAGACGATCAATATATTCGGAATGTGAAATCTCTTTTGTCATCTCACTCACTCGGCTCACCTGGCGGCTATCCGGTTTATTTAAAACGCTGGACGCGTATGGGGCAGGCAAAAGATGACAGCCTTAATCAGTTATTAGTGTTAGGTGAAGAGGAAGCCGTGGTCGCCGTAGTGCATGCGCCGGGATTAACCAATGAACTGGCTCGACGTGCCTGGTGGTGCAGCCCGACTTCTGATAACGCACGGCGTATGCTAGAAAAAGAAGCGGTCGTGAAGGGTGACATGGGACCGGTGTTATCAGAGTTTTTAATTGAACATTTACCCTTTGAAGAAGATGCTCTGGCAATGATAGACAGTGTAAAAGCCTCATTACAATTTGGTTTAGTCAGCGAACAACAAAAACAAAGTTTATGGACAAAAGCAAAACTCAAAGGCGCATACTTTGTGGGTTTTTTGCAAGCAATGCCTGATACTTTGCCCGGTGATGCACAAGCCAATCCTGATTATGAAAGTTTTAAAGAAAAATTATCGACATTAGTCGAGCAGGGTAATAAACCCGCGATATTGTTATTGCGAGTCATGTCGGCAGCCGGGCAAAATTATTTAAATGCGATTGATGCGTCTCTTAAACGACCCAGCGATCAGAATGTGGTGGTGGCCTTGTTTATGACCATCGAAAAATATTTTAAAGATATTTGTCCGGGCTTTGAAAATCACCGTGACATTGATTTAATCCTGGCAGAAGCAAATCAAAAGTGTGCGCAATGCGAAGATCAGTTAGCCGAATTAAAAGCACTTGTGCCGCAAGCCGAGCATTATCTAAAAGCCATGATGGTGTTGTCAGGTTATTGTGAAGAGCTCACTTTTCCCGTGTTCGGGCAAACGGATGCAGTGGGTTCTGTGATGCGTAAACGCATTAAACATTTAACTGATCCGATTAAAGCGCAAACAAAAATTTTACGAAATTAATTTTTTTCGTTTGATCGCAACCAGTACTTAAGCTAAAAAAATTGCGTTCATTGTGTTTACTTTAGGTGTATTAGCTCAATCCTATTCTGGTACATTTCAAAATAGCTTTAGAGTTAATCTGACAATATTGACTGTAGATGAGGGCTGAAAACACCCTGAAGCGGTCGTTAACCGTTTTATTTACTTGATGTTTTGTGCACTGTTAAGAAACATCTCCCTCGGGGAAAGACCGCCGCTTTTTGGCGCTCTGTCCCCTTATTGAGACCACCAAGAGTTTTGCGGAGTCGCTTATCGCTCTGCCAAAAGAGTTGAACGGAGTCGTTCATCGCATTGCCAATCTGATCGGAATTACCACATGGGACAGGGCGCTCATACTTATTGGAAGTGGGCAGCGGACTGTCCCTGATGGATATGTGCCTTAACCGGGCAACTGAGCATCGAGAATAGCAGTAAACCGAGCATCCGCTTTTGGCTAGTTTGAGTCACTGCCTCTGTGAGAGTATATTGGAGCTAATATAATAATCTGTTCACTTTAGATAAATGATTTTTATAAAGTTAAGCTTTCTGTAACATGCCCTCGCGTTTTAAAAATGCAATAACAACATCCAGCCCTTCACGACTTTTTAACTGGGTAAACACATAAGGCTTTTCACCGCGCATTCGTTTCGTATCCTTATCCATCACTTCCAGCGAAGCGCCAACCATTTCAGCTAAATCTATTTTATTAATGACCAGTAAATCAGATTTTGTAATGCCGGGGCCGCCCTTGCGGGGAATTTTTTCACCGGAGGCGACATCAATGACATAAATCGTTAAATCTGCGAGTTCCGGGCTAAATGTTGCGCTTAAATTATCGCCACCACTTTCAATAAAAATAATATCGAGGTCAGTGTATTTTAATGATAGATCTTCAACAGCCGCCAGATTCATTGAGGCATCTTCACGAATGGCGGTGTGCGGGCAACCTCCAGTTTCTACGCCCACAATGCGATCGGCTTCCAGTGCTTCAGCTTCGGTTAAAATGCGCTGATCTTCGCGGGTGTAAATATCATTAGTGACTACGGCGATGCTGTAATCTTCTCGCATGGCTTTACAGAGTTGCTCTAATAACGCAGTTTTACCAGAGCCGACGGGTCCGCCAACGCCGACTCTTAATGGGGCTTTATTATTCATGTTTATTCCTGAGTTTATTTTTTAATTTTAATCTATTGGGTTTCATGATCTAAATAATCGCGTGTATTGGGTTTCGTGAAGGCTACTGGCAATTGCCATAGCGGCTGTGCTGGCACCTATTTCATCGTCGGAAATTTTGAATGCCTGTTCAACTGATGCATTGATATGCGAACTCAACTCGTATAATAATTGCTGGCCATCACTTTGCCCGAGTGGAACCAGTTTTATTGCAACCACCACTGCATTTTCTAACCAGCTCCAGGTGTAGCCCAGTAGTAAATTATTCAATGTAATATTCCAGTGACTGGCGGCCAAAGCATAGCCAGCAATTTGACTGGCAAATAATGCCTGCTGATTGTTTTTTAGCTCGGGCCAGTTTTTACTTTCAGGTAATTTTTTGAGTAAAGAAAATAATGCACGGGCGCGCTGAGTTTCTTCATTTCTTAATTCAAAGGTTTCGCGGCTGGCAAACAGTCGCTGACTCCAGTGAAAAAAATCATCGGTGTTTTTTGTTTGAGCAGCATTGTAAAGTCTGATTAATAATGGCAGCTCTAAATATTGTAAGCTGTCATCTAGAATAGACCTTAACCAATTGCGAGTATCGTTTATATCCTGTAACCAACCACACTCAACTGCCCATTCGAGTCCCTGAGAATAGGTAAAGGCACCGGTGGGCAGGTTGGGGCTGACTAATTGTAACAGCCTTAAATGTGCCAGGTTTAAATCTGCCAGGCTTAAATCTACCAGGCTTAAATCTGCCAGGCTTAAATCTACCAGGTCGGTTTCAGACATGGCGATTTTTTAATCTCGAAATAAATAATTTGTCTGTTAGTAATGTTAATCCGATAATGGTAAATGATGAGACTAAAAACCCGAAAATAAAATCACTGTTCATTGTAATCATCGAGGTGCTATGCAACCAGATATAAGACACCATAAGTAGCGATAAAGCAGGCACAGCTATTATGATATTTCCCGCAGCAAAGCGCGCTAGAAGCACACCGGCTAAAAGCAACGTGAGTATATGATCAGCACCACTGAATGGATGGGCCAGTCCGGCTATAAAGCCGGGATCGATTTGACTACTCATGTCGATAATGGGGTGACGGTGACTGACATGGGCAATCACCTGGGGAGAGATTAAAGTGGCTGCGGTTAAAATTAAACTTGATTGATAGAGTTTCATTTTATTTTTCCTGTATTTTTTAAAGGTGAGTATGTGAATGATCATGTTTGTTATTGTGGTTATGTTCATGGCTATGCCCATGACCATGTTGATGGGGAGCCTGTTGATAAGCACCGGCTTCCGGTTCAAAGGGCGCCATTTCTACAATAATCTTTAAACCCATTTGTTCGAGCATTTCATCGAGTACATGATCGTGCTGGTAACGTAACCAGTTGCTTTCGATTTGCAGCGGAATATGTCGGTTACCTAAATGATATGCGGCGCGCGCGAGCTGTGTTGTATCATCGCAATACAGCGTTGAAACACGTTCATCTGCCGCGATAATTTCAATGATTAATCCCTTGCTGTCTTGCAGACAATCGCCGCCGCGAATTAAGGTGCCGCGGGGTAAAAATAATCCTGCAGCACGACCGTCATCGAGTGTGACACGCAGGCGACTGCGAACACGTTGTTCGATTGGCAGGGTGAGGGTGCCACTGGATTGTGTTTTTTTATGGAGTAATGTTGTTAGTTCAATCATATTTTGTTCTTTATTTTTTTCATGTAAGTTAAAAACAATAAACTTAAATAATAGGTTTAAATAATTAGTTAAAATAAAAAGTACCGCTGTGCCATTGGTAAAATTTTTGCTGGTTCGCAGGTTAATAAAATACCATCTGCTCGCACTTCATAGGTTTGTGAATCGACTTCAATGTGTGGAGTGTAACTGTTATGAATTAAATCCTGCTTTTTTACATTACGACAGTTTTTTACCACACCAATTTTTTTCTGCAATTGTAGTTGTTCAACAATGCCGGCCGATTTTGCGGCTGCAGAAATGAATGTCATGCTGGTTGCACTAAGTGCTCGTCCAAAGCTGCCGAACATGGGGCGATAATGCACCGGTTGGGGTGTGGGGATTGATGCATTAGGATCACCCATTAGTGCATGGGCTATCATTCCGCCTTTAATAGTTAAGGTGGGTTTTACGCCGAAAAAAGCTGGTTGCCATAAAACTAAATCCGCCAGTTTTCCCACTTCAACTGAACCCACTTCGTGCGCAATGCCATGGGAGAGTGCGGGATTAATGGTGTATTTTGCGATGTAACGTTTTACCCGGTTGTTATCATTAAACTCGCTATCATTTTCAAATGCACCACGCTGCATTTTCATTTTGTGGGCGGTTTGCCAGGTGCGGGTAATGACTTCACCGACACGGCCCATGGCCTGCGAGTCAGATGAAATCATTGAGAAGGCGCCGAGGTCGTGCAGAATATCTTCAGCGGCAATGGTTTCGCGCCGAATGCGTGATTCGGCGAAGGCTACATCTTCGGCAATAGCCGGGTCGAGGTGGTGACAGACCATCAGCATGTCCAGATGCTCGTCGATGGTATTGACGGTGTAAGGCCGAGTGGGATTAGTGGAGGAGGGCAGCACATTATTTAAACCACAGGCGCGAATAATATCCGGCGCGTGTCCGCCGCCTGCACCCTCCGTGTGATAGGTGTGGATGGTTCGATCTTCAAATGCGGCAATGGTGTCTTCGACAAACCCCGACTCGTTTAAGGTATCAGTATGTATCGCCACTTGCACATCGGCCTCTTCTGCCACACTTAAACAGTTGCGAATGGTGGCGGGGGTGGTGCCCCAGTCTTCGTGTAATTTTAATCCCATCGCACCGGCTTCAACCTGTTCACGCAAGGGTTCAGGTTGGCTGGCATTGCCTTTACCCATAAACCCTAAATTCATCGGGAAGCTTTCCGCAGCCTGTAACATGCGGTGAATATTCCACGGCCCGGGTGTGCAGGTGGTGGCATTGGTGCCGGTGGACGGTCCGGTGCCACCGCCGAGCATGGTGGTAACGCCGGAGGCCAAAGCCTCTTCAATTTGTTGTGGGCAGATAAAATGAATATGTGCATCGATACCGCCGGCAGTAATGATTTTACCCTCGGCACCAATTACATCCGTGCCCGGGCCAATTAAAATATCCACATTGTCCTGCACGTCCGGATTACCTGCTTTACCGATAGCCGCAATGCGCCCATCTTTAATACCAATGTCGGCTTTGACTATGCCCCAGTGATCAATGATTAATGCGTTGGTGATCACCACGTCGGCAACGTCGGCTGCCATTGCCTGACACTGGCCCATACCATCGCGAATTACTTTACCGCCGCCGAATTTAACCTCGTCACCGTAGTCGGTGAAATCTTTTTCAACTTCAATCCAGAGTTCCGTATCGGCTAAACGTAATTTGTCGCCGGTGGTTGGGCCGAACATCTCTGCATAAGCTTGTCGATTAATGGTTGCCATTTTATTTTTTCACCGTTGAATTTGAAGTGGGAGCATCGAGTGAACCCATAACCTTTCCCTGAAAACCAAATACCTCACGTTTACCAGCATAGGCGACTAATTCCACCGTGCGACTTTGTCCCGGTTCAAATCTAACCGCGGTACCTGCGGCAATATTTAATCGAAAGCCGCGGGTTTTTTTGCGTTCAAATTGCAGAGCAGAATTCGACTCAAAAAAATGATAATGAGAACCAATTTGAATAGGGCGATCACCGTTGTTGGCGACTTTGACTGTGACGGTTTCGCGGCCGGCATTAATTTCTATTTCACCGCTGCAAATTTTCATTTCGCCTGGAATCATTTTTTGCTCCTGGAGTGTTTTATGTTTTATATAATTCTGGGTGTCATTTTACTTTGTCATTCGATGGCACGCGTTTTTTATGTTCATGTAATTGGCTGATGCACGGTAACTAACTTAGTTCCATCCGGAAAAGTGGCTTCAACCTGTACCTCCTGAATCATGTCCGAAATGCCATCCATGACCTGGTCGACACTCAAAATGTGACGGCTTTCATCCATTAATTCGGCTACGGTTTTACCATCGCGAGCGCCTTCTATTATCGCTGCGCTGATATAAGCCATGGCTTCAGGGTGATTGAGTTTTACACCGCGTGCTAAACGTCGCTCTGCGAGTAGAGCAGCTGTGAAGAGCATAAGTTTGTCTTTTTCGCGTGGCGTTAAGTCCATAGTGTTTCCTGTTTTCTGACTTGTTTTTAGTTTATTTTAAGATTTTAAATCCCCCCTCAGTCCCCAATGCCATTAAGTTAAGGATTGTGACTCAGAAGGTGTGACTTCATTCGCGCATTAACTAGCCGATTTCATAGTCACTTTATTTGCGCGGCTAAAGCCGCACCTCCATATAAAATCTTAACTTAATAGCATTGCCTCAGTCCCCGTTTACCAAGGGGGGAGGGTTTATCCTCTTTATTATTTTAAAGCGTTAGTCTTTTACACCCCTCTTTAACTAAGTGGGGCTGGGGGAGATTTGCTTTTTATGTCGCCCATATTCGTGGAGCTACAGCCTCACGCTCAAGCAATAGCGGGCGCAGTGTTTGCCAAACTGAAACCAGTTGTTGCTTTAAATTTTCATTCTGACTGTCTAAAACTCGCATAACCAGTAAGCCATTTATTAAAGTCACCGCGGACAGTGAGCCCGTATTTAATTCAAGTAGTTTATTTCTCGCCGCTTCAATATGAGTTTCATCGCAGGGAAATGCCAGTAATGTCGCCTGTATCACTTCACCACGTAAACCTGCCGCAGCGGTTAACATCTGTTTATTCAACACGCGCTGGTTTTCTATCAGAATTAATTGTTGATTATGATAAAACTCCATGCAGCTATCAAATGCGCCGTGGTCAAAAATCTCGCCGCTGCTCGGGCGGCCTAAACAATTTATTTCCCAACCGATAAATGTTGCATCATCTTCTAGTTCAATTTTGGTGCGTGCATGTACTTTGGCGCCGGCAAATAAAATATTTTCCTGTGGCAACCATTCCAGGCTGGCACCGGTTTTTATGTGTAAATTTTGATTAAACTTTGCCCAGTTACCCGCACTTAAATAAAATTTTCCGGAGCCAGGCGTCGTGCAAAGTGCCTGTGCATTTTTCTGAACTTTAATATCAATATTAAGCTGGTCGCCACCGACTACACCACCCGGCGGATGCAATATGTAAACGTGCGCAAGATTATCTTCCGGGTAAAAAGGTCGTTGTACACGTAGTGGTCCGAAGTGATGACATTTTCCCAGCACGGTTTTTGTTAACTGTTTTTTAAATGACAGCTGTAAATGTGCTTTCCAGCCCGAATCATTTTCAGTAGAAAAAACGGCGCTCATACGGTGAGGTATTCCTTAATTAATTCATCGGACAGTGTTTCGACCTTACCTTTCGCAACGCCTCGGCCACGGTCCAGTATGCAAAAGCTATCAGCGACTTTTTTGACGAAATGTAATTTCTGTTCAACTAATAGTACAGTGACACCGAGTTCTTTATTCAGCTTGCCAATGACATCGCCAATTTCGGCGACAATATTGGGCTGAATGCCCTCGGTGGGCTCATCCAGTATAAGCAGTTTTGGATCGATTACCAGTGCACGGCCAATGGCTAATTGTTGTTGTTGCCCACCGGATAAATCACCGCCACGACGTTGACGCATTTCTTTTAAAACCGGGAACATCATATAAATAAAATCGGGAATGTTTTTGGCTTTATCAGCCCGGGCGGGCAAACCGATTTGTAAATTTTCTTCCACCGTTAGCAGAGGGAAAATCTGCCGACCCTGCGGCACATATCCAATGCCGGCTTTGGCGCGTTGTTCCATTTGTATTTTATGCAGAGCGATGTCCTGATATTTTATTTCGCCGGATTGCAGTGACAAGGCGCCCATAATACAACTGAGCAGGGTGGTTTTGCCCACACCATTACGGCCCATTAAACAGGTGCATTGGCCTTCTGGAACATCGAGATCAATATCCCACAGGGTGTGGCTTTGGCCGTAGTACTGGTTAAGGCCTTTAATGCTTAGCATGTTATTCAACGGTAACAATCTCTCTAAAATTTACATTAAAATTTATACTCGTCTCATTTTATATAAGCGAGATAAGTTTTCTGTTATTAAAAAATACGATTTATTTCTATTCACCCAGATACACCTCAATTACTTTTGGGTCATCCTGCACCTGCGACATGCTGCCCTCCGCTAATACGCTACCCTGGTGCAACACAGTTACCTTATTTGCAATCGAGCGTACAAAATCCATATCATGCTCTACTACAATAACCGAATGTTTACCCGCCAATGAAGTCAGTAACTCTGCAGTGCGATCCATTTCCTGGTGGGTCATACCGGCTACCGGTTCATCAACTAATAGTAATGCCGGTTTTTGCATTAATAACATGCCTATTTCCAGCCACTGTTTCTGTCCGTGGGAAAGTTTACCGGCGGGGTATGAGGTCAAATCTTTTAAACCAATAATGTTGAGTACCTCATCAAGTAAATCTTTTTGTTCACCGGTTAAACGAGCTGTGAGTAGTGGCCAAACTTTTTTAATTTGCAACATTGCCAGCTCAAGATTTTCAATGACAGATAAATTTTCAAAGACGGTCGGCTTCTGAAATTTTCTGCCGATGCCAGCTTCCGCTATTTGTGGCTCATCCATTTCTAATAAATTTAAACGCTGACCAAACCAGGCCTGCCCGGAATCGGGTTGAGTTTTACCGGTAATAATATCCATCATGGTTGATTTTCCTGCACCATTGGGCCCGATAATGCAACGCAGCTCACCGCTTTCAATATATAAATTCAAATCATTAATGGCTTTGAAACCATCAAAACTTTTATTTAAACCTTCCAGGTACAAAATCATGTTATGACTTAAATCTAGCGCGGGTGGTTGCGCATGAATTAAAAAATCAAACACCTTGTCGCGGCTGGTAAAATCACGCAAAACCTCTATTGGTTTTGAAATAGGGTTCATGCTTTAGCCCTCCGTAAACTTTGAATGCCAACAATACCTTTAGGTAAATAGAGTGTGACTAAGACAAATAATGCGCCAAGTGCATACAGCCATATTTCGGGCAGGGCAGCAGTGAAGTAGGTTTTTGAGTAGTTCACGAGTAGTGCACCAATGATTGCACCATATAATGTGTTGCGCCCGCCAATGGCAACCCAGATAATTAACTCGATAGAATTTAACGGCGAAAATTCCCCTGGATTAATAATACCGACTTGCGGCACATAAAGCGCGCCGGCTATTCCTGCTACCACGGCTGAAAAAACAAATATCCATAATTTTATATTCTCGACGCGATAGCCAATAAATCGACTGCGACTTTCTGCATCCCGAATGGCGATACAGGCCAGGCCTAAACGTGAACTGACAATGTATCGGCTGACGACATACGCAATAGCAAGCGCTAAACTTGAGGCTAAAAACAATCCGATGCGCGTACTGTCTGCACGTAAATCAAATCCTAAAATATCTTTAAAGTCAGTGAGACCATTATTGCCGCCAAAGCCCATTTCATTTCTGAAAAATGCCAGCATGAGTGCGTAAGTCATGGCCTGAGTAATAATGGATAAATAAACACCGGTGACCCGTGAGCGAAACGCTAAAAATCCAAATATATATGCCAGCAGGCCGGGTATTAAAATAACCATTAATGCAGCGAACCAGAAATGATCAAAGCCATACCAGAACCAGGGCAGCTCGTTCCAGTTTAAAAACACCATAAAGTCGGGTAGCACAGGATTACCGTAAACTCCACGGTCACCAATTTGACGCATTAAATACATGCCCATGGCGTAACCACCTAAAGCAAAAAATGCGCCGTGACCCAAACTGAGTATACCCAGATAACCCCAGACTAAATCGGCAGCCAGTGCGAGCAGGGCATAGGTTAAATATTTTCCGAGCAGGGTCACCGTATAGGTTGAAACATGAAAAATATTACCTTCGGGTACCGTTAAATTAAGCAGCGGCACCAGAACGCTAACTGCTAATAATACACTCAGTAACCAGATGCCGGGTTTGTCGTTTTTTAAAATGGTTGCTATATTCATCATTAATCCTCTGACGCTCGGCCGCGTTGAGGAAATAAACCCTTCGGACGTTTTTGTATAAATAGAATAATAAAAATCAGCACAATAATTTTTGCCAGGACTGCACCAGCCCAGGGTTCTAAAATTTTATTTATCACCCCAAGGCTCATGCCTGCGACCAGAGTGCCCCATAAATTTCCAACCCCGCCAAATACCACCACCATAAATGAATCAATAATATAGGCCTGGCCTAAATTGGGGCCGACATTGGTTAATAAACTTAAGGCTACACCAGCTAAACCGGCGATGCCGGAACCGAGACCGAAAGTCAGTGCATCCACCCATTCAGAGCGCACACCCATGGCGCGTGCCATATTACGATTTTGAGAAACGGCTCGAACTTGTAAACCCAGTAAGGTTTTTTTCATCACCAGTATCAAAGCAATAAACACCAGCAAACAAAAAATAATGATATATAAACGGTTCCAGGTTAAAGCCAGTACATCGTTAAGCTGCCACGCACCTGACATCCATTGCGGTGTTTCCACACTACGATTTAAAGGAGAAAAAATCGAACGCACGGTTTGTTGCAAAATTAAACTTACACCAAATGTCGCCAGCAACGTTTCCAGTGGTCTGCCGTATAAATGACGAATGACGCCACGCTCAATAGCAATACCTACCAGCCCTGCGACAATAAAGGCGCTGGGTATCGCAACAATAATGGATAAGCCAATTTGTTCGGGCATCATTAACTGCACGACATAGGTAGTGTAAGCACCTATCATCATTAATTCACCGTGGGCCATATTAATTACGCCCATCACGCCAAAGGTAATGGCTAATCCGATGGCGGATAATGCCAGCACAGAACCGAGACTGAGGCCGAAGAAAACCGTTTCTACTTTGGCATAAAGGTCGCGTTTGTCGTTGATTTTTCTAATCGCATTTCGTGACTGTTTTTCGAGTGTTTTAGTTGGTGCCTGGTAATCTCTTAGTGCATTCATCGCAGATGAGTTAAGGCTGTCGGCCAAAATAATGATAGCACTGGTTTGGGCTGCTTCGTCAGCATGCTGTAGGGCGATAATAGACAGCAGGGTGTTGGCCGCCTTAATGACATTTTTATCTGTTTCTGACTTTAGTAAGTTTTGAATGATGTCTTGAGCGTCTTGTTGCGGATCTTTGAGAAGCTCATTGACTGCGGCTAAACGAATGTCTGCATCATTATGATTGAGTTGCAGAGTAGCCAGTGAATGGTTAATTATTCTGCGAAGTTTATTGTTTATTTTTACTTTTTTAAAGCCGCGTTTATTCTCTTGCGTTATTTTTTCATTATTGAACAGCTGAGAGAATAGGTAGCTGTCAGATGCTTTCTGCATGATATAGAGCTGTTTGTCGCTTTTCGCATAAAATAGTTTGCCATCGATCATGGCTTTTAATGCAGGAATGGCCTGCGGTGGATTTTGCCGGGCTATGTTTTTTATGGCATTTGATTTGTTGTTGTAATTTTTTGTGCTGAGAACATTCCATGAATCGTCTAACGGGGTAATGTCTGATGTGGTTTGTTCAGCAAATAAAGCAGGTGATAGTCCAGATAGCATTGAAAAAACAATCAACAGGCAGGCTAAATGTTTGCTTATTCTTTTTTTAAATCTGCTGTTTTTTCTATCGATTTTTTTATGGTTGTTTGCTATTTGCATTACGCATAAATCTCGCTGAATAAATAAATCTGATAAAAATATTACTGAAATGCATTAATAATAGAAATATCAGTAATAAAAAAATAAATACAACTTATATTGCAGGAGCCTGATATGCTTTATAAGCTGTATCTAAAAATCAAAGTTAGCTTACTGTCTCAAACTTTCTTTGATGACCATTCGTATAGTAACTCGTCATTCCCGAATGTTTGTATCGGGAATCCTGTGTCTTAGATACGTAGATGACACGGGATACTTGCCTGGGCAGGTATGACGGAGTTGGTTTTAATTTAACGTTTAATAATTTTGGCCACTACACTTTTTAGTCTTAACGTTATAATTTCCACAAGCTAATGGTGTGCGCCAGTCAGCGATTAAATCGCGTGAACCGGGCAGGTAATCTGACCAGGCATCACCTGCGACTAAGCCGGATGTTTCCCAAACCGTATCAAACTGACCATTGGACTGAATTTCGCCAATCAGCACGGGTTTAGTAATGTGATGATTGGGCATCATGGCTGAGAATCCACCGGTTAAGTTTGGTACGGAAATGCCTATCAGGGCTTCCTGAACTTTTGACGGATCGGTTGTGCCAGCTTTTTCAACGGCTTTCACCCACATATTAAAGCCAATGTAATGTGCTTCCATTGGATCATTCGTCACGCGTTTTTTGTCTTTGATAAATTTATGCCATTGCTCAATGAACTCTGCATTTTCATCGGATTCATTACTCATGAAATAATTCCATGCGGCTAAATGCCCAACTAATGGCTTTGTATCTAAACCAGAAAGTTCTTCTTCACCCACTGAGAATGCAACGACTGGAATATCTTCAGCAGAAATACCCTGGTTACCCAGCTCTTTATAGAATGGGACGTTAGCATCGCCATTGATTGTAGAAACCACCGCTGTTTTCTTGCCAGTTTTACCAAATTTTTTGATCTCAGACACTATAGATTGCCAGTCAGAATGACCGAACGGTGTGTAGTTAATCATGATGTCTTTATCTTTTACGCCTTTAGATTTTAAATAGGCTTTTAAGATTTTATTAGTGGTGCGTGGATAAACATAATCGGTTCCCGCCAGTACCCAGCGCTTAACACCAATGTCATTCATTAAATAATCGACTGCGGGTACCGCCTGCTGATTGGGTGCAGCGCCGGTGTAGAAAACATTTTTTGATGACTCTTCACCTTCATACTGTACGGGATAGAAGAGAATGCTATTGAGTTCTTCAAAAACCGGCAGTACGGATTTTCGTGATACGGATGTCCAGCAACCAAAGACCACATCGGTTTTATTTTTGCTGATTAACTCGCGCGCTTTTTCTGCGAACAATGGCCAGTTTGACGCGGGATCAACAACAACGGCTTCAAGTTTTTTACCGAGTACGCCGCCTTTTTTATTTTGCTCTGCAATCAGCATTAACATGGTGTCTTTCAGCGTGGTTTCTGAAATCGCCATGGTGCCGGAAAGAGAATGTAATACACCCACTTTAATGGTGCTACCTGCCCAGGCTAGTGATGTGCAAGCCATGGAGGTGACGCTAATAGCCGTAGCCAGTGCTAGCTTTTTTAGTAACTGTGTTTTCATAATAAATTATTCCTGTGAATGTTTTATTTTGATTTATTTAAGTTAAATGTTTTAACTTTTTAACTTTAAATTTGAAATTGCATGCCGAAGGTAATTGCATCGACATCATCAGCTGCTTTGGCGCCAGTGAGGTTGGCATCACCACTGGTCACGTTCAGGTTTAAACGCAGGTTATGTCCTGAGATGATGTAATTCACACCGACTTCGGTTAACGAGCTGCTATCACCAACTGTTGGGCTGTTTGATGTAACGCGCAGGTAAGGCTGGTATTGACTGGCACCTGTGTCGCCCGGTAGCAAGTAGGCAAAAGTAGCAAAGCTGGCATCGCCATCAAACAGGCTGGCACCAAAATTGACTGCATTATCAGAAACATCAAACGATTTAAATTCAGCTTCAAAGGTTATTGCTGAATTGTTAGACATAGGTTTTTCAAAAAATAAATCGACTGCGTATCCACTAAACGAACCGGAGCTTGCAACAGTGCCATAACCATCACTTTGTGATTGTGCGGAAAGTGCCAGGGTTAAAATATCTCCACCTTTACCAAAGTAAGTGCTGCTAGTGTAATAACCTGGATTGGATTCTTTACTCATAAAATTATAAGCAAAGCGAGCGGCATATAAAGGCGCATCACTTTGATTTTCAACACCGCTATAGCCATCAAAGATGCCAACGGCATACTGGAATTTATCGAAACTACCCCAAAAAGTAATACCCTCATCGCGTCCATAAGTGCCGGCGACGCCATTGGCACCATTTGAAGGATCATTGTCTGAAGGGTAAAGCGGCACGGTGTACTGGTTCCATGAAAGCCCATAAAATGGCCCGTTCATTTCAATTCGGTCTGCTGGCGTGAGCATGCGGCCCATCCACACGTTAAATTTTTCTCCAGGCTCGTATTGAATAATGGCATCGAGAATGCCGTATTCGCCGTGCATTTTTTCTGTACCGAAATAAAATTTAAAATCTTTGGTGGCCTGACCAGAAATATAGAGTCGTGCATTTTCCAAATTGAAATCACTCGAGCGGCTGCTACCATCAGGAGCCGCATCACTTACAGAAGCAACAGAGGTGCGTACACCTGCGCCAACGCTGATCCATTTAGTATCATCAATTTTAATTTTTCCACCGGCGAATGCTGGGGCGCTGAGTGCTACAAGTATGCCGCTAATTAAGAGCGACTTGCCCAATATATCTTTCGTTTGCACAATTTTTTTTGGCATTTCTCAATTCCTGTTACTAAAGCTCAAACCTTATTAAGATTTTGAGACGGTTTAAAATTCAGGGTAAATGTTTATTTAGAAAGACAGCAACGGGCTTTTACAATGCCCAACAATTAATGCGCACTATTATTTCTGTGGCTGCCTTTATGGTTAAACAGTCTAGTCACAGTGGGTTTTTTATAATATTCGGTAAGTGGCGCAGGGGTATACGTCAAATGACGCATGGCGCAAAAATTGCTTATAAGATATTTATAGGATGTTTAATAGAGTCATGCTTATTAAATAATTTAATAAAAAATCACATCAGAGACTGACGCTTTAAATTCGAATGAATAAAGATGCACTACTAATTCGCCGTGAGTATAACAAATGGGTCGCTAATGAAACCCTCGAAGACTACTCATTGCGCTATACCGCAAAACAGGCGCGACGCTGGTCAGCGGCGTCAGTTGCCAACACCGCATTGGGTATAATCGCATTTTTGGCGCTCGAAGCTATTGGGGGTGCAATCACATTAAATTACGGCTTTATCAATGCGGCCTGGGCTATTCTGGTGGTCGGAATTATCATTTTTTTATCCGGATTACCGCTTTCTTATTATGCCGCAAAATACGGTGTCGACATCGATTTACTCACCCGTGGTGCGGGTTTTGGCTATATTGGCTCAACCATTTCATCGCTGATTTACGCCTCCTTTACCTTCATTTTCTTTGCGCTGGAGGCGGCCATTATGTCGATGGCCATCCATATGATGGTGGACATACCGCTGTCGTTAGCTTATGTGATTAGTGCGGTGGTCATCATTCCATTAGCAACCCACGGTATCAGTCGAATCTCGCGTTTTCAGGCCTGGACGCAACCCGTCTGGCTCGTTTTACAAATCTTACCACTGGTTTTTATTGGCCTACATGAATCCACCGCATTTAGTGACTGGATGTCATTTTCAGGAAGCCATTCCCAGGGTGAGACATCATTTGACTTGCTCCTTTTTGGTGCAGCGGCGGCGGTGATTTTCCCTCTGATAGCGCAAAATGGTGAGCAGGCGGATTTTTTACGATTTTTACCCAATAAAGAGCACTGTCGAAAAAGTCACTGGTGGATGGCGGTAATTGGTGCCGGTCCTGGCTGGGTTGTCTTTGGTATTATTAAATTATTTATCGGCTCATTTTTAGCGGTGCTTGCTCTGCGCCACGGCTTATCAATCGATTTGGCCAGTGATCCGGCTCACATGTATACCGTGGCGTTTACTTATATTAGCGCCAACCCGAATATGGCACTTTGGCTGGCGGGTATTTTTGTGATTATTTCACAGCTTAAAATCAATGTGACCAATGCTTATGCGGGGTCGATTGCCTGGGGTAATTTTTTCTCGCGCTTAACTCATAGTCATCCAGGTCGCGTAGTCTGGTTGGTGTTTAATGTCAGCATTGCGTTGATGTTGATGGAGCTGGGTTTATATCAGGCATTTGAAACGATTTTGATTACCTATGCGAGTCTGGTGGTGGCGTGGATAGGTTGTGTGGTGGCAGACTTAATAATCAACAAACCACTGGGGTTAAGCCCTAAGCACATTGAATTTCGCCGTGGTCATTTGTACGACATAAACCCGGTTGGCGTAGTGTCGATGATTATCGCATCCTGCGCCGGTATCGCGGCCAATCTGGGGGTATTTGGAGAGACGGCTGAGGCACTCGCTGCTTTTTTGTCTTTGTCTATTCCCTTTATACTGGTGCCATTAATCGGCTGGTTAACCCACGGGCGATATTATTTAGCGCGCCCACAAGATATTGTGGTAACCGAGACCTCGCGTCAGCAATGTAGGGTCTGTGAAAACACCTTTGATAATGAAGACATGAGTCAGTGCCCGAGTTATGCCGGCGCGATCTGTTCATTATGCTGTGCACTGGATGCCCGGTGTGGTGATCAGTGTCGCCCAGATGCTCATCTGGCTGCTCAAACGTCCACATTATTTAGCAGCATATTACCCGCATCGATTAACTTACAATTACACACGGTTACCGGGCATTTTCTGTTAATATTTTCTGTTACCGCCGGTATTATTGCAGGCTTATTAAGCATGGTTTTTTATGCCCAAAAAGAGAAAACACTGGTTGATCTGGCATTAATTAGCAGCACCTTATGGCAGGTGTTCTTTTTGTTTTTAATTCTCACCGGCGTGTTGATCTGGCTTTATGTTCTGGCTCAAAAAAGCACGCGTTTTGCATTGCAAGAAACCCAGTTACAGGCCGAGTTATTGACTCAGGAAGTGAGTGCCCACGAAGTAACCGCGGTGGAGCTATCTCAGGCACGTGACATGGCAAACTCGGCCAACCTGGCCAAGTCACAATATTTATCCGGCGTGAGTCATGAGTTAAGAACACCCTTAAATACGATTTTTGGTTATGCGCAGCTAATGGAGAGCGATGCATTGCTAAATACAAAAAATCAAAAAATTGCCAATGTTATTCGGCGCAGCAGCGAGCATTTATCCGATGTGATTGAGGGCCTGTTAGAAATTTCTAAAATCGAAGCACGCAAGTTAGATTTACAAAAAGATACGGTTGATTTACGTGCACTGATGCAACAGCTAGATGATATGTTTCGCCCTCAGGCTGAGAGCAAAGGCTTAGCATTTAAAATGCAATGCAGTGTGCAAGTGCCACAATTTATTTCTACCGATGAAAAACGCTTACGACAAATTTTGTTAAACTTGATTTCTAATGCGATTAAGTTTACTGAAAAGGGACTCGTTGAGTTAAACATTAGTTACCGAAACCAGGTAGCAAAAATGCAAATTAAAGATAGCGGAATCGGCATAGCCGATGCCGATCAGCAACGCATATTTGAACCCTTTGTGCGGGTGCATGATAGCCGCACCCAGCAGGTTAGTGGTACCGGTTTAGGTTTATCAATTAGTCGGCTATTAGTGGAAATGATGGGGGGGAGTTTACAACTCAGTAGCCAGCCCGCAAGTGGCAGTGAATTTTGTTTAAAACTTTTCTTACCCAGTGTAAATGAAGTGCTGGCCGTGAGTCAGAAACCGGCGGATATACGCGGATATATAGAACGTGCACAACAAATTATGGTGGTTGATGATGAAAAAACACACCGAAATTTAATTTATGATTTACTTCATCCATTGGGTTTTATTATTCATCGAGCCGCTTCAGCAGAGCAGGCGCTGAGTTTAATAAAGGCGCAAGCCATTGATTTGTTTTTACTGGATATTTCTATGCCCGGTATGGATGGCTGGAAACTACTCGCCGAGCTACGAAAGCGTGGATTGAAAGTACCGGTTATTATTTTGTCTGCTGACTCATATGTAAATGCGTTGCACTCACAAAAAAATGCAGATTATCAAGCTTATATTAGCAAGCCTGTTCGGTTAGATAAGTTGCTGGAACAATTACAGCGTTGCCTGGATTTGCACTGGACTAACGAGCCCTGTATTAATGAACCCCGCATTAATGATTCCCTTATTAACGAAGCCCGTACTAACGAAGCCCGAACAACCGATATGCCTGATAAAGCATCAGGCATTAAGCCTTTACAGCTTGATGAACTGGATGCGGAACTGATTGTAACACTGAGAGAGTTTGCCAATATTGGTTATCTTAATGGCGTGCTGGAATGCACGCAACAACTTGCATTACAGGATCCGCAAAATAAATGGTTAATACAGTTAAAAATATTGGCTGATAAATGTGATCTGGATGGAATTGTCACTACCATAAATGAAAAATTAAAACAAAGTGACGAGTTGGTTTAATGCAAAAATTTAATGATAAAACCACCGTATTAGTTGTTGATGATTCACCCGACTCGCTGGGTATGATTAATATGGCATTAGATAAAGCAGGTATTGCCGTATTAATTGCCTTGAACGGGCAGCAGGCGTTAAACGTGCTAGATCAAATTACACCCGCGGTAATTTTACTGGATGCGGTGATGCCAGTAATGGATGGGTTTGAATGTGCAATTGAAATTCGTAAAAAATTACCGTTAGTGCCCATTATATTTATGACCGGCTTAAGCGAGGTCGAACATATTGTTAAGGCATTTGATGCGGGTGGTAATGACTATATTATTAAACCGATACATCCGCAGGAATTACTGGTGCGTATTCGACAACACACCAGTCATTCCAGGATGCTGTTAGAAGCACAGAGAACACTGGACTCAATGCGCCAACATGTTTTCTGTATTGATAAAAGTGGTCGACTATTGTGGGCAACGCCAGATGCCCAGGCCTTATTAAATCAGTATCAACAAGACAATAATGAATCGGTTGAGTTAAATGACCGGCTTAGCCGCTGGCTACCGAGTGGGCAGGGTGGGCACGATCTTGCATTGCCAATACAAAAGCAAAACCTGGTATTGAGTGTGCAATATTTTAAGCAGTCCGAAGAAGATGAGTTTTTATTAAAAATACAATCACCCAATGTGGCTGTCGATCCGATAGTGCTTGAGGATAGCTTATCAATTACCTCGCGCGAGGCAGAAGTGTTATTATGGTTGGCACATGGAAAAACTAATCGTGAAATAGCGGAGATTTTGCAAATGAGCCCGCGCACAGTCAATAAACATTTAGAACAAATGTTTCCTAAAATTGGTGCGGATAATCGAACGGTTGCAGCATCGGTCGCTATACAAACTATTTTGGGTGTGAGTATTTAATACTTTATTATGAAGTAAATCCTGGCGCCATAATCTGCGCACTCAATATTTAACGTTGAGATATTCTGGGAGATGCCCCGGGAGATGCCCCGGGAGATGCCCCGGGATATGCTCCAGGAGGTAGCCCAGGAGGTAGCCCAGGAGATACCCTTAGTTATGCTTCTGGGTCTTGTCCGTGCGATTCACTCCAAAACTACATGCCAAAAGTACCAAGCCTTGTGCTGAGATAATTAAATTCACTATGCCATCATTACACATTTCAAAAATACATATTACGTTGCAGGTTAAAATTCCCCCTGAATTATTAGAGCGATACTTACCCTCGTCCGCTGAAGTGGTGGGAGAAGCGTTAACTGAACAGGTTGTTGCGGCGGTAAAAAAACATAATCTGAGTTATTTTCCCGCGTTGGCCTTTTTAGAAAAACAGGGGGATATCGATGCTGATTTGCTAGAGGCGACAGAAACCATATCCTGGTTTGCCTGTAAGCTGGTGCGGGAGGAAGTGCATAAAAAATTACGCGCTTTCTTTTCCGAATTAAGCTTCCAGTCGGTAAAGTGCACCTCCTACGCCATGCCCGGTGTGCGAGCTAACCAGTTGAATGCCTGGGTGGCACTGGTCGAGCATTACACTCCTAACACGGTAAAACTCGATGTGGTGGCCAGCGTGTTAAAAAAAGAAGCGCAGCCAAAGGGGCTGGAAAACTGGTCAAAGCAATTGTTTAGACGAAATCTTGAAAAATCCTTTGATGAGTTTGAAGTTGTACAGGCCGTGGTTTTATGATTAAAATGTGACGTATTCTAATACGGTGTTTTAAAGTGCGATGTTTTCAAATTTAATTTTTAATTTGAACTGCATCAAAAGTGAAATGCTAACTTAATATATAATTAGTCATTAAAATTTAAATGGAGATAAAATGAAAAAGCTAATTCTAGTATTTATTATTCTACTGCAGCCCTCTCTGGCGTTTGCTAATCAACCTTTAAGTAAATCGTTAATTACCTCATTTTATGCTGCTTCAGATAAGCTTGACGGGCTTGAGGGTAAATACCCTAAAGAGTTTAGAAGACTGGATGAATTTAGTATGTCTGAAAAAACGGCGATGATTTCGTATCTAAAATCTTCAAATGCTTATTCAGATGTAAAGTCGGTATTGTCATCAGAGGGTTTTTCGAATTTAGATGAATTCTTTGATGTAACATTTCGATTGATGGGTGGAATGTATAAGGTGCAGATGAAAAAAATGCCAAAAGGCTCTCAAAATTATCTCGGGGGTATGGAGAAGATGATGCAGGATAATATCAAAATGATGCAGAAAAATGGAATGCCAGAGGATATGATAGCTGGCATGAAAGCAGAATTGCAGTCAATGAAACAGCAAAATAGCGAAATGCAGAAAGCGGCGAAAGTTGCGAGCAAGGCTGATATTAAATTTGTTGAAAATAATTTTGAGTGGATTATGAGTATTACGCCAGATGAGGAAGAGCTTGCTCCGAACTAGTTAGTATTTTTATGGGCTTCGCTGGAAGCGCAGAATTTTATATTCGAGAGCAGGGTAGATAGTTCATTATGTAGTTAGTTATAATAGTTTGAGACTCAATCTGACAGTAGGTAATGGTCTCAAGCTACCCTGAAGCAGACGTTTAAAATCAAAAGCTTTTACCGCAAATAAACGCGAATGCACGCAAATTTTGTTGGGTTTTTGCTTTTATTAGCGTGTTTTGCGTTTATTTGCGGTAAAATTGTTTGCCTTTGATCTTCCGCTGATTTCATTATCACATCAAAAATGCCTTAGTCTGCCAGCCTATTGTAAAGCTGAGTATAATCAGAATGCCCGCATAAATAGTGTTAAGTAAACGAGTATGTTTTTGAGTTGCGACGATATACGGGTCGTACTGAGGCTCAGGTATATTGTTGTATGACAGGTAAATAAGTTCATCGTTACGTTGAAGTTCATTTACAGTTTTAGATAATGTGTCATTATTATCTAAAATTTCCAGCATTTTTAGGCGATCACTTCGAGTGAGCTCCCCGTCAATAAAAAAGTTTAAATCTTCAAATGAAGTTTCATTTCCGTTATTCATTTTATAGGCCACACATTAGAGTTTGGGGTTATTTTAAGATGGCCGTTCTGCATAAGGTTAATCAGTTTTGAGCGGGCTTGTGAAATTCTGCTAATGACCGTGCCGATTGGAACATCCAGTACCTGTGAAATGTTTTTGTAATTCATGTTTTCATAAATCGCTAGTGTTAATACTTCTCTGTGCTCTAACTTAAGCGCTATAAATGAATCTTTTATGTTGCTGATTAATGGTGATCGATACAGCTCAGTTTTATTTTTTTGTGTATGTTGTTGCTCGAACTTATGTGTTTTAAGAGAGGACTTCTGAAGGTGTTTTTTACAGAGATCGGACATGAATTTAAATATGTAAATTTTCAGTTGTTGATGACTCGTAAATCGTTGCCTGTTTTTTAAGCAGTGTGTAATGGTTGTTTGGGTTAGCTTTGTTGCTAGCTCAATATCATGTGTCCAAATGTAGGCTGCTCGGTACAGGTTGCGCCAATTATGTTTTAGATAGGGGGCAACATTATTGAATTTTTCCGACATTATTTTTGGTGTTAGTTCCTTTGTTAGTATTTAGATGTTTTAGGATAAGTTTTATTCCATTATTTAATAATAAAATTACGGTTATGTGTTGTGGTCTTCATTTGTGGGCACAAAACAAATCATGAATGTGAAAATATTGATCTGTTAGAAATCTTGGAAAAATAGGTAACAGGTAACTATGTAGGGGGTTGTGTGAGCAGAATTTAAGGTGCGATTAATTAAAGCACGATTATTTAAAGCCCGATTAATTAAAGCCCGATTAATTAAAGCCCGATTAATTAAAGCAGAGATAATTCGGTTTTATCGATAACCTTGCGTAGTACAAAACTGGAATGTACTCCCCGAACACCTTCAACCCGAGTCAGCTTATCAAGCAGAAACGTTTCATAATGACGCATATCCCGCACCACAACTTTGAGCAGATAATCCGCAGCCTGCCCTGTGACAATACTGCATTCGAGTATTTCTGGCATATCGGCAATAGCCGCTTCAAACCCTTCAAATCGGTCCGGCGTGTGTTTATCCATCTCGATACCAATTAATGCGGTTAAATTCAGGCCTAAAACCTCTGGGTTTAGCAGGGTTACATGTCGATCGATAATACCCGATTCCTCCAGACGTTTAACACGACGTGAACAAGGTGTGGCAGAGAGGCCGACCTGATCAGCTAGCTCAAGGTTGCTAATGCGCCCGTTGCGCTGCATGAGCTGTAAAATATGGCGGTCAATTCGATCTAGTTTTATCACGGTTTAAACTTCTTCTCTTTGTTATGTTAATAGGGTAATAAACCATAAATATATAGTTAATTGGACTATAGCTCCAATTACGGCCTTATTTCAAGGTGTATTTGCATCATAAAACTAATTTTTTTAACTTATAATAACTATCGTGGTTTGCCCCCATGCTTTTTTGTACTAACCCAGTTAATGAACCCAGTTAATGAGGATTATCATGAGCACTTTTGATTATCGAAAATATCCAGCATACCCGATTTTTAATAAAACCGATCGGCGCTGGCCGGAGCAGGTGATTAACCACGCACCGCATTGGTGTAGCGTGGATTTGCGTGATGGTAATCAGGCACTGATTGAGCCGATGACCCCGGAGCAAAAGCTGCAGATGTTTGCGATGCTGGTTGATGTGGGGTTTAAAGAAATTGAAGTGGGATTTCCCGCCGCCTCACAAATGGATTTTGATTTTGTTAGACAGCTGATTGAACAAAATTTAATTCCGGATGATGTGACCATTCAAGTGCTTACGCAGGCGCGGGAGGAGTTAATTGCGCGCAGTTTTGAATCACTTAAAGGCGCTAAACGTGCCATTGTACATTTGTATAATTCAACGTCTACACTGCAACGAGAACAGGTATTTGGTAAGTCCAAAGATGAAATAAAAGCGCTAGCGGTACAGGGTGCACAGTGGGTAAAGCATTATGCGCAGCAACAGGGCGACACGAAGTGGCAATTTCAATATTCGCCAGAGAGTTTTACCGGCACAGAAATGGACTATGCGGTGCAGGTGTGTAATGCGGTAAATGCCGTTTGGCAACCGACTCAAGAAAACCAGGTGATAATAAATTTACCTGCCACGGTAGAAATGACCACGCCTAATGTGTATGCGGATCAAGTTGAATGGTTTTGCGATCATATTGAAAATCGTGAAGCGCTTATCATTAGTCTGCACACACATAATGATCGGGGGTGTGGAATTGCAGCAGCCGAGTTGGGTGTGATGGCCGGAGCGGATAGAGTGGAGGGTACATTACTGGGTAATGGTGAGCGCACCGGGAATATGGATATCGTGACCATGGCAATGAATCTTTATAGCCGTGGGGTTGATCCGCAACTGAACTTTTCGAATATGGACCGGATAATACATACGGTAGAAACCTGCACGCAGTTAAAATTACACCCGCGCCATCCTTATGCGGGTGAGCTGGTGTTCGCGGCTTTTTCGGGCAGTCATCAAGATGCCATTAATAAATGTTTAAATCAATATCGTGAAGGTGATAAGTGGGAAATTGCCTATTTACCGATTGATCCGAGAGATATCGGGCGAAGTTATCAGCAGGTCATCCGCATCAATAGTCAGTCGGGAAAAGGCGGTATTGCATACTTGATGAAACAACATACACAAATGCAAATTCCTCGCTGGTTGCAGGTTGATTTTAGTCCACATGTGCAGGTGCAGGCTGAAAGTATGAAAACAGAATTGCCGGCTGAAAGTATTGTTGAGTTATTTAACTCAACCTATAACCAAACGAATCAGGCGGTGGTATTAGATGGCTATACTGCGACACATGAAAATAATCGCGATCAGTTAACGGCGACATTGAAATGGAAGAATGATTTTTTGAAAATTAACGGTAAAGGCACAGGGACGCTAGATGCATTTATGAGTGCCTTAAGTACAATGATCAAACAGCCTTTAGTGATAGTTGAATATAATGAACACAGTTTAGGGCATGATGAGCAGGCACAAGCGGTTGCCTATGTTCAATTGAGCGTCAATGGCGCCAGGTTTTGCGGCGTAGCAACAAGTGGTGATATTGTTAAGGCTTCGTTACAGGCTGTGTTAAATGCATGCTCACGATCTGGCGTGTTTAATTCTGAGTCGCTTTTACAGCTTGATGAAGTATCATAGGTATCTTTTTTAATATTAAGATTAGAGCGGATTATGAATACCCCCCCCTTAGATAAAGTGGGATTGAGTCGGGCGGGTGCTTGTTTAAGGTAATTAAAAAATAAAATAAAACGTAAATGAACATTAATGCATACAAATGAAAGAAATAATATTCATGTGTAGTGCACCGCAGGTGCACTACACAAACATTCGCGTTTATTTGCGTGCATTTGCGTTTTCTCTTTAGTTTACCGATGAAATTATTTAATTTTAATGGGGGCAAGTCTAAATGTTATAATATAAGTCGCATATAGATCTGTATTTTGCATCTACAATAACGATAAAATAAATAACACCAAAATAGATAACACCAAAATAGATAACACCAAAATAGATAACAAAAAGAGAAACCAGCATGGAATATAGAAAATTAGGCCGTACAGGTCTGGATATTAGTGTCATTGGTTTAGGCACGATGACCTGGGGTCTGCAAAATAATCAGGCCGAAGGTTTTGAACAAATGGATTATGCGCTTGAGCAGGGTATCAATTTTTTCGACACAGCTGAGATGTATGCTATTCCCCCCAGTGAAAAAACATTTGGCACAACTGAAACCATTATTGGTAACTGGTTTAGCGCGAGAAAAAATCGTGAGCAGGTGATACTGGCATCCAAAATTAGCGGCCCGGGTTTATCGTGGGTGCGTGAGGGTGAAAATTTTATAGATAGGAAAAATATTTTATTAGCGGTTGAGGGAAGTCTGAAAAGACTAAAAACAGATTACATCGATCTTTATCAATTACATTGGCCCAATCGAGGCTCATATCATTTCGGTCAAATCTGGGGTTACGCGCCTAAGTTTGATGTACAAGTGCAACAGAATAATTTTCTTGAAGTGCTGCAGACGATGCAGGAATTAATTCAGGCCGGAAAAATTCGACATATTGGTTTGTCGAATGAAACCGCATGGGGAATGTCAAAGTGGTTGCAGTTAGCAGAAAATAATAACCTGCCTCGAATGGCGTCGGTGCAAAATGAATACTCTTTACTGTGCCGTCACTTTGAGCCTGATTTAGGTGAAATTGCCATTCATGAAGATTGTGGCTTGTTGGCCTGGTCTCCATTGTCCAGAGGCATGTTAAGTGGTAAGTATTTAAATGGGGCACGACCGGAAGGTGCGCGCATTACAATAGAAACACGTCCAGAGCATCGAGTACATCCGCGTACTGATGCCGCCATTCAAAAATATGTAGATCTAGCAAAACGCTATGATTTAGATGCATGTCAAATGGCATTGTCGTTTGTTAATAATCAGCCTTTTGTTAGTTCAACCTTAATTGGTGCAACCAATATGCAGCAGTTAAAAAGTAATATAGAATCGATATCACTAAAACTATCGAAAGAGGTTTATGTCGAAATAGATAAAATTCGACGTGAATTTCCTATGTTGTATTAAACCAGTACGCCAGAGATATACTAGACTTGTTCAGAGGTGCCCTGGTCAAATGGAACGTGACTTCATAGAACATAACTAAACAGTTAAAAGGTTAACCAATGAAAGCAAGAGCCGCAGTAGCATGGGCTGCAAAACAACCCTTATCCATCGAAGAAATAGACGTGATGGGACCACGAGAGGGCGAAGTGTTGTTAAAAACGATTGCCTCGGGCGTATGCCACACGGATGCATTTACCTTGTCAGGTGATGATCCGGAAGGCTCGTTTCCCTGTGTGCTTGGTCACGAAGGTGGCTGCGAAGTCGTTGAGTTAGGCGCTGGGGTTAAAAGTTTAAAAGTGGGTGATCATGTCATCCCGCTTTATATTGCGGAGTGCGGCACCTGCGAATATTGTAAGTCGCCCCTGACTAATTTATGTCAGTCAATTGCCGGTACGGTCTGGACGGGGTATATGCCCGATGGTACGCGCCGATTTTCAAAAGACGGAAAAGATATTTTTCATTATATGGGGTGTTCAACTTTTTCTGAATATACGGTGGTACCGGAGATAGCACTAGCGAAAATTAATAAAGCCGCGCCATTAGATAAAGTCTGTTTACTTGGTTGCGGCGTCACTACCGGCATTGGAGCAGTATTAAACACAGCAAAAGTCAGACCTGGTTCAACAGTTGCCGTATTTGGTTTGGGTGGCATTGGTTTATCCTGCGTGCAGGGTGCGGTGATGGCAGGAGCCGAGCGAATTATTGCCATTGACATTAATCCGGATAAATTTGAATTCGCCAAGCAATTAGGTGCAACCGATTTTGTTAACCCCAGTGACGTTAATGGTTCTTTTGTCGAGTATATGCAGGACACATTTAATGGCGGACCCGATTACTCCTTCGAATGTATTGGCAACACGCATGTGATGCGAGATGCACTGGAATGTACACATATGGGCTGGGGCGTTTCAACCGTTATTGGTGTAGCCGGTGCAGGGCAGGTGATAGAAACTCGCCCATTTAATTTAGTGGTGGGTCGCACCTGGAAAGGCACCGCCTTTGGTGGGGTAAAGGGTCGAACCGAATTGCCGGGTTATGTTGATCGTTATATGAACGGTGAAATTGAACTGGACTCTCTGGTGACCCATACGATGCCGCTGGAAGAAATTAATACGGCATTTGATTTAATGCACAGCGGAGAAAGTATCCGCTCGGTTATTATTTTTTAAAATGATGAAAAAAATACAATCGATAAAAGAATTTGGCGGTTATCTAAATCGCTATGAGCATCGTTCGACTAGCTGCCATTGTATAATGACATTTTCAGTGTATCTACCGCCACAGGCAAATACACAGAACGTTCCGGTGTTGTATTGGTTGTCGGGTTTAACCTGTACCGACGATAATGCGCGCACTAAAGCGGGCATGCAACGTTATGCTGCGGAGTCGGGTATCGCCTTAGTTTTTCCCGATACCAGTCCGCGGGGTGAGGGTGTTGCGGATGAACCCGATCGATATGATTTAGGGCAGGGTGCTGGTTTTTATGTCAATGCAACTCAAGCTCCGTGGGGTGCTCATTATCAAATGTATGATTATGTTACTCAAGAGCTACCGGCGTTAATTGAAAATCAGTTACCGGTGTTGAAAAATGTTAAATCTATTTCAGGTCATTCGATGGGTGGGCACGGTGCACTAATTTGTGCACTTAAAAATCCACAAAGTTATCGATCAGTCTCTGCCTTTTCACCCATTTGTAATCCGATGAATTCTGACTGGGGTAAAGGCTGTCTCAGTGCGTACCTGGGCGACAATATAGAATTATGGAAAAGCTATGATGCAACAGCACTGGTTGAGGCGGGTGCAAAACGCGATGATATTTTAATTGATCAGGGTAGCGCTGATGAATTTTATGATGAAGCTCAATTATTACCGGAAAATTTTCAAGCTGCATGTGAAAAAGCAAACCAGGCTCTCACTTTAAGAATGCAATCAGGCTATGATCATAGCTATCATTTTATTGCTAGCTTTATTGGTGAGCATATTGCTTATCATGCAAAAGCTTTAATGGAAGAAGTGAAAATTTAGGATTTTTAATGAAAAAAATATTAAAACAAGCTTCAACAAAAATAATGTTTTTATTTTTGTGCACTATATCAATGTCGGTAAATGCCGGTGCATTCGATAATGGAACGCTTACCGGCACACTGGCAGTTGGCAGTGGCCAACTTTATACCGAAGACTATTTTGTCATTGGTTTGGGCGCGGGCTACTTTGTAACCGACGGTTTTCAGGTTGGTCTGGATGTGAGTGCCTGGACCGGAGGAGACCCTTCTATTTATGAAGTAACGCCTAAATTAACTTACGTTTTTGATAATCCATCATCCGTTAAACCTTATTTAGGCATGTTTTATAATAGAACATTTATTGAAGGTTTAGATGACAATAATTCTCTGGGTTACCGTGCTGGTTTTTATTCGCCGGTCGGTGAAAGAGCATTTATTGGAATTGGTGCGGTTTATACGGAGCTGCAAGACTGTACAGAAACATCATTTATTAGTTGTTCAAGCACTTACACTGAATTGAGTTTTATATTTACATTATAGATGCACATTAAGTTCAGTAGCACAAAACTAATCTGGCAATACCGAATGTAGATTAAGGTCTCAAAAGGTCTCAAGAGACCCTGAAGCGGACGTTCGTTTTATTGCTATTATCGATACTCAGTTGCCCTGTTAAGGAACATGACCATCAGGGAAAGACCGCTGCCCACTTCCAATAAGTATGAGCGCCCTGTCCCATGTGGTAATTCCGATCATATGGGCAGTGCGATGAACGACCCCGCACAACTCTTGGTGGTCTCAATCAGGGGACAGAGCGCCAAAAAGCGGCGGTCTTTCCCCGAGGGAAATGTTCCTTAACATGGCACAAAACATCAAGTAAGTATAACAACTGATCAACGTCTGCTTCTGGCTAGTTTGTGTCATTGCCTACTGCAGATGAAATCTGAGCCAGTACAGATAGTGTGAACAAATTAGTGCAAGGCACTGTTTAAGGTATTTAATCAGGCCAACAAACAATGTATACGGGTCAGTAATTCACTGGGTGGGGTTTCTTTAGGATTATTTAAATACTCTTCAAATGGTGGGAAGTCTGCTATTTCCAAATTATTATTCGGTATCCACTCTCCAAATAACCAGTTGTAAGGGCGTTCTAATTCAGGATAAGGCCCTTTAAATAAGACCGTTACGTATTTTCCAGCGGGAATTAAAAATCGTTCAAGCTCAGCATCAAGTGATTGCGGAATATCAGCGGTTAAACAAGCCATGGAACGCAATTTATCTTCAGCTACAGATTGTGGGTCATCATAATAAACACCAAAGAAACGGCTGTCATTACTCAGTACATTCTGAATATTTGCATTCATGATTAATTTTTCAAACACACTACCAATTTTCATATAATCACCTTTGTGTGAATACCCAACCAGTTGTATTTCATTCAAGTCTATCTGTTCAGATTTAAACATGGTTTCATTTCCTTTTTTCTCTGACGGTAACATTGCAATAAAAGGTTCGTCACTGATTTGAGTTAGTTTTTTAGCGTTACGATATTCTACAGGCGATAAACCAAAGTGCTTGCTAAATGCCCGGCTAAAAGCTTCAGTGCTATTGTATGCAACCTCATGTGCAATTTTTTTAATAGATTTATCTGAGCGAATCAGATCAATCGCGGCTTTTTGAAGTCTAAGTCGTCTCACCGTTGCATTCACGGTTTCCAGCATTAACTCACGGTAAATTCGATGAAAATGATACGGCGACATAAATGCAACATCCGCTAGCGTGTTGACATCCAGTTCCTGATTAATGTTGTCATGTATGTAATCAATAACCGTAGTAAGTCTGCGTCGGTAGTTGATACTTGTCGTTTTTTTCATCATTATCTCCAAACTCCATATGGCTATATTAACCTGATGAATTGATAATGTTTGCGGTTTTTATTTATTGCCCTTGTACATGCTTTTGTTAATGCTCTGGTCTTTGCTCCAAACTTTTTGACCTGACCAGGCTCTGATCATTGCCCATACTGCGACGATAATGAATCCTGTATGTACTAACGTGAAGTAGGTAATAACATAAACCCAGGTCCAGGCAGAGTCAAATCCGCCTAAAATTAACATCAGGGCGCTAACGAAAATAAGTGACAGGGCAGCGGCCAGGTTGAGAATAATGGCAAAGCGTGCATGGTAATGGTCTATTGTATTTTTATCGGAATTAATTAATATAATAAGCAAATAAATAAATGCCAATCCAGGTAAAAATGTCATGTTTAAAATTGAGGCTATGGCATTGACGGAGGCCTGCTGGATTTGTTGTTCAGTTGTTGTTTGCATGTCACATCCTGTTATTTAACTTCTTAAGGGTATTATTTCTGTCATATTAATAAGTTACCATTCGTTCGAAATTATCCTTCGAAATTATCCCTAGAGATTATTTCTGGGTCACAATATCATAAAAATATTATAACCAATAATACAGGCACTAATCAGTAGTATCGTGTTCCAGATCCCCAGCCATTTAACTGGACCTGTTTTTGGGGTGGATTTAATAAAAGCCACTATACCTAGACCGGAAATGACCATAGTTATTTCAGCAAAGAATAATGCCAGTAACATGTAAATGGGAACTTCAATTTCGACACCCCATGAAAATACATTGGCGATATAAACCAGTGTTAAGCCAATAAATGTCATCAAACTGGGTAGGATAGAAATATAAAACCAGATTTTTTTCATACTGTTTTACAAATGTTTTACTACATTATCACAAAAAAATTAATGGTTGGTTAACTGCGCATACAATAACGGAAGTCGTCGGGGGAGTTCAATTGGGTTTTTAATGACCACATAGCTATTGCTGCCAAATAAATAGGGCAGGTATTCATTACCCTTTGTGTCGATAGTCACACAAAAGGGTTGCAGCCCCTGACGTCTGGCTTCGAGTATGGCCTGGCGTGTATCTTCAATGCCATAGCGCCCTTCGTACTGGTCAAGATCGTTGGGTTTCCCGTCGGTTAAAATTAATAACAGGCGATTGCTTTGGGTTTGTTTGGCGAGTTTTAGTGTGCTGTAGCGTATGGCCGCGCCGAGGCGAGTGTAATAGCCGGGTTTAATCGCGTTAATTCTGCCCCGGGTTAGGCCGTTGTATTTTTCATTAAATTTTTTTAATTGATGAATGCGTATGGGGTCATGTCTACGTGAAGAAAAACCGCACATAGAAAAGGTATCACCGGTGGCCTGCAGGCTTTCTCCGAAAAGCAGCAGGGTGTCTCTTATAACATCAATAACCCGAAAATCATTATTCAGCCAGCTATCGGTTGACAGGGATAAATCTGCGAGCAGGGTGCAGCACATGTCTCGGTTTCCGCTACGCATTTCTTTATATAACTGATCGGCAGATGCAGCGCCGGCTTTCTTGTCGCTGGCAAAACGCAGCCAGCGCTCCACATCTATTTCCTGGCCATCCTGCTGACCATTGCGCCAATGCCGGGCGGGGGCTAATGCCTGAAACTGGTTTTTAAGTTTTTTTGCGGTTTGTTTTAAATGAACAGCCAGTTCGTTACTGCCTGGGTTCTTTATTTGTAGTTCCATCACCCGACAATGATTTTTGACTAGCTCGGATTTTTTATAATTCCATTCGGGTAATAATATTCCATTACTGATAACGATGTCATCTTCAGCGGCGGAGGGTAGATCTAAATCAAATTTTAAATGTGAAGAGGAAGCGCGTTGATTATTGGTTATGGCGACTTCATCCATTTCTCGGGCTGCGTCTTCAGCTTTGTCCAGATCATCTTCATCATCCAGTGAACGATCAACCGCGGCATGTTCACCCCAGGCAAAAATATTTTCCATTCTTACTGTAATCAAGCCGGTGGTTTCTTCACTGGAATCAACTTCACGGGCTTTTTTTCGTGCCATGTTCTTTATTTCTTTCTGATTCTTACTGTGTTGATTGTTATTCGAGTGATTACGATTAATTGATTTTATATTCAGCTGTGGGGGTTGATAAAGCCAGAGTGGAACATGTTCGGGTTCAAATTTAGTTTGTGGAAGTTGTTGTTTTATTTGTGGGTTGAGCAGGGCTTCACGAATTATTTTTTCCGCAAATTTATCTTTGCCCTGTAATGTGTCCAGTTGTGGGCGGCTTTTAATGTGTGCTTTAACCAGGCGCTGATATTTAGTCTTTAATCCGGGGTGTCGTTGTAAAGTCTGACAAGTTAAAATCTGATTGTAACTGATCCAGCTATCAACCTGCATCAGTTGTTCTTCGGCAATTTGTAAGCTTAAACCGGCCAGCCAGAAATAAAGCTCCTTATTCAATTTCGGGTTATCATAAATGGCAATTTCTGCAGGCAGATAGAGTGTATTTGCATCACGCCAGCAAGCAGTAATGTAACGGTTGTTGCCCGCCATTTTTTGAATCCAGTTACGCTGCCGGGTATGTTTACGTTTGTCTGCCAGCTCGATTGACAGGCCATTGTCTTTATTTAGGGCCCTTAAATAAATCAATAAGCGTGCCTTAACTTCGCTTAACATTATTTTTGCGTGCGGGTGGCTCTGATCAGTGACTTTATAGAGCAGTTTGTGCCAGAGTTCGCCTACCTGTTCTTCCATTACTTATTTCTCTTTATTTTAAGTGGAATAAAAACCGGGGTGGTGTTGCGTGCATTTTCATCGGGTTTTTCCCAGCTGAGTAATGAGTCGCCATTTTGCACCTGTTCGCATGCGGACACACAGGCAAGACAGGTAGTGCAGGTAAACTTTTTACGTTTACTGGTACGACTTTTCAGGCGCATGGGGCACACATTATCACAGGCTTCATTACAGTCTTTGCATTCAGAGGCCCTTGATGTGTCAAACTGAATACCCCGTGCATGGTGATTGCTCATCCAGGATAAACTTTGAAATAAACCCACGGCGCAGGCAAAACGACAGAAAAAATGCCGTGCTAAACTAAATTCTATAGTCAACAAGACAGTCGCTACGCCAATAAATAATGATTGATTAAAACTCAGCTGCAGGGTAAATAAATTATGATAAATCATTTTCGGTGGCAGTAAATAAGTTAAAAAAGTCACTGCCCATAAAAAGGCAAACCCGACAATGGCTAAAGCGGTAATCACTTTATAAATTTTTTCGGGTTTCTGTATAGAACCATCTGCCTGTTGTTCTGGCAGTTTTTTCTTCTCCCACAGAGAGGGTTTACCGATGGCGCGGGTCATTAAACTGTTAATGGTTTCCACTACGGTGTAATGGGGGCATAACCAGCCGCAGTACAAGCGTCCCCAGTAATAGCTGCTAATGATAAATGCACCGGCGAGTGCAAACAGGGGCAGAAAGACCCGCAGTAAAATATTCAGTGAGGCCTGTGCGGCCGTGGCGTTGCCCTGTTGCCATTCGCTTAAACCCAGTGTCCAGTTAAAGCCCAGTAAAATAAAATGTCCTTCAATTAAATCTAATCGAAAAATATCCAGCACTGGGGTTATCACAAACAGGATGAAGAACGCTATTTGTCCCAGGTTTCGAATGCGTTGAGTTTTAGTATTGGGTGCTAGCATATTCCCGTATTTGGTTTGATAGGTTTACAAAGTCACGAACTTAACCGCAATTGGATTCATCGTTCTGCTCAACAAAGGCATCAACAATATCGTGCAATGCCTGAAGTGTTTCCTCATCATCGGTTAACGGTTCTATTATTGCGGCAGTGCAGGCGTCTCTAAACGCAAAGCCATCTTTCACCAGTGTTGCGCAATAAATCAGCAGGCGGGTTGATGCGGCTTCGTCCAGGTCGTGGTCTTTTAATGAGCGTAGAGCGCTGCCAATGTCGACGAGTTTTTCTGCGAGTTCTCTTGCTATACCGGTTTCATTAATAATGATTTGTGTTTCCAGGCTGGCATTGGGGTAGTCAAAACTAATGGCGACAAAACGTTGTCGGGTAGAAGGCTTCATGCCTTTTAATAAATTTTGATAGCCCGGGTTGTAAGAAACAATCAGCATAAAACTATCCGGCGCATGTAATATTTCACCGGTTCTATCCAGAGGTAAAATGCGTCGGTCATCGGTAAGGGGGTGCAGAACAACCGTGGTGTCTTTGCGGGCTTCAACCACTTCGTCCAGATAACAGATTGCACCTTCACGCACCGCACGTGTCAACGGTCCATCATTCCAGTAGGTGCCGGTTTCACTTATTAGATGTCGACCGGTTAAATCCGCGCTGGTTAAATCGTCGTGGCAGGCAACGGTGTAAAGTGGTTGTTGCATTTTTGCTGCCATGTGTTGAATAAAACGGGTTTTTCCACAACCGGTGGGGCCTTTTATGAGCAGGGGTAAATTGTTTTTCCAGGCATATTCAAACAGCTCCACCTCATTACCTGTGGGTTGATAGAAAGGTATTTCATCGGGTACATTCAAAGATGTGGCGGCTTTGGTCATAACGGTGTCCTCTTATAATATGAATGCGATGCTGATTAATGGCTGTAGATTTTTTTAGCTGCTGATATTTATTTCCCGTGTTTTTATTTCCTGTGTTTTTATTTTTCAGACTTATAGCGGTTTAAATTCAAGTCATGTTGTAAATACATATATCCTTAGACGGGAAAAATTTAATGAATGCTGAGGCATATAGAAAAATGCTGAGGTAGGAATTAAAATTCAAACCCCAGCATTTTCCCGTTAACGATCATTTGTTCGAGTTGATTACAACTCTTTCACTAAACTTTCTGCTCGATCGTCTTTTCTTCACCTCCAATAAAGAAGCTATAAATATAAAGCAACAAACCGACGAGAAAGACCAGCCCAGCAAGTTCACGCATCCAGTAGAAAACTTCTACTTTTTCCTGAACGACCATAAACGGCATTGGGTCATCTGAGTAACGTTGCAGATATACCTGCAAAATACCAGCGCCGGTGAGGAACAGGGTAATGAATACCATGGAAATAGTCATTAACCAGAACGACCACATTTCAACCACCTGAGAGGCGGCACTGTTACAGGCTTTGCGTCCGCGCAGTATTGGCATGGCGTAGGATATAATGGCCATTACAATCATGGCATAAGCGCCATAGAAGGCCATGTGTCCGTGTGCAGCGGTAATTTGTGTGCCATGGGTGTAGTAGTTAACCGGTGCCAGGGTGTGCATAAAGCCCCATACGCCTGCACCAAGAAATGCCATAACCGCAGTGCCCAGTGCCCATAAAACCGCGGGCTGGTTGGGGTGGTTAATGCGCCGTTTGTTAACCATATTAAAGGCGAACACGGTCATCATAAAGAAGGGGATAGGTTCCAGTGCGGAGAATATTGAACCCCACCATAGCCAGTACTCCGGGGCACCAATCCAGAAGTAATGGTGACCGGTTCCAATGATGCCGGTGATTAATGACATCGCAATTATCACGTACAACCATTTCTCAATAATCTCACGGTCAACACCGGTGGTTTTAATTAATACAAAGGCGAGTATTGAACCCAGAATTAATTCCCAGACACCTTCTACCCAAAGGTGAACAACCCACCACCAGTAAAATTTATCTTTAACCAGATTGTCCGGATTATAAAATGAGAACAGGAAGAACAGCGCAAGGCCCGTAAGACCCAGTAACAGCACCATGGTGATAACGGTTTTGCGCCCCTTAAGGATGGTGAATGCAATGTTGTATAAGAACGAGAGTGCGACAATTACGATACCGATTTTGGTGATTGTCGGCTGTTCTAAAAACTCACGACCCATTGTGGGAAGTAGCTCGTTGCCAGTGATTTCTGCGAGGGTGGCATAGGGTACGGCCAAATAACCGACAATGGTTAACACGCCTGCGGCTAAAAATACCCAGAACATCAGTTTTGCAAGAAACGGACTGTGCAGTTCAGTTTCGGCTTCTTCCGGCACCAGAAAATAGGCGGCACCCATAAAGCCAAATAGCAGCCACACAATTAACAGATTGGTGTGTACCATACGAGCAACGTTAAATGGAATTTCAGGGAACATGAAATCCCCCAAAACATATTGTAGGCCCAGAATCAGGCCAAATAAAATTTGCCCGACAAATAAGCCGATGGCTGCAATAAAATACAGTTTTGCAACGGATTGTGATTCATACTTCATGTGTGTACCCCTTAACCTTGAATATTCGGTGGCCAGTTATTAGTGTCAATTTCTGATGCATATTTCAAAAATTGCGCGACGGCTTCCAGTTCTTCTTCACTGAAATTAAACTGGGGCATACTGCGTCGACCCGGTACACCTTCCTTCGGTCGACTGCTAATAAAGGCTTTAATGGCCTCGGTGCTGTTGCCATAGCGCTGGTAAACATTACCCAGTTCCGGCGCAAAGTAAGCACCTTCACCGAGTAACGTGTGACAGCCTATGCAGTTATTGACTTCCCATAACTGTTTGCCGTGACGCACCTGGTCTGTTAAGTTTTCATGGTTGTCTCTTTCTGGCCAGGCCTCGTGGGTCTGGAAAGTCAGTGCGAGAAAGAGCAAAAAGAAGAACACGCTGCCACCATAAAAGATGTTGCGTGCCATTGATTTAGTAAATACTTCCGACATAGCGTAGTATCCTCTGTTTATGGGTATATAAGTATTAAATAGTGTTGTAGGCAGCGAAGCATTGATAATAGTCAAGCGGTTAAAGTGAAAGCCGGCCTGATAAAGAATAATTTCATTGGAGAGAAAAGTGAGTGCTTTGTATAAAGAGTTTGTAAAGAAAACCCATTTATTTCATGGACTAAACGAGCAACAGCTAGATAAAGTGCTGACGCATTCCTGTTTACATAAGTTAAAAAAAGAGCAAATATTATTTAATCAGGGCGATAACGTTAATTGCTTTTATTTAGTGCTCAGTGGCATGGTGAAATTGTTTAGAGTTTCGCCAGACGGACAGGAAAAAGTAATTGAAGTGGTTAACAGCGGTGACACGTTTGCAGAAGCCTTAATGTTTTTAGATAACCCGAATTTCCCAGTTTCTGCAGCGTCACTGAGTGATGCGCAAGTGGTTAGCTTTAATGCAACAAACTTCTTAAACATGCTCAATCAAAGCCCGGATACATGTCTAACTCTGTTGGGCTCTATGAGTCAACGAATTCGTGGGCTCGTACAGGAAATAGATAACCTGAGCGTGCAAACCGGACGACAGCGTTTAGCGGCATATTTACTTGAGCTGGCGGGTGATGATGATGCTTTGCATCTGCCCGTTGCTAAATCTGTTTTAGCCTCTCGCTTATCAATAAAGCCGGAAACTTTCTCGCGCATTATTAAGCAGCTGCGTAATAGTGAAACCATTAGTGTGGATGGTGCAGATATTAAAATACTCGATCAGGATCAATTGGAAGATTTTGCATTGGTGTAAAGTGGATTGGCACAAACTTCATCAGTCATATGAATATTTTAGCTTAAAGATATTCAGTAGTAGGCAATGACTTTAACTAGCTGCGGGACTTTTCAGTTTATTTGCAGGTAAAAATGTGCTCTGTTAAAAAACATCTCCCTCGGGGATAGACCGCCGTTTTTTGGCGCTCTGTCCCCTGATTGAAACCACCAAGAGTTGAGCGTAGTCGTTTATCGCTCTGCTAATCTGATCGGCATTACCACATGGGCCAATGTGAAGTTCAGGGCGCTAAACATCAGCAACCTTTCCCTGATGGTCATGTTCCATAACAGAGCACATTTTTACCTGCAAATTAAACTGAGAAACTTCCTTTTCTTTACTCTCCTGGTTTCACCTCTTCGTTTCAGCCCAGTATATAAGACAGATTTTCGAACTATCACAAATAAACAAAATTCAATTCAGTAAAATTGACAAAAGTTAAGGTCAGTAAAGCATCTCCTTAATAAAATATCGACACTAAGGGAAAGAATGATGTCTATCAATTGTGTAATGGTTGCCTACCTCAAGCTCTGTGATGGTTTAATTTATGTGTAAAGAAATTGTGCTGGATGTTCATACGTTAGATCCACCCGTGCCATTTGAAATTATTATGGGGAAACTCACGAGTTTAAAGGTGGGTGAATACATAAAGGTGTTGCATCGTATGCAGGCTTTTCCGCTTTATGAAGTGTTACTGGATAACGGATTTAGATATAAAGTTTTAGAGGGTGAATTTGGATTTGATATTTATATATGGAAAGCAAGCGATAAGGCATCTGCGGAAAAAATTAAATCATTTTTAAGAAATTAATATCATTTAATTGTCTAAAAATGCCAGTGATTAATATCGGCGAGACATCCAGTAGGCATCAGACCAGTACGGGTTATTTAATTTAGACTTAATGACACCCCGGCTGGTCGATGCGTGAATAAATTCGCCCTTACCGACATAAATACCAACATGACGCACTTTCCAGCCGGTTTTAAAAAACACCAGATCACCGGGGCGCATATTTTTCATCGCAACCGGTTTACCGCCGGCAGACATGAGCTCTGTTGTGCGCGGAAGGTTTTTATGCAGCTGTTGTTTGAAGGTCAGTTGTACAAAAGCCGAGCAATCAACCCCCTTTTTTGACATGCCGCCTTCACGGTATTTCACCCCTCGCCAATCGTTGTATTGAGAGTTGAGCTTTTTGACGGTAGGCGAGTCGCTCTTAGATATACTGGCAGGGGGGGCTAAAGGTTTATGGCTACTGCTGCAAGCCTGAAGCGTTAATAGGAGTATTATGAAAATGATTCTATGCATAGTTGTAGTCATGATTTATAGGGTGTATAAAATTATTTAAAATTCATTCCAGGAGGGCAACCGGATCTAACCTGATCAGATGTGGCATCAATATACATCAGGTGATAAACAAAGCTGCTTTAATATGTCAGCCAATTGTTTTGTGGCCGGGCCAACTCGATTTAAATCAGTATAAACCAAATACAACACAGCGGTGTGCATACTACCTTCATTTAATGGTAGCGGAATTAATTCGTTATTTTCTAATTGCTGTTCAATTTCATTCTCTGGCAGCCAGCCATAGCCCAATCCATTGCTGATAATTTTGCGTGCGGACTCCAGGCTATTGACCGCCCAGCGTTGAGAGTCGCTTAGCCAACCCGCGTTTCTACCTTTGCTGCCCGAATCACTCACCATCACATGTGTCTCGCGATTTAAATCGGTCTTATCTAATGGGCGATTTAATTGTAGTAGGGCGTGCTCTGGATGAGCGACGGCGATAAAGTTTACCTGAATGAGCTCATCGCCTAAAAAGCCCTGGGGGATGTAAGGGGTGATAACCAGGTCTGCGGTGCTGTCCAACAACGCTTCTTCAGCCCCGGATAAGACTACTTCCTGTAATCGGATGCTGGTTTTGGTATTTAATTTTTCAAACTGTTTTAGCGCCATCATTAAGGTTTGAGTGGGGAATGCCGCTTCCGTGGCCAGCCGTATTTCTGCTTCCCAGCCCTGTTGCAGGTGTTGAGCCTGTTGCTCAATGGCACTGGCATCAGCTAATAGCTGGCGAGAGCGTAGTAGTAAAACCTTGCCCGCTTCGCTTAAGCGGGCTTTGCGTCCCTCAATGTGCAGCAGTTTCAGGCCGAGCTGTTGTTGCAGGCGGTTGACCGCATAGCTAACGGATGACTGACTGCGGTGCAGTTGTTCGGCAGCCTGTGCGAATCCGTCATTGTCTATCACGGCTTGCAAGGCGCGCCACTGGTCCAGGGTGACTTTAGGTGTTTTCATTGCTCTACTATATATCTAATAAATAGATATATAAAGGCGAAATTATGCGCTTTTTAATCTAAATAGTTGCTTCATAATAGCTGGCATCATTTATAACCAACAGGAAGAAGACGATGAATAATGCAATTGAATTAGTAGCAAGGGTATTTTTAGGACATATCTTTTTAATGGCAGGCTTAAGCAAAATAGGCGAAGGTTACGCGGGCACCGCCGGCTATATGGAAAGTGTCGGCTTACCCGGTGGATTATTACCGGCGGTTATCGCACTGGAAATAGTGGGTGGCCTAATGATCATTATCGGCTTTAAAGTGAAATGGGCAGCCTATGCGATGGCTGGATTCACGCTGATGACCGGGATTATTTTCCACTCAAATTTTGCCGATCAGATGCAGATGATTCTGTTTATGAAAAATGTGAGTATTGCCGGTGGTTTACTATTGTTGTCAGTGCACGGTGCAGGTATGTTGAGTGTGGATAATAAACTTAATAGGTAAACTCTTATTATTTATAACATTGATCTGATACTGTCTTTTGGCAAAGCCAAAAATACAGTATCAGAGTCAATGTCAGTAAGTTAAGGTTTTTTATGGAGGTGCGGCTTTAGCCGCGCAAATAAAGTGACTATGAAATCAGCTAGTTAATGCGCGACTGAAGTCGCACTCTCCAGAGTGATTATCCTTAACTTACTGGCATTGGTATCAGAGTACAACTAATTATGGGAGAAAAACATGGGAATGCTAATTAAAGGCAAGCTGGTTGATAACTGGCTAGAAAAAGAAATAGATGAAGGCGAGTTCAAACGTATGGAGTCGACTTTTCGCAACTGGATAAGTGCCGACGGCAGTACTGAATTTAAAGCCGAGGCAGATCGTTATCATCTTTATGTTTCCGATGCCTGCCCCTGGGCACATCGTACGGTGATTTTCAGACAACTTAAAAAACTTCAAAATATTATTGGTCTGTCGATTGTAGAAGCAGACATGTTAGACAACGGCTGGACTTTTTCAGAGCAGGGCAAGTATATCGATCATTTATATGGGTTTAAATTTACCCATGAAATTTATACCCGTGCGGATAAGGAATTCACCGGACAAATTACGGTGCCGATATTATGGGATAAAAAACTCAACACTATTGTGAATAATGAATCATCGGAAATAATTCGTATGTTGAATTCAGAGTTTAATGAATTCACCGATGTGAAAACCGATTTTTATCCAGCGCATTTACGTGCCGTAATAGATGAAGTGAATCAGCCTATTTATGACAATATTAATAATGGCGTGTATCGCTGCGGATTCGCAACATCCCAGGGCGCCTATGAAAAGGCATTTGATCGGTTGTTTAATCAGCTGGAGAGTGTTGAACAAATATTATCGCAGAGCCGTTATCTTGTTGGTGATACATTAACCGAAGCAGACTGGCGTTTGTTTACGACATTAATTCGCTTTGATGCGGTGTATGTCGGGCACTTTAAATGTAATTTAAAACGCATTGAAGACTATCCAAATCTTTCTAATTATCTGCGTGAGTTATATCAGGTTGCGGGTGTCGCTGAAACCGTCGATATAAACTATATCAAGCGCCATTATTATTTTAGTCACACCAGTGTTAACCCGACGCAGTTAATACCTAAGGGGCCGCAATTGAACTTTGATGCGGCGCACAACAGAGCGACAAAATTTTCGAAATGAATTTAAACCAGTTTTAAAACTGATCCCGAGGAGGCTATTATGAAAACACAAATACGTAATGTGTCGGTTGTTCCCGAAGGTGACGGTGTTCAGGTTAAGCGTCTTTTTCCGATGATGGGATTTATGAATGTCGACCCATTTGTGTTATGGGATCATTTTGATATTGGTGCAGGCCATGGTTTTCCCGATCATCCGCACCGTGGTTTTGAGGCGATCACCTATATGTTTGACGGCGGCATGAATCATAAAGATAACCTGGGTAATGAATCCTTTGTTAGTGCCGGTGGTGCCCAGCGGTTTACAGCGGGCAGTGGTCTGGTGCATTCAGAAATGCCAGCGCAACAGGGCAGCAGTAATGGTATTCAACTGTGGATTAATTTACCGAAAAAATTGAAAACAATAAACCCGTCATATCAACAGATAAATGCAGATGAATTCCCGGTTAATAAATTGAACGGTGGTCAGGCAAAAATTATAGTGGGTGAAGGCTCACAGTTAAAACTTAATACAGAAGTGATTTATCAGCATGTTAATTTGCAGGATAATGAAAATTATAAACTCGAAATAAAGTCGAATATGCGCGGCCTGGTTTATGTTATGCAGGGAGACTTAAGTATTAACAATCAAGTAGTAAAAAAAGATCAGGCGTGTTTTATTGAACATGCACAATTATTAGAATTTATTTCCAATGGGCAGACAGAATTTATGATTTGCTTCGGACAGCCCAGTGGCGAAGAAATTTATCAGCATGGTCCGTTTGTAGACTAGAGTAGAAAATAAATTTTAACCTGCTGCAGTCGTCAGCTAAAGCTAATGCTTGCGGGGTGAGATTAACCGGTTCTATTGTTTGTCTTTCAGGATAAAACCGTCTATTAAAAATACTGAATTTTTAAATGTCTGCGATACATACAACGAAGAGTTCAATGAAAATGCTAATAAAACATGTGTTACAAGTTAGCTTTGTCGGATTGGTGATTATAAGGCAGACTAATATAAAAATGTATGCCCTGATGCGGTTCACTGGTTACACGAATTTTACCATTTAATTGATTGGTTACCAGGTTATAGACAATACTCATTCCCAGACCACTGCCTCCCTTATCCCTTCTGGTCGTGAAAAACGGATCAAAAATGTGCTGTAAAATTTCCTGTGTCATCCCATGACCATTGTCACAGTAGTGAAACAAAATATTTTCCTTATCACGTTCTATTTGCATTTTAATCTCACCTTCTTCAATCTCTTCAAAGCCATGAACTATCGAATTATTTATGAGGTTACTGAAGATCTGAGCAATTGCCCCGGGTTGACTCTCGATATTTATATCATCTGGGCAGACAAGTTCAATTCGATGGTGAAGGTCACGAAAAAGTGGCTTGAGGCTAATCATAAGCTCTTCTAAATAATTTTTAATATTAATATGGCGTTGCTCATCACTTGTCTGATCTACCGCCAGTTGTTTAAAGCTACGTACAAGATCAGCAGTGCGATCCAGGTTACCATGCATAATTTTTGTGGATTCGATGGCTGTATTTAGTAAAGATTCAAAGTCCTTGCGCGTAAGGGTGCCTTCCTCATATAACTTGTTATAGTGTTTTGCCTGACTTTCCAGATGTGTTACTGCGGTAACACAAACACCAACCGGCGTATTTATTTCATGAGCCACACCGGCCACCATGCTCCCCAACGAAGCCAGACGTTCTGTGCGAACGAGTTGATCCTGGGTACTTTTTAGCTCTTCAATTGAATTGTTAAGCTCAGAATTTAACTGTAGTAACTCTGCGGTTCGCCTCTTTACCCTTTGCTCCAGATCTTCATTCAGACTAAGAATTTCCTGTTCCGCTTTACGCCGTTCTGCTATCTCACGCTTGAGCAGCTCAACTTTTTCATTTAGCGTTAAGAATACCGCCGTTGATTGTTTTTTGTCGGTGCAATGTAAAAAAATAATTGCGGACTCACCATTTTGAGCAGGTCGAATAGTATTACCCTTACATAAATATTTAACAGCTGTACCATCGCCATTTTTTCGCGTAAGACCACCAGGTAATGGCGATTTACTGCGCGACCACATCTGTAGCAACTGTTTGTGCTTTGCTGGATCATCTTCCATCAATGTATTCAGATTCAGGTTACCCGTCATATTCTTTGTCAGAGAGAATTTTTTTCTGGCCGCAAGATTGGTGCAAATGATGTCACCCGTCTGGGTTAGCAGAAGATACGGTTCAGGTAAAGAATCTGTGATTTCAGCAAAAAAGTCTTCCAGCATTTTTCAGTCTCCAGCCTGATAATATTCCCTTCCATCTGACTGGTCTGACTCTTCGGTAGCTTTAAAGAAGACGGTAACCTGGCAACCTGCATCGCCCTGGGCAATGGTTTTATCCAGTACCACTTTGGCATAACCATTATTATTAGAAACAATAGTCCCAAAGACATTCGAGGTCATCATGCACAACGATGGACGATCCTTAACTTTGTCACCAAACGGGCAAACTCTATTACCCATTATAATTTTATTTTCATCCGACTCGATGACATAAAAGTCACCTTGAATGCGGGTCTTCAAGTCAAGCAACACATCGTTAATCTGTTGTTGATTGAGGTTGGAAACCTGTAGTGCCTCTTTGTAATAGGTCTCTATTTCAGATCCCATACGCTGACCGACTACACTAATAAAGCCAGAGGCCTCATCAAGACCAATCATATCTTCCAAAAGTCCTGACAATTCACGAATTAATGAACGAGAGAACCCGTCTCGCTCCAGGGGAATATCCAGATTTGCTACAGTACTGTTCTGTAATTTAGCTTCAGTTTGCTTTGCCTGACTCATACGATTTATCTCCTCATAAGGAAGCCCGGGTGGAAGGTTAGGTTTTTTCACTATGACTTAAGTAGCTTTTCCAGTTTTCATAGATATCTTGCTCCATTTGGTTAAATGCGGCTGCGGGCAGGGGAGGGCTACACAGGTAACCCTGAATTGAATCACACCCCAGCTTATCGAGAAAACGTAACTGCTCCATATTCTCTACGCCTTCAGCAACAACCTCCAGACCAATGGAATGGGCCAGGGTGATAATCGCCGCGGCAATGGCTGCATCATCGCTGTTGGTGGTAACATCGGATACAAATGAACGATCAATTTTTAGCATATCAAAGGGCAGTCGTCGCAGGTAATTCATTGAAGAGTAACCCGTTCCAAAGTCATCGATTGAAAGTGATATCCCCATACAGTGAAGCTCCTCGAGTTTAGCTGAAGTTTCCTTCATGTCATCGATGAGTACACCTTCAGTCACTTCGATTTCGAGGCATCTCGCATCAAGACCAGTGTCTTTTAGAGTGCGCTCCACCATCAAAATAAAATCTTTCTGCCTGAATTGATGAATGGATATATTAACCGCCACTTTCTTGGCTTCATTACCCGCTAGCTGGTTCTTTTTTTCCTGGGTACAGGCCGTATGCAGAACCCACTCACCCACATCTATGATCATGCCCGTTTCTTCAAGTAAAGGGATAAAGTTGTCTGGCGATACCATTCCATGCTCTGGATGCTGCCAACGTAACAGGGCTTCATAACTATCAACCTTACACGATGAAAGACTAAGCTGTGGCTGGTAATAAAGTTCAAATTCATCGCGTTCCAGTGCCCGGCGCAGACTTGACTCCAGAGTCAGTCGCTCTATCGCCAGTTGCTCATCATCAATAGAATAAAATTGAAAATTATTTCTGCCCTTGCTCTTGGCATGGTACATGGCTGCATCAGATTTTTTCAGCAATGTCTGCCCGTTTTCACCATCATCGGGAAACAGGCTAATACCAATACTGGAGGTTACAAATAACTCTCGACCTTCGCAGTCGAATGGTTTCATAAGGCTATTATGGATATTTTGAAGCACTTTAGGAATATCATTTTCTTCGGCAATGTCATTCAGAATAATAGCGAACTCATCACCACCGAAACGGGCTACGGTGTCACCCTCACGCACACAATCTGACAAACGTAATGCCATCTCCTTGAGCATGATGTCACCGATATTATGCCCCAGTGTGTCGTTAATGACTTTGAAGCGATCCAGATCTAAAAACAATACGGCAATTTTTCGCTCATGCCAACGAGAACGGGAAATTGCCTGATCCAGGCGATCCTGTAAGAGTATTCTGTTTGGGAGTCCTGTGAGGCCATCGTGATGAGCCAGATGGTGTAAACGTTCCTGTGCTTCCATTCGTTCTGTAATATCTTTACCGCTAGAAATATAACTAATGATATTACCCTTAATATCTTTTTGCGGTGTTATGGTTTTTTCTTCAAAATAAAGGCGACCACTTTTGTGCCTGTTGATCACTACCTCGTTGAATATTTCGCCCTTCAGGATCGTTTTCCACATGCGCTGATAAAAAGCATGGCTCTGTTTATCTGATTTCAATATTCGCGGGTTATGGCCAATCAGTTCATCTTTACTGTAACCCGTCATTTGAGTAACTGCGGGATTCACATATTCAATAATGCCATCCTGGTCAGTAATCATAATGCTATCAGCGGTTTGCTCAACCGCCGCTGAAAGCTTACGCATTTCGAGTTCTGCCACATGCCATTCAGTTATATCTTGCAATGTTCCTACAATTTGCACCTTACCACTGTTTGAATCGATAGAAGCATCGCCTTGCTGGCGTACATAACAAATTTTTCCAGAAGCGTGTAACAGGCGATGCTCAATATCATAGGGCTCTACTTTTTGAATGGCTTTTTCCATTACCTCAGTCACCATTGCCCGCTCATCATCTACGACATAACCCTGAAATTCTGACAGCGTATGCGCCCCCGATGCAACTGGCAGATCAAGAATACGGTAGATTTGTTCAGACCAGATCATACTGTCATCGAAACCAGACCACTCATAATGCCCAATACTCGCAATACGCTGAGCATCAGCCAGCCTGGCCTCACTCCGTTGTAAGGCATCATGGGCCATGGCCTGCTTTTTCATTTGTTGCTGTAACAGATCATTAGCTTCAGACAGGTCCCTGGTTCGCACCTTGACCAGGCTCTCCAGTGTGTCATTGCTGTCTGTCAGCTGGCTGATAGTACAAATGTCATTATATGATCTGAGTGAGGTGATGAGTGCCGTTTCTAAATATTGGGAGGTTAGCTGACTTTTATTCAGGTAGTCATTAATATCATACAGGCGAACCACCATGTGCTCAGGAGCCTGTCCAGCCTGTCCTGTGCGCAGAATAATTCGAACGGTCTTGTTATTGAGTTGCTCACGTATATATTTGACCGTATCAAGGCCAGCCGAATCCGTTTCCATTACCACATCCAGCAGTATTATGGCTGTATCAGGATGTTGCTTAACCAGCTTACAGGCTTCATCACCCGAATATCCATGGATAAATTCAAGTCCGCGCTCCTTATACAAAAAACCATCCAGCACCATCCTGGTTACATCGTGGACAGACTCCTCATCATCGATGACCATAATCTTCCAAAGCGGCCCTTCGGAGAAAGTGGGCGATTTTCGCTTGTTCGCATTATTAGCCTCATCAGCAAACAACAAATCTCCCTTGCCTTTAGGATTTTTTATTTGGGGTACCGACACTATGGGCCTCCGTTACCAAACAAGATCATATCTTTTATACTGTAGCTTATAAAATGGCAAAAAACCTTCCTCTCAGGCTTGTCTACAATCTATTAAACGAACACCTCATGAAGCGCTTTATGGCTCATTAAGTGGTGCACTTACAACCTGAATTCAGCGTGTTTTATAAACCAGCTAATCGTAAATGCGCATGAATATCCATTATTATTCCTTCATTGTGGATAGGCAGCATTTCATTTACGTCATTCAAACTGAAATTAGGCGCAATAGATTTCAATTCCTTTGCAGCCCAATTCACATCGTCCAGCTTATTTTGTTTGCTTAGTGACACGATCAACTCTTCTCAAGACGCCCATGTTAACCCGTCAGTAAAAACAAAGGCTTAGATTGAATTCAGGTCTTTTGTTGCTGTGGATGTCCGGGTTAGTACGGGTTAGTATGGGTTGGTACGTTGTATAGAATTGATATTAAAAGTTAAAGCGTATGATGCAATGTGTTTTTTTAAATCGAAAAGCTATTCAATTATTTATGCCCTAAAGGTGAGAGTACTACATTATTAAAAAAATAAGTCTAAACTTTATGAGGGGTAGAACAACAGGGTGATTAAGATGGATGTCAGAGCGATAAGCAGTGTGGAGCAAGCGCGTGCAGTAGTTGAGCAGAGTGAGCATAGCCATGTCAAGGTAGGTGTTTTTGATATCGATGGTGTGCTTCGTGGCAAATATATGTCGAAGGAAAAGTTCTATTCAGCGCTGAATAATGGTTTTGGCTTTTGTGATGTGGTGCTTGGTTGGGATATACAGGATAAGCTGTATGACAATGTAAAATACACGGGCTGGCACACAGGCTACCCCGATGCGAATGTGAGGCTGTTGCCATCAAGTTGCCGTGAACTACCCTTTGAAAATAATATGCTCTTTTTTCTGGGAGAGTTTTCGGGTGATGCTGAGTCGATCTGCCCTCGTGCCGTATTGCGTCGTGTAATTGAAAAGGCGAAAAATATGGGCCTGGAGTTATTTTCTGGCTTTGAATATGAGTTTTTTGTTTTTAATGAAACGGCACACAGTATTCGTGAAAAAAATTATCAAAATATTCAACCCATCGCACCTTCCGAGTTTGGTTATTCAGTGATTCGAAATAGCGTTGAGTCTGAAACGTATCAAAGCATTTTAAAGCTTTCAGAGGATATGGATTTTAGCCTGGAAGGTTTGCATGAAGAAACCGGACCGGGTGTGTTAGAAGCCGCCATTGCCTATAGTGATGCATTATCTTCGGCAGATAAGGCGGCATTGTTTAAAACCTTCACAAAAGTGCTGATGCAAAAACAAAACAAAATGGCGACGTTTATGGCCAAGTGGTCACCCGATTATCCAGGGCAGAGCGGCCATATTCATTTATCGGCAAAAGATGATAAAGGAAAATCGTTATTTTACGATGCCAACCAGCCTGATAATATGAGTGAAACGATGCGTTATTTTGTAGCGGGTCAGCAACAAATGATGCCGGAATTTCTCGCGATGGTCGCCCCCACAATAAACTCATATCGGCGTTTGATTCCCGGCTTCTGGGCACCAGCTGATGCCAGTGTTGGTATCGATAATCGCACCTGCGCTCTTCGAATTATTCCGGGTTCAGAAAATTCACAACGCATTGAGTACCGAATTGCAGCAGCTGATGCTAATCCGCACGTTATATTATCTGCAGTGATCGCCTCGGGTTTATGGGGGATAGAAAATAAAGCACAGATTGATACAATGGTTACAGGCAGTGCTTATGAGAGCACTTTCCCGGCGCATTTAAAATTACCGGAAACCTTATGGGATGCGGCGCAAAAATTTAAAAAATCGACAGTTGCAAAAGAATATTTTGGTGATGCGTTTGTAGAGCATTTTGCTGCCAGCAGGGAGTGGGAAGAGCGAGAGTTTCGCAAGCATATATCTCAGTGGGAACTGGAACGTTATTTCGAGCTAATTTAGGAATTTAAAGTATGCAAAGAACGGTAAAAATAGTTTCTCCGGTGGATGGGTCTGTCGTCGCAGAACGAAATCTGGCCAGTCAGGATGAGATTAAAAAGGCATTGCAATCAGCCGTTAATGCACAAAAAATATGGAAAAATATAAACCTGTCAGAAAAGGCTTCACTCTGTCATAAAGCGATAGACTGTTTACTGCAAAAAAAACAAGCGATCGCAACAGAAATTACGCTACAAATGGGACGGCCGATAAAATACGCAGCAGGTGAATTATCGGGAGTAGAAGAGCGCGCACGCTACATGATTAATATCGCCGAACAGGAACTGAAAGACATCGCTATAGAAGAAGATCAGGCTTTCACTCGCTTCATTCGTAAAGAGCCATTAGGTGTTGTACTGACAATAGCGCCCTGGAATTATCCTTACCTTACTGCTATTAACTCAATTATTCCGGCACTGATGGCTGGCAATACCGTTATTCTTAAGCACTCCGCGCAAACATTACTTTGTGCAGAACGCCTTAAAGTTGCATTTGACGAAGCCGGTCTGCCTGCCGGTGTATTTCAATATCTACATCTGGATCACGCGATGACGGCTGAACTTATTAAAAATGACGCGATTGGCTTTGTCTCATTTACGGGATCTGTTGATGCTGGAAAAATAATCGAAACGACAGCGGCAACTTTGTTTAAACCAATTGCATTAGAACTGGGTGGAAAAGATCCTGCTTATGTGATGGCTGATGCAGATATAAAATCAAGTGCTGAAAATCTGGTTGATGGTGCTTTTTTTAATTCAGGTCAATCCTGTTGCGCCATAGAAAGAATTTACGTGCATGAAAATGTCTACGATGATTTTGTTAAACAATTTATTCGTCTAGTAAATCAATATCAATTAAATAATCCCATGCAACAATCAACCACACTAGGGCCGATGGTGAATAACAAAGCGGCTGATTTTGTAAGAGATCAAATTAAACAAGCCGTAGAAAAAGGTGCGCGAGAATGTATTGATGAAACCCACTTTTTAAAAAGTAAATCGGGTACGCCATACATCGCACCACAGGTATTAATTAATGTTGATCACACAATGTCTATCATGAAAGATGAAAGTTTTGGACCGGTAATCGGCATAATGAAAGTCAGTAGTGATCAGCAGGCCATAGAGCTGATGAATGACAGCGACTTTGGACTAACCGCATCCTTCTGGACTAACAACATTGAGAAAGCCATCAAACTGGGTGAACAGGTTGAAACAGGTACCGTCTTCATGAATCGATGTGATTATCTGGATCCGGCACTTGCCTGGACAGGTGTGAAACAATCGGGACGGGGTTGCTCGTTATCTAAACTAGCTTACCAGCAATTGACGAGACCAAAGTCTTTCCACTTAAAAAATGCAACCCATTAGTGAGTGATATTAATGCCAAATAGAATTGATATTGATGTGTTAGATAATCTGCAATCTAACTGGAATTACCCTGTGCCGATTCGTTTTGGCGTAGGGTCTATCTCACAATTAGCCGAAGCCTGCCAGTCACTTAACATTCAGCAACCTCTGCTGGTAACCGACCAGGGATTGGCCGAGCAGGACTTTATAAAATCAGTTTTAAAATCCAATAATTCGACAGGTATTAAAACCGCACTCTTCAGTAATATTAAATCAAATCCCACCGGTCGAAATATTGAGCAAGGTGTTGAGGCATACAGAAATGGACAGCATGATGGGGTCATCGCAATTGGCGGAGGCAGTGCCCTGGATGCAGGAAAAGCCATTGCCTTAATGGTCGACCAGGATTATTCAATATGGGATTTTGAAGATGTGGGCGACAACTGGAAACGTGTTAATAGCGCGACAATGGCACCCGTGATTGCAATACCCACAACCGCAGGCACGGGTTCTGAAGTGGGGCGCTCTAGCGTTATTATTGACGAATCTGTTTCAATTAAAAAAATTATTTTTCATCCCCAAATGATGCCAGACATGGTAATTGAAGACCCGGTTTTAACACAGGGACTTCCGGCTCATATTACGGCAGCGACCGGCATCGACGCCTTCGTGCATAATTTAGAAGCCTATTGTTCATCGAGCTACCACCCCATGGCAGATGGAATTGCATTAGAAGGCATGCGGTTGATTAAAGATTGGTTACCGGCTGCATTTGAAAATGGTGACGATCTAGTTGCCCGTAGTCATATGTTAGTCGCTTCATCAATGGGTGCAACTGCATTTCAAAAAGGCCTGGGGGGTGTGCATGCGCTAGCCCATCCACTCGGCGCAGTGTTTGATAAACACCATGGTTTATTAAACGCAATATTGTTGCCTTATGTACTGCTTAGAAATCGACCGGCAATAGAAGAAAAGATAAAACACATCGCCCATTACCTGGAACTGGAAGATACTTCTTTTGATGGTTTTATAAACTGGATTCTAAAATTCAGACAGACATTAAACATACCGAATGACCTGGCTGCCATTGACATCACCTCTGAGAAAAAAGCATTAATTGGAAAGCGGGCGGTGCAGGATGCCTGTGCGGATAGTAACCCGATTATCTTTAACGAACTTGAATATGCAGAAATTTTTGAATCAGCCGTAAATGGCCAGTTAAATGGCCAGTTAAATGGCCAGTTAAACAGGCAGCCATAATGCGAATCGGTATTCTTGAAACGGATAAACTTAATACCGAGATAAAGCAAAAATACGGCAGCTATGCAGACATGTTTCAACAATTGTTTTTGTCGGTTGATGCAGGGCTTGAGTTTAATGTTTATCAGGTCATTGATGGGCAATACCCTGCATCAATTGATGAATGTGATGCCTATTTAATCACGGGTAGTCAGTTCAGTGCATACGATAGTGATGAGTGGGTGTTAAAGCTCAGGGAATATGTGGTGTACCTTCACCAGCAGAAAAAAAAGTTAACGGGAATCTGTTTCGGTCACCAGATTATCGCGCATGCACTGGGGGGGGAAACTAAACGCAGCGATAAAGGCTGGGGTGTAGGAAATAAAACCAGTGAGATAAAAGTAATAAAACAGTGGATGGACAAAAATGAGACGTCTTTTTCTTTATTGGTCAGCCATCAAGATCAGGTCACGTCATTGCCGCAGGGTTCGGAACTCATTGCCAGTAATGACTTTTGTAAAAATTCGAGTTTTCAACTGGGTGATCATATTCTGTGTTTTCAAGGCCATCCAGAATTTTCAGAAGATTACTTGAATTATCTGATCAATAAGCGTCGAGCTTTAATCGGTGAAGATATTGCGAAAGAAGCGCAAGACACTCTAAAGACAAAGCATGATGGTAAGTTAGTTGCCAAATGGCTGATTGATTTTATAAAAGCTACTTAAGACACGTATGCTAAGAAAAACTTCTCAAGAAAATCTTCTCAAAACACCCTTCTCAAAACGCCGAAGCTAAGTAGCATGTAAAAACAAAGACTTGTTTAAATTCAGATCTTTTGTTACAGGGGATGTCCGGCTAAGCACCCGCTATCTCAGACGTTAGGGTGTCCAAATATGTCAGGTTTAGTGCATACCGAATTAATTCGCTTCTGCTGTTTGAGTATGGTTCTTCCGTTGAATTTCAGCAATCAAAGAGTTCAAGCCTGATGCATCAATGTATTTTTTATAGCTCTTACGATGTGCATCAATCACTGAAAAACCATCGATATATACATTATACACTTTCCATGAAGGTTGAAAATTGCGACGGGTACGGTACATATAATACTTCACCTTTATACTTTTACTATCATTGTTATGAACATTGGAATATATAATCACCCTGCTTTCGTTAGATGTATTTCCACTCTTATCTTCTGTATAAAATGTCATTATGTCAGGTGTCAATTTTTCATCATTTTTACCTAAAAAATCCGAAAGCGCCCTGGAGTATGTACGTAATAGCATATTTCGATATGCCAGTTTAAATGCGTTTTTTTCATGCGGGCTCGCAGTTTTCCAGTTATTTCTGCCAGTTACAATTTTGGCAATAATGTCAAAGTTTATATGTGGTTCTAAAAATTCAACAAACAATTCACTGGCTTTTCCAGGGTTTAAAACAATGTCATTATGATTTTCATTTATTTTTGAAAACATGGTTTTAGCAGTATCTTGCAACAATAATTTTGCGTCATTACGGCTAAATTCGGGTGATTGTAAATTTAATTTCGTTAAAGATTTAACACTAATTTTTTTCAGAGTATCGTTTGAATTAGACATAGCGGCATCTGTAGCTAATATCTTTAATATTTCGGCATCAGCGTAGCAAATGTTTGTAAACAGACTTGACGCTAAGACCGCAGCGACTTTGAGGGTGGGGTGTGTTTTTATCATTTTGAATCACTCTTGTTTCTTGAGTAAATGTAAATACTTTCCGTTATCTTACATCTTATACTCCATTGTATTTGATTTAGCAAACAGTGATTGCAATTTACTGTATGCATATTATCTCAGTAATATTCCTGAATAAGTCCGTTTCAGGTGATTTATTAATATTTATACTATTATCTTAGCTATAAAATGGTTGATTAATTACTCAACTATATTGCTCTCAGTTTAATTAAATTTGTATTAATAAAGGTAAGTGATTGATATGTCTAATAAAAATAATAATTTATAAATAATGATTCAGTGCGCCAGGGGACGAAATGACTAACAAAAAAACTCCAGCAACTAACGTACCAACTAGCAATAACTCCAATGATGATGACATGCAAACCAAAAGCCCCCTAAGCGAGCTTCTGATTTGTGTTTATAAAAATAAATACATAAAACTATCGACAATTTTTTCTCTGCTGTTGTTGGCAATCACGGGTGTGTATTCAATTTTTACCATCGTATTTAATTATGCAGATCGTGAAACATTGGCTTATAAAGAGCGATTAAAAGAAGCAAATAAAAAGAATGATATTTTAAATAAAAAATACATAGAGCTTAACGAAGATTTTACAGAAATTAAAAAACTCGATCTACTGCCTGTTTTATTAAATCCCGTAGGTGGAAAAAAAGTGACAGATGGGCAGGTTACATTTAGATGGAAGTATGATGCGGGGCTAGGGTTTAAAAACTTCATCCTAGAGTTAAAACAAATTGATCGTATCAAAAAAAATATATTGATCCGAAGATATGATATCCCATACCCTGAAAATAAATCGATGGATTTTTATTTTCCTGACAACATTACAGGCGAATTTTTTTGGCGAATTGGAACAGGCGAAGTAATCGCTTCATATCAAAATGAGTTGCCTGACAAAGAAAAAACATCTGATATTGCACGAAAAATTTCAATGCATACACAAAGCATGATGCTGGAAGATCCAAATCCAAAATTGAGTAACAATACCCTTTTATGGAGCCGTTATGGTAACTTTGAGTTATATAATTCTGTACTAGATAAAATAATAATTAAAAATGAAATTGTGGTGGGGACAACCGCATCATTTCTTTCATATGACAGCCTCCTTACAGATAATGGGCTTCCGAATACTTACGATATGAAATTCCTTATCTGGCTGACAAAAGAATTAGACGAAATAACAAGTGGTAATCAGTTTAAATGTAAAAACAATGCGAAGTATCCTGAAAAATCAGTCCCTACCGGTATTGTTATAACCCGTAAAATTATCCCCTGGAAAGTGCTGTTTAACAACGTAGCAAATGGAAAGGTCGACATCGCAATTGCCAATATAACTCGAAGTAAAGAACGCGAAGATAAATATCATGGAATGAAATTCACTGAAGGTTATAGGGATAATCATCAGAAAATAATTTACTTAATTAAAGAAGGAAAGTATCCAGACAAATTAACTAAATTAGATGAATTAAAGAAAGCGGTGAAGGGCAAGGTTATTGCCACGCAGAAAAAAACTATAAATTTTCAAGCAGCTAATTACCTTATGAAGAAAAAATCACTTAATTTTAAACAGAATAACAACCATTATAAATCTTACGTCGAAGTGATTAATGCAATCAGGCATAGTCAGGTCGATTTCGGATTAATTGATGAAATTCGATTGAAGTCAGTCAGTTACCCAGATATTGGCGTTGTAAATTATAACCTTGATGAATTATTGGACGATTTTTATCGTAACGAACTGGGTGAAAAGAAAACAACAGAGGAATTCGGCGGTGAAAAATATGCCGTTGCCGTATCAACCGGGGGCAAAGAAAGCTGTTTACTGGAAATGCTTAATGAAATTATTGCCAGTGATAATGGAAAAAAAATGCGGCTTAGTCTAGAGAAAAAATACTAACACGCCAACCATCACCTGTAAAATCAACCGGTCTAATGCAGTATGTTAAAAGTCACTGTAATTTGTAAGATGTTTAGTTGTGTGATTGCCTTCACTCTACAACTGTGTCTTAATTATAAGCGCCAGGTGTTTATCTAATTTCGTCTCAAAATTCCCATGTTAAGTCGTCTGTATAAAATAAAGGCTTAGATTAAATGCAGGTCTTTTGTTAGAGTGGGTGTCCGAGTTAGTGATGTAGCTGTTATGGGGGGAGGCTATGGATAAACTGATTAAGATAACCAGAGATGCATTAGATTCCAGGCAGGATTTGCCATTTTCTATCTATACATGCAAAAGCAGTCAACTCCTGAGAGGCGTCCCTATTTTGAAGCCTGTTGTGGTTTTCGTTCTAAAAGGTGCGAAGCACCTTGCTGGCGAAATGAACTCAGTCTGTAAACAAGGGAGTTTTGTTTTTTTAGCTGAAAATCGGGAAGTTTCTATCAGCAATATACCTGCGGGCGATGATTATTTAGCACTTTTTATAGAATTTGAATACTCAGACTTCGAGCCGGCTGCATCAACAACAAATAGTCGACACCTTATTGGTGAAATGAGTAGTGCACTAGTGCAATGTATTACCCAGTTTATTGAATGGAGTCATGTAGCGCCTAAAGAGATGTGGAGTATACGACGAAAAGAACTCATTAAATTATTATGTTATCAGGGATATAAAGAAATTCTCTCACTGGTTGAAAAGCCCAAAATTAATCATCAGTTAATTGATGTTTTTAGAGAAGATCCTTCGGTTCGATGGTCAATTGATGATGTAAGTAAAAAACTTGCAATGAGTGAGTCAACTTTAAGGCGAAAGCTGCAGGCGGAAGGTGCTAGTTTTCGAGACCTTAATCTTCAGGTACGCCTTGGCCATGGTATGCATTTATTACAGACAACTAACTTAGCCATATCACAGATTTCAGAACAGTGCGGTTACCAGTCACAGTCACGCTTTTCAGAAATGTTTCGAGTCAGGTTCGGGTTAACACCCTCACAGTTAAGACAGTCAAAACGGGAAGAATTAGGCGAAATTTTGAGCGTTTAGGGCGATATTTAATACTATTAACCGGTCAGTATATAGGCTTTATTAAATTCAATTTAAAAGGTATCCATATGAGATTATTATTTAAAATATCACTGTTGATGATGTTGTCAGTTCCTTCTATGGTTAACGCGTTTACTTTAATAAGTAATGATATCGAAGAGGGAAAACCGATGGCTAAAGCGCATGAATATACTGGTTTTGGTTGTAATGGGGCTAACCTCTCACCTCACTTGAGTTGGACAGGTATACCAAAGGGAACCAAAAGCTTCGCAGTAACCGTTTACGACCCTGACGCACCAACAGGCAGTGGATGGTGGCACTGGCAAATCATAAACATACCGGTTGATATTACTGAACTGCCCCCGGGAGCGGGTAGTGAGAATAGAAAAAATGCCATACCTAAAACCGTTCAAATAGAAAATGACTATGGCGCGCCGGGCTTTGGAGGTGCGTGCCCACCGGCTGGAGACAAGCCACATCGTTACCAGTTTACGGTTTATGCATTGTCTGTTGAGAAAATAGATGTTCAGGCGACAGCATCCGGTGCATTGGTTGGCTACATGATAAAAAGCCATTCATTGGCATCATCATCTATCGAGTCTTTGTACGGAAGATAAACTACATAATTGAAGAATGGTTTTCTTCTTGATGCTTCTTGATATAGCCATGTTGAGTCGTCTGTAGACACAAAGGCTTAGATAGATTTCAGGCTTTTTGTTACTGTGGATGTTCGTCTTTTGCTATTTCCTTATCCTAATGGATAAGGAAATGAACCGCCCTGTGCGGAGCCGCATGCAGGGTGGTATGGGGAGGGCTGATTAGAAGTCAGCTATTACCCGATTTAGATAAATCATTTGTAAACTTTGGCATCTTAAGTATTGATATTGTACTTAAAAAATATGGCAGTGTTAATAGCGCACCTAAACTAATGGACATAACTAAGCTGTCAGTTTTGTTAAGTATATAAAATAGAATGAATAATGAAAATATTAATACACCAGTAAATAAATTAGATTTTAGTGTTTTGATTTTACTTACAGATGGCGTCTTGCTGCTTAAATTATAAAACAGTAACATTGGTGATAAAGTGATGAAAGTAAAAACGAAGAAAATAGTTAAAGCAGCTAATATAGTAGGGAGATCGATTGTTCTTTGTGATACGAATATAAACAAAATGAATAAAATTGCAAAAGACCAAAGCAAGATGTAAGGAACAAGAGTAATTTTTGTTATTTTAATAAGGATGCTATTTTTTATTTCTTTATTATCTATATTGCTTATAGGGGGACTGTATATATTGTTCTCTTCCATAAAATTCCTTTACAACTAACGAGCCTGTAGAAAAACCCAGAATTTTGTATTGGAGTGGCTACACTATCCCGTACCTAGATGATGAATTATTATATCACCTAGAGAGGATAGAACATGGCAAACCGAAAATATGACAAACAACTTAAAAAAGATGTTATCGAAGCAGTATTAAT
>Ga0316206_1000398_pt1 | contig 63313 bp, 44 predicted proteins | sample 6monthpyrite_MG_FD_204942 | JGI IMG/M metagenome (GOLD analysis project Ga0316206, IMG submission 204942) | Microbial mat bacterial communities from mineral coupon in-situ incubated in ocean water Damariscotta River, Maine, United States -... | ecosystem: Environmental > Aquatic > Marine >...
GGACCGGATCGCTGAGCTTCTTCATTGGGCCTCCTGGGTTGGGATACTTGGATACGTACCAATGGGACACTTGAGCCCGAGGAGCAATGCTCCGACCACCCGGGGGGCCCGTTTACAGCATCAGGCTTAAAAGTGAACACTTTGGCGTGATGGTGGCGTGTCGTAACACGCCACCATCACGCCAAAGTGTTCACTTTTGAGCCTGGCTCCGTACGTTACCCCCTAGCGCGCGTTTGCGACGTGCTTGACGATCAGGTTGGCGTCGGCGACGAGGGCTCGGTCGACGGCCTCGCGCTCGGCGCGTTCGATCAAAAGGGCCCAGGACTCGCCGCCGGGGTTTTCGATGACTTCGAACGTCTCGGTTGAGCGCGCCGTGAACGCGATCAAGCCCGTGCGTGTGTCGAGCAGCGCGCACTCGACGAGCGCGACGCCATGGACCTCGTCGGGACCGAAGAAGCGCATCTTTGGCGAGGACGTCGCTTGGGACGAGTAGAGCAGGACCCAGTCCGCTTGGTAGCGCGCGGCCGCCTCGCGGATGTGCGCGACGTCGTGGCGCAGCGGCTGCAAGAACTTGGGCAAGTACGAGACGTCGAACACGCCCGGGATGCCGCGCAGGACTTCGATGGCGTCCGGGGACGTCTCCATCCCCGGCTGCGGGAGTCGATACCCGTACGTCGACCGATGCCCGAACGGGATCACCGCGATTCGGATGTGCGCAGGGATCTCCCACTTGGCATCCAGGATGCGGGCGATGTCTAGGTCCGTCATCACAGCCTCGTCCGAACTGAACAGGCTGAGGACGGCGGCGGGCTTGTCAAGCGGCGAGGTGGGCGGACGAGAGGCCTGCGTGGCGACGGCCTGGCAACTGCAGGCGAAGAGAAGGAGCGGAGCGAGGACTCGGAACATGAAGGTCATCCTGAGCGGGTCCCAAGTCGCAGGGGGAGCGCAGTGAAGTCGCGCAAGCGGCAAGGGAAGCGCCAAGCATGCTAGCGTCAAGCCGGGCGGGACGGGCCGAGCTAGGCTCAAAGTTAGGCACTTTGTCAGGGGGCGCCCTCCGACGGGATGCGGCCGTGTCGTCCGGGAATGCCCTTGGCGAATGCGCGGACTCGATCTACGGTGGGGGCATGCTCGCCGCTCTCAATCGCAAGTGCCTCCATGGGCTGGACGCCGAGGCTCTGCAGGACTGCCTGCTCAGGAGTCTTGAGTTCCGTCTCGGTGACTCCGGGAAGCGTCGGCGCATCATTCAGGAGAGGCTCGGTGAGGCCCGGACCCGCTTCCTGTTCTCCGCCGTGTTCGCCGCCTTTGACCTCGGCGGCGCGCCCTTCGTGTGGGGCTCGGGCACGTTCTGGATTTGCCTTGTTGGCGGAGTTCTTTGCCTCTTGATGGCTGTTCAAGCTCGCGCTGCTTTGCGTGGATTTGCGGAGCTGCTGCGGCGTCCCGAACTTGCCGGAAGTGCCGCTTGAGGGTGCCGCGTGTTTGGGTCATCGCCGTGCTGGCCTTGTTGTCCAGCCTGACCGCCATGGGGTGCCGCACTTCGCCGGTTGGTGAAGTTACGCCAGCCATGGGCCCTGACACCGACGTCGGCGGCGCCCGGCTCGAGCTCGGTCTTGAGCGCTTGGAAGACCTTCGCGGAGGGGACATTCCGGACCTCTCGGCGCTTGGCTACGTCAGCGAGAACATCAAGATGTGGGGGCGTGGCAATACCTACTCGGAAGCCTATTCGGTCCACGACGGACGGCACGTGGTCGTGGAGGAGCAGATCCGCAATTCGGCGACCTCGACTTGGGACTCTGTCCGTCACGAGGGAGAGGCCTCCTTCGACATCGTCGTGGCTGCGTCGGGAGGGAAGGATGCCTTGGCGTTCGCTGGCGTGGATTTACGCGGGCAGCTCGTGATCGAGACTTGGCAGCTGGAGGCCGGCTCCGGTTGGGCTGAGCAGTCTTCACCTTCCCACGAGGGTAAGGTCTTCGCTAAGAGACGCGTGTTCCAAGGGCCTTACCCCAGTGCTGTCATCGCAGCTGGCTACGACGCCTCGCACCGCTTCGTGCTGCTGGTTGTCGATGCTGGCGGGACGCGGCAGCTGCTGCAATACGCAACCGAGGGCGCGAACGCGCCGCTCTTGCTTTACGACTCGGCGAGCCTTCCCGAGCTGGCGAACATGACCATGCTCGAGGACTTCGATCATGTCGCCCTGGGGCGCATCTGGGTCTTGGATGAGAGCGAGCTGCAGCAGTCCAGCGTGATCCTCTTCGACGCGAACAACGACGGCATCTTCGAGGACCCACCGCTCACCGGCACGCGGCACGAGCTAGACGAGCAGGGACTGGGAAACTGGTTCGACTTCAAGCCCCCCGGTGGGGATTGAGGCGAGGGCGCACCCGCCAACATGCTGGGGAGTGCCCCTTGCCGCTTCTCATATATCCTTGCAAGGTAATGGTTTGCGACCATCCGTGAAGTTTCGGCGATGGCCGCCGACTTTTCATGGTAAGTTGATTTGGTATGAATAGGCCTGATTTTCTCGCGCGGATCGAGAGTGCCTTCGAGGTTGGGCCCATTGCGGCGCTTCTCGGCCCGCGTCAGTGTGGGAAGACGACCTTGGCCCGCAGCTATGTCAAGGCGCACACGCCCGATCTCCCGCCCTCGAACTACTTTGACCTCGAGGACCCCACGGACCTCGCTCGGCTCGAGGACCCGAAACTGGCCCTCGATGGCCTCACGGGTTTGGTGGTCATCGACGAGATCCAGCGCGTGCCCGAGCTGTTCCCTTTGCTTCGAACGCTTGTCGACCGCAGGCCGAGCCCAGCCAGATTCCTGATCTTGGGCAGCGCATCTCGGGACCTCATTCGCCAGGGAAGCGAGACCTTGGCCGGGCGCTTGACCTTCATCGAGGTGACCCCTTTCGCCCTACGTGAGGTCGGGACACCTGCGCAGGACGAACTCTGGCTTCGTGGAGGCTTCCCGAGGTCCTTCCTCGCCGACTCTGGCGAGCTCAGCGCGGCCTGGAGAAAGAGCTTCATCCGCACCTTCCTGGAGCGTGATATCCCAGCTCTCGGGATTCAGATTCCACCCCAGGCGATCCGCCGGTTCTGGCAGATGCTCGTGCACTACCACGGGCAGACGTTCAATGCTTCCGAGATCGGCACCTCGCTCGGCGCCAGCGACACCACGGTGGCTCGCTATCTCGACATCCTTGCGGGAACGTTCATGGTTCGCCGCCTACAGCCGTGGCTGGCCAACATTGGCAAGCGCCAAGTCAAGCGGCCGAAGATCTACTTCCGCGACTCCGGGATCTTGCACTCGTTGCTCGGCGTGCCTGAGCGCAGCGCTCTCTCCGTGCATCCCAAGCTCGGCGCTTCCTGGGAGGGCTTCGCTCTCGAAGAGATCATCCGAACCCTCGGCGCCGATGAAGAGGAGGTCTTCTTCTGGGGTGTCCATGGCCAAGCCGAGCTCGACCTTCTCATCGTGCGCGACGGCAAGAAGCTGGGTTTCGAGTTCAAGTACAGCAGCGCGCCAAGCCTGACACGCTCTATGGCTCGCGCCCATGAGCTGCTCGAGCTGGATTCATTGACCGTCATCTACCCGGGCGACAAGCGCTACCCCCTGGCCGACGGCATCGAGGCGTGTGGGCTAACAGAATGGACCGAACTCGGCTCGCGCCTGTAGCGTAGTTGCCGCGCACGCCCCATTACGTACGGAGCCAGGCTCAAAAGTGAACACTTTGGCTTGATGGTGGCGTGTCGCAACACGCCACCATCAAGCCAAAGTGTTCACTTTTGAGCCTGGCTCCGTACGCTACAGGCCGCAGCGGTTTTCGAGGGTGTTCTTGCCTTCGATGCCGAGCAGTTTGCGGGTGGCGAGGAGGCGCTCGACGGCGGCGGGTTCGAGGGGCTCCAAGCCGCCTTTGAGGGTGTGGGCGAGGTAGAGGATCTTGGCTGTGTGCTCGAGCATGTCGAGCTTCTTGAACGCGTCCATCAGGTTGGCGCCGACGGTGATCGAGCCGTGCATCTTCATCATCACGGTGTCCGAGCAGCGCAAGAGCTCGCGGATCGAATCCGGCAATTCCTGCGTGCCCGGCGTGGCGTAGGGCGCGGTGGGGATGCCGCCGATTGTGACGACGACCTCGGGGATCACGGGCAGCTGCAGGTCGATGCCGGCGATGGTCATCGCGACGGCATGCGGCGGGTGCGCGTGGACGACGGCGCGCATGTCGGGGCGCACGGCGTAGGCGGTCGTGTGGATGCCGGTCTCGGTCGAGGCGCGCGGACCGTCGCCAAGCACGCGGCCGGCCATGTCGACGCGTGTGATGTGGTGCGGCTCGAGGAAGCCTTTCATCGCGCCCGCGGGCGTGATCAGAATCGTGTCGTCGGAGAGGCGCGCGGAGAGGTTGCCATCAGCGCCCACGATCAGGTTGCGGCTATAGCAGAGCTTCCCGATCTCGCAGAGCGCGCGGCGCGTGCGCTCGACCTCGTCTTGGGGCGCCTCGTAGCCGGGGCGTGCCTTTTGGTTCGGATCGAAGCTCATCGCGTGACTTGGGGGGCTTGTACGACTCGGTTTGCTGGCGTGAGCTGGGCGCCTCGGCTGGCGTCGGCGACTCGGTTGACTCGGTCGGCTTTAGCGACTCGGTTGCTTCGGTCCGTTTGAGCGATCCGGTCAGCTTGGTCTGCGGAAGCGAGGGCAGGCGCAAAGCCGACTTGGCGGCGAGCAACAGGACCTTGATGTTGGCGGCTCATGTGGTGGCCTCGTTGTAGATCAGCTGGCCGTCCGCGCCTTCGATGAAGTCGACGACGCCGACGACGACGGTCTTGATCGGGGCGTTTGGGATGCCGGTGAGCTGGCGGCCGCTGTTGCCCTCGTCCATCACGAGGACGCGGTCGCCGTGTCCGGCTCCGCAGCCGTCGACGCCGACAAACGCCTTGCCGGTGGGCTGGCCGGTAGGGTCGAGGGCGCGCAGGTACAGCAGCCGCTTTGCGTCGAGGCTGGGGTGCTGCACGGGCGTGACGACCGTGCCGATGACTTCGGCGAAGATCACAGCTGCTTGCTCCGCGTGATCATGAGCGAGCCCCTTCGGCTGCCGGGCGCAAGAGCTCGCCGTGGCGCTCGACGGCCTCGACAAAGCCGATGATCGCGGCGTCGACGGGCACGTACGTTTCGGGCAGAACAAGCGCGGCCTCGCGGCCCCCCTCGCAGTTCACGAAGTCGCCGGGACCGACGCTGATCTCGCTGGTGGCGACGGCGGCAACGTGCGCATCGCCTTGGTCGGTGCCGTCCTCGGCAAGCGGCTGCACCAACTGCAGCGCGACGCCCTCGAGGCCGGGATAGCGTTCCGAGGCCACAACGCGGCCGATGACACGGGCGAGGTACATCAGCCCTCGTTCCACTTCTCGTAGACGTTCGTGCCGTTCACATCCCACGAGTCGACGATCGCCATCACGACCGCATCGCACGGCTTGCCGTCGGTCAGGGTCGTCTGGCGCGCGCTCGAGCCCGCGGCGTACAAGACCGTGTCGCCGACGCCGGCCTGCACCGAGTCGACCGCGACCACGTATTGGTCCTTCGGCGCGTTCTCGTGATTGTGAATCTGCAGGACGAGAAGCTTGAGGTTCTCGAGCTTGTCGTCCTTCTGAGAGGCGACGACGCTGCCGACGACTTTGGCGATCAACATGGGGGAGGCGCGGGAGGGAAGGGGTGGGTCGGGAGCGGGCAGTCTACCAAGCGATGGCGGCGGCTACTCGGCCTTCGGCGCTTCGGGCGCGGCGGGGGCGTTTGGGAGCGTGAGCGGCGGGTCGCGGAAGATCTGGATGCCGGCCGGCGGCATCGCGGCGCTGAGCGTGCGCGCCTGCAGTTCGGACTGGACGGCCTGGCTTAGCAGCTCCCACTCGGGCGCGGGCTGCAGCGGGCCGACCCACAGGATCGCCACGCCGCCGACCACGTCGATGGGCCCGGCCACGCCGTCCTTGCCCTTCGCGGCCCAGTAGTCGAACGCCGCATCGCGGATGTTCTGGGGCAGGCGCTCGTCGCCGCGGCCGAACCAGCCGAGCTCGCCGCCGTTCTCTTTCGCGCCCGCGTCGTCGGACAGCTTGCCGACGATCAGCCTGAAGCCCTCGGCGTCGGGGATGCCCGGCGCGAGGCGGCCCAGGTAAGCGTGCGCCTCTTCGGTCGTGCGCGTGACCACCTCGTCGGGCACTTCGGCCGAGCGCAGCACGCAGGCGGCCAAGTGCAGGCGCTCGCCGTAGTAGCCGTCGAACAGCTCGCGCTCCTCTTCATACAGAGCGCGGCGGCCCGCGTTGCGCAGCTCTTCGACGTCGGTCGCCGTCGAGCCAGCCGCTTTCGCAGCCGCGACCTCGTCGCGCCAACTGAGCACGCTCGTCAACGCCGTGACCACCACGGCCGGGTCCTTCTTGATGCCGGCGATGCCCATGCCTTGCGCGTCGAGTAGCGCTTCGTAGCTAACGCCCTGCGTCTCGGGGTTCGCGTTGTGGCGCGCGCGCCGGCGACTGATCTCGAGGTCGACCGCAGCTTGCCACTCGGCGTCTTCGATCGTGCCGGCCTTCGCGCGCAGGCGCTTCTCGAGGATCATCTGCGTGCACGACTGCTCGACGAATTGGCGCGGCAGCTCGTCGCGCAGGTGCTCATAAAACTCGGCCATCGTCACCGTCACGTCGCCGGACGTCGCCGCGATCCCGGTCTCTTTCGTAGGGAACGGATCGTTGTTCAGCGAGCCGCCGCGCGCCTCCATCATGGTCTTCATCCACGCCTCTTGCTGGCCGGGGCCGGGCCGCTCGCCTTCGGGCTGACCGAGCGCGAGGCGCGCGAGCTCTTCCATCGCCAGCGAGACCGCAAACGTCGAGCGGAAGATCTCGGGGCTGATGTCGCTGGCGACAAGCTGCGCGGCAAGCCCACCTTCGTAGCCTTGGTCGAGCAGCTTTTGGTTGATCTCGGCGATGCGGTCGTCGAGCTGCTTACTGGAAATCTCGACGCCGGCGTCGGCGGCGAGCTTGTGCAGCACCTTCATGTTCAAGAGCCGCGCGAGCACGTCCTGGCCCTCGGCGCGCTTGCCGTGACGCGCGACGAGCAGCGCGTCGAGCTCGGCAAAGGTTATGAGCGTGGCCGTGCCGTCGTCGTTGAGCGCGCGCGCGGCGATGCCCTCGGGCAACGGCGTGGGCGCGGCGGGCGCGACTTCGGCAGCCGCGGTTTCGACGGCGACTTCGGGCGCCGGCGCTTGCACCGGCTGGCCGTCCTGGGCTGCGGCGGGCAGGAGCGGGGACACGGCAATCAGCAGCAGAATGGCGTTCTTGAACATGGTCAGGGCAGTGAGGTGGCGGGGGGCCGGTGGCTCGGAATGCGCAGGTTAGCAACCCAGCGGCGGACATGGGACAGATGGAGGCGGCCGGGCAGCATTTCTGTGAGGAGGCGCTTCGGGCTTCCCGAGCTTGTGCCGAGGTGCCATGATGCGCGCATGAGGAGCTTCGGACATGTCATCTGATCCGCGCGAAGAGCTGCGGCTGCTAGCCGCGCTTGTGCATCGCGGCCACATCGAGGTCCCGGCGGCCGAGAGCTTGGCGCCGCGCTTGCAGGCGGGTGAGCCGCTCGATGCGCTCTTGATCGAGGCGGGCCACGACGCGGACTGGGTCGCCAAGATGCGGCGCACGAACGCGGGCGAGATCCCCGAGATTACGGGTTACGAGATCGGCGAGCGGCTGGGTGTCGGCGGCACCGCGGTGGTGTGGGCGGCGCTCGAGAAGAAGACAAAGAAGCGGCTCGCGCTCAAGGTCCTGCGCCCCGAGATGGCCGCGAATCCCGCCGAGCTGAAGCCGTTTGTTGAAGAGGCGCGTTTGCTGCAGCGCTTGGAGATCGACGGGCTTGTCAAAGGCTTTGGCGTCGCGCGCGCGGGGAAGACGATCTTCTCGCGGCTCGAGCTGGTGCAGGGGCGCACGCTGCTCGAGGTGCTGGACGACGCGGACCACGGCGCGTTCGAAGAAGCCGAGGCGCTGGCGATGATCTTGTCGGCGGCGCGCACGTTGGCGGCGCTCGAGGCCGAGGGCATCGTGCACCGCGACCTGAAGCCCGGCAACATCATGATCACCGAAGGCAGCAAGGCCACCCGCGTCGTCTTGATCGACTTGGGTTTTGCGGCCACGTCGGGCGCCGCGGGCAAGGCCGAATCGGGCACCGGCACGGTGGCGTATCTGTCGCCGGAAGAGGCGCGCGGCGGCGCGAGTGCGGACAGCCGCTCGGACATCTACTCCTTGGGAGTATCGCTGTTCCAGTTGGTCGTAGGGCGCCTGCCGTTTGAGTCGTCGGACGACCGCGAGGTCCTGCGCATGCAGGTGATGGAGTCGCTGTCGAGTCCCGAGCTAAAAGGCCGCGGCTTCACGCCTCACCTGAACTACTTCATCGAGAAGATGATGGCGAAGGAGAAAGAGCATCGGTACCAGAGCTGGAGCGAGCTGATCGAGGACATTGCTGGCCAGATTGAAGGCGCCGAGGACCTCGACTTCACACGCGGGCGTGGCACGCGGAAGCGGAGACGCTAGCTTGCTCACCGGCGGCTCTTCCAGCGAGTCCAGCTTCCATTTCAAGTGCCGGAGGTCGGGACGCTGCTGCCGCGTGCCGGACGGCTTTGCGTTTGTCGACGAGACCGAGTTGGCGAGGCTTGCGGCCGAGCTTGGACTCGAGCAAGCCGAGTTCACGAAGCGCTACTTGCGCTCGGTGGTGGACCCGCGCACGGCCGAGCCGCGCTTGTCGTTGCGCGACCGGCCCGATGGCGCGTGCAGCTTGCTCGATGGCGACAACCAATGCACCGCTTACGCCGCGCGCCCCAAAGGCTGCCGCGACTTCCCGGTTTGGCCTTCGATCATGGGCGATCCGCGTGGACTCGAGCGCGCGATGCAGCTGTGCCCCGGCATCGAACAGCGGCCCGCCGGCGCGGCGCGCGCAGAGGCTCTCGCCGACTTGCGCGAGCTGTTCCGCGAGGCCCCCGCGCCCAAGAGCTGCCCGTATGCAACGCCAAGCGACGGCATGGCCGGCCCGTATGTCACCGGCCTCGAGCTCGAGGCCATTCTGCAGGCCGCCCCCGCGCCGCTCACTCCCGCGAGCTGCCCGCTCGAGGCCCCCGGCGGCCTCTGCGGTGACCCCGGCGCGGCCCCGCTCGCCTGTCGCGAGGCTTGTTCCGGGTCGGGCTCAGGTCCCGCGCCCGCCGATGCCGATGCAGACCTCGACCTTGCGTTCGAGACCGAGGCTCTGGCCGAGTGCGCCGCCCGCCGCGACGCGCTCGAAGCCAGCCTGCCGTGGCCGCGTCGACTGGGCGCATTGTCCGACCTCTTGCGCACACGCCTCGATGCCACCGCGATCGAACTGTTCCCCCAATCCCATCCATGAAGACCTTCCTCTCGATCGCCGTGATCCTCGCGCTGTCCGCGGCCATGGGCCTGGGCGTCGCGTGGTACATCCGGCCCATCGACGAGGGGCCTGTCGTGGGCCCCGGCTTCGACCCCAACTTCGTGCCGCCGGTGAAGACAGAAAGCACAACCGGCGAGGACGGCACCACCCTCGCCGCGCGGATCCCCTCGGCGCACGAGCTCTTGGTCCTGCGCAACAAAGCCGCGCTCGACGCCTTGGCAAAAGGCGACATCGAGAGCGCGCTTGTCGAGCTGCGCGCGTGTGTTACCGCCGAGCCCGGCGACCCGATCTTCCGCCGCAACTTGGCTGAGACTCTGGCGCGCCTCGCCCGCGGCCTGTGGGATCAAGGCGATCGCCAAGAGGCGATCTGGAAGCTCGAGGAAGCGATCGAGATCGTGAGCGTTCTGCCCGTCGCCGATCAGCGGCCCGACTTGCAAAAACTGCTCGAGCGCTGGTTGCGCGAGTTCGGTGTCGAGAGCGACTTTTGGCAGGACACGTCGCAGCACTTCGAGCTGTCCTACGACGCGCGCCACGACGACCTGTTGCACGGCTACCAAGACGTGATCGACCGCGCCGAGAACGCCTATGCCGACCTGCGTGACTTCTTCGGTTTCGACCCGGTGTTTGACACGCAAAAGCGCCTGCGCATCACGCTGTATCGGCGCGAGACGTTCCGCGCAGTGACGGGCCTCGAGTCGTGGGCCGGCGGCGCGTTTGACGGCACCGTGCGTCTGCCCGTTACGGACCTGAACAAAGAGCTGCACGCCATCGACATGCTGCTGCGCCACGAGCTGACGCATGCCTTCATCGACGCCGCGCCGACTCAAGGCGCCGTGCCCGGTTGGCTGAACGAGGGCCTCGCGCAGTACCTCTCCGGCGAGGCTCCGCTGGTCCAAAAGCGCGCGAAAGAGGTCCTCGCTGCCGGCGCCGTCCCGCTGTCGACGCTGACTGGCACCTTCTCGGGCCTCAGCGACACCGCCGCCGTCAGCCGCGCCTACACCCAATCCCTGATCGCCGTGCAGGCCATCGCCGATCGCTACGGCGAGCGCCTCTTCGCCGACCTCTTAGCCGACCTGACCGAAGCCCCCGAGCCCGGCACCGCCGCCACTTCGATGGAAGCTCGCCTCGAAGCAGCGTTCACCCGCCGCACCGGCTGGACGCTGCCCGAGCTGGTCGACGAGGCCGTCGCGGGCCTCTAAAGAAATCGACCTCTCTGGCAGAAGCCAGAGAGGTCGAGAGACCCCTACAGTCAGGACTCGGGCGGACCCTAGTCCAAGGTTCCAGTGTCCTCGGCCCGGACACTAGCTCTGTAGCTCAAAGCAATGAGCAAAAGTTGGCTCATCCAAACCCCCGCAAGGAGACAGACGATGAAAGTGATGGTTCCAATGTGCATGGCAGTTCGCGGGGGCCCTCCTTACATAGCATTCCTTCGGCGGGAGTCACGGTTTGGTAGTCCAGAGACCCCTAGATTCTTGAATGGCTTCCCAAGAACGGGAGCTTTAGGACCGCGTCTCACTGAATTGCTCGCCTTGAGCTGGACACGCTGGCCCAACGAGCAAAAAATGCGGCAGCTGGAGTGACACGGGCGGCGCCCCCCTGCGTCTGTGGTGCATGGAAGGGGGAAATGAAGTGGCGGCGGCTCTGCGGGACGATCTGAGGCAGCGTGCGTGGCGTGATGGCGTGGGCAGCTTGGCGGCGCCCGAGCTGCTCGAGCTGGTTGTCGGGCGCGCGAAAGACGCCGCGGCGCGGGCGGATCACGAGCTTTTGGGGTGGGCGCGGGCGTCGGTCCGGTGCCTCGAGGTCGAGCTGGGGCTGTCGCGGCTTGAGGCGCTGCGTTTGGCGGGGGCGTTTGCCTTGGGGCGGCGTGTGGAGGGCGCGCGACGGCCTGGACGGCCGCTTTTGCGCTCGGCCGAGAGCGTCTGGCGCTACCTCGAGGTCGATGTGCGCGGCTTGCAGCGCGAGCAGTTCCACGTCCTGATGCTGGACGCCAAGCACCGGCTTTTGCGGGGCGAGATCGTCAGCGAGGGCACTCTGACCACGTCCCTGGTGCACCCGCGTGAGGTTTTCCGATCCGCGGTGCGCGAGGCGGCCGCGGCGGTTGTGGTCGCTCACAACCACCCAAGCGGCGATCCCGAGCCCTCCGCAGAGGATTTGGAGGTCACCCGGCGGCTCGTGCGCACGGGCAAGCTGCTGGGCATCCCGCTCTTGGATCACGTAGTCCTGGGCGAGAGCGCCTGGGTCAGCTTGCGCGAGCGGATGGCGTTTTGAGTGTCATCAAGGTCCTGACGGGCGATTCGAGGCCCGCAAGCGTGGACTCTTTGGATGTGCTACAATGTCGTACTGGCTTGAAGCGTCCCGGAGGGCTCCCTATGGCAAAACGGCAGAACATCAGTGTCTCTTTCACTCCCCAGCAGGCTGAGTTCCTGACCACCTGCGTGGCCTCGGGTCGCTATCAGACGGCGAGCGAGGTCGTGCGCGAGGGTTTGCGGCTGCTCGAAGATCAGCACGAGCGCCGCCGCCTCGAGGTGGAGCGAGCGCGGCAGTTGATCCAAGAGGGGGCTGATCAGCTCGATCGTGGAGAGGTCGTCGATGGCGAGACCTTCTTCGCGGAGTGGGACGAAGAGCTTAAGACTCAAACAGCCGAAGCTCCGCGCGAGTCGGAATGAAGCGAATCGTCTTCTCTAAAGCGGCCCGAAAGGACCGGAGAAGCATCACCGCCTTCACCGTCGAGCGATGGAGAGCTACGCGCGCTGGCGCCAAGCGCGATCGGCTTCGAAGGCCCCTAGTCTCGGTCGTCGAAACAGGGAGCTCGACCCTCCTGGGCACTCATTTCGGTACCTGGTCGTCATGGGCACCTTCATCCTTGTTTACGAGGTGGTTGGTCCGAAGGGCGGGCCAAACCCTACCGATGCAGCGGACGGTCATTCGGCCGCCGATAATCGCCAGTTTGAGGGCCGCATTCGGGTTGTGCGGCTCCTGCATGGCGCTCAGAACTTGCGGGGGGAGCTTGACCGCAGGGATGGAGAGCGGGACTGAACCTGGGCGTCCGGTCGATGCGTTCCCTTTGATCAGCGCGGCGAGGGTTTGAGCATCCCCCTGCGAGGCACGGCACCTTGGCTTTAGAGGGGGTTTCCAAGTAGAGTGCGACGCTTAGAGGGGTAGGTGTGGATGCGCCGCCCCTTTGTTCAGTCCCTCCTTCCTTTATATCGAGCCAGCATAATTAGGATGCCAGCACGCTTTGCGCTCCGAATTGAGAGCGGCGAGCAGGCCGGAGAGACCCACGTCCTTGGGGACGCTGGGCTCACGGTCGGCCGTCGGCCTGGAAACGACCTTGTGATTCGCGATGCCTCCGTTTCGGGGCGTCACGCGCGGTTCTCGCTCGAAGATGGGCGTGTTGTGATGACCGATCTGGCCAGCACGAACGGCTGTTTCGTGGACGACAAGCGGGTCGAGCAGGCGACGCTGGACGCGGGCGCGTTCTTGCGCGTGGGCTCGGTGGAGCTCGAGCTTGTGGCTGCGGAAGGGGCGGGTGCCGTGGTTCCGGCTTCGACTCCGGTTTCGACCCCGGCCGAGCCCGACGAGATTCAATTAGAGGGTTTTGACGATGCGCCCGTGGCCTCGGTGCCCGCGGCGGCGCCGCCCGTGCGGGCGGCTGCTGCGCCGGTTGCGGCGCCTTCTGGTGAGCTCGAGATCGAGGGCCTCGACGAGCCCGTGTTCGATGACGACAACGACGGCATGCATCAGATTGATGCCGCGGCGCTCTCGAAGGCGAAGAAGGGGCCGGGGCTGGTGCCGCTCTTGCTCGGCGTTGTCGTGGTTGGCGGCGCGGCGGGCTGGTACTTCATGGGCATGCCTGGTTTGGCGAGCGGCGATCCAACTGGCGGGCCCGTGGCGCGCGCGGTTGTGAACGTGGCCGGCAACTTGTTGGCGGATGCGTCGTTCGAGTCGGGCGCGGGCGCTGTGGTGCTGAGCTCGGAAGAAGAGGATCAGATCACAGGCGCCTGGACCGTGGAAGAGACCGCGGCGGTGGTGCCGTTTGCTTCTGAAGCCTGGCGCTACGGTGGCGAGCTTGGCCTTGGCGCGGATTTGGAGGCGGGCGAGGCCGCGCGGGTGCGCTCGGGGGCTGTGGCCGTGGGGCGATTGCGCGGGCTTGAGGCTTCGGGCTTTGCGACGGCCGAAGGGGCCGGCGTGGCACGCCTCGGGATCGAGCTGTTCGATGCTGCGGGCGAGCACCCGGTGCTGACCGCGTGGAGTGCGGCTGGGCGCGATCTTGTCGGCGAGGCGCTGAGCGTGTCGGCCCTGGCTCCGGCGGGGTACGACCACGCGCGGGTCGTTTTGGACATGGCGGCGGGCACCGGCGGCGGAGCCGTTGGGTTCGATGACGTGGGCTTGGTGGCCGGCGGCTCGGGCGAGGCGGTGAGCGACGGCGACTTCTCGCTGGCGCCGATGGGCACGGAGCGACTGGCGCTGAGCTACATCGACAGGCCGTTGATTGTGGACATGACCGGAAGCGCTCCCGCCTCGGCGGAAGGCGCGCTGAGCTTCGCGGGAGCCGCGGGGCGCTTTGTGGCGACGATCGATCCGGGCCTTTTGGCCGAGGGGTTGGCGACGCTGGGCGCGGGTGGCTATCGGCCGCATGCGGATGCGTTTGAGGATGCGGGCGTGAGCTCGGTCGTGATCGGCAGCGGCGTGCATCAGGTGCGGTTGAAGTTTGCGTCGGCGGTGACGCTGACGGGCAAGCCCCTAGGTGTCGGGTATCGGCTGGAAGCCGAGATCGCGGCGGGTCCGATCGACATCGAGCTGGGCTTCACGGAAGAGCGCGCGCGCGCGGCGCGGCTCGATAGCAAGGCGCGCGAGGCCGAAACAAAAGAGCGGCGCGGCGAGGCTTTGGCGAAGTGGCAAGAGCTTCTGGACGAGGTGCCGTTTGATGGTGAGCTGGTGCTGGCGGCCGAGGCCGGGCGCGCGCGGCTGATCGGCGACGGGCTGGCCGAAGTGGAAGCGCTGCGCGGCGACTTCGAGCGGGCGGCGTTCTTTGGGCTGCCGGATCTGTACCGCTCGTGCTTGGATGGCGTGAAGGCGATTCAGGCTGAGTTCGCGGGGAACGAGGTGTCGGCGGCCGCCGATTCGCTGGGACAGGAAGTGGCCGCGGCGCTGGCGGCAGTCGGCGGGCGCGATGCTGCTCGGCAACGGCTGGCCACGGCGCAGGAGGCTGTCCTTGGACTCGCGGAACAAGAGGGCTTTGGCGATCTAGCCGGGCACATCAAGGCCTCGCTCGAAGGCGCGGACAAGGAGGCCAACTGATGGCAAAGACATGCACGGGCGTCGACATTGGATCGCGGACCGCGATCGCGCTGAAAGGCAGCATCAAGGGCAACAGCTTTGCGGTGACGGGCTTTGCCGTGGGCGCAACCCGCACCGGCGGCGCGCAGGGCTGGGCCGCGCTGGCAGAGGCGCTTGATTTCAAGCCGGGCGCGGCGCGCGTGGGCCTCACCGGCCCCGAGCTGAACGTGCGCTACACGCGCGTGCCGCGGGTGCCCGACTGGCAGCTGCGCAAGCTGATGCGCTTCGAGGTCGAGGAGGTCGGCGGGACATCCGGCAGCGAGGTCGCGAGCGACTTCAACGTGCTGCCCGAGCTGCCCGAGATCGAGGGCGAAGACGTCGTGCTTCTGGCGATGGCCAAGGAGTCGATGCTGGAAGAGCACATGCACGGGCTCGAGGCGGCCGGTGGCAAGTTCGAGGCGGCGACGCCGAACGCGATCGCTCTGTACAACGCCTGGCTGCGCTTCGGCGTGATCTTGGACGACACGGTTCTGGTCGCGAACATCGGCCATGAGAACATCGACGTGATCATCGCGCGCGGGCACGACCTTGTGTTTGCGCGCAGCTTGGGCGGCGGCTCGAAGCTGTTTGACGAGGCGCTTGCCGGGCGCTTCTCGGTGCCGCTTGGGAAGGCGGAAAAGTTGAAGATGGAGATGGTCGACCTGACTCCGGGTGCGCATCACAAGGACGCGCAGTTCGAGAAGGCGAGCCGCGCGTGCATGGGCCCGGCGGGGCAGCTCGTGGGGCTGTTGGCGTCGACGGTGATGTTCTCGAAGAGCCAGGTGAAGCTGGCGAACTTGAGCCTGGATCGCGTGATGATCTGTGGCGGCGGTGCGGCGCTCGAAGGGCTGGATCGCTATCTGTCCAATGGCATGAACGTGCCGGTCGAACGCTTCGATCCGTTTGGGGTTGTGGACATCTCGGGGCTGGCTCCCGAGGCGGCCGCGCTGCTTGAGGATCACGCGCTGGAGAGCGTCGTGGCCTTGGGGCTGGCGACGTCGGCATCCGATCCGGCTGCGTACTCGATTGAGATCATTCCCGAGGCGGTTGAGAAGAAGCGCGCGTTTGTGGGCGGGACTCTGTTCCTGGTCGCGGCGACGCTTGTGGCCGTCGCGTACCTCGCTTGGTACGCAGTGGGTTTCAACACACAGCTCGACACGCTCGAGAAGCGCACGACGGTTGCTGCCAACAAGTACCGCACGGCCAACCGCGCGCACACGAAGGCGGCGGCGTTTGTTGAAGAGAATGAAAAGCTGGCCGCGCGCGGCATCGAGCTGTTTGCGACCGCCGGCGCCGGCGCGCAGTTCGAGCACATCGTCGGCGCGCTGCAGAGCGCGACTCCGAAGGACTTCTGGGTCACGCGGCTTGTCGCTGAGACGGCCTCGGACGATGACCTGGGTGTTGCGCGCAGCGACATGCGCCCGATCGTGCGCATCGAAGGTCAGACGCGTGAGGGTGTCGAGCGCACGAACGAGCGCTTCGACGAGATGGTGATGGCGCTGCAAGATGCTCTGCCGACCGCCATGCTGAAAGACAGCCTCTCGCCTGGTGGCGAGCACTTCGTGATTGAGATGACGGACCTTGCGCCTGGCCACGAGGGCCCGGCGCTTCCCGAAGAGACCCCCGAGACCGAGCTCTAAGCCTGCCCATGGACTTCGACGAATACTGGCAAGAGAACAAGCGCTTCGTGGGGCTCGTCTTCGCGGGCTTTGTGATCTTCTTGATCGCCCGCGGGGTGGTCTCCTCGACACTTGGTGGCGATGTGAAGGCGCAGCGACTGGCGCTCTCGAAAGCCGAGAACAAGCTGAAGAACGCGATGTATGATTCGCGCGATCGCGATGCGGCGAAGGCGCAGAATGAAGAGCTGCGCGCGCTGGTCACGACTCTGTCTGAAGCGGTTGCGTTCGTGCCGCGCGAGGGGTTCAACCTGGACGGTGCGCGCTCGGCGAGCTCGCGCTATCACGGCACGCTTGCGAAGGTCCGCGAGGAGCTCCTGCCGAGCGCGGGCCGCGCGAACATGGCGCTGGACGGCGACCTGGGGCAACCCGAGCTCTCGCCGACACGTAGTGAAGAGATCGGCCGCTACTTGGAGGGCCTCGATCTTGTCGACCGCATTGTGCAGCTCGCGATCGAGACGCGCGTCTCCGGCGTCGACGGCCTGCAGGTGAGCTTGGATCCGGCGCTGCGTTCGAAAGACGGCGTCGGTGACATCGAGCGCACACGCGTGAAGGCAAAACTCGAAGGCACCGGCGACCGGCTGCTGGAGTTCCTGCGTCGCGCGCGCCGCCCCGAGCTTGTGCCCGGCGGCCAACCCTTTGTGATCGAGAGCATCGACATGCGCACACAGAAGCGCGGCCTTGGAGCCGAGCTCGAACTGACTTTCAACGTCGTGCGCTTGCGCGCGGAAGTGAGCGGCGAGGACGACGCCGAGGAGCTGCTGTAATGGCTGTCCGTCAAGAACAAGTGGTCTTTGGGCTGGCCGTCGCCCTGTGCGGCGGGCTCGTCCTGATGGCAAGCACGCCGGTCATCCGCAAGAGCACGCGCACCGTGCACTTGGAGTACTTGTCCGAGGTGGTGCCCGAGACCGCACGCGCCTTGCCCGCGAACGTCGCGCCAGAAACGGTTGTGCGCGACCTGTTCCGCGAGCCCACGAACGCGCGGCCGATGCCGATCCTGGCATTCGACGAGCCGCCGCTTGCGCCGCTTCCCGCGCTGGCGCCGCCGCCCTTGGGCGGACCGCGCGTGGCCGATTGGGGCCGCTTCTTGCGCGAGCCCGCGGCGATCGTGGATGTGCCGGGCTTGTTCGATGGCGACGGCACGCGTGACGAGTTCAGCGTGACCGAAGTGGGAGCCTCCGAGGCGGACACCCTGACGGCCTTGCGCGACTTGGGGCTCGTGCCCGAAGAGGACGCGCCGCTTGCCGAAGAGCCTAACCGCGTGAGTCTGTTGCAGAGCTACAAAGAGCTCTACGACTGGATCCTCTTGGATGAGTACGACTACCACTTCGGCTCGATCGACAACCCAAGCCGCTATCGGCTTGGCGACCGCGTGGCCGAGGATGTCGCGTTTACCGAAGTCGACCCGTCGACGGGTCAGCCGCGTTACTTGGGCGCGGGCTCGGTTAGCTTCCTGCGCAAGCGGGTGACGGCGTTTGGGTTTGCGGACACGCCGATCAACCGCGTCGAGCTGGGCGCGATCGCGCGCGAAGGCGAGCTGACGCGCGGGAACATGGCGGAGCGCTTGGCGTTCGCCCAGGCCTGCGTCGAGGGGCGCCACGAGGCGCCGCGTGGGCTTGAGGCCGCGCGCGATTTGTACACGCGCTTGGCGGCGTTTGATCCTGCGGATCCCTCCGCGCGTCTCGGCTTGGCGAGCTGCCTGGAAGCTGGCTTCGAGTTCGACGCGGCCTTCAAGGAATACGAGACGCTGACGGCGGCGTTCCCGAAGAGCGCGACCGTGGCGGCGGCGCTCGCTTCTCTGGAAGAGCGCTTCCTTCTGTTTGATGCCGCCGAGGCGCGACTGCGCGAGGCTGTGCGCTTCGACCGCGGCTCGTACGCTGGACACTGGGCGCTTGGGCGCTTGCTTCTGCAGCACGGCGGCCAGCTGGAAGAGGCGCGCTACGAGCTCGAACTGGCGCAGCGCTTTGCACCTGACTCGCCCGAGGCTGCGCTTTTGCGCGCGAAGATTCGCGTCGATGTGGCGGATGCCGCGATGGCGGCCGGGGATCTCGCCGGCGCCGAGGCGGCTTTCAAGAGCGCTCTTGGCGCCGAGTCGGACAACCAAGACGCGCTGGCGGGTCTGTACAACGTCGCGGTCTTGCAGATGAAGACCACGGGCGAGGCGACCGAGCCCGAGCTGCCCGCAGAACTGGGTGGCTTGACGGGCCCCTTGCTTCTGGCGCGCGGCCTGTGGAGCCTCGAGTCGGGCGCGTTTGAAGACGCGCGTGGCGACCTCGAAGCGGCGGTGCGTGCACTGCCTCTGGATCCGAGTGCGCCGCTGGCCGCGTTGTCGCGCTTGGCCGAGCGCACGGGGTATAGCGAAGTGGCGATGGAGTTTGCCGAGCGCGCGCTTTTGGCGCATCCCGGCGAGCCGTGGGCGCTGTATCAGCGCGGGCGACTTCTGTACCAGCGCGATGATCTCGAGGGCAGCGAGGAGAGTCTGAACGAGGCCTTGGCGAGCGACGCGAGCTTTGTCGACGCGGTGGTGCTCCTTGGGCAGATCGCGATCGAGGAGGAGCGTTTTGCCGATGCCGAGCGCTACTTCCAACGCGCCCGGCGCCTGGAGGCCCCGCGTGTTGACGTCGAGCTGCGGCGCGGGATCAACGCGATTCTGGCTGGCTCGAGTCAGACGGCACACGGCATTTTCGATGCGGCGCGCTCCTTGAGCGACAACGACCCGGTCGTCATGGGCGGCCTGGCTTGGTGCGACTATCAAGATGGGGCTTCCGAAGAGGCGCTGAACCGGATGGCCGCGCTGGACGATAGCCGGCGCGCCTTTGGCGACGAGGATCCTTGGCGCCTTTGGGCACGCGCCGAGAAGGCGCGCCTGGATGACCATTTAGAGAAAGAGCGCTGGGTCGACGAGTTCGACCGCAAGAGCTTGCGCAACGACTGGCTGATCGAAGAGGGCGCGGGCCCGTTGGTTGGCTTGATCGACGAGCAGCTCTCGATCGCTGGGCAGTTTGGCGAGAACGGCGAGGTGCGCGTGTATCGGCAGCTGCCGGCCGTGCGGTTCGTCTCGATCGAAGCCGATTTGACCGTCAGTGCCGACACTGTGGCGCGCGCAGGTCTGTTCGTTGCGCGCGAGCAGCGCGGCTCGAGCCGGACGATCAGCTCGCTGGTCAGTGCCTCGCGCCACAAAGACGGCAGCCTGCAGACGCACGTGATCCGCTCGGGCAAGCCCGACCTGGGCGACCAAGACGTCGCGTGGCTGGACTTCCCCGCCGACCGCGCTGTGCGCCTGCGCATCGAGCGCGGCGGCAGCGACAAGGCGGCCGTGATCAACGTGTACGTCGATGGCACGCCGGTCCTGGAGGACGTGCCGATGTCGAGCTTCGGGCGCTCGCAGGCGAACATCTCGATCGGCTTCTTTGTCGAAGGCGAGTCGGGCCGGCGCGTGAACGTGCGCCTCGACAACCTCGAGATCGTGAGGCGTAAGCTGTGAAGGTCTTGAAGCACAACTCGAAAGCGGGCTTCACGTTGATCGAGATGCTGGCGGTGATCCTGATCCTGTCGATCTTGATGGGGGTCCTGTTGACCTCGATGTTTAGCGCGAGCCAGACCGCGAATGAGCAGCTGACAAAAGCGCGCTTGATGAACATCGACGTCGCGCTCGGCAGCTATGAAGGCGAGACGGGCGACTATCCGCCGAGCAGCCTGGACGATGCGCTGGCGGGCTCCGGTGCCGCGCAGAACCGCGGCATCGAGGCCATGGTGGCGACGATCATGAAGCTGCCGTTTGATGGACTCGGGCTGTCCGATGACATGCTGGGGAACGTCGACGGCGACACGGCGAATGGCGAGCAGCTGTTCGAGCTACTCGACCTGTGGGAGAACCCGATCGCGTACTTCCGCCGCACGGACTACGGGCAGACGCAGATGTACTTGACCTTCGACACGCAGACGGGTGAAGAGGTCGAGAACACGGTCTCGGCGCGCAAGAGTGCGAAGACGGGGCGCTGGGCGAACCGCCAGTCGTTTCAGCTGATCTCGGCTGGCATGGACGGGCGTTTTGGGACCGAGGACGATCTAGGGAACTTCGAGATGCCGGAGCCGGAGTAAGCGCGCGGTGCTGCGGACTTCCCAAGTTCACGCGCAGTCGTTCAAGCGCGGTCTGACGCTGCTTGAGTTACTGTTGGTGATGGCGATCATGGGCGTGGTGTTTGGCCTCGGCCTGGGGGCCTTCGCGGCCCTCGACGCACCGGACGACGCGTCGCTTGGATTGGTGCGCAGCACCTTGCGCTCGGCCTCGAACGAGGCCTTGAGCCGCGAGACCGAGGCGCGTGTGCGCTTCGTGCGCGAGACGGATGTCGGGGGAGAAGTCGTTGGTGCGCTCTTACCCTCGAAGTTGTTCGTGGCGGGCACTTGGCACTTCGAGACCGAAGCGCTCAAAGGCGCTTTTGGAATCGACGGCGCCGGGTTCTCCTTGCGCACCGTGGATGATGGCTTCATCGGTCACGCGTTGTCGCTGGCCCAAAAGGGTGCCGAAGCGCGCTTCGACGTTAAAAAGGATCCGGCGTTTGACCCTAGCGAGGGGTTCGTCGTGGAGCTGTGCCTGCGCTCGCAAGCGATCGAAGAGTCTGCGGGGCACGTCTTGAACATTGGCAACTCGATTGGGATCGACTTGATGCCCGACGGCAGTCTGCGCGGCTGGATTGCGCCGGACTTTTCGACTGGGAAAGAGCGTGCGGTGGCTTCGGCCAAAGGCGGCACGTTCATGTTTGCCGAGTCGGGGCCGCACAGCGTGGTGGCGGGCCGGTGGAGCCGCGTGCGGCTTGAGTACGACCGACGCCGGCTTGCAATCGACGTCGACGGCCGCCCCTATCAGCGCATTGCCGCCGACTTGCCTGTGCGCGAGCTCGTGGGGCCGATGGTGCTGTCGAATGCAGATCGCCAAGGCTTCCGCGGCGACGTGGACAAGCTGGTTGTCTCGCTGTTTCAGTTTACAGAGCCCGTCGAGCTGCCCCGCGGCGTGACCTTCACCGAGGCAACACCGCGCGAGGTGGTGTTCAGCGGCGGCGGTGGGCTCGACAGCGCCGTGCACCGCGGGCCGGTTGAGATCGGTCTGCGGTTCTTGGATGGCTCGGAAGGCAGCCACATCAAGAAGGTGCGGGTCAACCTGTTTGGGACGGTCGAATGAGCTCGATTTCACGACAAACGAAGTCCTCCCGCGCGGGCTACGCGATGCTGGCGGTGCTGCTCGTGCTGGTGGCCTTGTTGATCCTGGTCGCGCCGTTCTTGGCGACCGTGCGCAATGCCGATCAGACGAGTCGGCAGCGTGCAAACGATACGGCGGCCAGCTTGGCGTTGGACGATGCGGCGCGGCTGGCACAGGGCCGCCTTGGGGCGAGCCATCCAGGGCGCGACACGACGCCGTACTATGACAGCCTGGACGAGCTGGCCGTGCACAACGACCTGGACCCCGAGTTCTTGTGGCCGTCGAACGGCGGCGCGAAGTGGGACCTTGAGGTCGAGGATCTGTCGGGCAGGGTGGACCTCGACTCGGCCTCGCCGGCGATGATCGCGAACTTGCTGGGGCTCACGACGCGGGTGAGCGAGCCGCTCGGCGCGACGGACACGACCATCAAGGTGGCCAGCACGGAAGGCTTCGCGGAGCGCGGCGTTCTGTGGGTCGCGGGCGAGCTCATTCAATACGAACAACGGGAGAGCGCCTCGTTCCGCAAGCTTGAGCGCGGGCTCGGCGCGGTGATCGAGGACAAGACTGTGCAGCCGGGTCCTCTGCCGCCACGCAGCGCGGCCGCGGGCGCCACCGTGATGGATCAGCGCGCCCTCGCTTTGGCGCAGTGGCGGATCCAAGATCTGCAGCCGGGCGCCGAGCCGGGTGGGCGCCTCTCGCCGCGCGCATTGGGGACGCTCGACCGCTTGGCCCAGGTCGGCGACTTTGTGATGGAGGGCGACTGGGGCCCGAACGTCTTGGCACCGCTGTTTGCGAGCGGGGCGATCTTCGGCCGGCGCCTTGGTGGGACGGTCTGGATGCCGGCCACGCGCAGCCTGCGACCGATCGAGAGTGGCAAGACCGACACACTGGACGTCGACGACCCGCGGTGGTTCAACCCGGGGACGACGATCCGCGTGCACGGCGATGGCGTGTCGGAACTAGCGCTTGTGCGGGCTGTGAATGCGCGGACTGGGCGCTTGTATTTGGACCGCCCGCTTGCGAACGATCAGAATGCGCTCGAGGCCGTTGTCGAGTCGCTGGCGCGGCGCGCGGTCAACGTGAACACCGCTTCGCCGGCGGTCCTTGAGGCGCTGTTTGCGAACCTGCAGCTGGCGGGTCGCAACGCGCGCATCACACGCGCGGAGGCGCGCAAGTTGGCCGAGCTGGTCGTCGAGTCGCGGCCCCTCACGGGCTTCGAGGACTTCGTTGAGCGCATCGTGCTCCCGGCGGCGGGCCTCGCTAGCTTGCCAGCAGATGCGCCGGTGATTCCGAGCGCGTTTCGCTCGGACGACGCGAACAGCCTGGCCGGCTTCATCGACCAAGACGATGCCCTGGCTCTGTACCGCAACGCGCTTTGCGCGAACGACATCGAGCTGGCGACTTCGACGATGCCGCTGCGCTTCACTTCGAATGACGTGTACCGCTTCGACCTTCGCGTCTCGGTCGTGGCGGCAAGTGGCGTCGAGCGTCTCGAGCGCGTGCGCGAAGAGCTGCATGCGGTCGCGCCACGCGGCTCGATCATGCGCCTTTGGACGAAGCAAGAGGACTTCGACGAAGAGCTGCGTTTGTCGCGCTTGGCGAAGTTGTGGAACACCGGCCCGAACCCGACCACGCGCTTCGACAGCTTCTTGGGCTCGAGCCCGCCGTCGCGGTTCCAGTCCCACTTGGGGGCGGATGCGTTCAACACGGGCTTGAAGGTCAATACGTCTACGACGCCGGAGATCGAGCGCACGTTCGCCGACCGCGAAAGCGAGGGCTGGATTCAGCCGCTGCCGAGCCGCGCGACCGACAGCGGCTTGTCCGCGGGGCACGTCTCGCACTTCGACTGGGAGCCCGAGACGAACCTCGGGCGGGACCTGGGCCAGCGGCCGCTTACGTATCCAACGAACTCGTCGAAGGTCAGCTGGACCAATACAAGTGTCAACGCCTACCTGCAGCCGTTGACGTTCTCGGCGTGGATTCGCCCGCGGACGACGGGTGGGTACCTGTTGGACTTGGGCTCGAGTGCGCGCGAGGTGGATCGGGTGAGCCTGTTTGTCGAGGGTTCGGACTTGGTCTTGCGCGTGCGCGACGGCGCGGGCGATCACCCCGCGACGAGCTTCCTCGAGTTTGGTGAGGTGCGCTACCCCTTGGACTCGGGGGCCGGCCTGCCGGCGGACACTTGGTCGCATATTGTCGTCGACGTGCGCGGCAACCGGCCCGATCAAATGCTGCTGATGGTCGACGCGCGTCCGGCGACGAAGACGCCGGGGTTGACGCGGTTGACGGGCTCGATCAGCGCGGGTGCGACTCAGATTTCGGTCGAGTCCACGGACGGCTTCCCGGATCCCTGCGTGTTGCGTATTGGCAATGAGCTGATCGAAGCGCGCGTTGACAGCATGACTTCGTTCACGGCGACGTTTGCGACCACCGGGGACTTCGCAGGGTTTGGCGGGCGTCTGGCGCGCGAGACGTTCTTCAGCTCGGGCGGCGCACCGCCGCTTGTGAATGGCGGCCTTGGGAAGATCACCGACTACAACAAAGACACGCCGGTCGAGCTGTATGGATACAGCACGCCGCTGGCGGGCGCTGCGTCGAGTGCGTCGAGCACTCTAGCCAGCGCGCTGGGGCCGTTCGCCGTGGCGCGCGCGGTCGGCGCGGTTGGTGGGCAGAGCAAGGACGGCGACGCGGTGTCGATGCTGACGTCGACGGGCTTCACGCTGAACCTGGGTACCGGGCTTGAGGGCAGCACCTCGGCGACGGGCATCGTGCTCGCTCCCGCCGACCTTGGTCGCGATCAAAACGAGGTGATGAGCGCCTTCTCGCCGCAAGGTGGGTACGCCGCCTTGGTGCAGCTTGCTGGCGGGCTGCGCATTGGCACCGATCAGGCGAACGAGTCGGTTCTGGGAACCCCGCTGTTTAAGATCGAGGTCTTTCATTACTCGGGGCGCAGTGGCGACGAGCTGTTCATCGATCGACGCGGGGACGCCTGTGGCGAGCTGACGCGTTTGGCGGGCACGACCATGCTGACGCGGCACGCCTTTGTGTTCACCTGGTTCCCCAACTGGACGACGACCGATGGCGACCAAGTCATCAACCTCTTGAACTGGCAGTCGTTTGTCGTGCCAATCTCAATCCCAATCCCCGGCGGCGGTGGCGGCTTTGGCTTTCCGACTCCGGGTCTAGGACTCAGCGAGTTTGCGCAGCTGACGCGGCTTGCCGATGCGGAGTTCACCGAGTGGGTGCGCTACGATGAGGTCGCGTCCGATCAGCTGGTGCGCAGCGACCCGATCGCGATCACGCTGCTTGGCAATGCGCTTGCGGGCGGGCTAGCAAGTGAAGGGGATGTTTCGCCTCCTCCGCCCGGTGGTGGACCCGTGGCACCGCCAGCGGGTGGCGGTGGGCCGTCGTCCCCGATCATGGCGATGATGGCTGCAGCTCCCGCACCTCCGAGTGCCGCGGCCCCAGCCGCGACCGTCGGTGCGTATTGGGAAGGGGTTATCGGCAGCGAGGAGTACGACCAGTGGCCGCTCTCGCACGCCGTGCAGACGCAGCTGCAGTTCCGTGGCGTGATGGGCACGTTCACTCACAAGCAGCCCGCGGGTACGCAGGTGTTGCCGGTCGTGCGCCTGAATGATGGCGGCCCCGAGAGCGGCTGGCCCGGGCGTGGCGACGACGCGTTCTTGATGGATTTCGATCCGCAGGCGCCCGCTTGGCCCGTGACCGTGCACCGCGCGTATCGGCCCGGCGAGACCTTTGTGACCTCGTGGGAGAACGCCGCCGACACAAGCACGCAGCCGCTCGAGGCGATTGCGGGCCAAGGTCCTACGGCGATCCTCGAAGGCGGCGTGCCTCCCGGCCAGCTGCTGGTCGCGCTTCAGGCAGCCGCGCCCGTGCCGATCGCGCCGGGAGTGCAGACGGTGACCTCCGGTCAGACGCAGTACGACATCCGCGAGACCTCGCGCTTGGTGAAGTTCCCCTCGGGCGAGCGGCCGCGCGTGGTGGACACGGTGACGTTCGGAGACAGCTTATTCGGCGGCGCGGCGGCCGACGTCTTGCTCGATGAGGCGACGTTCCTGTCGAGCTCGTTCGGCCTGTCGACCGGCGCGGGGCCGCCGGTGTTGGGGGCCTGCATGATCTTGTCGAGCCAGGCCGATGTGAACGCCGGCTCGATTCGCGTGCAGCCGTTCTCCGTGCGGCGCGCCGGGGGCATCGTGGGCTCGTCGTCGCCGATCTTGGACGAGCTGCCTTCCGACGCGGGCATCCTGCGCGTGGGCAACGAGCTGATGTGCTACCAAAGCTACGATTCGCAAACCGGCGAGCTGATTTTGGCGCCGAATGGGCGCGGCCTGCTGGGCTCGAAAGTCGAGGCGCACGTGCCCGGCGAGCCGGTGACGTACATCGACGTGTTCCCGGTCTCGCAGCTGTCGGGGTCGGTCAGTCCTGACGACTCGGACTTGGTGCTGGAAGATTCGAGCGGCTTCGGCGCGCGCGGGCTCGTGCGCATCGAGGACGAGTTGGCGCACTACACGCGGGTCCTCGGCGATGCCCTGACAATGCCGCGCGCGAGCGAGACCCCGGGTGCGCGCGACGGGAAAGGTGGCGGCATCTTCCGCGGCCGCTTTGGCACGCGCCCCGGCGGCTATGTGACGGGCGCGCCGGTGATCGGCTACCCGTTCCGCTTCTGGGATCGGTGGAGCGAGGGTGCCGATGCGCCCGAGCTCTCGTTCTTTGGCTTCGTGCCGAGCGAGACCGACGCGTTCTGGCGCAGCCTCTTCTGGACGGCGGACAACGAACGCGCGGGTGCCTTTGTGGGCTGCCTTGTGCGTACGGACCCGAGCGTTCCGTGGGACGCCGATCCGGCGACAACGGACGGCTTGATGTTGTTCGAAGGCGGGAAGGTCGAGTCCGGTGGCAACAAGCTTGGCTTCCAATCGAGCACCGTCGAGGCGCGCCTCTTCAACGATTACACCCCGAGCGCATTCGACCCGACCGACGGGCTGTCGCACGGCTGGAAAATGGGACCGCGCGTGCGGCTCTTCGGCTTCGAATACTTGGCGCCCGGTGCGGTCTTCGCGAGGACGTGGAAGTGAGGGGCGCGCGGAAATCCGGCTTCACGATGGTGGAGTTGCTGCTCTCCTTGGGGCTGTTCTCGCTGCTGCTCGTGGGGCTGTTGCAGCTGCTTGACACCAGTACGGATCTGTGGAGGCGTGTCGAAAAGCGGCGCGAGAGCACCGAGGTGTCGAGCGCGTTGACCGCGCGCCTCGAGCGCGATTTGTCGACGCTGGAGGCCGGCCCCGAGGGCGACTTCTTGGCCGACTGGGCGATGGTTGACCTCGATGGCAATGGCGAGGCGGGCCTACCGCTTGCCCGGCTGCGTTTTGTGCGGCGAGCCTCGGCGCGCGAGGTCGAGCGCCTGCGCGCCGCAAGGGCTGGCGATGATCTGACGGAGGCCGCGTCGGTTGACCTGGATGACCCGGACGCCGAGCCGGACTGGGCCCGACTCGATCGAGGTCTTGTTGAGGTTGCGTGGGTGTTGGCTCCGACCGATGACAAGACGTTCCAGGGCCAGCTGATGCGCGCCGAGCGCTCGCTGGGCGATGAAGAGCGCATCAGCCTGTTTGATTCGCGTCTGTTTAACGCGTCCGGGCGGCCGGTGCCCGGTCTGTTCGAAGAGCTGAAGAGCGGTGTGCTCTGGATGGACATGGCGTTGGCGACGCCGATGACCGTGACGGATCTGCCAGCCGACGGCAAGGCGCGCTGGGGTGTGGGCGATGCGCCGACCGACGGCGGCGCGAGCTGGGATGCGTGGCTGCGAGGGCGCCCGAACCTCGAGCTGACTAGCTTGAACCGGACGCCAAGCGCGATGCCGCACGAGACGAAGTTGCCGTTGTTGCCGCGCCGCGTGCGGGTCGCCTTTGAGGTGCAGTCCGATAAGGATCAGTTGCGGCGGACGACGCTCGTGTCCGAGATCGATCACAGCTCGGTGAGCTTCCTCGTTGTCGATGGGCGCCGGCTGCCGGATGTGGACGGCTTCTTCTTGATCGACGAGGAGTGGTTCAAGGTCAAGGCGGTCGCCGGCGGGCGCGTGACCGTGCAACGCGGTCAACGCGGGACGCCGGCTGTGGCGCACAAGATGGGCGCGAAGCTGTGGTACGGCTGGCGCACGGAAATCGAGCTGCCGATTGGCATGGCGCGCGAGGACTGGAGCCTATGAAGCTGCCCAACTCTTCCCGCGCGGGCTTTACGATCATCGAGGTGATCTTGGCGATGGGCATCATGATGGTCGGCATGTCCGTGATCCTGACGCTGATGACTTTTGGCGCGGGCATGTCGCGTGACGCTGAGCTGCGCGCCGAGTCCGCGGGGACGGCGCGAGCGATCGTCGCGGACCTCGAGGAGACGCTCTTCCCTTTGACCGAGGAAGGCACCGTCGGCGCCCCGGTTGACATCGTGGACCGACCGCTAGCGGGGTACCCCGACCTTATGTATTCCGCTCATGCCGTTTTGAATCCCGCGCGCGCAGGAGAGCAAAATCTGCCTGCCGACCAGTTCCTTGGTGGCGCGCTGGAGTACCGCGTGGACGTGAGCCTCGGGTGGAAGTCCAAAGGGGAGAGCCGCCGGCGTACATTTTCCGTTCTCTTGACCCGCGAGCTGCCCTTTGGCGCCCGCCTGCGCCGTTTGTTCGTAGACTCGAAGTCCAACTGAACCATGAACCATACTCTCATCTTAGCCGCCAGCCTTCTGGCCCTGGCGATGCCGCCCGCGCCCGCTGCTTCGGAAGACTCGGGCCCGGTCGTCATGCTGGCGATGCGCGACGGTGGCGTCCTGTTCGGCAGCATTGAAGGGCATAGCCCCGACGAGCTGTACTTCGAGCGCGTCGACACCGGCGGCCACCTGGCCTTGCCGTGGGGGCTCTTGGATCCGAACAAAGAGCGCGAGCTGAAGCTGGCATACGGCTATATCGAGTCGGACTTCCAAGAGGAGCTCGTCTCGGCCGATCGCCTGAACTTGATCGACGGCACCGAGCTGATCGGCAAGATCGTTGGGCGCGGCGAAGGCACGGTGATGGTGAAGAACTCGTCGGCTTTGATCACGTTGCCGGTCGAGCGCATCGTGGGACAGTCGGTGTTTGTGCAGGTGCCCGCAAGCGACATCTACACGCGCGCCGAGCGCTATCAGCTGAAGCTGAAGAGCTTCGCCGATGGATTGGCGTCGACCGATGCGCGCACCGTTGCGCAGGCGCATGTGGACCTTGGGGTTTGGTGTGAGGGCGTGCGCGACTTTGCGCATGCGCTCGAGCACTATCAAGCCGTGGCGATGGCGGACCCGACGTGGCCCTTGGCTGACTTGCAGCCGTCGCTCGAGCGCGCAACCACAAAGGCGGCCGCACAAGAGCAAGTGGATTACTTGGGCGAGATCGAGCGGCTGACGCGGCGCAGCAATTTCGACAAGGCCTTGAACATGCTGGCGAGCTTCACGGCCACGTACCCAGAGAGCCCGTTGATGGACGACTGGAACGTGCAGCGTGAGCGCACGTTGAAAGCGCAGGTGAAAGCGCTGCGGCGCGAGGTTGCCACGCGCTGGCACGCGGCGGCGGCTCGGCAGGCGCGCGGGGCTGCGCGGCTGGCAACGTACGCCGAGGTGAAGAGCTACCTCGACGAGACGATGGGCGAGGACATCCTGAAGGTGGTCACGAAGGACCTTGCGGACATCGATGCCAACATCCAACCCGAGGAGGTCTCGGCTCTATTCGTCGAGCGCGAAGGGGGCCGTTGGCGCAAGGCGTCCTACGGCACCGGCACGTGGCTGCTGGGCGAGAAGAAGGCGCTGGCCGGCATCGAAGTCGAGAAGGAAGAGACCCCGAAGGGCGAACAGGACGCCAAGCGCAAGTCGCTTGAGGACAAGATCAAGCGCTACATCGAGAACCAGGAGTCGGTGCGCTCCGCAAGTGGCGGCGACGACGAGGTGTCCCCCGAGGACTTCTGGACGACCTATTCGCTGAACGCGCGAGGCAACTGGATCTTGGCCTACTACGCCGAGTTCAGTGGCGACATGCAGCTGCGCCGGGCGCTGCTCTCGAACTGCCGCGAGTGCGGCGGCAAAGGCGTGCGCGAGATTGTCAGCATTGGCAGCGCGCGCGAAGGCTCGAAAGACGGCACGTACTTGACGACCTGCGAGACTTGCCATGGCATCGGGCGCACGCGCCGTATCAGCTACCGCTAACCCCTACACGCCCGTGAAAGCCCCCCTCATTTTCGCGCTCTTCTTGAGCGCGTGCGCTGCTCCGCAAGCCCCGGAACTGGGCGCCACGCCGCCGCGCCCGGCTCCCGAATTGGAAGCGGGTGCGACACCGCTTGCCGGTCCGGTCGAAGAGCCTGTTGATGCAACGCTTGCGTGGATTGCCGGCGATCCGATTGGCACCGACGAGTTCCTTGCGCACCTTCTGCACCGCGAGAGTCGCTTGGTGTTTGACACGCTGGACCGGCTTGTCACCGCGCGGCTTGCGCTACTGGAGGCGGGCCGCCTTGGCGTGCGCCTCGACCCGGCCATGGTGGATACACGGCTGGCGGAGGACAAGTCGAAGATGCAGGGCCTGCTGGCCGAGAACGGCCTCGACGTCGACCGCTATCTGGTCGAGCAACTGGGCCTCGACCCAACGCGTTACTTCAAGGTGATGCGCGACGAGCTTGTGCATCAGCTGTTGACCGAACGCGTGATGCGCGCGTGGACGCTGGGCCAAGAGCGCACCGAGGTGCGCGTGATCGTGACGGCGACAAGCGAAGAGATGGATGCCGCGCGCGCGCGGCTCGCCGCAGGCGAGGACTTCGCGGCGCTCGCGGAGGAGCTCAGCGTCGATCCGTCCGCCGCCGTGGGAGGCAAACTGCCGCCGGTGATTCAGTCCGAGTTGTCGCCGCTGTCGCGCTTGGCCTTTCAAACCGAACTCGGCGCTTTTGGTGGGCCGATTGAACAGGATGCCCATTGGGTGCTGATTCAGCCCGAGTCGCGTCCCGCTCCGCTGGCGGGAACCTGGGACGAAATCGGCCCGGCCGTCGAGGCTGACTTGGCCGAAAATCCGGTCGCCGACCCCGAATACTGGCAGTGGCGCGCGGCGATGACGCGGCGCTACCAGACCGATCTGTCACCGCTGCTCAAGCGCGCGGGCGAACCAAGAGCTGCGGATGGTTCTTGAGTTCTGCCGAGGAGTGCGCAATTCTGGACGCCTCTATGGAATCTGAAACCAACCACGCAGATCCGTTGGACCCGCAAAGCGGGCCCATCGCTGCCGATGCAGCCGATGGCCTTTCGGCCGCCGCTGATCACCAGGTCACCGAGGCCGATGAAGCCGAGGGCCATGCGCCCGAGGTTGCCGAATTCGAAGTCGATGCGGGCGAAGTCCCCGAGATCGCCGAATCCGAGGCCGAGACCCCCGAAGCGCCCGCTGAGAGGGCCGAGGAAGCGGTCGAGGAAGATGCCGAGCCGCTTCCCGAGCTGACGCCCGAGGACGAGGCCGCCCTGGGGCGCGTGCTGTTCTCGCTGTTGTTTGTGTCCCCTGATGCGCTGTCGATCGGGCGCCTGAAAGACCTAACGGAGTCCCCGGCGCAGCACGTGCGCGTAGGCCTCTCGGCGCTGGAGGACCAGCTGGCCCAAAGCGGACTTCCTTTGGTTCTACGGCAGATTGCGGGCGGTTATCGCCTGTTTAGCTCACCGGAAGTGGCCGAAATCGTCGCGCGCCTCAGCAAGGTCAAGCGGGCCGAGAAGGTCAGCCCGGCCATGCTTGAGACCCTGTCGATCGTTGCCTACCGCCAGCCGACCACGAATGCCGAGGTCGAGGCCATTCGGGGCGTTCAAGCCGGCCCGATGCTGCGCAACTTGATCGATCGTGGGCTTGTGAAGGTCACCGGGCGAGCGGATCAGCCCGGCTCACCGCTCTTGTACGGAACCACGCGTGAATTCCTCGATCGCTTCGGGCTCGCCAGCCTGAAAGATCTGCCGCGGGACAACGAGCTCGCTCGATAGCGAGGCGCCCCCTTGGCCCCGTGGCGGTTGGCGGGTAGACTCTCCGGCCCCCTTATTCTCCTTTAAGGGTGGAGTAGCGTCCCCAATCCCCGTCGGACTCGAGAGACATGTCCAGCAAGTCGCGCCACCAGCATCAAGCCCGGAAACCCAAGCAGTCCGTCGAGCACGTCGACGGAGGCAACGCCGACCTCCCGTCGGTTGAGGATTTCCAAGAGGTCATTCACGCCCCCGAAGGGCGCAGCAAGGCTCAGTTCATCTTCCTGATTGGATTGATGATCTTCCTGCTGATCGTCTTCATCATCCCCAGCGCATTCCAGAACGCGCTGACCGGTGGCGGCGATCGGGAGCAGCTGCCGGCCGTGTCGTGGACTTCGCCTGTGGGCGACTTCACGATGTCGCCGACGGACTTCATCCTCGAGAAGCGTCAAGAGGACTCGTTCCGCCGCACGATCAATCCCTACGTGCGTTCGACTCCGAGCTCGGCCGAGGTCGCGACGACCTTGTTGCTTGACGAGCTCAGCCTCGAAGCCGGCGTGTTCGTCTCGGACGCCTCGATGATCGAGGCGCTCAGCGGCTTTGCCACGCAACTCGGTGGCGTCGAGGCCTACCGGAATCGCATGATGGGTGGCTACCCCGGTGGCGCGCCTGCATTCGAAGGTGCACTGCGCCGCGCGATGCGCACGTCGCGTTACCTCGAGATGATGGGCCGTCTGGGCGCGAAGCCAGCGGTCGGTGAAATCGAGGCCACGTGGACCGGGCAACACAAAGAGTTCGCGTTCGATTACATCGAAGCGCCCGCCAGCAACTTCGAGCAGGCCGCTTTGGCCGAGGTCGTCGACGATGCGGCTCTTGAAGCTTGGTTCGCCGAGCAGCCCGAGTGGCAGCAGAACGCGCTCAAGACACAAAAGGCATGGCGCCTCGCGTCGGCCTTTGTGAACATTGGCGAGGAGCCGCCGGCCGCTCTGTTGGCGGCGTACCCGCTGCCTGAGGGCTTTGATGCGGCTGCCGAAGGCGACCACTTCTACACGTCCTACTCGTACTTGGCGTACAAGCTGGCCGAGCCGATCGAGGACGAAGAGGGCAACAAGGTCCTGTACGTGGCGAAGGAAGACGTGGCAGACGAGCTGGCACAAAGTGCGAAGACGCTGGCCGCGATGAATGCGTGGCGCGCCGATGTCAAAGAGCGCATGGATGCCGGCGAGACCGTCGACGTCGCGGCTGAAGCTGCGGAGTTGGGCCTGACGTTCGTCGAGGGCAAAGAGGCGCGCGAGCGTGCCGACCTTGTGGACGACAAAGACTACGGTGGCGGCGTTCTGACCGGTCAACTGGGCGGTGCGTCTGTGGGCGATGTGCTCGCGGGTGTGATCGTCACGGCCAAGGTGCTCGAAGTGGTCGAGGTGCTCGAAGTTGCCGAGCCCCAGATGCCACCCTTTGCCGAGATTCGCGACCAAGTCGTCGACAAGTGGGCCGGTGCTCACGCGGCGGAGCTGGCGCTTGCGTATCTGGAAGAGAAGCTGGCGACCGCCGGCGCACCAGAGACCCTGGACGCCGAAGCATTCGCTGCCCTTGCGGAGGGCGACGACAAGGTGACCTTGGGCCTGCGCGACTGGATGGACATCTCGTCGAACGACAGCCCGTCGGCCTTCGAGCCCGCCAGTCTGTTCATTCGCATTCAGGCGCAGACCTTGGGCCTGTACGACCTTGAGGCGGGCGAGCTCGCGGCACCCGCGATCTCGAGTGGCAAGGACCGCGCCTACCTCGTGCGCAGTCTTGGCAGTCGCGAACGCGACTTCGCCGAGGCGACACCGGCCGATCTGGACGTTGTCAGGAACAGCCTCGAGCAAGCCGCGATGGCTTCGTTCCGGGGCGCCTTCAGCTCGGACTCTGATGAGCTACCCGAGTTCTTGGTGGAGACCTACAAGTTGGCTCTGCCGGACGATACCGCCAACAAGGCGAAGCAGGAAGCCGAACGCGCCAAGCGCGAAGCCGACGCAGCCGCTGCCGATCAGGCCGAGGCTACCGAGGACACGCCGGCAGGCTAGGTTCGACCTAAATCCCAGGGAATGGGCCGGCGGATTTTGCAATCCGCCGGCCCATTCCTTTGTATGCAGTGGATCTCGGCGTGGTGAAGACTGTGTTTTTGTGGCCAGAGACTTGACGCATCGTTCAGGTATCTGAGGCACCCTGCCGAGGTCTCGAACTCGTCCCTGCTTCTCATACCCTCCTGGGAGTCCACCTTGCACGTCGCCATTCTTGGAAACGGCATCACCGGTGTCAGCGCCGCCCTCCGCCTGCGGGAGCTTCAGCCCGACTGGAAGATCACGATGATCTCCGGTGAATCTACGTATCACTACTCGCGCCCGGCCCTGATGTACATCTACATGGGGCACATGCGGTACAAGGAGACGAAGCCTTACGAGGACTCGTTCTGGGAAGAGGAGCGCATCGACCTCGTGCGCGGTTGGGTGTCGAGCATCGAGACGGAGGGCAAGAAGCTGTGTTTCGCGGACGGCCAACAGCTTGACTACGACCGTCTGCTAATCGCGACCGGCGCCGTGTCGAACAAGTTCGGCTGGAAGGGGCAGGACCTCGAGCGCGTGCAGGGCTTCTACTCGCTTATGGATCTGAAGAAGCTGTACGAGTCGAGCGAGGGCGCCGAGCGCGGCGTGATCGTAGGCGGCGGGCTGATCGGCCTCGAGATGGCCGAGATGCTGCATAGCCGTGGGATTGCGGTGACGCTGCTCGTGCGCGAGAGCTCGTACTGGAACAACGTCTTGCCGGACGAAGAGTCGGCGATGATTACCGAGGAGATTCGCTCGAACGGCATGGACTTGCGCCTGTCGCACGAGCTTGAAGAGATCGTGGACGGCGGCAACGGCGAGGCGGTTGCGGTGTTGACCGATGGCGGCACGCGCATCGACTGCCAGGTCGTTGGCCTGACGGCGGGCGTGAGTCCTAACAAGGCGATCGCGGAGGCGAGCGGCGTGCCGTGTGGGCGCGGCGTCTTGGTCGACTGGAGTTTGAAGACGGAGGCGCCGGACGTCTGGGCCGCAGGCGATTGCGCCGAGCTTGTGAATGAGGGTGAGGCTCGCAATACGATTCAACAGGTCTGGTACACGGGCAAGGGGCAGGGACGGCTGGCGGCAGAGTCGATCGCCGGTGAGACTGCGGTGTACGATCCGGGGATCTGGTTCAACTCGGCCAAGTTCCTGGACATTGAGTACCAGACGTACGGGCAGGTCGGCTTCCGGTTGCCCGGCGAGGAGCACATCGTTTGGCAGGACAAGGCGGCCAAGAAGCTGTTCCGCATCGTGCACATTAGCGGTCGGCTCGTAGGCATCAACGCGCTCGGCATGCGCTGGCGGCACAAGGTCGCGGAGACCTGGCTGCGCGAAGATCGCGACGTCGACTACGTGCTTGCACATCTGCATGAAGCGGGGTTTGACCCCGAGTTCTATCCGCGTCTCGAAGCGGCGATCCGTAGCAGCTTGAAGGGCCAGCTCGCTGCCCAAGGAGGGAACTGAGCCATGGATGCGCAAGAGACCAAGATGCACGGCTTCGATTACGTGTTCGACGAGGAGACAAGTGGCTTTGGCGAGCCTTCTCAGGCGCCGGCGAGTGAGTCGGGTCACGGTGGCCAGACTCTGCTGCAGCGCCTGGCCGTTGGCCTTGTCGCGGTCGGCTTCGTCGCTGCGATCGTGCAGATCGCGACGGGCAAGTGGCTAGGCACGATGCCCGGCTTCTTGATGGGTGTCGCTCTGCCCGCGGTTGCGGGGGCTGGTTACTTCATCGAGAGCTATCGGCACGGTCCCGCCGGCATCAAGAACAACGGTGTCTTCTTCGGGAGCCTGACCGCGCGAGGGCTTGCGGGTTGGATCGCCGGCATCGCGATGACGGCGCTGTACGTGATGCTGTACTTCTATCCGAGTTACCTCGGGTACGTGCCGGCGATTTGGGGCGCGAATGGCCTCGAGCAAGAGGCGCTTGTCACGGGTGGGCTGGTCAAGTTGGTCGAGCCGCTTGCGACGGCGCTTGGTGTAACGACCTCACAGTGGTTCCTCTATGGGGTGCTCTACACGGGCTCGATCCTGGTCTTTGGCGTTCGCACCGCCATGCGTTATCGGCACAACCGCTACCAGCTGGTGCGGACCGGCTCGGTGATGTTTTTCCAGACGATCTTTGCCTGGTATCTGCCGCAGCTGCTTGTTCGTTTCAATCAGCCGTACGTCGAGTTCAACGGCGTCTGGCCTCTCAAGAACAACTATCTGTGGCCCGAGAAGGCCTCAGCGGGTGGCGAGCTTCTTACTGGAGGCTCGCTGGGCCCTTACCTCTTGGGCTTCGCTGTCCTTGGGGTCATCGCGACTCCGATCCTGACTTACTTCTATGGCAAGCGCTGGTATTGCTCTTGGGTCTGCGGGTGTGGTGGTCTGGCCGAGACCCTCGGCGACCCCTGGCGGCACCTCTCGGACAAGTCGACGCGCGCCTGGAAGATCGAGAAGGTGACCATCTACTCAGTGCTTGGGCTCGTGCTCTTGACCACCGGTATGCTTTGGGTCGACTACTTGATGACTGGCAACAAGTACGGCAGCTGGTCTGGTGAGATGCGTAACTGGTACGGCTTCTACATCGGCGCAGTCTTCTCGGGCGTGGTCGGAGTCGGGTTCTACCCGCTGCTCGGAAGCCGCGTGTGGTGCCGATTCGGTTGCCCGCAGGCGGCGATTCTGGGCATCCTGCAGCGCGTGATGTCGCGCTTCCGGATCACAACGAACGGTGGCCAATGCATCAGCTGCGGGAACTGCTCGACGTACTGCGAGATGGGCATCGATGTGCGCAGCTACGCGCAGAAGGGCGAGAACATCGTGCGCGCCTCTTGCGTGGGATGTGGGATCTGTGCGGCCGTCTGTCCGCGTGGGGTCTTGAAGCTGGAGAACGGCTCGTCGGTTCTGGGTGAGGAGCGCATGTCGAGTTAGCCCGTTTTCGGGCCCAGAAGCGTATGAGGGGCGTTTTTAGGCCAATCTTCGCCCGAGTTGAGCGGGTTTGATGTAGCCGAGAGGAGGGGTCTTGCACTAGGGTGTGGGGCCCCCCCTATAACCTTGATTTCGACAAGGCTCTGACCCTACCTGGTAGTTCCATGATCACAACGCGTCTCGCTTTGGTTTCCGCTCTCTTGCTTCCCGTTGCTTGCAGTGGGGGAAGTGGCTCCAGTGGAGCGGTCGTGGGGAATGGCTTTCAGTTGATCGGCATGTCGGTTCCGTCGGGGGCCGTCTGGCAGATCAACCGGCCGATCGACTTTGAGTTCAGTCTGGATGTGGACTTCTCGACGGTCAGCTTGAACACGATCGCGATTCGCGATCTGAACGGGATGCCGGCATCGGGCACGTTCAGCTTGCCCGACCCGATGACCGTGCGGTTTCAGCCAACCTGCCCGATCAAGGCAGACCTCTCGGACTCAGGCTTGCAGGTCGGGGGAGTCAACTACCAGATCTCGGTCTTTGGGCAAGTCGGCGGGGCGGGGTTGACGGTCGAGTCCGCGAGCGGCGCACCTGTGAAGAACGCTCAGTATCGATCGTTCTCGACACCGATCTCTTCACTTCCGGCCGTGGCGTTCTTGGATACCGCGCCGGGTGCGGCGACCCCGGTCGTGCGGCAGTTTGACGAGTTCGGCACCGTGCTGAACCCGGCCGATGATGTGACTTTCCTTGAGACCGCTGGCGGTGCGGGAGTCCCCATCGAATTCGAGTTCGACGCGCTCTCGGATGCGTTCAGTGTGCCCACCGATCAAGGGCTGAACTTCTATAGCGATTCGACCAGCCAACTGGCGGTTGTGATCGAGTTCAACCAGCCGCTGAACCCTGCGACCGAGAACATCTCGGGCGAACGTGTGTTCCTTGAGTACTTGGCTCCTTCGGGGGGGCCGGACAACTGGATTCCGATCACGACCAACGTTGCGCTCGAGCGGAACTGCAGCGCGACGGGTGCGACGTTGCGCCTTGAGCCTCAGGGGATTTTGCCGCAAGACAGCGAGATGCGTGTCGTTGTGACCACGAAGCTTGAAGACCTCGTTGGCGAGCGCAACCAGCTTCCGGTTGACAACTTCGCCCACTTCCGCACGACGGTTGTCGACTTCCCTGGCCTTACTCCGCCGACCGATACGGGCGACGAGATCAAAGAGGACTATGTCATCGGGGGCACAGGCTTCGGCTCGCTTGAGGATCTGAGTGCAGCGTTTCCCGAGCCACGCGCTATCTGGAAGGACGGGTCTCTTGCCGCGGCGTTCAACTTCTCGGGAAGTGGTGGCTCGGACGGGGCCTTCGACTGGGTTGTCCCGTCGGGCCTGACCATTCTTTTGGACACGAGCGGGGCGATCACGGTTCAAGGCGGCGACATTGGCGTCGACATGGAGAACCTGGCGTCCTTTGTCCCGACGAAGCAGCAGACCATCGTTGGCGGGCGGGTCAACGTGCGCCACTTCGTCATCGAAGAAGGCGCAACCGTGAAAGCTCAGGGAGTCAACCCGGTCTTGATCGAGGCTTCGGGCAGCGTCTTGATTCGCGGGACGTTGGACGTCAGCGGTTTCGATCGGCCTGACGTGGCGACGCTCAACACCGGCAACCAACCCGAGGTCGGCGCGGCCGGCAACGCGGGCGGTGGCCGGGGCGGAACGGGGAACTTCCTGACAACGACCTCGACACCGCTAGGCGGGACGGGCTTCGGACCGTTTGGCCAGGCGAACACGGGTGGCGGCGGCGGCGAGAGCGGCTACTCCAAGGGCGGTGCGGACGCACGCCGACCCGGCGGTGGGGGTGGCGGGCGCCTCGGCTCGGATGCGACGGGTGCAAGTGACTTGAACGGGGTCAGCTTCGGCATGATTTCCGAGAAGGGCTTCAATGGGAGCAACCAAGCTACGGGCGCAATCTCGGGTGTGAAGCCCCCGAAGGGGGGCCTGCTTGGGCTTCGACCATTTTTCGACACGAGCTCGGCGAACAACTTCTTCGGGACCAGTTTTAGCGGCTCGACCGTGACGCTGGGTGAGCTCAGCGATGTGACCGCGGGCGGTGGCGGCGGCGGCGGCGGAAACGCGATCCCCGACAACGTCTTCCCGCACCACAACTGGACCATTTCGACGGACGAGAAAGGCTGCGGCGGCGGCGGCGGCGGCGGCGCGTTGCACATCCTGGCGCTCGGCAACGTCACGTTGGAAGGTGAGGGGACGGTCTTAAGCGAAGGTGGCAAGGGCGGCGGCGGTGAAAACACCAGTGGCATCAACCGTGTGGGCGGTGGCTCGGGTGGCGGCTCGGGCGGCCACATCGTCATCGAGGCCGGCAGCCAAGTGGTCTTCGATGGGGTCGATGCAAAGTGCATCTCTGCCCAGGGCGGCAAGGGCGGCCTTGGCAAGCCCAGCTCGACGACCAACCAAGGCGGCTCTGGCGGGCCTGGCTTGATCCAGATTCACGTCCTGAACCCGGCGACGGACGTCGCCTTCCTGAACGCGGCGACCACGGCAAACACGTTGGCGAAGGTGACCTTCCCCGATGCCTTGACGCTGGTGCCTTCCTTCGGCGCGCGCTCGCGAGCTCGCTCGAAGTGGATTGCCGTTGGTGGTGCAAGTGTGGATCCGGCCGGTGGCTCGGACCCGATCACGTTCGTGTTCGACGGCACCGACCCGCTGACAGGCTTTGTCCCCGACCTCGATAGCAACGGCTTCGTGGACACGGGCACAGCGATTTTGGGGCCCGTCACTTTGATCGCAGCTCCGGGCTTACCCTCGATCGGCGCGGACCTGCGGACCTTGACCGTGGATGCGGCGGCCCTGAGTGGTGCGTTCAACGATATCTACCTGCGGAACACCCAGCTCCTTCGGGATGCGACTCTGGAGCTGCGTGAAGTTGGGGCTCCGTCAAACCGGCAGCGCTTCAACATCGCAAGCGCGACCTTCGATGTGGCCACGATGCAGCTGGCCGTTGAAGTGGACGGTGATCCGGAGCCAGACTTGGGCGGCTTCAGCCCCACAGGCGGGATCGAGTACCTGATTTACCCGAACTCCTTCCGGATCGTGACAAGTGGGGTTGAGGACTTCATCCCGGACAGCGTGGCGGTGCAGTTCCGATTTGAAGGGGCACCGGCTGGCGTGGATGGCCTGCCCGACGTGGGGTCAGCCTTCCACGTGCCGTTGACGCCTGACATCACCGACTTGAATGCGAACGCGCCAGACTTCATCCGCTTCGAGGTCCTGTTTGACCTGGATGCCCTGAACGAGGGATTGTCCGCTTCGAGTCCGCGCCCGTCCCTGGACTTTAGCCGCATCAAGTTCCGCTTCTAAGCGGGCTCCTCTAGACCGCGCGCGGGACCTCGGTGAAGGCATTCTCCGGGGTCCCGCGTTGCGAATTGAGGTCTTCGTGGATCGGTTGTCCTCGCGGGCCCCGGCGGCGTTATCTTCCTGCCTATGGTCCACAAGATCTTCCATGTCTGGCGGAATACTCCGTTTGGTCGCGAGACGCTGCGCCAGACGGTCTTCTTCGCGCAGCGCTTGGGGGTTCAGGTCGAGCTGATCCAACCCCGCACTTCGAAGTGCCTCCTCGATTTCGGTGGCGAGCTGATATCCCTAAGCCTCGACGCGAGTTACTTGCGGTCGCCCGGGACCGCACGTGTCGAGGCCGAGCGCCTACTTGAAGACAAGCAGCTAAACTGGAAGTGGAATGAGTCGAGCGCATTGGCGGCCGAGGATCTGCCGGTGTATTCAATCGACGCCGACTACCTTGCATGCCCACGCGTGATGAGCGAGCGTTCGACTCGGATCGGACTCGGCCAGATTGGGGCGGGCGTTCGCCACATTGTGCACAAGGCGCGTAGCCCGATTCTCATTCCCGCGCCGGTCTTCCGGCCGTGGTCGCGGATCGTGTCCTTCTTTGGGGGGTCTGCGGCTTCGGTAGAGGCAACACGCCTAGCGGGCTCTGTGGCGCATGCAGCGGGCGTCCCGCTGACCGTATTCTCGTATGTCAAGCCGGGTGCACCACACGAGCGCGAGGCGCTTGAGCAGGCAGTTGAAGCCCTCCGCCCCGACTTGCCGGAGTGCGACTGGATTGTGAGCGACTCTAGCGCTCTTGAAGAGGCTCTGATGGATGTCCCAACAGACTCTCTGCTAGTCCTTGGTGCCTATGGGCATGGCCTGATCAAGAAGCGTCTGTTTGGCGGATTCGCGGAAACGGTTCAGTCCGTTGTGCCCGCCCCGTTGTTCATCGTGGGGCCGCACGCGCTCCAGAGCGCCTAGTCACGATGGCCATGAATCCAGAGCGGGTCTCGATCAGCGAGGCGGCTCAGCATCTGGGCGTTGCGCCCTCGATGCTGGAGCGCTGGGTTCGCCAGGGACTTGTTGCTTCACATCACACTGGAGGCCAAGTTTGGTTCGATCCGGCGGAGCTGCGTACTTGGGCGAAGACGCATGGCGTCCAGTCACGCGTTGGCGCTCGGCAGAAAGGGCTGTTCGTTGAAGACTTCTTTGCGCGCGCTATTGAGCGCGGCGCCGTGATCCCCAGCGCGGACGCCACGTCTGTCTTGGGCGTGATCGAGCTCGCGACACGGGCGCTTGTTGACCACCAAGTCATCCCTGAGGAGCAGCTCACAGGTTTTACCGAGCAAGTAATTGAACGTGAACGCATGGCCTCGACAGCCCTTGGGTCAGGGGTTGCCGTGCCTCATCCGCGGGAGCCGCAGCAGGGGCTTGTTGCCGAGCCAGTGGTTGTGGTCGTCTTCCCCAAGGTCCCGGTTGATTGGGCGGCGTTGGACGGGCGTGATGTGCATGCAGCTTTCCTGTTGCTGTCACCCAATGCGCGGGAGCACCTGCAAGTTCTTTCGCGGTTGGCCTTTGCGATGCGCAGCGACGGATTCGCGGAGTGGCTGATGGAACGACCCAGCCGCGCGCAGCTCGCCGCCAAGTTGCGCACGATCGTCCCCGAGGTCTAAGGCGTGCTTCCTGATATCGAGGTCGAGCCCAAGGGGACAACCAGCTTTGCTGGCCGCGGGTATCGCCGCATGGCAAGGTTCTTGGGTTCGTCGGACGAGCGCTGGGAGCTGCTACTTCCGCTGGCGATCCTGGTTGGGCTGGCTTCAGGGCTGGTAGCCGTTGGGCTGAGGCGTGGGGTGCATCACCTCGGGGACGCTCTGCTCGCGGTCAGTGAGGGGCGCCTGTGGTTGCGCTTTTTGATCCCTGGTGCAGGCGCTTTCTTGGGCGCTTGGATCGTGGCGAACCTGTTTCGGGAGCCACCGGGACACGGCGTGCCCGGTGTCATTCGGTCGGTCTGCAGGTGGGGTGGCCGCCTGAAGCGGCGCACGATTTTCTCCCACTGGCTCGGTAGCCTTGTCAACGTCAGTGCTGGCGGCTCGGCCGGCCTTGAGGGTCCGATTGTGGTCAGCGGTGCTGCGATTGGCTCCACCGTGGGTGGGTTGTTCAAGTTGGATGAGCGGCGGCGGTCGTTGCTTCTGGCGTGTGGCGTTGCGGGCGGCATCTCGGCGGTGTTCAACGCGCCGATGACGGGAGCTCTGTTCGCCGCCGAGGTTGTTCTGGCCGAGTGGACTGCGTTCTCGATCGTGCCAATTATTGTCAGCGCCGCCGTGGCCGCTCAGCTCGAGAGACTGTTCCTTGGCGATCACCAGTCCTTCTTGCACGCACCATTTTCCATGGGGCCGCTGGACTTTGCCGCTTGCGCTGTCCTGGGGCTGATCGCCGGGGTGGCATCGTTGGCCTTGACGGCCAGCATCGAGTGGGTGGATCGCCTCGCGCGCAAGGTTCCTCGACACCGATTGCTGGCGCCGCTGCTGTTCGGGCTGGCTGTTGGCGCGGTCGGCCTGATGGCGCCAGAGGCGATCGGCGAGGGGTATGACTTAGCGCAGAGTGCGATCCGCTCGGAGCTTCCGGCTGGGCTTGCCTTGGTGTTTGTGTTGCTCTTTGTGAAGGGCGCCGCGACTAGCATGACGCTTGGTTCGGGCGCGCCCGGTGGCGTGTTTGCGCCGTGCCTTGTCTTGGGCGCCGTGATTGGTGTGGGCTTCTGCCGCGCCATGGGGCTCGCGCTCCCCGAAGGCGCACTTGCTGTCGAGGGCAGCTACGCCCTGGTCAGCATGGCCGGTCTCGTCGCAGGCGTAATGCACGCGCCGCTCACTGCGATCTTGCTGGTCATGGAAGTGACGGCGGGATACGACGTGATCCTGCCCCTGATGATCGTCTCGGTTCTGTCGTTGATCGTCGTGCGGCGCTTCGGGCATCACTCGATGTACACGCGCGAGTTGGCCGAGACAGGCGACCTCTTGCGACCCGGAACCGACAAGCGCATTCTGTCGGACATCCGTGTCAGCGAGGCCTTGGATGAGGATGTGTTGACGGTCTCGCCAAACCTAACTTTGGCGCAGTTCGTTGGCGTGGTGCGGCGCTCGAAACGCAATCACTTCCCTGTGCTGGAGGCGGACTCGAGACGCCTCGTGGGCATGTTGGACCTGGGGGACATCCGCGAGATCCTGGTGGATCCCGACTTGGCGAAGTTGACCCTTGTGGGGACGGTGATGGACGCGGCGCCCGCAAGCGTGCCGCTCGGATCGACCTTGGTCGAAGCGCTGGCCGTCTTTGAAGAGTCGGGCGCCTGGGTCTTGCCCGTTCTTGACGGCGACGTGTACTTCGGGCTGTTGAGCAAGTCGCGGCTGTTCGATCGCTATCGGGCCGAGCTCTCGGCGCAGACCGACGTCTAGAGCTCGCGCTTGGCGAGCTCTTCGCGGGCGGCCTGCTCGTCCTGTTGGAGTTGCTTGAGCTCGCCGGCGCGCTTCGTGGCACCAAGCTGCTGGGCGGCCTCGCGCATCGTGCCGACCAGCTCGGTGGCGTGGTACGTTGCCAAGTAGCGCTCGCCGATCGCGAGCGCGCGCGCGGGTGAGCCGCCGATGAGGACGCGCTCGATCAAGCCAGGGACGCGGCCGATGGGGAGCTGGCCGGACACGTCGAGGTGAAGCTCGAGCGAGTCCGCAAGTCGGGCTTGGCCGGTCATGCGCGCGGCATCCAGAAGATCCAGCATGTTGTTCGCGGTGAGCGCCTCGGGACCCTCTGGCGTGGTCGTTCCGCTCTGCGGTCCAAACCGGGAGCCATAGTTCCACACGTGCGGTTGGGCGTCTCTCGGCTGGGCCAGAGCGAGGCCGATCGTGCTGGTGAGCGCATCGGATTGCGCCGATTCGCTACCCAAGCGCAAGCTCGCAAGCGCGATGCCGCGAGCAGCGGTCGTGCCCTTGATGCGGCCGGCTTGATGCCACTCAACAAGCGCGGCTGCGGCCGCTGCGTACCAGCGTTCGGGCTCGGGGAAGTCGGCCGTGGCTTCGGGGAACCAGGCCGCATAGTCGAGGCTCGAGAGGTTGCCCGGGTACGTGGGGGCCGGCCAAGGGTATTCGACGTCGGCGAACAGGCTTGGATCGAAGGTGCACAGGCTGACTTCAAGGCAGACAAGCGCGCGGTCGATCTGCCCTGCTTTTAGATAGAGCGGGAGGGCGGCCTTCGCGAGGTCGCGCGCGGGGCCGGACTCGAAGTGCGTCGTCGAGATCGAGTCGGTCAGCTCCGCGAGGCGCGCGAGCGCTTCTGCGGGAGGCAGGACCTGGGTCCAGACGTTCAAGGCGAAGCGGTCTTGCTGCGAGCGGGCCCAGGTGTCCGAGCCAGCGGTCGCGAAGAAGACGATATCGCCGGCCACATCGATCAACAGCGTGGGGTCGACACCCTCGGCACCGAGGACCTCTTGGGCCTCTTTGAAGAGGCCGTCGGCATCGACGCGCGACTCTTCGTCGCCGTACCAGGCACCGATCGCCGCGACTTTGGTCGCCAGCCAGCGGTAGAGGCGCGCGGCTTCTGTGTGGTCGCCACGGCGCGCGTACAGGCGCGCGAGAGCGCGCAGCGGGCCGAAGTCGCCTGCCTGCAGGGTGCGCGCCAGATCGTCCAGCACGGCCTCACAGCGGGCGTCGACCAGCTCGGGGTGTGTGTCCAAGAAGTCGAGCAGCATGATGTGCTCGGCCTTGCCGGCAAGACCGCTCTCGATGCGGCCGATGAGCTCGTCGCGCAGCTCGGTCGGCGCTTCACTCGAGCGCGCGGCCAAGAGGCCGGCGATCAGCTGGCGCGTCCCGTCCGCATCGAGTGCGTCGGCCGTGCGTGTGAAGAGGATGCGCTGCATCTCACGCTCGCCCCAGTCGAACGCAGCCAGGCGCTCGTACGCGCTGACGGGCGGCTCGGCGACCTTCGTCGTGGGTTCGGTGTAGCTCAACAGCCCGCCGCGATACAGCTCGGCCTCGAGGGGCGCATCTTGCGCGACTTCGGCCTCGGGCTTCTTGTCGTTTGGCCATGTCCAAACGGGGGTGCCCTGCCCGGTGCTCATGAAGCCGCCATAGCGGTCGGTCGGGCTGATGCCGGTCTGGAACTGACGCCACAAGCGGCGCAGGATCAGCTCGGCATCGGCGCCGCGCGCTTCGTCAGCAGCCTCCTTCACGCGCGCAATCGTGGCGCGATCGTCACCGCCTTCGTCCTCGCCGACCGTGATCATCTGGCCATTGACGAACACGACGGCGCCGGCCGGCAGACCAAGAGCTGCGAACTCGCCTAGCGGGCTCTCTTCAACGGGCTCTTCGGCCTCGAGCCCTTCGGCGAACGTCAAGGCGCGCTGGGCCTGGTGGAGACGCCGCCAGCCCGAGATCAACGAGCGCCGAAGGCCGCCTTGTTGCTCCTCATTGGCAAGTGCTAGTGCTTCTTCAAGGGTCTCGAGGCGCGCGATCGGGCCATCCAGGGAGGCGCGGTATCCCGCGAGGATCTTCAAGAGCTTGCCACCGGCCTCGGGGTCGCCCTCGACTTGGGGCAGCGTGTCTTCGATCAAGGCCACGGCTTCTTCGCGGCGCTGATGGGAGAAGAGCAGTCGCGCGCGCTGGGTCGCGCTCTCGGCCGGATCGTCCGCAAGGCTGACTTCCAGGTCGTCCAAGAGGATGTCAAGGTCGTGCTCGGCGAGGAAGCTCTGCAGTTGTTGCCGCGCGTTGGTCAGCATCCAATCCGAATCGTCGCCCGCTTTGATCTTCGGCCACGCGATCCGCGCTCGATCGATGGACTCTTCCTCGTGACCGAGTTCGAAGAGCAGCTTGATCTCGGCGGCGGCGGCGACGGGCGCATCTGGGTCCTTCTTCAGCAACGAGCGCACGAGGCCGAGCCCCACCTCACGATTGAAGTTGAGGCTTGCGAGGCTAGTGATCGAATACGTCAGCATGTCGTCGGCCTCTTCGAGGTAGGCCGGGAAGCTGTCGGTGATGACCTCGCCAAGGTCGGCGCTGATCTCCTCTGTCTGCGCGGTCAAGAGGTCGATCAGGAACCGCGCGCGCGCCGTGGGCCGCAGCCGCGGCAGCATGCTGCGCAGAGCGCTCGAGCGATCCTCGGGGCCGAACAGAAGCAGCACGCTCTGCATGCCGTAGCCGTAGCCGAGGTCCTCCTTCGCGTCCAAAAGCTCGAACAGCTGGTCGGTCGTGAACAGCTGCGTGTCGAGCTTCTTGGCGAGGCTCGGCAAGTAGCCCATGATCGCTTGGCCCTTCTCGGGATCGTCCAAGGCTTTCTGCGCCAGGTACAGGCATAGCCCGCGGAACTCGTCGTCGCCCAGGACCGTCTCGAGGCGATCGAGCACGGGCCGGATCTGCCATTCGGACGTGCCCGCTTCGAACAGAAGGCGGATCCACTCGCGGCCCAAGCGCAGCGAGAGGTCGCCGTCGCCGATGAACATCGCGGCGTTGAGGAGTGAGCTGATGCGGCCGACCTCGGCGGGCTCGAGGCCGACAAGGTCGGTGCGCGCAAGCAGCAGGCGGATGTCGTCTTCGCGGCCTTCGATGATGAGCGGCAGGATCAGGCTGCGCGTCTCGTCGAGCGCGAGGCGCTGGGGCAGGTTGTCCTCGGCGCCTTGGCCAACGCGGTAGCGCAGGGGCGCGGTCTCGGCAAGCGGGCGGGCGGTCGCGTCGAGCAGCTCGCGGGCGGCGGCGACTTGGCCGCGCTCGAGGCGCGCGGAGACGAGCCGCGCAAGCAGCTCGGTGTCGGCCGGCAGCGCTGTGTCGAGCAGCCACAGGTCGAATGCGCGGGCTAGGTCGGGGCGGCCGCCGGCCAGCGCTAGCTCGCGCGCGAAGCGCGAGCGGTGCAGCGCGCGCGGCGCGTGGGCGAGCTCGGTCGGGGCGTCGTCGGGCGCGGCGAGCGCCGTCTCAAGATCGGCGCGAGCGTGGTCGAGCGCGGCTTTCACCACGCTCTGGATTTTGGATTGATCGAGGGTCGCTTCGAAGCCCAGCCGCGCGCGCGGGAAGTAGCGATCGAAGTCGTCAACGTTGCGCGCGCCCCAGTAGCTCAGCGCACCGCTTTGCTTCGTGCGCTTGTCCTCTTTCGTCGAGGTTAGAGGCATGCGCGACAGCAAGAGCTCGACGCCGCGCGTGTACAGCTCGTGCGCGATGGAGTCTTGGCCTAGGCGCTCTTGCATCTCGCCAACCTTGATCAGGAGGCCAGTGCTGGTCGGATCGCCCGACAGGACGCGCTGATAGACAGCAAGCGCCTCTTCGGCGTAGCCCTTGTCTTCGAAGAGCTTCGCGGTCTCGCGCTCGAACGAGCCGCGGTCGGGCACGTCGGTGGCTTTGCGGAACGTGCGCGCGGCCCCCTCGGGATCGTCGGCCTCAAGGAACGACGCGCCCAAGTTCAGATAGACGTCGGGGGGCACAACTTCGCCGAGGCCCAAGAGCCGCCGGCTGAAGGCCAGCTTCTTGTCCTCGTCGCCGTCGTCGGCCTGACCGAACGGCGTGCGGGTGCCGGCCGTGCGGTCGATCAGCTCGCGCAAGATCGACCCGCGGCGCTCACCGGCAATTGAGAGCGAACTCTCAAGCGCGACCAGCACGCTGGCCGGATCTTGCGCGGCCTCGCTGAGGTCGGACGAGAGCTGGTACAGGTAGGCCTTGTCGCTGCGCCCGGCGAGGCGCTCCCAGGTCGCGCGGCGGGCCCATTTCAGGACGGCCGCCGGTGCCTCGAGGTTCAGGAGACCATCGACGGCGATCATGAACAGGTCGTCCGCGTCGGCCGTCTCGGCCAACTGCTGGAACATCTGCACGGCGCGCTGCCCTTGGCCGGCTTCCTTCATCAGATTGCCCAACAGCAACCAGGATTCGATGCGGTCGGGGTTCGAGGCGATGCCGATGCGGTACGCATCGATGGCCTCGTCGCGCAGGCCCGCAAGTGCAAGAACGCCGGCCTCGAACTCGGCCGCGTCGCCGGCGCCCGAGCTGCCCGCCTCTTGATCTTCGACCGCGCGCAGCGCCGTCAAGCTAGCGCGCGCCTGGTCGGGGCGCCCGCGCTCGAGCTGGCTCATCGCCAGCTGGCGCAGGTAGTCCGGCTTGCCTTCCGGGTCGGCGTCGATGAGATCGCGCACCGTCTCCTCGAAGTGGTAGTAGTCGAGGCACGCGAGGTACACGCGGCCCTTCTCTTCGAGGCCCGAGACGCGGCGCTTCAGCGCGTCCTCCGTGGACTCGCCCGAGATGCCCACGGACTGCCGGCTAAGGAACTCGCTGAGCACCTCGTTCGCCGAGACGGCATCGTGCACCTTTGTGTACAGGCGCACCAAGAGCCCGGCCTCGCGCTCGTTGGCCTCGCCGCGGTACAGCTTCTGTTCCAGGTCGAACGCGATGTCGGCCAGCTTGCCGAGGCGCGCGGCGACGGTCATCATGCGGTCTTCGACGTAGCGGCGGCGCGCGATCGCGTTGACGCGCAGCCACAGCGCGCGCCACTCTTCAAGGGCGCGCTCTTCGTTGCCGGTCTCGGAGTACAGCCACGCAAGGTGCATCGCGAGGTCCTCGCCGGACTCGGCCGCGCCGCGCTCTTGCACGACGCGCTCGAGCACATCGACCGCCTTGTCGAGTCGCCCGAGGCGCTCCCACGCTTCGCCAAGGTCGAGCCGCTCGGGCGCATCGGGAGCGGCGAGCGACTCCATGCGCTCGAGGTCGGCCTCGGCAGCTTGCAGGTCGCCGCGGTTTTGATGCATGCCAAACAGCAAGAGGCACGCGGCGAGCGCATCGTTTCCGCCGTCCTCGACGATCGCGCGCTCGGCGACGTCGGTGGCAAGGTCGTCGAGCCCCTGATCGGTCAGCATGTGGAAGCCGACAAGCAGCGCTTCGTCGCCGAATCTGCGGCTGGAGCTCTCGACGAAATCGGCCCACACAGAGGTGGCCGCGTCGCGGTCCCCGCGCTCCAGGAAGAAGCGGCTGAGGACCTCGCGCCAGGCGAGGTTGGTGGGCTCGGCGGTGATCTCGCGGCGCAAGGCGGCGACCATGTCGTCGAGCCGGCCATCCTCCCGGTACATCTCAATCAGGGCCGAGCGCTTGTCTTGCGGCATGTCCACGCCGCGCTCTTCGAACAGCGCGATGGCCTCGTCGACGCGGTCGGTCTCGCGCAGAAGCTCGATCCACAGGTCGAGGGTCTCGCCGTCCAGCATGCGGCCGGCGGCGGCCTCCACCTGATCGAGGTCGCGCAGGCGATCGACCAAGAGGGACAGGCTGTCATCGAGCCGGTAGGACTCAACAAGCAGTGTGTGAGCGTAGTTGCGATCGCGGCGCAGCTTGGCGGATAGCGACGCGTCCCAGGCCAGGCTCTGCGCGCGCACGGCATCCTTCGCTTGCAGCGCCCATTCGGCCAGGCGCGCCTCGTGGCGGAAGCGCTTGGTGTCCGGCGCGTCGCTGCCGGCATCGCGCGGGAACAGGGCGAGCGCGGCTTCGGGCTCGCCGCGCAGGCCGAGAACGACGGACGCGCGACGCATTGTGGTCTCGTCGCCTTCGCGCGCGAGATCGCTAAGCGCGGCACCGGCCTCGTCGCCTTTCTTTTCGTCCAAGAGCGCAAGCCGCAAGCGCAAGCGCTGCGCGAGGGTGGCGTGCGCCGCGTCGCCTTCAAGGTCGCGGACGAGGTCCGTGTAAGCCTTGCGCGCGATCTTCTGGCGGCCGCGCATGTCCTCGAGGCGCGCGCGCTCGAAGCGCGCTTCGGCGGCGCCGGGACCGTCGTCGCCCGTGACGTCGATCAGGTCCTTCAGGATGTCGACCGCGTCCTTCGACGAGCCTTCGCGCGCGAGGATGCCCGCGTGCAGCCACATCGCAGTGGCCTGGTGGGGGGCGTCCTGTGCGCTCGCTGTTTCGAGCGCGTCTTGCAGCGCCGTCGAGCGGCCGCCTTGGCGCAGGCTTGTGAACCAGAGCGCATCGACTTCGCGGTCGCCGAGCTCGGCGATGGGGCGCAGTAAGGCCTCGTCGAGGGCGGCGCGGGCGGTCTCGCTGAGTGAAGCATGCGCGGGGTCGGCCTCTGTCTGCGAGACGCTGCTTGCCGTCGGAGCAGCCGGAGTTGGCGCCGGCGCGACCGCAAGGGGCATGACCTGCATCGGACGCCCGAGCGCCGTGGCCGGTGTCGACGACTGCGAAAAGACGGGCGTCCACGCGAGGGCCAAGAGGGCGATCGGCAGAGCGCCGAGGGGGCGGAATCCGATTCTCATGACGTGCGCGGGGTTGGGGTCTTGGTGTCGAGGCGGCGGATGAGGACCTCGGCTAGGTAGGCGAGGAGCGCCGCAAGCAGAAACAGGGGCCACAAGGCTGACTCGCGGCGGGCGTCTTGTCCGCTTCCGGTCGGAGCGTCGAAGGCGCGGCGCGCTTCGGGCGAGGTGAGCTGGTCGAGGTCCGTCACGCTGCCGAGGGTGGCGCGCGCGAGGAGCTCGAGGTCGACGAGGTTTGCGGCGGGAACGGCAAGCTCGGCGGTGTGCGCGGGTGCAGCCACGGCAAGCTGCTTGCCACGTTGGGTTGTGAGTTCGAGCTCGAGGGGCGCGGCGCTGGCATCGAAGAGCTGCGCTTCCGTGCGGCGTGGCGCTTGTTTCGTGAAGGCCGGCTGCGGCTGCCCGTTCACCTGCAACGAAGCCTCGGTGCTGGAGGCATCCGGTGTGCAGCTCTCAAGTGTGAGGCCGACGTCGAGTCCGTCGCGCACGGCGCGCAACTCAAGTGAGTCCTCGGTGCGCGCGGTGCGCTCGAGCACGCGCGCGAGCAGTGGCCCATACAGCTCGTCTTCGCGCCAGTTGGCGGTGCCCTCGCCGGCGGGCTCGGTCGTGAACGCGGTGACGTGGCCAAGGCCAAAGTCCCAGGTGGCCAAGACGGGGTGGCCTTCGGCGGCCGTCTCGATCAACGACGTCGCGCCGGGGCGCAGGCGCGTCTCGGTGTACGCATCGAGGTCGGGCAGCGGGCCGTCCTCTTGCAAGGGACCCCACCACTTCGGGCCGCCGCGCGTGACGAGCGCGTGCGGGCCGGGCCGCCACGCGGGCAGCTTGGCGGTCGTGGGCTGCTTCAGCAGGATCTCGGGCAGGTTGAAGCGGTTGGGCACGGAGTAGAAGCGACCCTTGCCCCAGTTGGCGAGCGTCACCAAGAATTCGGAGTGCGCGTCCGAGCCGATCAGCACGGTGGAGACGTTGACGCCGTCTTCTGACATGGCGCGCAACAGCGGTTCGAAGGCGCCCGTCTCGACCCCACCGTCGGTCAGAATCAGGACGTGCTTGTAGCGCGTGTGCACGTTCTTGAGGCCGTAGTACGCCTCTTCGATCGCCGGCAGAATCACCGTGCCGCCACCGGCGGACAGGCGGTTCAGCGCGCGCTCGAGCTCGATCGCATTCGATGCGGGTTGGATCGGCGCGGCCCAGCGCTTGGCGCCGAAGAACTCGACGATGCCAACCTTGTCGTGCGGCAGAAGCCGGCGGATCGCGAGGCGCGAGACCTCCTTCGCAAGCTGCACGCGGTTGCCACCCATCGAGCCCGACGTGTCGATGATGACCACGAGGGTTGTGGATGGGTCGCGCTTCTCTTCCTTTTGGACGAGCTCGACGGGCAGGAGCGTTTCGATCGGCGTGTCGTGCCAGCCGCCGGGGCCGAACGCGGCGGCACCGCCTGAGGCGAACAGGCCGAGGCCACCGTCTTGCACGGCTTTGGCGATGTTGGCCGCGGCGGCGTCGCCGAGCGTGGCGGCGGGGATGTCGTCGAGGACAACGGCCGCGTAGCCGGCGAGGAGGTCGGCACCCGCGCTGCCTTCGAGGTCGGCGGGGGTGCGCGCCTCGAGCGCGAAGCCGGCGCCCAAGAGATGCGCGAGCTCGTCGCGGCCGGCCTGCATGCGCTCGCCGAGGCAGGCCACGCGCGTCGCGGCTTCGATCGGGAGCGTGGCTTCGAGGCGGTTGTTTTCGGGGCGATCGGTGGCGGCCGTCGGCGGCTTGGTGAAGCTGGCTGTCACGTGCGCGAAGCCGGCTTGGCTGGCGTCGGGCTCGAAGCCGATGCGCGCGAGGAAGCGGCCGCGTTGATCGGGTTCGGGTGCGAAGGTGGCCGCCGCGATTTGCGTTGCTCCCGACGACAAAGTGAGGCCGAAAGCGGCGGGGGCGTCTTGGACTTCGACTTCGAGGACAAGCGGCGCGCCGACGCGTGGGCGGCCCGCGCCTTGGATCACGGGCCGCAGCCCGGTGAGGCGCGGGTCATCGGGCGAGCCGGCGCGGATCGCGTGGACGGGCAGCTCGCGGGCGCCGAGGTTGCGCGCGGCGCGCTTCCATGTTGCGTCGGTGGCGGCGCCGTCGGTGATGAGCGTGATCGAGCCGGGGCGGCCGATGGGGATCGCGGCGGCGGCGCGCGCGAGTGCGGCGCCGAGGTCCGAGGCGGGCGTGTTGAAGCGCTCGAACGGGCCCGCTTTTTGGAAGCGGGTCTGCAGCTCGCGCGCGAGGTCGGTCGCGGCTGCGCTGTGCGCCTCGTCCAAGCTGGCCGAGGTGTCGACGATCAGGATGCGCGTGTCGCGCTCGTCGTCCACGAGCCGCACCGGGTGCGCGAGCGCGAGGATGATCAGCGCGAACGTGAAGGCACGCAGCAGCGCGGCGCGGCGCAGGTGCCGGCGCAGAAAGAGGAGCGGCAACAGGACAAAGAGCCCTAGCCAGGCAGGTTCGAGGAGGATCATGGGATGCGCCTCGTGGAGGTCAGGTACCACTCGAAGCCCAAGAGGCAGGCGGCCAAGAGGACCAGCGCGGGCCAGAGCTCGGCCGGCCCGGGCGTCCCGGCGAGCTCGAGGGCAACGGGTGTTTCGGTGGCGGGCGCCTCGAGCGTGACCCCGCGGCCGAGGAGGTCGCGACTGGTCAGGCTGCGCAGGTCGGGCTCTGTGCTTGTGCGGCCGGCGAGCCAGCGCAGCGCGGTGCCCGTGAGTAGCGGGAAGGTGCGCGTCTCGGCTAGCTCGTACGGGGGCGCGATCAGCTTGGCGGGCAGGTCGAGGGTCGCGGGGCCGTCGGTGGGGCCCTCGACGAGGAGCAGCTGGCTGGGGGGCGCCTCGGGCGTGGCGGCGGGGCCGCCGGGCGCGCGCAGGCCGGTGCCGAGCTGGCCGAGGGCGAGCGCGTCGAACAGCGGCGCGAACGAAGGCGCGCCGGCGGGGTGCAGGGCTCGCAGAGTGCCCGCAGTTTTGACGCCGGCCTCTTCAGGGTTCAGGCGCAGCGCTGGCAGCGAAGTGGCGGCAGTGCCGGCTTGGATCGCGACATCGGCGCCGCTTGCGCCGGTTGCGAGGACGAGTCCCGTGTCCGCGGCGATGGCTGTTTCGAGCGCGGCGCGCCAAGCGGACGGCACGTCGTTGCCGATCTCGACCGCGATGGGGCCGCTGTCGGGCAGCTGCAAGGTCGCCTGGTTGTCGGCGGCGAGGGCGTCGTTCGCGGCGTCAAGGCTGGCCGTGGCCAGCGCGCCGTCGAGCGCGAGGCCGCGGGCGAAGAACTGGCCGGGGGCGGGCGTCTCAAGCGCGACCGTTTGGGACGCGCCGCCTGCCAGGGTCAGCGTGAGGCGCGGCGTGGCGCCCGTTGTCTCGATGTAGACGTCGGCCGTGTTCGCGAGGCCCGAAGCGGCAGGTGCTGCGCCGAATGCCAGGATGCCCTCGTTCGCGGTCTCGCTTGCGGGGATCACAAGCGTCTCGAGCTTGAGCTGCTCGTCGGCGACAAGCGCATGCAATGCATCGAGCGAGGCCGGCGCGCCGATCGCCACGACGGTGGCGTCGCTTCCTGGCTTCCACGCGCGACTCGAAAGCGGCATGGCATCGGTAGCTTGCGCGATCGAACTTGCGCTGCGTGCATCGAGCAGCGTGCCGATTGCGTCGCGCAGAGCCGTCGCCGGACCGGCGGCCACGGTGCCCGTGGCGAGCTGCGCGCGGCGCGACTCCAGCAGCTCGAGCGCCTCGCCCGGACCCAAGAGCGTCGTTGTGTTCTCGCCAACCAAGACCAAGCTACGCTGCGCGCGCGGCAGCTTGTCCAGCAGCACCTCGGCGCGCTCGAGAGCCGCGTCGAGGCGCGTGCCGCCACTTGCTGCCTCGCGTTGCATCGCGGCCGAGGCGTCGACGAACACAATCGTCGAGGCGTGGTTTTGCGACGCGCGCAGGGGGCCCGCGAACGCGATCCAAAGCAAGCTCACGATCGCCATCAAGAGCGCAAAGACAAGCGGCGACCGGAAGCGTTCGGTCAGCTTGCGCGCTTGAGATTCCTTCTGCGCCTCGAGCCAAAATAGCGTCGAGGGCACGATGCGCTCATCGCGCCGCACGCGCAAACGCTGCAGCAGGAACACGGCGCCGCCAAGCAGCGCAAGTCCGGCAAACAGGCCACCGGCACCGATCTGGGTCAGATTCATGCCTGGTACCTGCCGCCTTCAAATAGCGTCGCAAGTTGGTCGACGACATCGTCCGCAACGTCGAGCTTCAAGAGCCCCGCGTGGCGCCGCATCGCAAAGTCGGTCAGGTGCGTTTCGAAGTCGGCGTGAGCTTTCTTGTAGCGGCCGAGCACCTCGTCGTCGACGAAGAGATCAAGCGGCGCGCCGGTCTCGGAGTCCACAAGCCGTAGGTCGCCGCTGAGCTGTGCCGGGTCGGGCTCGGCGTCGCTCTTGCGCCACAGTTGGACCAAAAGCAGGCGATGCCGCAGGCATCCGAGCGCTGCCGTGACGGCTTCGATCCCGGCGGGGTCGAAGAAGTCGGACACAAGCACCACGAGGCCTTCGCGTTGGCGCATCGCGCCGAACTTGTCGATCGCCGTCGCGAGGTCGGTGCCGCCGCCGCGTTGCAAACCGGCGAGCCGTGCCGCGAACGACATCACGCGATCGGCGCCCGCGGTGGGGCGCATCGCAACCTCGAGCTTGTCGCTGACGGGGAACAACCCCACCGAATCGTGCTGGCCAAACGCGATCGCGCCAAGCGCCAGCGTCGCGCGCAGCCCGACGTGGGCGCGCAGCGGAAGGCCCGGCGCTTCGTTGACGAACCCGCTGGCCGAGATGTCGGGCAGGAGATAGACCGGCAGGTCCTCCATCTCTTCAAACAGGCGCAGGAACACACGCCCAAGACGCCGGTAGATGTTCCAGTCGACGGCGCGCAGGTCGTCGCCGGCGGTGTACGGACGGAAGTCGCGGAACTCGATTCCGTGGCCCATGGCCTTCGAGCGCTGCTCGGCAAACCGGCCGCCCATGGGCACCCGCCCGGCGACAAGTCGCAACCGGTGCAGGGACTCCATGAACTCTGGATTGAAGAGCTCTTCGAAGCTGATGCTGACCATGGGGAGGAGCGGTCGGCCCTAAGCCGTGGCGGTGGCGCGGAGGCTTTGGGTCACGCCGTCGATCAGCGCGTCGGTCGTGATGCCAGCGGAGAGCGCGTGGAAGTTGATCATCACGCGGTGGCGCAGGACGCTCTTCGCGGCGGCGTCGAGGTCTTGCGTCGAGACGGCGAAGCGGCCGTCGAGCAGCGCCTTGACCTTGCCGACAAGCAGCAGCGCTTGCGCACCGCGCGGCGACGCGCCGAGCGAGACGTATTCGTTGACCTCGGGCGTCGCGTAGTCGCTGCCCGGTTGCGTCGCCATCACGAGGCGGATCGCGTGCGTCTTGGCATGCTCGGGCACGGGCACCGCGCGGACGACCTCGCGCAAGGCGTTGATCTCGGCGCCGGTCGAGACGGCATTGATTGCCACATCGTCGGAGCCGGTCGTGCGGTCGAGGATCGCGGCGTAGTCGCTCTCCTGCGGGTAACCGATGACCAGCTTTAACAGGAAGCGGTCCAGCTGTGCTTCGGGCAGCGGATAGGTGCCCTCTTGCTCGACGGGGTTCTGCGTGGCCATCACGCAGTACGGCTCGTCGAGCTTGATCGTGCGGCGCCCGACCGTGATCTGGCGCTCTTGCATGGCTTCGAGCAGCGCCGACTGGGTCTTCGGAGTCGCGCGGTTGATCTCGTCCGCCAACACAAGGTTGCTGACCAAGGGGCCCTCGCGAAACTCGAGCTCGTGCCCGCCGCCTTCGCCTTCAACCAAGACCTGCGTGCCTTGGATGTCGGCGGGCATCATGTCTGGCGTGAACTGGATGCGAGAGAAGCCCAGGTCGACGGCCTCGCCCAGCGTGCGCACAAGCATCGTCTTGCCGAGGCCCGGCACGCCTTCGAGCAGCACGTGGCCGCCGGCAAACAGCGCGGTCAACACGCCCTCGACGATCTCGTCCTGGCCGACCATGATGCGGCCGATCTCGGTCTTGATCTTGTCGTAGGTGGCGGTGAAACGGGCAGCGGCCTCGCGGGCCGCGTCGGAGTTGGCTTGAGTCATGAGTCGGGTCGGGTCAGGGCTGGGTCACGGGGGCGCTCTGGCGGCGTCCGTCGATGTAGGCTTGGATGAGCTTCTTTTGCCACGGCGCAAGCAAGCGCGGGTGCTGCAATGGGGCGGGGCGCTCGAGCTCGCCGAGCGCGGCATCGCGCTCGCGGCGCGCTTGCGCCGTGGCTTCCGCCGCGTCTTCGGCGCTGGGCTCGATGCGCTCTTGCGTGATGCGCGTCGGGCCCGCGTTCGGCTGACCTTTCACGCGGTCGGGGATCGGCACGCCAAGCACAAGCGACGCCGTGCCGCGCGACTTCTTGCCCTCGGACGGGCCGCCGCGGCCGTTGGCATCCGGGCTCGGCCGGTTGCCAAAACCGATGCGCAAGTCGCGGCTGGTCGGCGGGCGCCGGTCGCGCAAGTTGGGCTGCATGCCGCCGCGGCTCTTCTGTTCTTCGTCTTCGTCCTCGGTGTCCTCGTCCTCGTCGATCTCTTGATCGTCGGGGGTCGTGACCTGGTCCTTGCTGGACCACTTGGACGTCGTGGTGTTGCGGTTCGAGCCCTTCGCCGAGCCCTTGCCCGCCGTCGACCCACCGGCCTCGCTCTCTTCCTTCGGATCGCGCGGCGGCTCGTCGGCTTGGGTCTTCTTCTTGGGCTTCTTGGGCGTCTGAGCCTTCTTGGCGCTCTCTTTCGGCGGCGCCGGGCTCTGGCCGGACGGCGCGCCGCGCGACTCGGAAGCCGACGACTGACTTTGCGCTTCGCTGCTTTTGCCCTTGCCGGTCTTGCCCGCCGAAGCGCGCATGTTGTCGGGCAGCTGTTCGGCTTTCTCGCCCTTCTTCGGCTCGGCCGGCTTACCGGTCTTCGCGATCTTGGGCGTGGGCTTGGGCGCGGTTTGCTCGGCCGTGTCTTCGGCGTCGGCGTCCGTCTGACTGGCTTTGCTGGAAGGCGTGTCGAGGCCCGCAACGACGGCGGGATCGCCGGGCTGCAACGCGGGCTCATTGGCACCAATGATGGCGGCACTGAACCACGCGTACAGGAACAAGAGCAGCGTGGCGGCAACGAAGTGCGGTGCGCTCTCTTCGCCGGGGCTCCAGCTTGCGCGCGCGAACGCGAGCGGCGTCCAGGTGGCGCGACGGACCGCGGGGCCGGCCTCGTCGAGCGCGGCAGCCTCAAACGGACCGAGCTCGCCGGAGGCTTCTTTCGCGAGGAACTCGTCGGCCAGAAGCGCGCGGCCTGACAGGTTGAGCTCTTCGTCAACGATCGCGAGGGCCGTTGTGCGGTCGGGTGGAGTCAGCCACGCGAGCGCGGCTTGGATGGCGATGAAGAGAAGCGGCGCGCCGGCCATCAAGGCCAGCAGCGTGGGCAGGGTCAAGAGGCGCGGGCTCGCGCCGATGGCAAGTGCCGCGAGGCCGGTTGCGAGACCGAACAGCGGCAGCAGCCAGATCAGGGGCAAGGCGCGCGGGGCCTCGCGCGCAGTCGTGCGGGCCGCGCGGGCAGCGCGCAGCTCGGCGGCGCCTCGCAAGGCGACCTGATCGAGGTCTTCTTGGAGCGCTTGCCTCATTGGGAGGCCTCGCGCAGCTCTTCTGTGCCTTCGGGTTCGACGGCGATGGAGGCAAGCACCTCGCCGCTGCGCAGGTCGCGCACGAAGGCGACCAGGACGATCTCGCTGGGGTCGATTTGAAGGCTGAGCTTGCGCACGGCGCCGGCGCCTTCTTGAACAAGCCGGTCGAGGTCGGCTTCGTTCGCGCGGGCGAGGTCGGCCAGGTTCGTTTCGAATTCGAACTCGAAGAAGTCGTCCTCGCTGTCGAAGACGAGCCCCGTTGTCGAGCCCGTGAGCTCGGCGCGCGCGACCATGCGGTGGATCACGATGCCACTCTTGCCGGGGAAGATCACGCGGCGCTCCGCGAGCACGAGTTGGACGGCGCAGAGGGGCTCGCCATCATCGTCGAGGGCGGGGCCTTCGACCGTCAGCGTGCCGGCGACGCCGTCGTCTGTGAGGCTGGCCTCGAGCTCGAGTGTGTAGTCGGTGTCGACCAAGAGGGCCTTCTCGATGGCCTTCTTCGTGCGCGTGTAGATCTCTTCCGCGTCGCGCCACTTGCCAGCACCCGGCGCTTGGCCGATGCCGTCGATGATCTGGATGCGCGGCGGCAGACCGCCGAGGTTGGCGGCGCGGTCGATCGCCAGCTGGTTGACCAGCGGGTCGAGCGCGGGCTCGGGCAGGTGGTAGCTCAGGAAGGCGACCTGATCGTCGTTGAAGAACTGCTGCAGGCCTTCTTGCGCGAGGCCGCCGCCGATGGCGCCGCCGTTGGTCTCGTCGCCGAGGAAGGCGTTGGTGAAGAACTCGACCAAGACGGTGCGGCCGGTTGAGTTTTCGGCCGTCTCTTGGAACGTGCCGGGTGCACCGAAGTTGCGCACCTTGCCGGCGATCAGGCGCTCGACAAGCTCGGCGCTGAAGCGGTCTTTTGTGCCATTGGCATCGCCGACCTTGGCCAAGGCGGCTTGGACGCGCTCGATCGCCTCGACGCCTGCGGGCCCAGTGCCCGGGCGAATCGCGGCTTGTAGGAAGCGCGAGAAGGCGCGCCGGAAGCGGCCCGCGGCGTGCGACGCGTCGCCCTTGGCCACGAGGTCCTGCGCCTGGCTTTCGTAGTAGCGGCCGAGGCCAAGGTTGACCGCACCGTCGTCGGGCATGCCAAACGCGGCGGACAGAAGGTGCCGCCAGGCCTCGTCGCCCTCGCCCATGTCGAGCAAGGCCGTGCCCATCTTCGCGTGCACCTTGTGCACCGCATCGGGGTAGCGGTCGTCGCGTCCGCCCGTCACGCCGAGCTCGCCCGCGGCGACCAGCGCGCGCGTATCGCCGATCGAGCTGGCAAGGTCCATCATCTCGAGCGCCGCCGTCGAGCGCAGATCCGCGGGCGTCGTGCGGTCGGCCCAGCCGAGAGCGCGGCGTGTCGTTTCCGCGTCTGCACCCTCGTAGAGTCGCAGCTCGACCAGATCGCGCGCGGCTTCCGGCGCGAGGCGTGGCAGCTCGGGTTCGGGCTCGTCGTTGCCCTCGCCTTCGGCCGGCGCGGGGCACCACGTGTCCAACCAGGCCTCGAGAGCATCGGGATCCTCGCGCGGTCCCCAGTCATCCCACGAAGCCTGGAACAGGGCCAGGTCGTCTTGCGGGAAGGCAGCCGGCGCCGTGGGAGTGATGTAGACGCGCGAGTTCGTGCGGTCGATCTCGACGCGGAAGTCCTTCAGGAACCCTAGGCCCAGGACACCAAGCGCGCCGTCGGGGTGGGCGTAGGGCACCTCGCTCGGGCGTAACGCAACGTGTTTCGAGAGGTCGAGCGTGGCGTTGTCGCCCAGTCGCGCCGGGCCGACATCGCCTGCCGGATGGCCCAATCCGGCCGCCAGGTCCCAGTCGACGGTTGTGTCGTACGCTCCCGATCCCAGCGCGAAGACGCCGGTGCGCGAGGCGCTGCCGGCGCCGAGGCGCGCGGGGATCCAGACGAGTCCGCCGCGTAGGTCGACGGTCAGGGACTCGGTGCTGGCGGGCAGGCCGGCGGGGACGTCGCTGACCGCGCGCTTGGGCTCGAGGATCAGCTCGCCGGCGGCGAGGTCGAACGTGACCTCGAAGTCCTTCAAGACGCGCCCGCCGATCGTGCCGATGACGGCGACCTCGCCGAGCGCGATCGAGTGCCAGCGGGTGAAGCGATCGAGGTATTTGTCGTCGCCGATCTGGCGGCGTCCGACTGAAAACTCGAGGCCGGGCAGGTGGACGGTGATCGGGATCGTGGAGCCGTCGGGCGCCTCGGCCTTCAGGCCAGCGGCGGCTTGGTTGTGCAGCTCGAGCGTGGATGGCGACTCGAAATCGATGAACAGGTTGGCCGGCAGACGGCGCCTGGATGTCGACACGTCGCACGTAACCACGAGGCGCCCCGCGATGATGCTGACCGGGAGGCGCGCGGTGGCTCCGCCCGTGAAGACGGGATCCTGCACATCATAAGGAGAGGGCGGCGCCTCGCCCTGTGCGCTCGCCTGCCCAGTCCACGCGCCCACGAGCAGCCCGGCAACCATGAGTGAGCGGGAGATTCGTTGGGGGATCATGGAGGGGAGCAGCATAGGGAGGAGATTCTGCCACATTCGGCCGGTCTTCGCGCGGGGCAAGAGGTACCCGTGTTGCTGGCCTTAGATACAGGACAGTCGCCTTACAAAAGAGAAGCGGCGGCCCCCGAGTGACCGGGAGCCGCCGCCCTTTGGCTAGGCGCCGCTGGCCTAGTTCGAGGCTTGGCCTTCGACGTCGCCGAAGGCCCAGTTGTCGGCGGTCATGGTCACAACGATGTCTGCTTGGTCCGGTACGCTCACGGCGACCGGGGCGAAGCCGATGCCTCAGCAGTTGCCGGGGAACACCATGTCGACAAGAACCTTGCCGGTGGCTTTCTCCTTCACTTCGAAGTGAGGCGAGGAGCCGAGGGGCATGAAGCTGGAGTACATCTCGCCGGCGCGACCGTAGTACTCGATGTCGCTTGGGCCGATCTGCAGCTTGCCGCCGCTGCGCTGATACGTAAACTTCGCGTTGACGGGGCCGCCCCAGACGAAGGAGGTGGTGCCATCAGCGGCGACTTCGATGGCCTTGGCGGTGCCGGGGCCTAGTGTGGCGTGGCTCTTGCCCAAGACGATCTCGCCCGAGTGGATGTTGTAAGTGCCGGCGGGCAAGCGCACGGCTTCTTTTGCCGCGACGGCGCCCGAGAGCTCGAATGAGAGGTCTCCTTGGCTATCCGTCAAGACGATCGAACGCAGCTTGGCCTTCGTTTCGAAGTCGGTGCCCATGTCCAGCGTGCCGGTCGGACCGGTGAACGGCTTGAGCGTGGCTCCGGTGCCATCGGCGGTGACGTCGAGCTCGAACAGCTTGCCGTCGACCTGCACAACGCGGGAGAGGAAGCTCGCGACCTTACCGCGACCGATGACCAGCGCGTCGGCGCCGAAGTCGTCGAAGCGGCCATTGCCGTTTTGGTCGAGGATCATGAAGCGCTCAGCGCCGATGCGGCCCGTCATCGCGCCGCCGGGGGCGGTGGACCAGGGACCATCGTGCTTGACGCGCACCGCGTACTCGGCACCGTTCGCAAGGCGGAAGGTGACCAGTCGCGTGGGGTGATCCTTATCGGGCTCGGTGACCGTCGCGTCGAGCTGACCGTCGCCATCGCGGTCGAAGGAGAGTCCGTCGTCGGTGACCTCAACGTGCAGCTTGCCGTTTGGCGCGCCCGCAAAGGGCAAGGACCCTGCGATCGGGACAAACGCCTCGGCCGGCAGGCTGATGTCGAAGTTGCGCAGCGTCTGGAAGCGCAGCTCGATCGCCGTCGTGGCTTCGGGCGGTGTTGCCGCCGAAAGCAGGCCCGCCAAGAGGGCGAGGCTGGCGGCTTGAGTGAGGATCGACTTCACGGGTCTTCCTTTGAATAGTGGTCGTGGGACTTTGGGAACGAACGGGCACGTATACCCTAGGGGAAGCCATCGGTTTCCGGTAGCGCCAACTGCAGCCGGGCTTTCTAGCCGGAGCCCCTGCGATTTGGCACTCTGGCTCTCGCCCGGGCTCGCACTATGGCTTCACCCACCCCTCCAACCGCCCCGCGGCACGTTTCTCTGGCGGGACGCGGGCTTGTGATCCTGGCTCTCATCGCGATCGTAGGGGTCGAGGCCTGGGGGCGCGTCCAGCGTCTCACAGCGAAGCCAGTCAACCTTTTGCATGAGTTTTGCGCGAAGGACCTCGAAGAGAGCACCCGGCGCCTCGCGATCCCGGACGATGCGCGCGTCTTGGTCCTGACTTCGTTGATCGAACCACTGCCGATCGCATTCCCCCTCGCGCCGCGCGTGTTGACGCTGAGAGCTCACTTTCCGGCTACCTGGTTCGAGCGTACGGACGTCCCCATGGCTGAAGGCTTGCGCGACGAGCTGCTGTTGACGGTCGAGACTCTGAAGGCCAGAGGCTTTTGGGCTGAGCCCGCCGACCTACCCGATCTGTTTGCCGCCAACGATTTTGTCGTGACGATCGGCCTCGCGAGCCCGCTGCTCGAGGTGGTCGAGTCGGCACACGATCTCGCACCCCTTGGCAGCAACGACATGCCAGATGAGAGCGCGTACCCCGGCTCGGTCTGGTTTGAGGTCAAGCGTTGAGCGCGGTCCCCTGGCTGATCGCGACAACCTGGCTCGCGGGCGCGCTGGGCCTCGCGATCCTCTTGCGGCGCGACCCGCGCAGCTGGACGCACTTCGCCCAAGCCCTGATTCTAGGACCTTTGCTGTTGGCGGTTGAGATGTTGCTGTTTGGCGCTTTTGGCCTGCCGCTGTCACTGCCGGTTGTCTTGCTTCCATGGTGGCCGGCCGCGGCCTTCGCCGCATGGCGCCTTGGGGGCCACTCGCTTCAGCGCGGCACCTCGGTGCCGCCGCTGCTTGTGGGCATCGCGTGGGCGGCCTTCGCGGCGGTCTTGTGGGCGGGACTTGGGCGGCCGATCACCGGCGGCGATCCAGCCGACAACTTCGCCGTGTTTGCGCGCGTCGTCGCCTCGGCCCAACAGCTCGACTTCGCGCGCCTGCAAGCCGGACAGCTCGCGGGGCATCTTGAGTACCCGCCGCTTGTGATGTTGAACGAGGCGCTGTACTTCCAAGCGAGCGCCCTGTTTGGGGCGTCCACCGTGAAGGCGTTCTTTGCACTGCAGTACTTGGGTGTGGCGCTTCTCTTCGCGAGCGTCTGCCGGCGCGCAGAGCCGCGGCTGGCTGGACTGCTACTTCTGGTGGCTTTCCTGTTGCAGCCCGACTTGATCTTCTTCGGGACAAGCGGGTTTGCCGAGCTGCCCTTGATCGCTGCCTTCGCCTGGCTGCTCTATGAGGCGTGCGCGCTCTTCTTGGGGCAAGAGCGCTCAGCCGAAGGTCTGGCGCTTGCGTTGCCGGCGCTTGTCTGTGCATTGGCGAAGAACGAAGGCCTGATGCTAGGAGCGTGTCGCGCATAGGCTCCGCGGCGAGCCAGATCCGAAGACGCCTCCAGTTGGATCGGGGTTCTTGACTCGGCTCATGGGTCTCGACTCGCCGAGCGTCCCCATCGGATGCCCGAGCCC